>Ga0070666_10001192_pt1 | contig 15739 bp, 16 predicted proteins | sample KBSS23metaG_FD_64677 | JGI IMG/M metagenome (GOLD analysis project Ga0070666, IMG submission 64677) | Switchgrass rhizosphere microbial communities from Kellogg Biological Station, Michigan, USA - KBS S2-3 metaG | ecosystem: Host-associated > Plants > Roots > Rhizosphere > Soil ... | reverse complement strand
GGCTATTCCGCCGCTTTCCGAGTCATGCGCTCGCGGAAGCGGCGGGCCCAGCCGGCGATGCCTCTCTGCTCGCTGCGCTCGATCGCCAAGCTGTCCGCCTCGACGTCCTTGCTGATCACCGATCCGGCACCGACGATCGCGCCGTCGCCGACCGTCACCGGGGCAACCAGCGCGGTGTTCGAGCCGATGAACGCGCCCGCGCCGATCTCGGTGCGATACTTGCCGAAGCCGTCGTAATTGCAGGTGATCGTGCCCGCGCCGATGTTGGCGCGCGCGCCGACCGACGCGTCGCCGACATAGGACAGATGGTTGACCTTGGCGCCCTCGCCGATGTCGGCTTTCTTGAGCTCAACGAAATTGCCGACCTTGGTGCGGTCGGCGAGGCGGGTGCCGGGGCGGATCCGGGCGAACGGGCCGATGCTCGCCCTGGTGCCGATGGTCGCCCCTTCGATATGGCTGAAGGCGTGGATCGTCGCTCCGTCGGCGACCGTCACTCCGGGGCCGAACACGACGTGCGGCTCGACCGTCACGTCGCGGCCGAGCTTCGTATCGTAGGCGAACCACACGCTTTCAGGGTCGATCAGAGTCGCGCCCTCGTCGAGCACCTGCTCGCGGCGGCGGCGCTGCCATTCGAGCTCGAGATGGGCGAGCTCGGCGCGGCTGTTGACGCCGGCGGCCTCGTAAGGGTCGCCCTCGATCGCCACCGCCTCGCGCCCTTCGGCCGCAGCGACGTTGACGATGTCCGGGAGATAATATTCGCCCGCGGCATTGTCGTTGCCGACCTCGCCGAGCCAGCGGAACAGGTCGCCGGAGCGAACCGCCATCACGCCGGAGTTGCACAATGTCACCGCCCGCTCCTCCTCGGTCGCGTCCTTATACTCGACCATCCGCGCGATGCGGTCGCCCTCGCCGAGGATGATCCGGCCGTATTTCAGCGGATCGGCCGGCCGGAACGCCAGCACGACGACGCCCGGCCCGCCTGCCCCGTCGAGGCGATCGACCATACGGCCCAGCGTTCCGGCTTCGACGAACGGGGCGTCGCCGTAGAGGATGACCACCGGGCCGTCGTATCCCGCCAGCGCGCTCTCCGCCTGCTGGACGGCGTGGCCGGTGCCCTTCTGCTCGGCCTGGACCGCGAGCGCGACGTCGCGGCCGCCGATTGCCGCCTCGACCTGGTGGCGGTCCTTGCCGACGACCACCACGCGGCGGTCGGCGCCGACCTCGTCGACCCGGTCGAGCAGGTGCAACAACAGCGGCCGGCTGGCGATCGGGTGAAGCACCTTGTGCGTGTCGGAGCGCATGCGCGTGCCCTGGCCGGCGGCGAGGATCACGACTGCGAAACGGCGGGTCTGGGTCATTGGCGGCGAGCAATGGCATGGCGCCCGGGCGAGCGCCAGACCCGCGCGTCACCAGCTGGCGTAGGCCTCGTTGCCGACGAAGCCGAACTTGCGGATATCCGCCCGCTTGATGTCGGCAAGCACCCGGTCGACCGTTTCGTAGCGGGTGCCGGCGTCGGGGCGCAGGTGAAGCTCGGGCGGCGGCTCCATTCGGCTCGTCAGCGCCAGCTCGTAGCGCAAGCCGCTCTCGCCGACGTCGACTCCGTTCCACAGGATCGCGCCCGATCTGAGGATCGCGACCTCGTTGCTGGTCGCCTTGGGCTGCGGGCAGTTGGCGCAGGTCGGGATGTCGAATTTCACCGCGTGCGTCTGAACGGGGATGGTGATGATCAGCATGATCAGCAGGACGAGCATGACGTCGATCAGCGGCGTCGTGTTCATCTCCATCAGCGGCCGCGGTTCGGAAACGGCGAGCGGACGGGCCATGAGCGACTCCTCGATATGATGTTACATCATATCATCACGATCGCCGTTTCGTCAAAACAAAAGAAGAGGGCGGCCCCCTCACGGGACCGCCCTCCTCCTTCGTCAGCGGAGCCTCCGCCTCAGAAAATGTTCATATAATATTCGTTGCCGACGAAGCCCATCTTCTGGACGTGCGCGCGCTTGGTGATCGCGAGCACCTCGTCGACCAGCTCGTAGCGGGCGGTCGCGTCGGGCTGCAGGTGAAGCTCCGGGATCGGGTTCATCTGCTGGGTCACGTCGAGATACTGGCGCAGCTGCGGCTGAGTCACGGGCGTGCCGTTCCACAGGATCTGGCCATTGGCCGAAACCACGACCGTATTCTTGAGCGGCTCGATCGGCGGCGGCGGCTGGTTCGGCTGGTTGACCGGAAGGTCGAGCTTCACCGCGTGCGTCTGGATCGGGATGGTGATGATGAACATGATCAGCAACACGAGCATGACGTCGATCAGCGGCGTCACGTTCACGTCCAGCATCGGTTCGCCGGATGAGTTGTCGCTGGTGGTCTGCATTGACATGGCGAGGAACCCCTATTCGGCGCGATAGCCGGCCAGCGGCGGCGGCTCGGAAATGAAGCCGACACGCTGGAAGCCAGCCTGCTGCATGGTGACGATTGCGGCGCCGATGCACTTGTACTGCGTGTTCACGTCGCCGCGGATATGCGCCTCGGGCATGTTTTCCTCGTTGACGTTCTGCACGCCGCCGACATCGGCGATGAGCTTGCGGAGCTTCGCGACCGCGCGGTCGAGCAGCTCCTGCTGCCTGACCTTCTGGACGCCCCAGTAAACCTCGCACGTTCCGCCGGGCCCGTTACGGACGGTCAGCGAGACGTTCTCAGGCTTGGTCACCGTCGGTTCGTAGCGAACGTTGGGAAGCTTGATCGGCACCGCCTGCTTGATCACCTGGGTGGTAATCAGGAAGACGATCAGAAGCACGAGCATAACGTCGGTCAGTGGAACGACGTTGATGTCCGACATCGCCTCTTCTTCTGATTCTAATACTTGTCCTGCCATGGGGCCGGGTTCTCTCTTCTACTTCGACCGAGTGAGGGGTCCGGCCCGACTGACCGGACCGGACCACTCAATGCAATTACTTGGCCGGGGTCGGCGTACGGACCGGCTCGCTCGGAGCAGCCGCGCGGGCCGGGGTTGCACCCTTCGAAGCGCCGCCCATGCGCGGCTTCACCGCGCCGGCCGACATCAGGTAGCCGTGAAGGTCGTTGGTGAAGGCCGCGAGGTCCTCCATGATCGCCTTGTTGCGGCGCACCAGCCAGTTGTAGGCAAGCACCGCCGGAACCGCGACGACCAGGCCGAGCGCGGTCATGATCAGCGCTTCGCCGACCGGACCGGCGACCGCGTCGATCGACGCCTGGCCCGACGCGCCGATGCGGATCAGCGCGCGGTAGATGCCGACGACGGTACCGAACAGACCGATGAACGGAGCAGTCGAACCGACCGTCGCGAGGAAGGCGAGGCCCTCGCCGAGACGGGCGCTGATCGCGCCCTGGCTGCGCGCCAGGCTGTTGGCCATCCAGTCATGCTGGTCGATCGGGTCGGTCAGCTTGCTGTGCTGCTCCTGCGCCAGCAGCGCATCGTCGACGATCGCGCGATAGGCGCTGCGCGCCTCGAGCTTGGTCGACGCTTCCCGCAGGTTGGGCGAGTTCCAGAAGCTCGCACGGACCTTGCGGCCCTGCGAGATGATCTTCTGCTGCTGCATCAGCTTGGTGAACAGGATGTAGAACGAGAAAATCGACATCAGCACCAGGATGGTGAAGACCGAGATGGCGATGATACCGCCCTGCTTGAGCGCTGGGACCAAGCCGTAAGGGTTGGCATTTGCGGCCTGGCCGGCGGGGGCTGCTGCTTCTTGCATTGCTGTGCTTTCCTTCTGAAAACTTTATTTCGAATTCTACGAGATCATTCCGGCGGAAGGACCCAGGTGATCGGCGGAGTCGTGTACGTGTCCGTCGTCGGGTTCCCATTGCTGTCACGGGCCGGCGTAAACTTCACCCGCCGACGAAGGATGTTGCACGTCGTCGAATCGAGCGCGCCGTTGCCGGTCGAGCGAATCAGGTCGCAGCTCTGAACACGGCCGTCGGTGCCGATCGTCAGCCGCGCCTGGGCGGTACCCTGCGCGCCGGCGGCGATCGCCGAAGCCGGATAGTCGTCGTTGCTGAACGACGTGCGCACGTCGCCCCGAGCCGGGGCGGCCGACTGCGTCTTGCGCGGCGGCGGCGGCGGTGGCGGCGGCGCCGGAGCGACCGGCGGCACGTAGACCGGAGGCGGCGGCGCTGTGACCGTCTGGATCGGCGGCGGCGGAGCCACAGTCGTCACCAGCGGCGGCGGAGTCATCGGCGGCGGAGGCACGTCTGGCATGTCCTTCGGCGGCGGAGGCGGCGGCTCAGGGGGCGGCGGCTGCTCCTCGACGTTGAAGGTCTTGAGGTCCTGAACCGTCTTCTTGATCACGTTGTAGGCAAGGCCGGTAACGATTGCATAGCCAAGCCCCAACTGGATCACGGCGACGAAAATGATCGCCAGAGTCCGGTTCCCGCTAATCTCTTTACGTTGGGCGTACGACATCCAGCCGTAATTCTCCTCGACACGCCCGCGGGACATCCGCGGTCAGACCGGGCAACAATGACGCGCGCCCTGCCTGCTGGGTAAAACATCACCAATGTATCAACATATCATCGGCAACAAGCGCGCCTCATTATCTCTGCCTCAAAGGTCACGCAACGGATTTTGTTCCAGAGCCGGAAGGCCGGGACCCGGGAAAGCAACCGGACGGGTCAGTCAGCCGGCCAAAGACCCGCGAAAGATGCGATTTCCACTCCGACCCCGGCAGCGTCCGGATAAATGTCCGGCTTGGAGGTGCGGATGCGGACGTGCTTCACTCCGTGAAATGCGGCGATTCGGTCGAACACCGCATGGGCCAGCGTCTCCTGGAGGTTGTACCGCCGCTCGCCCGCAAGCTCCTCGACCTCCGAGCGGAGGAAGTCGTAGTTCCACGCCCGCGCCGGATCATCGTCGCTCGGCGCGCTGACATCCTCGAGCCAGATTTCGACGGTGACGATCAGCCGCTGCGGAGTCCCGACCTCGAAGTCGTGGAAGCCGATGTCCGTCTGGACTTCGAGCGATTCGAGCACGATGCGCGCCGACCGCACTTTCAGCCGGTCGGGCACCAGCCCGGTGAGCTTGACCTCGCTCATCCCAGGAACTGCACGTCGCGTTCGAGGCCGAGGAACCGCTGGCCCGAATCGATCACGATCACCTGGCCGGTGACGCAGCGCGCATCGACCAGATAGCGCAGCGCGCCGATCACGTCCTCGGGCTCGACCCCCCGCCGCAGCGGATTGTTGGCGTGCATCGTCTCGAAATTCTCCTCGCTCTGCCCGCTTGAGCGGAGCATCAGCGCGGGCGCAATCCCGTTGACGCGAATCCCCACCCGCGCAAGCGCTCGCGCCGCGAGCTCGGTCAGCGTCGCAAGCGCCGCCTTGGACAAGGTGTAGCTAAGATAGTCGGGGTTGGGCGCGGCGAGTTTCGAATCGAGCAGGTTCACGACGAGTGCATCGTCGGCGCGCTTCGCCTGCGCGAATGCCTGGATGAGTTGCGCCGGCGCCTGGACATTGACCGCCATGTGCATGGCCAGCTCGCCGGCATCGAAATCCGCGACACCATCCCAGGCAAAGCGCGCCGCGTTGTTGACCAGCAGGCCGAGCGGCGGAAGGCCGCTTGCCGCTGAAAAGATGCGGTCCGCGCAACCGCGCTCGGCAAGGTCGGCGACCACCTTGATCGCGCCTTCGGGCACCTCGTCCTCGTCATGATGGACATGCGCGACCACCGGCCAGCCGTCGGCGAGCAGCGCCTCGGCGATCTTCCGGCCGACGCGCTTGCCGGCACCGGTAACGATGGCGGTTCGGTCATTCATCGCGCGCACTCCTGCCTTGAGCCCCGCGGCGAAGCAATCCAATGACGCCAACATGCCGGAAAGCCGTCCCCCGATCGACCTCCAGGGAATCAGCCTTTCCGAGCTCCAGGCGCTGATCGACCAGCGCCGGCTGCCGCCGGTCGAGCGCTGGAACCCGGAGCGCTGCGGCCATTCCGGAATGCGCATCGCCCGCGATGGCACCTGGTACCATGACGGCGCGCCGATCCGCCGTCCGGCGATGGTCCGGCTGTTCTCGACCGTGCTGCGGCGTGAGCCCGACGGCCGCCACGTCCTCGTCACCCCGGTCGAGAAGCTCGAGATCGAGGTTGATTCGACCGCCTTCCGCGCAATCGAAATGACCACCGAAGGCGGCGGCCGCGACCGGACAATCGCCATGCGGCTCGACAGCGGCGACGCCGTAATCCTCGATCGCGAGCACCCGCTCCGAATGGTCGAGACCGACTCCGGCCCGTCGCCGCGAATCCTCGTTCGCCACGGGCTCGAAGCCGAGCTTGTGCGCCCCGTCTATTACGAACTGGCCGAGCTCGCGCTGGCCGAAGCCGCGGACCCGCTCGGTTTGTGGAGCAACGGCGCCTTCTTCCCCCTGGAAGCGCCGCGATGACACTGGCACAGCGCTTGCGCGACGCCCTCGCGTCGGAGCCGAAGCTCCCGCCGCTGGAAGGCGACCTGCCCGAGCTGCGCGCCAAGGCCGACGTGCCCGCCGCGGTGCTCATCGCTGTTACCGACCGCGTCGAGCCAGGCGTCATCCTCACCGTCCGCCGCGACAACATGCGTACGCACGCCGGCCAGGTCGCCTTCCCTGGCGGCCGAATCGACGCAGGCGAAGGCGCCGTGGCTGCAGCGCTGCGCGAGGCACGAGAGGAGATTGGCCTCGACCCGGCGCGCGTCGACCTCATCGGTTCGATCGAGTCCTACCGCACCGTCACCGGCTACTGCGTCACCCCGGTGATCGGCGTTATTCCGGCCGACCTCCACCTCGAGCTTCACGAGCCGGAGGTCGCCGACTGGTTCGAAGCGCCCCTCGCCTTCCTGCTCGCGCCCGAAAATCAGCATCGCCGCAGCGGTCTGTTCCAGGGGCGGGAGCGCCACTATTACGAGATCCTGTGGGAGGACCGGAGGATCTGGGGCGCGACTGCGGCGATGATCGTCAATCTGGCGCGGCGGCTGCAATGGGCGTGAGGATCGACGTCGCCCGCTGGTGGGACCAGGCCGGCATGCGCGAGCTGCTGACCGTGCTCGGCGCCGAGCAGGGGCTGATCCGCTTCGTCGGCGGGACAGTGCGCGACGAGCTGCTCGGCATCCCGCATGCCGACATCGACCTCGCCACGCGGCTCGACCCGACCGCCGTGATGGACCGCCTCAAGACGACGAAGATCAAGGCGATCCCGACCGGCATCGACCATGGCACGGTCACCGCCGTCAGCCGTGGCCACGTGGTCGAGATCACAACGCTGCGCCGCGACGTCACCACCGACGGCCGCCGCGCGACGGTGGCCTTTACCGAGGACTGGGCGGAAGACGCGGCGCGGCGCGATTTCACCATCAACGCGCTGTCGGCAGACCCGCTGACCGGCGAGGTGTTCGATTATTTCGGCGGCCTCGCCGACCTCGACAGCCGCCACATCCGCTTCATCGGCGAGCCGCTGGCGCGAATCGCCGAGGATCATTTGCGCATCCTCCGCTTCTTCCGCTTCCACGCTCGGTTCGGCGGGGGCGAGCCGGACGCGGCCGCGCTCGACGCCTGCACCGCCCGCGCCAACGACCTGATGGCGCTGTCGCGCGAGCGGATCGCGGACGAACTGCTGAAGCTGCTCGGCCTCCCCGACCCGGCAGCGACGGTCGGGATCATGCTCCAGCGCGCGATCCTCAAGCCCGTGCTTCCCGAGATCGAGCTGGAGCGGCAAAGCGACCTCGAAGCGCTCATCGCAGCCGAAGCATCAGCCGGGATTGCGCCGGACGGCCTCAGGCGCTTGTCGGCCCTGCTCCCGCGCGATGCGGACGTCGCCGCGGCGGTGGGCGCCCGTCTCAAGCTGTCGAACAAGGCCCGCGCCCGGCTCAAATGCGCGGCGGTGCCCGACCTCGACATCGGCCCGCAGGCGCTTGCCTATCGCGTCGGCCCCGATTGCGCGGCCGACCGCCTGCTGCTTGCCGGAAAGGTCGACGAGGCCCGCGCGACGGCCTCCTGGACCCCGCCGCGCCTGCCGATTCGCGGCGGCGCCCTCATCGCCCGCGGCTTGCCCGAAGGTCCGGTCGTCGCCCGCACCTTGCGCCGGATCGAGGAGGAGTGGATCGGCGCCGGCTTTCCGTCAGGCGACGCGCTCGAGGAGATCGTTCGCCGCGCCCTAGCCGCCGCGTGACGCGAGCCGCGCGACCGGCTCGGCATATTCCAGCTCAGGCATGGCCAGGTTGGTCCGGCATAAGGCTTCGTAGCGGTTGAACAGCTGGACGAAATGCTCGTCCATCGTCCGCACGTCACAGCGGAGCGTCGCGCGCATCCGCTGGAGCTCCGGCCCGCGGTCGATGAACCGGCGGATGGCATTTTCCAGCGACCGCCGGTTGCCCGAGCGATAGACCACCCCGGCGCCCCGGACCGGATGGTCCGCGGCCGCGCCGCGGTCGGGCACGATCAGCGGAATCCCGCTCGCCCGCGCCTCGGCCGCGACCATGCAGAAGGTCTCCGCCTCGCAGCCGTGGACCAGCGCGTCCGAGCTGGCGAGCAGCCGCGCCAGCTCGGCGCGGTCGGCAATCGGGCCGAGCAGCCGCACACTGTCGCTTCCCCGCGCCAGCCGCTCCAACTGCGGCCGGCGCGGACCGTCGCCGACGAGGATCAGGCCGACCTTGGGACGGTCATCCGCGGCGGCGCGAATGACCATGTCCCAGCGCTTCTCGGCCGACAGCCGGCCGACCCCGATCAGCAAGGTCGCGTCCGCACCGAGGCCCAGCGAACCCAACGTCGCGGCGCGCAGCTCCTGCGACCGCAGCGCCGGCGAAAACAGGCTCTGCTCGACGCCCATGCCGATCGCCTCGGACTTGCCCAGGCCGCCGCGATCGAGCCGCGAGGCGAGCTGCCGGTTGGCGCAGACGACGAGGTCGAACATGCCGTCGAGCCGGCGCAGATGCGACCAGTACCAGCCGAACAACCGGTCGATCGCCGAGGTCGGGGCTAACCCGCCGAGCCAGCGATAGGCATAAGCGGCCAGCGGGTCGCAATGCATGATCAGCGACCGCGTCGCGGCGCCCTGCCAGCGCCCGACCATCGCCGCACTCGACCAGGGCGAGGACGCCTCGACATGGTCTGGCCGCCAGGCATCGAGCGTCCGGTGGATCGCACGCTCGTCGTTGAAGTAGCGGTAGCGCCGGTCGAGCGGCAAGACTGGCGAGGGGATGGTGACGACGAACGCGCCGGGGCCGCGGCGCACGGTTTCGGCGCGCTCGCCGGGCGCGAGCACCACGATCTCATGGCCATGGCTCGATGCGGCGCGCAGCTTGGCGTCGACATAGGTCCGGACTCCGCCCCCGGCCGGCGTGTAAAAAGCGCAAACATCGACGATCCGCATCGGCCCGCGAAAGCCGGCATGAGGCCATGAACTTCAAGTGAAGCATTGTTCATTAGGCCTCGCGTGGACAGCTTCGCTACGAGCGCGGGCGATGCCCGAACCGCGCCGCCTGCTGGCCTCGATCCACGACGTCTCGCCGCGGTTCGAAGGGGAGGTCGACCGGCTGCTCGACCTGGTCCAGCGTCACGTCGGGGAGCGGCTGGCGATGCTCGTCGTGCCCAACCATTGGCAGCAGGCGCCGATCGTCCCCGGATCGGCCTTCGCCACCCGCTTGCGCAGCTGGTCCGAGCGCGGGTTCGAGATGTTCCTGCACGGCTTTTACCACCGCGATAGCTCCGCCCACGCCACGGCCTTCGACCGCTTCCGTGGACGTCTGATGACCGCCGGCGAAGGCGAGTTCCTCGGCCTCGACCGGGCCGAGGCTGTATCGCGGATCGCCTCGGGGCGGACCCTGCTCGAAGACGTCACCGGCCGTCCGATCGCCGGCTTCATCGCCCCGGCATGGCTGTACGGACCGGGCGCGCTCGCGGCACTGGCGGAGAGCGGCATCGCAATCGCCGAAGATCATCTGCGCGTGTGGTCGCCGCGGGCGGGCCGCCTCCTGTCGCGCTCCCCGGTGATCACCTGGGCGAGCCGAACCCGGAGCCGGCGGGCGTCTTCGATCCTCGCGGCGGGCGCGCTTCGCCGCCTTCCGCTGCGCGATCTGCGGATCGGGGTTCATCCGGGTGACTGCTCGTCGCCGATGCTCCTCGAAAGCATCGACGCGACGCTGGCAATCGCCGCCGCACGCAGGACGCCCGCGCGCTATTCCGACCTGCTGCCTAGAACCGCCAGTTGAAGTTGAGGCCCAGCTTGCGCGACGATTTGGCCCGGGTTTCGGGCCGCGGCTCGAGCGGGTTCAGCCGATTGCGCCGGGCGGAAAAGAGACCGAGGCCCAGGTTCATCCCGGGCGCGACGCCGGTTTGGGCGATCATTCCGGCCTGCCGAATCGGCGCAGTGCTCGCCGGCGGTTGCTGCACCAGCCGAATGTCGAACGACCGCCTGGCAGGCAGCTGTTCGGGCGGGCTGTAGAGTGCGTGGCCGTGCGGCCCGGCAGCCAGCGCCGGTCCGGAGCATAGCCCCAACCCGATTGCGAGGAGGCGCAATCTCACGGCCTCGAACTCCCCTGTGTCGGGGGTCAAATGATTGGAAATCGGGGAGAGTTCCGAAGGCCGTTTCGCGGTCCCGCTGTCGGACAGGGCTCAGTGGCGGCGCGAGTTCCAATATTCGAGCGCAGCCGTCGGCTCCAGCGGCCTCGCGAAATAGAAACCCTGGCCCGAAGCGCAGCCGAGCGTCGCCAGCGTCGTCGCGAGCTCGACCGTCTCGATGCCCTCGGCCGTGGTCGACATGCCGAGCGCTTCGGCGAGGCTCAGCACCGCGCGGACGATCGCGACCGCGTCGGGGTCGACCATCATTCCAGAGACGAAGCTCTTGTCGATCTTGAGCACGTCGATCGGCAGGCGTTGGAGATAGGCGAGGCTCGAATAGCCGGTCCCGAAATCGTCCATTGCGACCGTCGTATCGAGCGCCTTCAGCGCATCGAACACGCGGGTCGCACGCGCCGGGTCCTGCACGATCGAGCTTTCGGTCAGCTCGAGCGTCAGCCGCTCGCCGGCAAGCCCGCTCGACTTCAGCGCGCTCTCGACGACGGCTGCAATGTCGTCGCGGGCGACCTGGATCGCCGACAGGTTGACGCCGACGTAGAGCGGCAGCGTCTCGCCGATCTGCTTGTCCCAGTCGGCGAGCGTGTGCGCGGCCTTGTCCATCGCCCAGCGGCCGAGCTGGAGGATCAGGCCGGACTCCTCGGCGACGGGGATGAATTCGCTCGGGCTGATCTCGCCGCGGTCCTCGTGGGTCCAGCGCGCGAGCGCCTCGAACCCAGCGACCTGGCCCGACTTGAGGTTGATCAGCGGCTGGTAGAACAGCTGCAGCTGGTCCTTGTCGAGCGCCCGGCGAAGCTCGGTCTCGATCGAGAATCGCCGCCGCGCCTCCGTCGCCTGCTTGGGCTCATAGACCTGTGGCCGGCCCGCCGACTTCGCCTGCTTCACCGCGAACTGGGCGTTGCGGAACAATTCCTCCGAATCCTGGCCGGCGTGCATCAGCGACACGCCGATCGCGCATTCGACCCGGATCTCGAGGTCGGAGATCTTGAATGGCGTCGCCATGATCTGCTGAATCCGCTCGGCGGCCTTCAGCGCATCCTCGATTCCGCGGCGCAGCGACACCAGCACCCCGAACTCGTTGCCGCCGGTGCGCGCGAGCACGTCGCCGGCGCGGAGCGCGAGGATCAGGCGGCGGGCGAAGGTGATCAGCAGCTCGTCGCCGGCAAGGCTGCCCATCGATTCATTGATCCGGCTGAACCGCAGCATGTCGACGACCAGCACCGCATGCTCGAGGTCACGCGCGACGGTTTCGCCGGCTTTCTCGACCGCCTCGGTGAACGCCAGGCGGTTGGGGAGCCCGGTGAGGCTGTCGCGCAGCATCTCGGCGCGAAGCGTCCGCTCGGCCTGGACCTCGACGGTGCGGTCGACCACGCTCAGCAGGCACCGCGCGCCCTTGCCCTTCTTCCTGGCGAGCGGCGCGAGCTTGACCCGGAAATAGCGGCAGGAGACGCCCTCGCCGTCCTTGAAGTCGAGCTCACCCTTGGTGTCGTCGCCGTCGAAGAAGCGGTTGAGGAGGTCGGCGATCGGCCCGGACTTCAGGCAGTCGGCATCGTTCCAGTCGTTGGCCGTGCAGCTCGATTGGTTGACCGTGTCGTGAAAACGTCCGTTGTGCGCGACGACCTTCAGCCCGGAGGCCTCGCGCTCGACGATTGCGGCGGCGATCGGGAGCGCACCGAGCAAGCCGATATCGTCCGCCATTCCGACGGGCGGTTTCGCGCCAGAATTGTCCGTCCGCCGGTGCCTCTCGGCAGTCGGCAGGCGGTGAGCTGCAGCCTGCATCCGACCTTCTTGGCCCACAGGCAGTTAATTCCGAGTATCTTTTTGCCACCTAACGCGGTTGTTAACCGGAGTGGGTCAAGCGAAGCGGTTAGTGCGCGGGAAACCAATGGGGGGCATGCGTCCGGCCGCGCCGCGCGCAGCGCGCCACGGGGCGAGATCGGTCTCGGTCCGCACCCGCCCGCTCTCGCCGCCGAGCGGCCAGCTCAAGCCGTCCTCGAGACGGAAGGCGGTGGCATCGGACAGCCCGCCGTCGCGGTAGCGTTGCAGCGTCACGCCCTGCCCGCGGGCAAGCTCGGGCAGCTCTGACAGCGGGAAGACCACCATCTTGCGGTTCTCTCCGACGACCGCGACGGCGTCGGCGTTGTCTGGCACCATCCGGACCACAGCCACCCTGGCTCCGGGCCGGACGTTGACCAGCTGCTTGCCCTTGCGGGTCTCGGCGAGAGTCGCTTCACCGGTCGCGAGGAACCCCTTGCCGTCCGACGATGCGACCAGCAGCTTCATCTCCGGCCGCACGATCAGCAGCTGGATGATGTCCACTTCGGCGTCGAGGTCGACCAGCAGCCGCACCGGCTCGCCGAACCCCCGCGCGCTCGGCAGCTTGTCACCGCCGAGTGTGTAGACCCGGCCGTTGGAGGCGAACAACGCCAGCCGGTCGGTGGTCTGGGCGTGGAAATGGATGAACGGCCCATCGCCCTCGCGCCACTTGAGGTCGCCGACCTGGTCGAGCGCGAGATGGCCCTTCATTGCCCGGATCCACCCGCGCTGCGACAGGATGACGGTGATCGGCTCCTTCTCGATCATCGCTGACCAGTCGATCTCGGCCCGCCCGGTCGCTGCGTCGGGCCTGATCTCGGTTCGCCGCCCGTCGCCGAACTTGGCCTTCATCGCCGCAAGCTCTTTCTTGAGCCGGGTCTTCTGGCGCTCCTGGCTGTTGACCAGCTTGTCGAGCTCCTCGCGTTCCTTCGCCAGCGCCTCGCGCTCGCGGGTCAGCTCCATCTGCTCGAGCTTGCGCAACTGGCGCAGGCGCATGTTGAGGATCGCCTCGGCTTGGCGGTCGGTCAGCTCGAACTCGGCGATCATCACCGGCTTGGGCTCGTCCTCGGTGCGGATGATCTCGATCACCCGGTCGAGGTTGAGGAAGGCGATAAGGAACCCGTCGACCAGCTCCAGCCGATCGTCGATCTTGGCGATCCGGTGGAGCGACCGGTTGACCATCACCTCGAACTGGAAGTCGAGCCACGCGAGCAGCGTTTCCTTGAGGCTCATCACGCCCGGCGTGCGGGTCCGGTCGAGGACGTTGAGGTTGAGCGGGAACCGCGTCTCGAGCTCGGTCAGCTTGTACAAGCTCTCCTCGAGCAGTGCGGAATCCACGGTGCGCGAGCGCGGCTCGAGCACGATCCGGACGTCCTCGGCGCTCTCGTCGCGCACGTCGGCGAGGATCGGCAGCTTCTTGTTGGCGATGAGGTCGGCGATCTCTTCGATCAGCTTGCCCTTCTGAACGCCGTAGGGAACCTGGTGGACGACGAGGTGCCAGCCCCCGCCCTTCTCGGTGACCTTCTCGATCTTCGCCCGGATGCGGAAGCTGCCGCGGCCGCTGATATAGGCCTTGGCGATGGTGTCGGGGTCCTCGACCAGCACGCCGCCGGTGGGGAAGTCCGGGCCCTTGACGATCTCGCACAGCTCGCGGTCGTCCATGCGCTTGTTGTCGATCAGCGCGATCGCCGCATCGGCGAGTTCCGAGACGTTGTGCGGCGGGATCGACGTCGCCATCCCCACGGCGATCCCGCTCGCACCGTTGGCGAGCAGGTTGGGGAACAGGCCGGGGAAGACTTCCGGCTCCTCTTCCTCGCCATTGTAGGTCGGCTTGAACCCGACCGTGCCCTCGTCGAGGCCGGCCATCAGCTGCATCGCGATCGGCGTCAGCCGCGCCTCCGTGTAGCGGTAGGCGGCGGCGTTATCGCCGTCGATGTTGCCGAAATTGCCCTGCCCGTCGACGAGCGGATAGCGCAGCGCGAAATCCTGGGCGAGCCGGACCATCGCGTCATAGACCGACTGGTCGCCATGCGGGTGGTATTTGCCGATGACGTCGCCGACCACGCGCGCCGACTTCTTGTACGCGCCGGCGGGATCGAGCCGGAGCAGCCGCATCGCCCACAGCAGGCGGCGGTGGACCGGCTTCAGGCCGTCGCGGACGTCGGGCAGCGAGCGCGCGGTGATCGTCGACAGCGCGTAGACCAGGTAGCGTTCGGACAAAGCCGCGTCGAACGGCGTATCGATGGTGGTCGAGGGAAGATCGTCGGGTTGCATGACCTGCCGATTAGCAATGCCCCGCGGGCGAAGTCAGCCTAAATCGGCGCGCTCCGGCTCAAGCCGCCTCGCTCGCCTCGCCCGCCGAGCGCAGCTGCTCCATCAGCGACTGCTCCTGGGCATGGGCCTTGTCCATTTCCGACTGGAGCCATTCGCGGAAGCGCTTGATCTTGGGCAGCAGCCGCCGCTCGCTCGGATAGACCAGCCAATAGGACCAGCCGCGCTTCGAGACCATTTCGGGAAACGGCACCAGCAGCCGCCCCTGGATGATGTCGTTGACCCACAGGAACGGCGACATCAGCGCAAAGCCCTGCCCGCCCATCGCGGCGTGGCCTTCGTTGGCCTGGTTGTCGAGGCGAAGCCCGCCGCGCGGCGCCGGCCGGCCCTCGGTCTCGACGCCCCAGTCCTTGAACCACTGCTGCCACCAGCTGTCCTGCGGGCTGATCAGCGGCAGCTGGAGCAGGTCGGACGGCTGGAAATTGTCGCCGAACTTGCGGCGCGCTTCGGTCATGCAGCCGGGCGACGCCATCGGCGTGAAGTCGACGTCGAACAATTTGTGTTTCTCGAGCCCGTCCCAATCGCCGCGGCCGGCGCGGATCGCGATGTCGATGTCGCCCGAGCGCAGGTCGACCACCTCGTTGCTGGTCGACAGGCGCACTGCGAGGTCGGGGTGCTCCATCTGGAACGCGCCGAGCACCCACGCCAGCCAGGTGTTGGCGAAGGTGTGCGTCGTCGTCACCGTCAGCAGCGATTCGTCTTCCTGGCGGTGGCTTGCGAACGCCGCCTCGATCGTGTCGAAAGCGGTGGTCAGCGCGGGCAGCAGCCGCTGCCCCAGCGGGGTCAGCCGCACCCGGCCGCGCTCGCGCACGAACAACGGTGCGCCGAGCCGCTCCTCGAGCCCTTTCACCTGATAGGACACCGCGGCCTGGGTCATCCCCAGCTCGGCCGCTGCGGCGGTGAAGTTCTCGGTCCGGGCGGCGGCCTCGAACGCGCGGATCGCGGCCATGGGCGGAAGTCGTCTCATCAGCGCACCTAATAAATCCAGCTTATCGATTCTGTCGAGCGTTTGATTGGCGAAAGTCGG
>Ga0070666_10001191_pt1 | contig 15743 bp, 14 predicted proteins | sample KBSS23metaG_FD_64677 | JGI IMG/M metagenome (GOLD analysis project Ga0070666, IMG submission 64677) | Switchgrass rhizosphere microbial communities from Kellogg Biological Station, Michigan, USA - KBS S2-3 metaG | ecosystem: Host-associated > Plants > Roots > Rhizosphere > Soil ... | reverse complement strand
CGAATTTGCCGGCGACGACAACAAGGCCAGGGCTCACTATCAGCGTGCGGTGCAGGCCGATCCGAATCAGCCCGATGCGCACTTGCTGCTCGGCAATGCGCTGATGCGCAATGGCGATTACGCGCAGGCAGCCGAGCAGTACCGCCAGCTTGCCGCGATCGCACCGGCTAACGACAACGCCGACGCGCGCGTCGCGGCGGCGCTCGTCGCCAGCGGCAAATGCAGCAACGCGCTCGCCGACCTGAATGCGAAGCTCGCCAAGCGCGCGCAGGATGGTGATCTCATGCAGGTGTTCGTGCGCGTGACGAGCACGTGTCCGGCGGCGACCGAAGCCGAGCGCAGCATGGCGCTGGATTACGCGCAGGCCCTGTACAAACAGCGTCCGGACGCCGGCGACAGCTCGGCGCTCGCGCTGGCGCAGGCGGCGAACGGCAAGTTCGACGAGGCGCAGAAATCGCAAGCCGAAGCGATTTTCCAGGCCGTTCGCGCCGGCGACAACGCGAACGCAAAACTGTATCGCGAGACCATGCAGCAGTTTGCCGCCAAGCAGATGCCGGATCGGCCGTGGCCGGCACAACATCCGTACTTTCATCCGCCGCTACTGGCGCCGCTGTTGGGAAATATCCCGCGCTAAGGCGTCCTCAAATGCGGCCGATAGCGCGATAGCCGATGTCCTTGCGATAGAACATGCCGTCGAAGTGGATCTTGCGCGCGGCCGCATAAGCGCGTGACTGCGCATCGGCGAAATCACTGCCGAGCGCGCAGACGGTGAATACGCGTCCGCCATGCGTGACGACTTTGTCGTTTTCCACCTTTGTACCAGCGTGGAATACTTTCGCGCCTGGGCCGGAATCGGCATCGAGTCCCGTGACGACGTCGCCGCCGCGCACCTTGCCGGGATAGCCAGCGGCGGCGATGACGACCGCGAGCGCCGGGCGCGGGTACCAGGCCACGCTCTGCTGTTCGAGGCGGCCGTCGAGTGCGGCGTCGATCAGATCGACGAGGTCGGACTTGAGGCGCAGCAGGATCGGCTGCGTTTCCGGATCGCCCAGGCGCACGTTGAACTCGATGACGCGCGGCGCGCCATGCTCGTCGATCATGAGGCCGGCATAGAGGAAGCCGATGAACGGCGCGCCTTCGGCGGCCATGCCGGCGAGCGTGGGCTCGATGATTTCGCGCAGGATGCGCTGCTCGACTGCCGGTGTCACCACCGGCGCCGGCGAATAGGCGCCCATGCCGCCGGTATTGGGTCCGAGGTCGCGATCGTCGCGGCGCTTGTGATCCTGGCTCGTGGCCAGCGGCAGCGCGCGGCGGCCGTCGCAGAGCGCGATGTAGCTCGCCTCTTCGCCTTCCAGGAATTCTTCGATCACCACGCGCGATGAGGCCTCGCCGAGCACGTGCGCGCCGAGCATGTCGCGCAATGTCTGTTCGGCATCGGCGAGCGTCAGCGCGACGACCACACCCTTGCCTGCAGCCAGACCGTCGGCCTTGATCACGATGGGCACCGGTCGCGCACGCACGTAGGCGAGCGCCGGCGCGAGCTCGCTGAACACTGCGTAGCGCGCGGTCGGAATGTTGTGGCGGACGAGGAATTCCTTGGCGAAGGCTTTCGAGCCTTCCAGTTGCGCCGCGACCTTGCGCGGCCCGAAGCAGCGCAGGCCGGCGCCACGGAAGCGATCGACGATACCGGCAACGAGCGGCACTTCCGGACCGACCACGGTCAAGTCGACATTTTCCGCTTGCGCCAATCGCAGCAGGCCGTCGAGATCGGTCATCGCGACCGCCGCGTTGCGCACGCCGAATTCCGCCGCAGTGCCGGCGTTGCCGGGCGCAACGATCACTTCGCCCACACGCGGCGACTGCTTGAGTTTCCAGGCCAGCGCGTGTTCGCGCCCGCCGGAACCGATGACGAGAATCTTCATGCTGAATCCCGGCTCTTAATGCCTGAAGTGCCGAACGCCGGTAAACACCATCGCCATGTCGTGTTCGTTGGCAGCGGCGATGCTTTCGTCATCGCGCATCGAGCCGCCCGGTTGGATCACTGCGCGGATTCCGGCTGCCGCGGCCGCATCGATGCCATCACGAAACGGGAAAAACGCATCGGACGCCATCACGCTGCCGCTGACCTCGAGCTTCGCCTCCTCGGCCTTGAGGGCGGCGACTTTCGCGCTGATGACGCGGCTCATCTGGCCGGCGCCGATGCCGATCGTGCGGCCGTCGCGCGCATAGACGATCGCATTGGATTTGACGTACATGGCCACGTGCCAGGCGAACAACAGGTCGCGCAACTCATCCGCATCGGGGACGCGCTTGCTCACCACTTTCAGGTCCGAGAGCAATAGCGTGTCGCGGTCGGTATCCTGCACGAGCAGGCCGCCGGCGATGCGCTTGAAGTCGAGCGCGGTCGATGGCTGTTCCGGCCAGGCGCCGCTGCTGAGTACGCGTACGTTCGGTTTTTTTGCCAATGCGGCGATCGCCGCCGGCTCTATCTCAGGTGCGATAACGACTTCGACGAACTGGCGTTCAATTATCGCGTTCGCGGTCGCCGCGTCGAGCGGTTGATTGAAGGCGATAATGCCGCCGAATGCCGATGTCGGATCGGTTGCATACGCCTTGTCGTACGCTTCGCGCGCCGTAGTGCCGAGTGCCACACCGCAGGGATTGGCATGCTTGACGATCACGCAGGCCGGCGCCTTGCGGAACGCCTTGACGCATTCCAGCGCGGCGTCGGCATCGGCGATGTTGTTGTAGGACAATTCCTTGCCGGCGAGCACGCGCGCGTTCGCGACCGTGCCGGGCTGGGCGTGACGCTCCACGTACAGCGCCGCATTCTGGTGCGGGTTCTCCCCGTAGCGCAGCACGCTGCTGCGCACGAAGCCCAGGTGCAGCGTCGCCGGGAATTGCTCGTGGCGTTCGGCGTGCGTGTGCGCACCGAGCCAGTTCGCGATGGTCGCGTCGTAATTTGCGATCTGCGTGTAGACCTTGGTCGCCAGCTTGCGCCGCAATTCCAGCTTCGTGCCGTTGTCTGTGCGCAGCACTTCGATCAACGCAGCATAATCGGCCGGATCCACGACCACGGCGACGCGTGCATGATTCTTCGCCGCGGCACGCAGCATCGCCGGGCCGCCGATGTCGATATTCTCGATGGCCTCGTCGAACGAGCAATCCGGCGCGGCGGTGGCCTGCTCGAACGGATACAGATTGACCACGAGCAGATCGATCGGCGCTATGCCGTGCGTGGCCATGACGGCATCGTCGATCTCGGCGCGGCCGAGCAGTCCGCCATGGATTTTCGGGTGCAGGGTCTTGACGCGGCCGTCCATGATTTCCGGAAAACCGGTCACGCTGCTGACATCACGTACCTGCAGGCCCGCGTCGCGCAGCGACTTGGCCGTGCCTCCGGTGGAAATCAATTCGACGCCGAGCGCATCCAGACCGCGCGCGAGATCGATAAGCCCGGTCTTGTCGGAGACGCTGAGCAGCGCGCGCCGGATCGGCACCAGAGTCGCATCGAACATGAAAACACCCGCAGCAGTGAGCGGACGATTATACCCGCCCAATCAGCCCAGGCCGCGCAGTGCCAGTTTCTTGCGCAGCGTGGCGCGGTTCATGCCGAGCGCCGCGGCGGCCTTGCTCTGGTTGCCGCCGGCCCATTGCAGCACTTCGCGCAGCAGCGGCGCTTCCACTTCGTTGAGCACGAGCTCGTACAGGTCATCGGGCGTATCGCCGTCGAGATCGGAAAGGTAACGACGCACCGCACGCGCCACGCACTCGCGCAACGCAGGCTGCAAAATGGATTCTGCCGCCGGATCGGCGTGCAGGACAGGAGCGGCATTCACGGCGAACGACCCCGGATTTGAAAACTTCCTGATGAGCCCGCCAGAAAACGCAACACTGGCGGGGAGGCGAGTCTAGCGCCAACACGGCCACGAAACAAAGCCTACGCAACCATCAGGCCCCGGCAGGCGCAAGTCACAGGAACTTGAATTCGAACGCGACCGCGTTCTTGCCCGGATCGGCGACTTCGAATACGAGCGCTGCCGTGGCCCCCGGTGCCAGACCCGAGGCAATGCTGTGCGCATCGCCGAGATATTCCTGCGGCAGGAAACGGCGCATGGCGATGCGGTTTTCATCCAGATCGGACAGGGATATTTCCACTCCCGGAAATGCTTGCGCGAAAGCGGCGTCATTGCGCAGTGTCGCCGAGATGATCAGCGCATTCGGCACCGACGGGTGCGGACGGATATCGCGCGAGAGCAGTTCGAGCCGCGCCGGTTCATGCCGCAAAGGCAGATGACAGCCGAGCGGGTCGCAGACGCGCTCGAGCACGAGGCGCACGCGAACGTCATCGAGCAGCGTACTGCGTTCGGCATAACCGATCTGCGCGAGCAGACACAGCAGCAGACCGGTCGCGCCGAGCGTCCACGGCCAGTTGCGCGTGGCTGGCCGCGCGCGGCGCGCGCGTGCGAACGCGGGCGTGCCGCCGCGGCGCAGGCGCGTCGGGCGTTCGTCCGGATCGAACAACAGCGCCTGCTGGCCGCCGCTCGGGCGCAGCGCAGGCACAGAGAGCTGCGGCGGCGAACCGCCGCCAGCATGTACCTCCAGATGTTGCACCTGTTCGCTCGGCAGCTGATCGGCGAGCGTGCGCAATGCGTCGAACACCGCGTTGCAATGACCGCAACGCACGCTGCCATGGCTCTGCGCGAGCAGCGTCGCGCCGATCTTGTAGATCGTCAGGCATTCCGGGCACTGGCTGTACATCCAGCAATGTTAACGGAACGGCTGCGCTTTATCCGCCGAAGCCGTCCGCGAAGATGTGATCGACACTGCAATACGGTGACGGCGCGGTCAGGAACGGCGCGGTGATCACTGACGGGCTCGCGGAAGCCCCGCTGCCGGCGGGCTTTGGTCCGTCAGCGGCTCCCCACCAGTTGTAGAAAAATAGCGTCGCCGTGTCGGTGAAGACGCCGGTTGACCCGACGTCCGCGAAGCAGTTGTCGGTGGAATTGAGCGGTGCGCCGCCAGTGCCGGCAAGGCCGGGGTTGACGAAACCCGCCGACAACGCGAGCCCTATGCCGACGCCGTCTCCGGCGCTGATCAGGTTACGCGCCACGAGCGCATTGACGCCCAGCGCGACACAGTCGTCGGCGCTCGACGACGGACCAGCGAGCGAGGTGATCCCATCCGCGGCCACATTGATGAAGTTGTTGACTATGGCCGTGTCCGTACTGCCGTTGCCGGCTGCTATGTCTACAGCGACGAAGGTTCCATCGCTGGGATTGACGATTACGTTCCGACAGTAGTCCCAGTCGCCCAATCCATTGCAGCCGATCAGCGTGTTGCTGGAGGTATTGATGTTGATTCCACCACCGATACCGATTGGCAAGGCCGTGTGGCCATCGCGGCCGACGCCGATGTAATTGCCCGCGACCACGGTGTCGGTGGCGCTCTCCAGGTCGATCTCGTCAGAGGCATAGGGCGGAGTGTTGACCACGCCAATGATGTTGCGCTGGTGTGCCGGCGGGCCGTCGCTGAAGCCCGTTCCAATGTGGGTGCGGGCCGCGGAAACGGTAATGCCATAGCCGCTCGGCAACGGTGTCAGACCGCTGTGATCAACACCGATATAGTTCCCGGCAATCAGCGTGTCGTCGGCGCCGAAGGTAACGACGATGTTGGTGTTGCTGTTTGCGGCTATCAGATTTGGAAACCAGTCGCTGGCCGTGGCTTCGCCAATCGTTGCATGCTTGGCGTCGATATAGATTCCGTAGACATTCGGTTGCGCCGTGGTGCCCGTTGCATCCATGCCGGAAATGACGCAACCAATAGTCGTAGCGTCGCTCTGAATCCATATGCCCGTGCCGCCGGACCCGGAAAAACCGGAAAGCGCCAGACCGCGTATCTTGCTGCCGGTAGCAGCACTGCCGAGATAAAGCCCGTAACCCAAGATGCCACTGTCGATGATTTGCACGCGCAAATCGGGTACCGGTGTGCAGGTCGTGCCGCCCTGTGTCGTGGCGTCGATGAACACGGTGTTGTTAATGGTCGGCAGCTTGTCGTTCAGTGAAATCGTGTGCACTGCACCGGCGGGGCCCGGGATCGCAAACGTGATTTTCGACCAGGTCGTGGCCGGATCTGCGCAGCCGTTGTAGTCCCCGTGGATGTCGACGGCGGTAATCGCTTCGCGCAGCGAGCACGCTGCGTTGTTAATGTCCTCGTCGGCTTCGGTGTTGACGACGATATCGGCATACGCGTTGGTCGTGAACAGCGCGACGAGCACGGCGAAAACACAACGGCGTGAAAGCTCGAACATGACAGCCCTTTGCGCGTGCGGCGCGGTAGCTTGCAATATGGACGGCACCTTAGTGCCTTTTACATTCCTGCGCCAGGGTGCTTTATGGCCGTAATGCGCACCCAGTGTTCACGCGAGGTGACTAGGGGTTGTTGGAACCATTCTTCGTAACGCGCCAGCAATTCGTTCTGCTGACCGTCCAGGATTCCGGACAAGGCCAGCGCGCCGCCGGGTTTGAGGCTGCTCGCGAACACCCGCGCGAGTTCGGCCAGTGGGCCAGCAAGAATATTCGCGATCAAAGCATTCGCTTGAATTTGTGGAAAATGCTGCGGAAGGTACAAATCCAGTCGGTCGGAGACGCCGTTGCGTTCGGCGTTGTCGCGACTCGCAGTGAGCGCCTGTCCATCGTTATCGACACCGATTACACGCTCGGCGCCGAGCTTGAGCGCCGCGATTGCGAGCACGCCCGAGCCGCAGCCGTAATCGACGACAGTTTTGCCGGCGAGGTCGGCGCCGTCGAGCCATTCCAGGCATAGCGCGGTGGTGGGGTGCGTGCCGGTGCCGAACGCGAGGCCCGGATCCAGACGCACGATCACCGCCTCGGCATCATCATCCGGCGCTTCGATGTTCCATGGATAAATCCACAGGCGCCGGCCGAAGCGCATCGGCTGATACGTGTCCATCCACGCCCGCGTCCAGTCCTGATCGGCGACATCGCGGAATGCGAGCTGCTCGGGTGCGATCTCCGGTACGAGATCGGCTAGTGCATGCACGAGTCCGGCACGATCGGCATCGGCAGAAAACAGCGCCTGCAGCACGATGTCGTTCCACAACGGCGTTTCGCCGACGCCGGGTTCGAAAATCGCGCGCTCGTCCGGCGTCTCTGCGTTCGCGTCCTGCAGTGTGATCGCCAGCGCGCCGAGGTCCTGCAGCGCCGCTTCGACGCTGGATTGCTGCGCGGCGCGCAGAGTGAGGGAGACTTCAAGCCAAGGCATGGGATCAGCCGAATTTGATCGCCTTTTCCTTCGCCTCGGCGATGCGCTTTTCCAGGTAATGGATGTTCTGGCCGCCTTGCTGAAAGCCGCCGTCGGCCAGAATGCGTTGCTGCAGCGGAATATTCGTCTTCACGCCGTCGACCACCATCTCGCCGAGCGCGATGCGCATGCGCGCGATCGCCGTGGCGCGGTCGCGGCCGTGCACGATCAGCTTGCCGATCATCGAATCGTAGTTCGGTGGAATGCGGTAGCCGTCGTAGATGTGCGTGTCCATGCGCACGCCCGGTCCGCCCGCGGCGAAGAAACGTTTCACGGTTCCCGGCGAAGGCATGAACGTGTCGGGATCCTCGGCATTGATGCGGCATTCGATCGAATGACCGGTGATCTTGATGTCGGATTGCCGGATCGACAGCTTCTCGCCGGCGGCGATCAGCAGCTGCTCGCGCACGAGATCGACGCCGGTGATCAATTCGGTCACTGGATGCTCGACCTGGATGCGCGTGTTCATCTCGATGAAGTAGAAGCGGCCGTTCTCATAGAGGAACTCGAACGTGCCGGCGCCGCGATAGCCGATGCGCAGGCAGGCTTCCACGCAGACCTTGCCGATCTGCTCGCGCTGTTCGGCGCTGATGCCGGGCGCCGGCGCTTCCTCGACGACTTTCTGGTGGCGGCGCTGCATCGAGCAGTCGCGCTCGCCGAGGTGGATCGCATTGCCCTGGCCGTCGGCGAGCACCTGGATTTCCACGTGGCGCGGATTCTCCAGGAATTTCTCCATGTACACCTGATCGTTGCCGAACGCGGCTTTTGCTTCGGACTTGGTCATCGCTATGGCGTTGTTGAGGTGCGCTTCGGTGTGCACGACACGCATGCCGCGGCCGCCGCCGCCGCCCGCAGCCTTGATGATCACCGGATAGCCGATTTCGCGCGCGATTTTCGCGTTGCTGGTCGCGTCCTCGCCCAGCGGCCCGCCCGATCCCGGCACGCACGGCACGCCGGCTGCCTGCATCGCCTTGATCGCCTGCACCTTGTCGCCCATCAACCGAATCACCTCGGCGGTTGGGCCGATGAAGATGAATCCGGATTGCTCCACGCGTTCGGCGAAATCGGCGTTCTCGGAAAGAAACCCGTAACCCGGATGAATCGCCTGCGCGTCGGTGACTTCAGCGGCCGCGATGATCGCCGGCACGTTGAGGTAACTCTCCGCGGCCGGCGCCGGACCGATGCACACCGATTCATCGGCCATGCCGACATGTTTCAGATTCCGGTCTACCGTGGAATGCACCGCGACCGTCTTGATGCCGAGCGTATGGCAGGCACGCAGCACGCGCAGGGCGATTTCGCCGCGGTTGGCAATGACGACTTTGTCTAGCATGTCTCAGCCGATCACGAACAGGGGCTCGTCGAACTCCACCGGCTGCCCGGTGCTCGCCAGCACGGAGACGACGGTGCCGCTGACGTCGGCTTCGATCTGGTTGAACATCTTCATTGCTTCGATGATGCCGAGCACGTCGCCGGACTTCACCGTTTGACCGACTTTCACGAACGGCGCGGCCTCCGGATTCGGTGAGGCGTAGAACGTTCCGACCATCGGCGAACGCACGACATGTCCGGGCGGCAGTTCGCGGCCCGGCGCGGGCGCGCTGGTGTTGTCCGGCGCCGGCGCCGCTGCCGCGGCCGCGCGTGGCGGCTCGACGTGCACATGCGTGACGGGCTGCGCCGCGTGCGCGGCAAACGAGCCGGTCGGCATGCGGCTCAGGCGCACCGATTCCTCGCCTTCCTTGATTTCCAGCTCGGAGAGATTGGACTCTTCCAGGATGTCGATGAGTTTCTTGATCTTGCGCAGATCCATGGCAGAACCTCGTAAAACTTGAAATCAGGCCGGGCGCGCGAGTCGTGCCAGCGCGGCTTCCAATGCGAATCGGTAGCTGTCGGCGCCGAAACCGGCGATGACGCCGACGGCAAGGTCGGAAAAATACGAATGGCGGCGAAACGCTTCCCGGGCATGCACGTTCGACAGGTGCACTTCAATGAACGGAATCGCCACGGCCGCGAGCGCATCGCGCAGCGCCACGCTGGTGTGCGTAAAGCCGGCCGGATTGATCAGGATCATCGCCGTACCGTCGGTACGGGCATGTTGGACACGGTCGATCAGCTGGTCTTCGCCATTCGACTGAAAGGTGGCGAGTTCGTTACCTGATGTTTGCGCGATCGCTGCAAGATCGGCGTCGATCTGCGCCAATGTCGTGCGCCCGTAGATCTCCGGCTCGCGTTCGCCGAGCAGGTTGAGGTTGGGGCCGTGCAGTACCAGGATTTTCGCCACGCGAGCTGCGGTTGATCCGGCTGCAGGGCCGGTTCGGGGGCGGAAGTGTGCGGCAGTCGGGGTCGGTTGTCCAGTGCACGATCCCGGCAGGATCGCTGAAATTAGCCGATGTTAGTCGAGATGAGGTTGCAGCCAGCGATGCAGGCCGCTATCCGAAAAACTGCCGGCGCGCTGTGACAGCAACTTGCCATCGCGGCCGACCAGCACACTGTAGGGCAGTACGCCGCTGCCATCGCCAAACTGATACAGCGTGTCGGTATTGCCGCCGATGAGGATCGGATAGCTGACCGGGCTGGCGTTGAGGAAGCTGCCCACGGCGGCGGCGTCATCGATCGCGATGCCGACGACTTCCAGGTCTTTGCCGGCCAGTTCACGACGTGTGCGGTTCAGCAGCGGCATTTCTTCACGGCATGGGCCGCACCAGGTGGCCCAGAAATTCACCAGCACGACCTTGCCGTTCCACTCGCTCAGGCGATGCGGCTCACCGCTGACGTCAGAAAACGCCAGGTCGGTCAGTTGCTCGCCCGGCTTGAGCAAGGTGCCGGGTGTTACGAGCCTCGGTTGACCCACGTAGGTGCCGGCGTACAAACCGAGCAGCGCGCCGACTATCGCGACCGCCACGATGAGCAGATGTGAGCGGTCGACCGTCATTTCCTGGCGGATTCGATGCGCACCACGAACTTGTCCGCGTCTTCGAAACCTGCCAGTTGCAGCGCCGGCCTGGCAGTGCCGTCGGCGCCGAAGAACAGGGTGTCGGGCGGGCCGACAATGTGGAAGTTCTGCATCAGCGCCTGATCGGTGTCGTCGTTTGCGGTGACGTCGGCTTGCAGCAGGACGAAGTCGCCGAGCGCACGCTGCACTTCTGCCTTGGAAAAAGTATACCTTTCCATTTCCTTGCACGACACGCACCAGTCGGCATAGAAATCCAGCATGGCCGGTTTGCCGGCGGATTTCGCCGCGGCGAGTTCGCGTTCGACATCGGCGGGCGATTTGATCTTGCGGAACGCGAGCGCCTCCGTTTTCGCCGCCGCACCGGCATTCGCGCCCACGCCGCGCAGCGGCTGCAGCAGATCATTCGCTCCGGCTGCCGCGCCGATCAACTCGGCAGCGCCGCCGATCAGCAGCACGATGCCGAGCGCTTTCCACAACATCTTCCAACCCGACGCGCCTTCCGGCACGCGTTCCAGTGCGCCGAGATACACGGCGCTGGCAACGCCAAGCAATCCGGTCAGCAGCATGATCCATTGCACGTCGAGCACACGCGACAGCATCCAGATCGCGAGTCCCAGGAAGGTCACGCCGAACACGGCTTTCACCGCATCCATCCACGCGCCGGCGCGCGGCAGCAGTTTGCCGGCGCTGGCGCCGAACACGACGAGCGGCGCACCCATGCCGAGCGCGAGTGCGAACAGCGCGAAGCCGCCGAGCACGGCGTCGTGTTTCTCGGCGATGTAGAGCACGGCCACGGCGAGCGGCGGCGTTACGCACGGGCCGACGATCAGCGCTGACAATGCACCCATGATGGCAACGCCGAACAGTGAGCCGCCCGACTGCTTGTTGCTGACATTCGCGATCTTCGACTGCCAGGCACTGGGCAGTTGCAGCTCGTAGAAGCCGAACATCGACAGCGCGAGCAGTACGAACAGGCCGGCGAACGACCACAGTACCCACGGTGTCTGGAATGCCGCTTGCAGATTCTTGCCGGCGAGCCCGGCGATCACGCCGGCGAGGGTGAAGATCACCGCGTTGGCGAGGATGTAAACGACACTGAGCACGATCGCGCGGCGCGTGGACAGGTTCTCGCCGGCGCCGGCAATGATGCCGGACAGGATGGGAATCATCGGGAATACGCAGGGCGTGAACGCGAGGCCGAGTCCGGCGAGAAAGAACACGCCGAACACCAGCCACAGCGAACCGCTCAAGGCTTTTTGGAGCTGGCCGTCGCTGCTCACTGCTGCGCTCGCAGGCATGGCTGCGGCAGTGCTCGTGGGTGCCGGCGTATTCGCGCCTCCCGCAGGCGGCGCGACATTCACGCTGCGCTCCATCATCGGATAACACACGCTGCCTTCCTTGCAGCCCTGGAAATTCGCGGCTAGCGCCAGATTCTGCGCCGCCGCATTCGCCCGCGTTACGGGCAGGGCGATTTCAACCTGATCGAAATACACCGTCGTCGCGCCGAAATTTTCGTCGGTGTGCTGCTTGCCGGCCGGCCACTTCGGCATACCAAGCGTGACGTTCTTGTCCGCGCTGCTGAATCGGGTCTTGTCGCGATACAGGTAATAACCTTTTGGCATCGTGAAGCGCGCGAGCACTTCGTTCGGGCCGGTCGCGATGGCCTCGTAGACGAACGCCTGCTCGGCCGGCAGCGGTTGATCGGCGCCGAGCAGTGAAGATCCGGGTGCTGCGAGCCCATTCGTCAGCGCTGCAGGCGTCGACGGTTCAGCCGGCGCCGCGGTCCGCGCTGCGTTGGGCAGGCTGACCAGCTGCGTGACCTTCTGCGGCGGGAAGCAGATTTTGGGATCGACCTGATGGCAACCCTGATAACGCAGCTCGATCGCGATCTGATTCAGGTCCGCCGGCGCGCTCACATGCTGCGTGGCGGTGAAGCCGTTGTGATAGACCTCGACATCGCCGAGAAACTCATCGTGCTTCTGCTCGCCGCGCGGCAGATCGAGTGCATTCAGTGTCAGGCCCGGCGTCACCGCCTTGGTCTTGATCTGCTTGCGATACAGGTAATAGTCCTTGGCGATCTTGAACTCGAACGTCACGGTGTCGCGATCGACCGCGTTGGCCTCGACCCGGAACGCCTGTTCCACCGGTAGCAAGCCGGGCACATCCTCGGCGCATGCGCTCGCGGCCAGCAACAGGGTGAAAAAGGTCAGCAGAAGTCTGTTCATCCGCGGATTGTCGCAAATTGGGAGAACGAAAAGACCGGCCCGCACGCCAAGGGCTTGCGTCAGCCGGCGGTTTCGCGTGCGATCCAGTCCAGATAAGGCGTATGGCCGAGCGCGATATCGACCGCGATCACTTCGGGGAGTTCATACGGATGCAGTTCGACGATGCGCCCGCGCAGCGCGTCGAAACGGTCGCGTGTGGTCTTGATCAGCAGCAGATGTTCGCTGTCGCGCTGCACCGCGCCTTGCCAGCGATACATCGAAACGATGCCGGGAATACGGTTGACGCACGCGGCAAGCCGCTCTTGGACCAGCGCGGCGGCGATGCGTTCGCCGGCGGCTTCATCGGGGCAGGTGCACAAGACGATGATCGCTTCCATGCAGCCGTTGTCCGCTATTCGAAGTCGCCGACAAAAAGGTAGTCAGCCTCGATCGCTCCGAGATCGCACCCTGCGCCTTGTGGACGCGCGGTGTCGTGCTGATCGTTGGCGACGGTTTGGGCGGCCAGGTCCTGGCACGTCGCTGCGGCATCGATCACTGCGCTGTGATAAAGCGGCAGATAGCCCGGCCAGGGCGTCGCATTCACATCCAGCGGATGAAATAACTGGGCGAAGGTTCCCTGCAAGGTAAAGCCGCTGCAACTGCTGTCTTCGCTGAGATTCACCGATCCGGCAGCAGAGGCCACCTGGCCGTCGCACAGCGAAACACCAGGCTGCACATCGACGACGACGATCGACAGAGTCGTGATCGTGTTCGCCGCGGAAATCGCGTTGCCGTAAGCTGTGCCGGATGGTCCCACCAGAGGGGGGCCTGCCCCGCTTCCCCCGCTCCCGCCGACGACTTGGCCGCCAGTAAAGGTGGAGAATTCCAGGTCGGCCAAGGCGGCGGACGCATCCACGCGAATCAGCCCGCCGGCCGAGTCGCCGCCCGCGCCGCCTTGTGTGACATCCTGTGTTGTGGTGACGCCGGCGCCACCCGCACCGCCGGTTCCGCTGCCACCGGCGATCGTGGAATTGGTAATGCGCAGGCTGCCGGCGGCCACGAAAACGGCACCTCCGCTGGCCGCGCCACCGGCGCCGCTGACTCCGGATGCTCCGAAAACATAACTACCAGAATAGCCAATGCCGCCAGCTGCGCCGGCACCGCCGGCGCCGCCATAGGCTTGGCCATCGACGACGCTGGAATTCAACAGGTTCAAGGATCCGTAGACAAGAATAGCGCCGCCGGTTGCGTCGCCACCAGCGCCGCTATTCCCGCCGGCACCACCCGGAGAAAGCGGGGGGTCTGTCGGATTCAGGTTCCCTGCGCCGCCATTCCCGCCGTTTCCGCCCGATCCGCCGTACGCGATGCAATGGCGCACGGCGACATGGTCAAGCACCAGCGCACCGCTGTTGGCGACTTGCACGCAAGCGCCGCCGGCCAAGCCACCGGGACCGCCAGTGCCGCCCGAGCCGCCGGGAACGCCAGCAGCACCGGGAGTGCCATCGGCGCCATTGCTTCCGGCGGAGCCAGTGATGAAACCATCGGCGAGCGTGAGTCCGCTGATGGATGCCTGGTCGCTAACGATCAAAACCTGGCTGGCATTGTTTGCGCTGATCGTCAGCTTGGCCGCGCCCGGGCCCTGGATGGTCAGCGCTTTATCGACCACCAGCGGGCCCTGGCCAAGCGTGATCGGCGAGGCCAGCCCGGGGGCAAACACCAGAGTGTCGCCGCTGCCGGCGCTGGCGATGGCCTGGCGCAAGGAACAGGCTGCGGGACAGCTGCCGGAGCCCGCAGGATCATCAGCCACATTGACGGTGAGTATGCCCGCCAGGGCATGACCACTGAAGGCTGCAAACAACCAAACTGGGATGGCGCGGCAAGTCTTGAAATGATTCATAAGGGTCCAGCGGTTGGGTCCGTACATTACCGTGAATTCAACGCGGGTGGCGAACGCGTTCTGGCCTTGAATCCAGACGCCGCGCGCCCATGTAGTCACCCGTCGGCGCCGGCCTCTTTGCAGAGGCTTCGCATGCCGCTAAAATTGGCACTCACTACGACTGAGTGCTAACAGTCTATAAAGTTTTCTTTCCATTCAATCAGTTGAGGAAGTGCTATGAAGCTTCGTCCGTTGCATGATCGCGTCATCATCAAGCGCCTGGAAGCCGAAACCAAGTCGGCCGGCGGCATCGTCATCCCCGACACCGCGGCCGAAAAGCCCATCAAGGGCGAAGTCGTCGCCGTCGGTTCCGGCAAGATTCTCGAAGACGGCAAGGTGCGCCCGGTTGGCGTCAAGGCCGGCGAGAAGGTGCTGTTCGGCAAGTACTCCGGCACCGAGGTCAAAGTCGACGGTCAGGAACTCCTCGTCATGCGCGAAGAGGACTTGATGGCTGTCATCGACTGATCCTATCGAACACGATCGCACTTTGCTAAAAGTATACTTTGAGGAGTTTTGACAATGGCTGCTAAAGAAATCCGTTTTTCCGAAGACGCGCGCGCGCGCATGCTGCGCGGCGTGAATGTGCTGGCTAACGCCGTCAAGGCGACGCTGGGTCCGAAGGGCCGCAATGTCGTGCTCGAGAAGAGCTTCGGCGCGCCGACGATCACCAAGGACGGCGTGTCCGTCGCCAAGGAGATCGAGCTCGCCGACAAGTTTGAGAACATGGGCGCGCAGATGGTGAAGGAAGTCGCTTCCAAGACTTCCGACGTCGCCGGTGACGGCACCACCACCGCGACCGTGCTCGCGCAGGCGCTGATCCGCGACGGCCTCAAGGCCGTGGCCGCGGGCATGAACCCGATGGACCTCAAGCGCGGCATCGACAAGGCCGTGATCGGCGCTGTCGCCGAACTCAAGGCGCTGTCCAAGCCATGCAACACATCGAAGGAAATCGCCCAGGTCGGCTCGATCTCCGCGAATTCCGATTCCGACATCGGTGACCTCATCGCCAAGGCGATGGACAAGGTCGGCAAGGAAGGCGTCATCACCGTTGAAGAAGGCTCCGGCCTGGACAATGAACTCGACGTCGTCGAGGGCATGCAGTTCGACCGCGGCTACCTGTCGCCCTACTTCATCAACAACCAGCAGTCGATGCAGGCGGAACTGGAAGATCCGTACATCCTGCTGCACGACAAGAAGATCGCGAACGTGCGCGAACTGCTGCCGGTGCTCGAAGGCGTGGCCAAGGCCGGCAAGCCGCTGCTGATCGTCGCCGAGGAAGTCGAAGGCGAAGCGCTGGCGACCCTCGTCGTCAACACGATCCGCGGCA
>Ga0070666_10001186_pt1 | contig 15774 bp, 12 predicted proteins | sample KBSS23metaG_FD_64677 | JGI IMG/M metagenome (GOLD analysis project Ga0070666, IMG submission 64677) | Switchgrass rhizosphere microbial communities from Kellogg Biological Station, Michigan, USA - KBS S2-3 metaG | ecosystem: Host-associated > Plants > Roots > Rhizosphere > Soil ... | reverse complement strand
TTCTTTTTCGGCGACCGCAATAGCAGTGACGGATTTTCCTTGACCTTGGCTGCCGTTTCGCCGACATCCGATACCACTTTCTTGGTCTGATCCTCGATCGTGGAAAACTTCGCGATCACCTTCGGCAATTGCTCGAGCATGGCGGTGATCGCGCTTTTCTCCGCGGGAATTTCCGGCATCTGGCCTGCGGGCGTGGCGGTGACCAGTGTCTGCGCGTCGGCGCTGCCGCCGCTGAGTTCGATGAAGTTCACGCCGGTGATGCCCTTGATCTTGAGCGTGGCCTTGGTGTCGGTCTTGACCGGCGCATCCTTGCGCAGCCTGACCTCGACCTGCACTTGATGCGGATCAGCCGCGTCGATGTTCATGGTCTTGACCGTGCCCACATCCACGCCGAGAAATTTCACCGGATCGCCCAGCGAGAGCCCGCTGACGGACTCGGCGAAATGGATGCGGTAGAGGACGTCATCCTTGTTGCCGGGCCGGCTCAACCAGACGAAAAAGAACGCCGCCGCCACCGACAATACGATTACGAACAATCCCTCGATGAAATAGTGCTTATCGGATTCCATGATTTGATTTCCTCGCGTTCATCGCACCCTGCGCGCGCGGGCCGTGCAGGAACTCGCGTATCCACGGATCGTGCGACCGTGCCAATTGGTCCACCGTGCCGACCGTGATTTTGCCCTCCACCAGCACCGCGACGCGGTCGCACACGGTCAATAGCGTGGTCAGGTCGTGGGTGACGATGACCACCGTCAGCCCTAAGCCCCGGTTCAATTGCATGATCAGCTCATCGATGCCGCCGGCGGTGAGCGGATCGAGGTCAGAAGTCGGCTCGTCCAGAAACAACATCCGTGGATCCAGCGCCAGCGCGCGCGCCAACGCGGCGCGTTTGACCATGCCGCCGGAAAGCTGCGCCGGAAACTTCATCGCGCTGTCTGCCGACAAGCCGGTCAGCTCGATCTTCACCGCGGCGATCTTCTCCTGCTCGGAAACCGGCAGGTCCGTATATTCGCGCATCGGCAGCATCACGTTCTGCGCCACCGACAGCGACGAGAACAGCGCGCCCTGCTGGAACAGGACGCCGATCAGCGCGGCCTTCTCATCGGCGCTGATCGCCTCGATCGGTTTGCCCTCGATAAGCACCTTTCCACTGTCGGGCCGATGCAGGCCGATCAGCGTCTTGAGCAGAACCGACTTGCCCGATCCGGAACCGCCGGCGATGCCGAGGACTTCGCCGGCTTCAACGTCCAGATCCACCTTGTCGTGCACGCGCTGCTTGCCGAAGCAGTTGACTATGCCGCGTGCAGACAGGATCGGCTCGGCGTGCTGGCTCCTGGCGGCGGCGCTCATAACCCGACCTTCTCGAAAAACACCGAGAACAAGGCGTCGAACACGATGACGAGGAAGATCGCCTTGACCACGGCGCGCGTGGTTTCGCGGCCGACGCTTTCGGCCGAACCGCGCACGCGCAACCCGTGCATGCAGCCGACCGTGGCGATGAAGAAGGCGAACACCGGCGCCTTGATGAGACCCACGCCAAAGTCGCTAATGCTGACCGCTTCGCGCACCCGTTCCAGATCCTGCGACAGCGAAATATGCAGCAGCGATTGCGCGATCATCGCGCCGCCAAGCAGACCCATGATGTCAGCGAAGAAAGTCAGCAGCGGCAGCGTGATGATCAATCCGATCATGCGCGGCAGGACCAGCAGGTCGAACGGCTCCAAGCCCATCGAATTGAGCGCGTCGATCTCCTCGCGCGCCTTCATCACGCCGATCTCGGCGGTGAATGCCGAGCCCGAGCGCCCTGCGACCATGATCGCGGTGATCAGCACACCCATTTCGCGCAGCACCGACACGGCGATCAGGCTGATCGTGAAGTCCTCGCCGCCATAAGGCCGCAGTTGCGCCACGCTCTGGTAGCCGATCACGATGCTGATCATCACCGCCATCAACGCCACGATCGGCAGCGCGTGGATGCCGGTTTCGGCGATCTGGCGCGAGATCGACGCCGGCCGCAGCGAGGACGGATGCCTCAACGCATGACCGAACGCGCTCAACGAGCGGCCGACGAAAGTGAGGATGTCGAGCGAGTCGTGCCAGAAATCGTCGGCGCCCTTGCCGAGCTGGATCACGAGTTGGCGCCAGCGCGCAATGGTGGGCGGCTTGGTCAGCGGCTTGCGCGGCAAGCCGCCGATCAGTTCGAGCAGCGCCGCGTGCTCGGACTGAACTCCGGCGAGTTCCACGTGCTTGTCGCGCAGCTCGCACAGAAACATCGCGCCCGGCGTGTCCAGACCGCTAAGCTTGCTGACATCGAGCACACGTGATTTGCGCTGCTTGCGCCAATGTTCCAGTGCTTGCCTGGCCTGAGTGAGGGTACACAGCCCCAGCACACCCTCAAACGACAACCGGTCGCCCTCGCCTTCGATGGCAAGCATGGGGGTCGAGGACTTCGAAGAGGCTCCTGCCATAATTACTCCGGCCGCGGCGCAAATGCCGCGCGGCTGCTGGCCAAGCATATCCCCCGGGCAGCGCGTCGAATCGCCTTGCGCTGCCGCTGGCGAATCCCCGGACATCCGTCGTTCACAAATCAGACTCGAACGATCACTTCTCAGGCTCATGCCCGCGGGGCAGAGATCAGCGGCGCTGCAATCCGATCAATCTGGACTTTGCATGGCGTGTCGCTGAGCGCCTTTTGTCGGCTCCGGCAGAAAGGCATCTGGTGCACTCGGCGAACGCGTGGCGCTTCGTCAACTCACTGCGGACATCACCGTTGCCAACGATGGCATTTTGCAAGAGCGCCGTCCAACACAAGTGCAGATTGCCGGGGTCGGCTTTACATGATTTCGCATCAGATCGCGGTTTTTACTTTGGCACGCTGCTTGCCATATGTAACCCAGAGCCGGCGGACTCCCCACCGCCCGCTTCGACAAACAAATTATCGTCGAAGATGACGACAGGTTTTCGGACAAAGACGCCAAGGATGGCGAACGATCAAGCTACCCTCTCCACAGATGGATGAGGATGCTAGGGCCGGCCCAGTGCCGGCCCGCTTTCTTTGTGTGCTGCGAGAACTGCCCGCCTTCTCGCGCCCCTTTTCAAAGAAACCGCGCGCCGGCCGGAAGGTGCCCGTGTTCGGGGATCAGCTTATGCGCGGCCATTCGTCACTTATCTCGTCGCAGCAAGAGAATCAGGTACCCGACGATTGCAATGTTCAACACTAACGCCGCGACTTTCAGCCAAGTGAAGTGGTGCGCAATCTCCCACAGCTCAAACGGAATGAGCGAAGTCGTTGCGATGACCGTCAAATATTCCGCCCAGCGCTTGCCGTTCCACAGACCCCAGCCTTCGACAAGAAACAAACTGGCGTACACACAAGCCGCCGCGCCGATGACGGCGAACTTGCGTGGGTCCATTTGCAGCATGGCGTCGAGGAGCCGAATGAGCAACCGATGCCCGTGTTGAATCGGCAGATGCACGACCCAATCGGCGAATGCGTTCAGGCTCTCTGACCGCACGAGGTTGAATGCCGCCACGGCGACAACGATAAGACAAACTGCTTTTAGCAGCTTGAATACCGCGATTGCGCGCAGAGCCTTGTGCGTAGTGGTCGGCATCGACTCCCTCTGTCCTCATGTGCGTAATCGTGGTTAGCCGCGTGCAAGTGGCGCGCTACACACAAACCTTTACACATTCTTCCAGCTTTCGTTAATCCTTGCCCGCCAATACTCATCGCGTCGGAGTTATTTCGCGATTGCTCCGGCTGGGCGCGCGCCCAGCAGTTTTCCTTTGGCTGCTGGGCGCGTCGCTTCATTTATTCGCGCTCGATTGCTAGCGCAGCCGCACGACCTTGAGACATAAAAAAACCCGCTGCTATGCGGGTTTCTGGCCTTTATTGGACAACTTCGGATGTCCAGTTGGTAGCGGGGGCAGGCCAGAAACTCACCGAGAAAACGCCGTGGCTGCGCGATTTATGATTGCTCTTAGCCACAGTTGCCCCCGATGATCAACTGATTTTCTGACGCTAGCGCGCCACGCGAGACGGCATGGCACCCATAAATAGGCCGACGGCAAGCACAACGGCAGCTGCCACGCCCCCAGCGGCAATAGCTATCACCAACTGCAAGCATGCGGCAATGGCGGCGACCTTTAGAGCGCTGTTGCGCGGTAAGGCCAAGCCCATTACAACACCGATTCCAATACCTGTAAGCAGGGCGAAGGCTACAACCGGAACCCAGAGAGCGAGGGAGCCACCGGGCTCGATCCACGTCTCCCAGAAACGCGCCGTGGCGTAGTTAGTAAGCAAAAAGGCATAGATATTTATTGCGAGCCAAGTGGCAACAGCCCCGCAGAGCAAGCGGGCCAGCCAGTCTTGAACGTCTTCAGCGCGAGGCTTCGATGGGGGCATTTTAGTGTCGAGACTTCAGCCAAGTGGCCGCTGCCGCAGTGAGCAACAGTCTACCGCAACCCACCCGCAGCGGTCCGCTTGAGCGAATAGTTAGGCTGAACTCCATCTCTGTTGAACAGTAGCGTGCGGAGCCTCAGTTCTGCCAATGCCCCTCCCACTTCGTCACGTTCACGTCGTACTTCGTCACCCTACTAGAGCTCTGATCGAAGTACACGTACAGAAGCCCAATTTGGTTGCCAGCCTCGCGCTTGACGTACCCGACTTCTGGGGCTTCGAAGATCAGTGCACTATTCGCGAGACTGAAACATCTTTTCACATCAGAAGCATCTTCGCCTACCTGGACACATTGCTTCGCGAGCGACCCAAGTTGCGCCGTCACCTCGGCGAACCATTTCTGCTCTTGGTCATCGCCCTTTGCAGATTGGACACCGGTTCCATTACTGGCCCGCACCTCGGCTGCGTCGGCTGCAGCAAAGTCCAGCCTCCTGGGAGGCTCGTCTCGCTGGCACCCCACGACAAGCGCAGTCACGAGAATTGCTGGGAGATGAGATCTCTGCATGAAAGCTCCAAGGGAGCCAACTACAATTCCATAGCAACTTGCAGTCTAATGTGGTCGACACACACTGCACAACGCGGTTCGTCGCATCCGAAAATTCCTCGGACACTACGGACGTAAAAAAACCCGCTGCTATGCGGGTTTCTGGCCTTTCTTGGGACTACTTCGGATTGTCCAGTTGGTAGCGGGGGCAGGATTTGAACCTGCGACCTTCGGGTTATGAGCCCGACGAGCTGCCAGACTGCTCCACCCCGCACCAGGGGAACGCGTATTTTAGCCGAGTACCATGTTGCGGCGCAACTTAACTTTACTGACGTAATGATGATGACTCAGGACGGCAGCCCGAATGCGCGATAGCACCACCCGATCAGCGGGCCCCAGAGCAGGCCGAGCACGACGAGTGCCACGCCGTTGAGCGACAACAGCCAGCGCAACGGTTTGTCCTGCGGCAGCGCGAGCGCGGTCTCATGCTCGGGCTGGTCGAAGTACATGACCTTGATCACGTACAGATAGTAATAGCAGCCTATTATCGCGAACACGATCGCAACCATCGCCAACCACAGCATGCCGGCGTCGATCGCGGCCTTGAGCACGAGCAGTTTGGCGAAGAATCCGAACAGCGGCGGGATGCCGGCGAGCGATGCCATCGCCAGCAGCATGATCAACGCGTACCACGGATTGCGCTGATTGAGGCCCTTGAAGTCGGCAATCTGTTCGGCTTCGAAACCGGCACGCGCAAGCAACAGGATCACGCCGAACGCGGCGGTCGCCATGATCGAGTAGCTGATCGCGTAGAACATCGCTGCGGCGTAACCGCTGGGCGTGCCGTTCGCAAGTCCGAGCAGCAGAAAACCGACATGCGAAATCGTCGAATACGCGAGCATGCGCTTGATGTTCGTCTGCGCAATCGCGACGATATTGCCGATGCCGAGCGAAAGCGCCGCAAGTGCGCCGAGCATCAGACTCCAGTGCGGCGAAAGGCTGCCGAGGCCCGATTCCAAAAGACGGTACGCCATGCCGAATGCCGCGATCTTCGGTGCCGAACCGATGAAGATCGTCACGGCGGTAGGCGAGCCTTCGTAGACGTCAGGCAGCCACATATGGAACGGCGCCGCACCGAACTTGAAGGCGATGCCGACAACGAGAAACACCAGGCCGAACGTGAGCAAGTTCGGATGCTCCACTGTTGGTGCCGCGGCGTGAATACCGGCGAGATCGAGCGTGTGCGCCGCGCCGTAGATCATCGACATGCCGTACAGCAGCAAACCGGACGCGAGCGCGCCGAGCACGAAGTATTTCATCGCCGCCTCGGAAGCGATGCCGGAATCGCGATTGATCGCGACCAGACCGTACGTAGACAACGCGAACAACTCCAGGCCCAGGTACACCATCACCAGATTGCCGGCCGACACCAGCAGCAACATGCCGAGAATCGAAAACAGGCACAGCAGATAATATTCGCCGATGAACAAATCGCGATCGCGCAGGTAACCGCGCGCAAACACGAACACGATCGCGGAAATGCCGAGAATGAACACTTTCAGCACCGCCGCGATCTTGTCGTGGATATAGGCGCCGCTGAACGCCGTGACTTGCGGATCGGTATCGGCCAGGATCAACGCCATCGTGCCGAGCAGCGCGGCGAGGGACAACCAATGCGTGACCGAGCGCTGCGCGGGCTTCAGGAATAGATCGATCAGCAGAATCGCGCAGGTTGCGCCGAGCAGAAAATCCTCGGGCAGCAGCAGGACCAGATCGTGAATGTTGAACGTCATCTTCTCTGCCTCAAATCTTCACGATCGCGACTTGATCGACGATATGCCTGATCGACGCATCCATCAGGTGCGTAAGCGGTGCCGGCCAGACGCCGAGGATCAGCACGCCGGCGGCGAATGCGCCGAGCACCAGCGCTTCGCGCGCATTGATGTCTTTCAATTCCGCGACGTGTTCGTTGGCAACTTCGCCGAAGATCACGCGTTTGACCAGCCATAACGTGTAGGCCGCACCGATGATCAGCGTGAACGCCGCGCCGGCGGCGACCCACGGATTCATCTGGAAGGAGGCGACGATGACCATGAACTCGCCCACAAAGCCACTGGTTCCCGGCAGACCGCAGTTCGCCATCGAGAACAGCACCCACAGCGCTGCAAACCACGGCATCGTGTTCACGACGCCGCCGTAGTCGCGGATCATGCGGCTGTGCATGCGGTCGTAAAGCACCCCGACGCAGGAGAACATGGCGCCGGAGACGAAGCCGTGCGAAATCATCTGCACCATCGCGCCGGATGCGCCGAGGTACGCCGCGTGGCGGCTGCCGCCGCCACGCATCAAAGCAAATACGATAAACGTGCCGAGCGTGACGAATCCCATATGCGAAACCGATGAATACGCGATCAGCTTCTTCATGTCGTCCTGCACCAGCGCGACGAAGCCGACGTAGATTACGGCGATCAACGACAGTGCGATGATCAACCAGGCGTATTCATGGCAGGCGTCCGGCACGATCGGCAGCGAGAAGCGCAGAAAACCGTAGCCGCCGATCTTCAACATGATCGCGGCGAGGATCACCGAGCCGCCGGTCGGCGCTTCGACGTGCGCGTCCGGCAACCAGGTGTGTACCGGCCACATCGGCACCTTGATCGCGAAGCCGAGCAGGAAAGCGAAGAACAGCCAGGCTTGCGCGCTGGCGCTGATTTTCAGTTCCGCGAGTTTGCTCAATTCCCACGAATTCGCGTGGAAGTACAGCCAGATCAGGCCGACGAGCATGAAGATCGAGCCGAAGAACGTGTACAGGAAAAACTTCAACGTCGCGTAGACGCGGCGCGGTCCGCCCCAGACGCCGATGATGATGAACATCGGAATCAGCATGCCTTCGAAAAACACGTAGAACAGCAGCGCATCGAGCGCGCAGAACACGCCTATCATCAAGCCCTCGAGAACGAGAAACGCCGCGAGGTACTGATTGACTCGATCGTGCACCGAATCCCAGGCGCCGAGGATCACGAGTACCGTCGTGAACGTCGTCAGCAGGATCAGAGCGATCGAAATGCCGTCGGCACCGAGATGATAGTTCGCGTTGATCGCACCGATCCAGACGTGGAACTCCTCGAACTGCATCTGCGGCGTCGAGGCGTCATAGCCCGTGAACAGCGGAATGCTGACGATGAAGACCAGGATAGCCACGGCGAGTGCGAGCCAGCGCGCGCGGCTGGCGCTATCGCCGCCGACGAGCGACACGATCGCGCCACCGATAATCGGCAACCAGATGAGGAGGCTGAGCAGGATGGAATTGGATTGCATGAGTTCGCTTCCCTGCCCTATCGCACCACGTACCAAAGTCCGCCAAGCAGCGCGACGAGCCCGAGAATCATCGCGAACGCATAGGTATACAAATATCCGGATTGCACCCAGCGTACCGTCGCAGCGATGCGGCCGACACCTGCCGAGGTGCCGTCGATCAGCACATTGTCGATCACGCCGACGTCGCCGCCTTGCCACAGCCCGCGGCCGAGCAGGATCGAGCCGCGCGCGAACACGGCCTGGTAAATCGGATCGAACCAATACTTCCTGTCGAGCACGGTCCACAGCGGGTGCAAGGCCTTCTTGGCCCAGTCGGCGAGCGCTGGATTAAAAAGGTATACGTAGGTGGCGACCGCAAAGCCGCCGAATGCAAGCCAGAACGGCTCGCCTTTGAATCCTTCGAGCATCAGACTCAACCAGCCGCCGAATTCACCTGGTTCGCTGGTGTGCTCGCCAGTGACTATCGATGCGCCGAAATAATCGCCGTGCAGAATCGAGCCGACCGTTGCCGCACCGACGACGATAGACGGAATCGCGAGCAGGATCAGCGGCACCGTAACGACCCACGGCGATTCATGCGGTGGATGTTCGAGATGTCCGGGCTCATGGTGACCATGATGTCCGTGATCGCCGTGTTCGACGACGAAACGCTCGCGGCCGTGGAATGTCAGATACAACAAGCGGAAACTGTATAGCGCGGTCACGAACACGCCAAGCAGCACGCACCAGTACGCGTAAGTCGACGGCGCACCGAGATGCGAGTCGCGCACCGCTTCGATGATTGCGTCTTTGGAAAAAAACCCGGCGAATCCCGGAGTACCGGTCAGCGCCAGCGTACCGATCCACATCGTGATCCAGGTGATCGGCATATAGCGGCGCAGACCGCCCATGTAGCGCATATCCTGTTCGTGATGCATTGCGATGATCACGGAACCGGCGCCGAGGAACAGCAGCGCTTTGAAAAACGCATGCGTCATCAGATGGAAGATGCCGGCGCCGAATGCCGAGGCGCCGAGCGCCGCAGTCATGTAGCCGAGCTGCGACAACGTCGAGTACGCGATCACGCGTTTGATGTCGTTGACGACGAGGCCGATCAGACCGGTGAAGAACGCAGTCGTCGCGCCGATCACGAGCACGGTGGACAACGCCGTCTCCGAATGCACGAACAGCGGCGACATGCGCGCGACCATGAACACGCCGGCGGTGACCATCGTCGCGGCATGGATCAGCGCGGAGATCGGTGTCGGGCCTTCCATCGAGTCCGGCAGCCACACATGCAGCGGCACCTGTGCGGACTTGCCCATCGCACCGACGAACAGACACAGGCAGATCACGGTCGCGACCGACCACGGCGTAGCGCCGAGGATCTGCCAGGTCGCGCCGTCCAGCGTATTCGCCGCAGCGAACACCTTGGCGTAATCGAGCGTGTGGAAGAACATCAACACGCCGGCGATGCCGAGCAGGAAACCGAAGTCGCCGACGCGATTGACGAGGAACGCCTTGAGGTTGGCAAAGATTGCCGTCGGCCGCTTGAACCAGAAGCCGATCAGCAGATACGAGACGAGGCCGACCGCTTCCCAGCCGAAGAACAGCTGCAGGAAGTTGTTCGCCATCACCAGCATGAGCATCGAAAACGTGAACAGCGCGATGTAACTGAAGAAGCGCTGATAGCCCGGATCGTCGGCCATATAGCCGATCGTATAAATGTGCACCATCAGCGATACGAACGTGACGACGACCATCATCAACGCGGTCAGCCGATCGACAAGGAAGCCCACGTGCGTGGACAAATCGCCGACCTGAAACCAGGTGTATAGGTTCTGGTTGAACGTGTCTGCGCCGCCCCAGACGAGCTGATACAGCACGTCCATCGACAGCACGCAGGACAGCGCCACGCCGAGGATCGTCACCCAGTGCGCTCCGGCGCGGCCGATCTGGTTGCGGAACAAGCCGGCGACGGTCGCGCCGAACAGCGGCGCAAGGGCGATGATCAATAGAATTGTGGAATCCAATTGCATTGGTCAGCCTTTGAGCTCGTCGATTTCGCCGACATTGATCGTCGCGCGATTGCGGAACAGCACGACGAGGATGGCGAGGCCAATCGCGGATTCCGCCGCAGCCACGGTCAGGATGAAGAACACGAACACCTGGCCAGAGGCGTCGCCGAGATAGCGCGAGAATGCGACAAAATTCATGTTCACCGACAGCAGCATCAGTTCGATCGCCATCAGCAGGATGATGATGTTCTTGCGATTGATGAAAATGCCGGCGACGGAAATGCAGAACAGTACGGCGCCGAGCACGATGAAATGCGCGAGCGTGATCATGGCGCCGCCTCCTGCGCCGCGCCGCCCTGGCCGGAACTGGCCATCTTGACGATGCGGATGCGGTCTTTGGCCTGCACGGAGACCTGCCAGGAGGGATTCTCGTATTTCGTGTTCGTGCGCTTGCGCAGCGTCAGCATGATCGCCGCGATCACGGCGACGGTCAGGATCACCGCGGCGGTTTCGAACGGCAGCAGGAAATCGCTGAACAGCGCGTTGCCGAGCCACACGGTGTTCGACGCGCCGGCCGGATCCGCTGGCGGCGGCGTGGCGAGACTGTTCACGCCGATCAGGGCGATCATCTCGGCGAGCATAACCACGGCGACGCCAATGCCGAGCGGCAGGTAGCGGATGAAGCCTTCGCGCAGCGGCTCAGTGTCGATGTCGAGCATCATCACCACGAACAGAAACAGCACCATCACCGCGCCGACGTAGACGAGCACGAGTGCGATGGCAAGAAACTCCGCTTGCATCAGCAGCCACAGCGCGGCGGAAGTGACGAAGGTCAGCACCAGCAACAGCGCGGCATGCACCGAGTTCTTCACCGTGATCACGCCAAGCGCGGCAACGACGAGTACCGCGGCGAACGCGTAGAACAGGGCCAGATTCAATGTCGATTCCATCTCATCCCCTTACCGGTACGGCGCGTCTTGCATGCGCGCGGCCGCGATCTGCTGTTCCCAGCGGTCGCCGATCGCGAGCAATTGCTGCTTGTTGACGATGTTCTCGCCGCGTTTCTCGAAGTGGTATTCGTGGATATTCGTCTCCACGATCGAATCGACCGGACAGCTCTCTTCGCAGAAGCCGCAATAGATGCACTTGAACAGATCGATGTCGTAGCGCGTCGTGCGGCGCGTGCCGTCGGCGCGTTGCTCGGAGTCGATCGTGATCGCGAGCGCGGGGCACACGGCTTCGCACAGTTTGCAGGCGATGCAGCGCTCTTCGCCGTTCGGATAACGGCGCAGCGCGTGCAACCCGCGGAAACGGTTCGACTGCGGGATGCGCTCCATCGGGTAACGCATCGTGTACTTCGGCTTCAACATGTACTTGCCGGTCAGGGCCAGACCCTTGAACAGCTCGATCAGCAGCAGGCTCTTGAAGTAGCGCACCACACGTTTCATGGCGTCGCTCCTGGCGGCGTGATCACACCGAAATAGACGAATGCACCGGTGACGCCGATCCAGACGAGCGCGATCGGAATGAAAACTTTCCAGCCGAGTCGCATGATCTGGTCGTAGCGGTAGCGCGGGAATGCCGCGCGGAACCACAGATAAAAGAACGCGAACACGAACACCTTGGCGAACAGCCACCACCAGCCTGGGGCACCGAGGATTCCCCAGGAGGCGGGGAAGATCGATAACCAGCCGCCCCAGAACAGCGTCGCAGCAAGAAAGGAAATCAAAATCATGTTCGCGTATTCGGTGAGAAAGAACACCGCGAACGGCGCGCCGGAATATTCGACGTGGAACCCGGCGACGATTTCCGATTCACCTTCGGCGACGTCGAACGGCGCGCGATTCGTCTCGGCAACGCCGGAGACGAAATAGATCACAAACAGCGGCAACAGCGGCAGCCAGAACGCGCTGAAGAAACCGTACGGACCTGCCTGGGCGCGCACGATGTCGGACATATTCAAACTGCCGGCGCAGATCAGCACGCCAACGAGCGCCATGCCCATCGCAATCTCGTAGGAAACGACCTGCGCCGCGGAGCGCATCGCACCCAGGAACGCATATTTCGAATTCGACGACCAGCCGGCGAGGATGATGCCGTAGACGCCCATCGAGGTCATCGCCAGCAAATAGAGCAGGCCGGCATTGATATTCGCGAGCACACCGCGCTGATCGAACGGAATCACTGCCCACGCGGCGAACGCCGGCGTCAGTGCCAGCAGTGGGGCGAGCACGAACAGCAGCTTGCTCGACTTCGCCGGAACCAGATATTCCTTGAGCAGCAGCTTGAAAACGTCGGCGAAGGTTTGCAGCAGGCCGGCCGGACCCACGCTATTGGGCCCCATGCGCACATGCATCCAGCCGAGCACCTTGCGCTCCCACCACACGTACAGCGCGACCGAGAGAATCACGGGCACGGCGATCGCAAGAATGCAGACGACGAGCCAGATCACCAGGCCCGCCGGCGCATTCCAGGCCAGCAGCGGGTCGTGAAGGTGCGAATAGACGAAGTCGTACACGTCAGGCCCTCGTCACAGTCAACGCGCCGCCGTTGCCCGGCAGGACCCGCGTTTCCGGCCAGGTCTTCTCGATCCATGCACCGCCTTTCGGCACCGCGCGCGTGATCACGACGTCCAGTTCAACATCGCCGTTAGCGCCGCTGACTTTCGCCTTCGCGCCTTCGCTTAAGCCCAGCGCGAGTGCATCTTCCGGATGCAGCCCGAGCGCGCAGTGCCCGGTCAACGGATGCGCCTGCAACGCCGGCGCTCGACGCAAGACGGCGTCGCTGCGGTAGAGCGGCAGCGTCGCGATACGTTCGAACTCTCCTTGCGGTGTAAGCGCGCGATTCATCGCGCCCGACTCTGCTTTCAATTGTGCGCTCACCATTGTCGGCGCGGCCAGCGCGGACTTGACCATCCCGCGTACTTCGTCGATTTCAGTGAAATCAAAACCGGCCACGCCGAGTGCGGCGCCGAGGGCACGCAATACTTTCCAGCCGGGACGCGCATCACCCGGCAGTTTGCCGCCAGCCGCAACCGTCTGCACCACGCCATCGATGTTCACGTACGTGCCGTCGACCTCCGGCGGCAAACCGATGGGCAGCACCGCGTGCGCCGTACGTTTCACGCCGTTGCACGCATACGCCCCGATGTAGACGCAAAAATCCGCGCCGCTGCGCACCTCGTCGAAGCGTGCGGGCGAACTCGTGTCCTGCGAACCGGCGTGATAGACGAGGAATGATTTTGGCGGCTGCGCAAGAATCGCCGCGGCAGTCTTGCCATTCGCTTTCGGCAGCGCACCGACGCGCGCCAGACCCACCGCGTTCGCGCCGTCGGTAACCTCGTTGAACGCACTGTTCGTCGCTTGCGCGATGAACTTCGCGAGCGCGCGCAGCAGCGACGCCTGGGCATGATGCCCGGCATAGTCGCCAAACACGAGCACCGACGAACCCGCGTCGCGTAGCGCCTTGATGGTATTGCGATGCACGTCGCTCGGCTTCGCTGCGGCAATCACGGAAGCCAGCTCGGCTGGCGCCTGCGTGCCGCCCTCGCCTGCCGCCGCAGCCAGTGTCGCAAGTTCGCCGGCGAGCAGATTCGGTAGCGCGATGAACTTGCCGGCGAACACGTAATTGAGATCGAAGTCGAGCGGATTGACGGCATAGATCTTCGCACCGCGTTTCGACGCTTTGCGGATTCTTGACCCAAGCAGCGGCTGATCGTGACGCGGGTCGCTGCCGACCAGCAGCACCGCGTTCGCCTTCTCGATTTCGGCCAGCGGCATCTCGAACGGCACGGCCGCGACAGCGTCGGAAAAATCGGAAACGCGCAAGCGATGATCGATGCTGTCGCTGCCGAGCGCGCGCACGATCTGCGCGAGCAGGAAACCCTCTTCGCAGGACGCGAGCGGCGCGACCAGCGCAGCTAGGTCGGCGCCATTCTTCTTCAATCCATCGGCAACGAAGGCGATCGCTTCTTCCCACGTCGCCTCGACGAGTTCGCCGTCGCGGCGAAGCATCGGTTTCGTCGCGCGGTCGTTCGCATACAGGCCTTGATGCGAGTAGCGGTCGCGATCCGACAGCCAGCATTCGTTGATCGCTTCGTTGTCGCGCGGCACCGCACGCAGCACTTCACCGCGGCGCGTGTGCAACCACAGATTCGAGCCGAGCGCGTCGTGGTAGCCGATCGATTCGTGCGCGATCAGTTCCCAGGCGCGCGCCTTGAAGCGGAACACCTTGTTCGTCAACGCGCCGACCGGGCAGACGTCGATGATGTTGCCGCCGAGTTCGCTGTCGATGGTCTTGCCGATGTAGGTGCCAATCTCGAGCATCTCGCCGCGGCCCATGCCGCCGAGTTCGGGCGCGCCGGCCACTTCGGTCATGAAACGCACACAGCGCGTGCACTGGATACAGCGCGTCATGTCAGTCGAAATCAGCGGGCCCAAATCCTCGTCCGGAACCACGCGCTTGCGTTCGACGAAGCGCGACACCGAACGACCATAACCCATCGCCAGATCCTGCAGCTCGCACTCGCCGCCCTGATCGCAAATCGGGCAGTCGAGCGGATGGTTGATCAGCAGGAATTCCATCACGTTGCGCTGCGCCGAGAGAGCGCGCTGCGACTGCGTAAAAATCTTCATGCCTTCCATCACCGGCGTCGCACACGCAGGTTGCGGCTTGGGCACGGGCTTGCCGCCCATCTCCGTCTCGACCATGCACATGCGGCAATTCGCCGCGATCGGCAGCTTGTCGTGATAGCAGAAACGCGGAATCGGAATCCCGGCCTTGTCGGCCGCAGCGATGATCATCGAGTTCTTCGGCACCTGCAGCTTCTGGCCGTCGATCTCGATACTCACGAAATCCGGTGGCGCGGCGGGTGCAGTCGGTTGCGCGCTCATGCCGCCACTCCCAACTCCGCATCGACGATCGAGCGCTTGTTCGCCACGAAGTATTCGAACTCATGCCAGAAATGGCGCAGCATGCCCTGCACAGGCCACGCCGCGGCTTCGCCGAAGGCGCAGATCGTGTGGCCTTCGATTTGTCCGGCCGCCTGCTTGAGCATGTTCACGTCATTCATCGTGGCATTGCCTTCGACGATGCGCGTTAGCACGCGGTACATCCAGCCGGTGCCTTCGCGACAGGGCGTGCATTGACCGCAGGACTCGGCGAAATAGAAGCGCGCGATGCGTTGGCAGGCGCGCACCATGCAGGTGGTTTCGTCCATCACGATAACGGCGCCGGAGCCGAGGCCCGAGCCGGCTTTCTGGATGGCGTCGTAATCCATCGTCAGGTTCAGCATCGTCTCGCCCGGCAATACCGGCATCGACGAGCCGCCCGGAATCACGGCTTTCAATTTGCGTCCGCCGCGCACACCACCAGCCATCGCCAGCAGATCGGTGAACGGCGTGCCGAGCTTTATTTCATAGTTGCCCGGCATGTTGACGTGGCCGGACACCGAAAAGATTTTCGGACCGCCATTGTTCGGCTTGCCCTGATTCAAGAACCACTCCGCGCCCTTG
>Ga0070666_10001175_pt1 | contig 15885 bp, 11 predicted proteins | sample KBSS23metaG_FD_64677 | JGI IMG/M metagenome (GOLD analysis project Ga0070666, IMG submission 64677) | Switchgrass rhizosphere microbial communities from Kellogg Biological Station, Michigan, USA - KBS S2-3 metaG | ecosystem: Host-associated > Plants > Roots > Rhizosphere > Soil ... | reverse complement strand
GAGACTGTCGCGCTGATCGCCGGCGGCCACACCTTCGGCAAGGCGCATGGCGCGGGCGATCCGTCGTTCGTGGGACCGGAGCCTGAGGGTTCGGTGATCGAGGACCAGGGCCTGGGCTGGCGCAGCAAGCACGGCAAAGGCATTGGCGCGGACACGATCACCGGCGGACCCGAAGTGACGTGGTCGCAGACGCCGACCAAGTGGTCGAACCACTTCTTCGACAACCTGTTCAAGTTCGAATGGGAGCTGGAGAAGAGCCCGGCGGGCGCGCAGCAATGGGTGGCGAAGGGCGCGGCGGCGGATGTGCCGGATGCGCATGACGCGACGAAGAAGCACCGGCCGAAGATGCTGACGACCGATCTGGCGCTGCGGTTTGACCCGGCCTACGAGAAGATCTCGCGCCGCTTCCACCAGCATCCAGAGCAGTTCGCTGCCGCCTTCGCGCGCGCGTGGTTCAAGCTTACGCATCGAGACATGGGACCGATCCAGCGCTATCTCGGGCCGCTGGTGCCGAAGGAAGAGTTGATCTGGCAGGATCGCGTGCCGGCCGGTCCGAAGCTGAACGATGCGGATGTTGCCGCGTTGAAGAAGACGATCCTCGACAGCGGATTGTCGGTGAGCGAGCTGGTGTCGGCGGCGTGGGCTTCGGCCTCGACCTTCCGCGGCTCGGACAAGCGTGGCGGCGCCAATGGCGCGCACGTGCGGCTGGCGCCCCAGAAGGGCTGGGAGGTCAACAAGCCCGCCGAATTGAAGACCGTTCTGAAGACGCTGGCCGATATCCAGAAGAACTTCGGCAAGCCGGTGTCGATCGCGGACCTGATCGTGCTGGGCGGTTCAGCGGCAGTCGAGAAGGCGGCGAAGGATGCCGGCGTCTCGGTGACGGTGCCGTTCACGGGCGGGCGCGGCGACGCGTCGGAGGCGCAGACGGACGCGCACTCGTTCGCGCCGCTGGAGCCGCTGGCCGATGGGTTCCGCAACTATGTCAGCGGCAAGCCGCAGTTCCTCCGGGCCGAAGAGGCGCTGGTGGACCGCGCGCAGCTGCTGAACCTGACGGCGCCCGAGATGACGGTGCTGGTCGGCGGCTTGCGCGTGCTGGGCGCCAATGCCGACGAGTCGAAGCACGGCGTGTTCACGCACAAGTTGGGCACGCTGAGCAACGACTTCTTCGTCAACCTGCTCGACATGAACACCGAGTGGACCCCGAAGGACGGGCTGTACGAAGGCCGCGACCGCAAGTCGGGTGCCGCGAAGTGGACGGCGACGCGCGTCGACTTGATCTTCGGCTCGCACGCTCAGTTGCGGGCGCTGGCCGAGGTCTATGCGCAGTCCGATGCCAAGGAGAAGTTCGTGAAGGACTTTGTGGCGGCCTGGGTGAAAGTGATGAACGCCGACCGGTTCGACCTTCACGCGTAAGCGCTCAACACATGAAAATGAGAGGGCCGGACTCGCGAGAGCCCGGCCTTTCTTTTTTCTGGCGCGCTAACCGACGTTCGCGTCTTCGAGCGACGGGTAATCCGTGTAGCCGCCGGGGCCGGGGGAGTAGAACGTCTTCACGTCCCACTCGTTGAGCGGGGCGTTCTGCTTGAAGCGGATTTCGAGGTCCGGGTTGGCGATATAGGCCTTGCCGTAGGCGACGGCGTCGGCGATGCCGGCGTCGAGGGCGGCCTGGCCGGTTTCCTGGGTGAAGTTCTCGTTCACGACATAGACGCCGCCGAACGCTTCTTTCAGGAGCGGGCCGATGCTGCTGTCGGCCTGATGCTCGCGGGCGCAGAGGAAGGCGAGCTTGCGCTTGCCGAGCTCCTTGGCGACGTAGGTGAAGGTGCCCTTGAGGTCGCTGTCGCCCATCGTGTGGGCGTCGCCGCGCGGGGCAAGATGCATCGCGACGCGATCGGCGCCCCACACTTCGCAGCAGGCATCGGCGACTTCGAGCATCAGGCGGGCGCGCCTCTCGCGCGATCCACCGTACGCGTCGGTGCGCTGGTTCACGCTGTCCTGGAGAAACTGGTCGAGCAGGTAGCCGTTGGCACCGTGGATCTCGACGCCGTCGAAGCCGGCCTTCTTGGCGTTCTCGGCGCCCTTCTTGTAAGCCGCGATGACGGCGGGGATTTCGCTGGTTTCAAGGGCGCGCGGCGCTTCGTAATCCTTCTGCGGGCGCAGCAGCGAGACGTGGCCCTTGGCGGCGATGGCGCTGGCGGAGACTGCCTGCTTGCCGTTCAGAAAATGCGGATCGCTGATGCGGCCGACATGCCAGAGTTGAAGGAAGATGTGGCCGCCGGCCTTCTTCACCGACTGCACGATCGGCTTCCAGCCTTCGGTCTGCTCATCGGACCAGATGCCGGGCGTGTTGGGATAGCCGACACCCATCGGATCGACGGAGGTGGCCTCGGTCATGATGAGGCCGGCGCCGGCGCGCTGGGTGTAGTACTCGATCGCGAGCGGCGCGGGCACGCGGCTGCCCTCAACGGCGCGGGTGCGGGTGAGCGGCGCCATCCAGATGCGATTGGGCAGCGTGAGAGCGCCCACCTTGATGGGATCGAACAGAGACGGCATGCGGAGTCCTCAGTTAGATAGCGGTCTAACGAATGTAGGGTGCGGCCTGCCCGCCGCCAACCGCGATGACCACATGGAATAGCCGCTGCATTTCACAGTTTTCACGCTGTCGATGCCTCGTACGCCTTGATGCCGTTCTCGTCGCGGATGATCACGTCACCGTCGCGCATTGTGCGGTAGGGAAGCGCCTGGTCGAGCAGGTACATTGTCACCTTCTCTGCCGCGGGACTTTCGGCGTGGCCGCAATCGTAGTGCGGGACGAGGTGGAACGGGATGAGATCGAGGCCGTCGAAGATCGGCACGGGGTCGTAGCCGGGCGCGATCTGGTTCGGGTCATCCATCAGCTCGATGCCTTTCAGGTTGGGGCACGCGACGACGGCGCCGGCGCTCCAGCCGCCGTAGACGAGCTTGCCCGCGTGGATCAGCGGCGCCGCGACGCGATCAAAGCCCGACTGGCGCATGGCCCGGCGAAGCAGGAACGCGTTGCCGCCGGTGACCCAAACCATGTCGAGTGCGCCCAGCACCCGCTCCAGCTTTTCGGGCGTGCCGAAATAATCGCGCAGGTCGAGCGCGGAGGCCCGAAGCCCGGCGGCATCCAACTCGGCGGCCGGATCGTGCACGAGGCGGGCATAGGTCTCGCGGTTGGGCTGCGGGATGAGATCCAGCGCGTTGGCGATGACCGCCACCCGGGCGCCCTGCCCCGCGAGCGCGGTGAGGAGGTCCATGCGGTTGCCGAACTTGTCGGAAGAAAGGAACAGGCGCATGCGGGAGTTTTGACCGATTGCGGGGCGTTTGCCTATCTGACAGATTGCGCCGCTTTTGGAGAAGGCTTGTCCCATGCGCCGCCTATGGCCCGCGATTGCCTTGCCGCTTGCGCTATCCGCCTGTGGCCCGTCGCAGGAGGATACCGCCGCCTACGCCGATGCCGTGCGCTGTTACAATGCATCCAGTGTTTACGCCCAGCTGTTCGTGATCACCGGACAAGCCGAGTCCGCGGGCCGATTGATGACCTACGCCAAAACCACGCGCGCCAGGGCGATCGCGCTGGGCGAGAAGGCCGGCAAGGACGAGAAGGCGGTTGCGGCAGAATTCAAGGAAAACGACGAAGCGTATCTGCATCGTTTCTACATCATCTCGGGCGGCTCCATGACGCCGACCGGATTTGCCGCCAGCGAGATTCTTTACTGCAACCTGACGCGGGTCGTGGAGCAGTAACGCCCTTGAATCGCGGCAGCCGCGCGCCACATCAGGTGGGGAGGCGCGGATGGGCAAACTTGCGGCGGGTGACCGTGTGGCGGCGCGTGCGCTGCTGGACGTGTTCGGGCGGCTGGTGGCCGTGCCGGACGCCACGCGGGTCACGCACCTGCAATTCCGGCGCTTCGCGGGATGCCCGATCTGCAATCTGCACCTGCGGTCGTTCACGCGCCGGATAGGCGAGATCGAGGCGGCCGGCGTGCAGGAGGTGGCGGTGTTTCACTCCACCCCAGAGGAGATGCGCCGGTACGAGGCCGACCTGCCCTTCGCCGCGATCGGCGATCCGGAACGAAAGCTCTATCGCAAATTCGGTGTGGAGGCGGGGCCGCAGGCACTGGCGAATGTGCGCGCGGTGCTGGCAATCCTGCGCACGATCGGGCCGGTGACGGCGACCTTGCTGAAGACCGGGAAGCTGGCGGCGAATTTGAACCCGCATGGCGGGCGGCTGGGATTGCCGGCAGATTTCCTTGTCGCGCCGGACGGCCGCGTCATGGCCGCGAAATATGGCGAACACGCCGACGACCAGTGGAGCGTGGACGAGGTGCTGGCGCTCGCCAAGCCCTAACTGTCATGCCCGCGCAGGCGGGCACCCGGTCCACAATACGGGCCTCGCAGTTCTGGCAACTGGGTCCCCGCGTTCGCGGGATGACAGTTGGGATTACGGCGCGAGCCTTGCGACGGCTTCCTTCAAGCGCGCGGCGGTGGCGATCGCTTCAGCGCGTTTTTCGCGTTGTTCGGTCAGGACGTCTTCGGGGGCTTTGGCGACGAACTGTTCGTTGTTGAGCTTGGAGTCGAAGCGGGCGATCTCGTCGTTGGCTTTCTTCAGATCCTTTTCGAGGCGCGCGCGTTCCTTGGCGAAGTCGATGACGTCGCCGAGCGGGAGGCCGATCGTGGCTTCTCCGAGAAGGAATTGTGCGGATCCCTTGGGCAGCGTGGTCGCGGCGTCTGCGGTTGCCAGGCGGGCGAGCTGGAGGATCACTTCCTTCTGACGGACAAGCAGCGCCTTGCTGGCATCCGTCGCGTCTTTGAGGACCAGCGCGATCTTGGCGCTGGGCGGCACGTTCATCTCGGCGCGGACGGAGCGGACGCCGCTGACGAGGTCAATCACCCATTGCAGGTCGCGGCGGGCATCGTCGAACTTCGGCAGCGACGTGAAGTCAGGCCACTCGGCTTCTATCAGCAGGCTAGCGCGCGGCGTGTTGCCTTCGGCGGTGCGAGCCCAGAGCTCTTCGGTGATGAAGGGCATAAAGGGGTGCAGGATTTTCAACAACTGGTCGCGCGCCCAGGCGGCCGTGGCGCGGGTCTCGGCTTGCGCCGACGCGTCCGTGCCGTTGAACACCGGCTTGCAGATTTCCAGGTACCAGTCGCAGAACACGTCGTAGACGAAGTGATAGACGGTCGCCGACGCCTCGTTGAACTTGAGGTTGGCGATCTGTGCCGTGACGTCGGACGCGGCCTGCGCGGTCTCGGCGACGATCCATTGGTTGGCAGCGAGTGTGACGTTCGCCGGGTCGAACCCCGGCTGCGTGACGCAGCCGTTCATCTCGCAGAAGCGGGTGGCGTTCCACAGCTTGGTGCCGAAGTTGCGGTTGGGTTCGACGCGGCTGGGGCCGATGCGCATGTCGCGGCCGGTACCCGCGGCGAGCGCCAGCGTGAAGCGCAGCGCGTCGGCGCCAAACTCGTCGACGATGTCGATGGGATCGACCACGTTACCCTTGGTCTTCGACATCTTCGCGCCCTTCTCGTCGAGCACGCGGGTGTGGATGAAGACGGTGTGGAACGGCACGGCTTTTTCCTTGGGCTCGCCAGGGCTCGCCGAAGGCATGAAGTGCAGCCCCATCATCATCATGCGGGCGACCCAGAAGAAGATGATGTCGAACGCGGTCGAGAGGACGGAGGTCGGGTAGTAGCGCTTGAGCTCAGCCGTTTCATCGGGCCAGCCGAGCGTGGAGAATGGCCACAGCGCGGACGAGAACCACGTGTCGAGCACGTCCGTATCGCGCGCGATCGGAACATAGTCCAACCGCGTGCCATTCATCATCGCGTCAAAGATGATCTTTGCGGCTCGACCAAAGTCTTCAACGACCCGCACCTCGCGCCCGTAATACTTTTGCGCTTCTGCGACCGCTTCTTCCTCTGTCTCGAAGACGAATTTCGGCCCTTGGCTAACATCGAAACCACCTTCAATTGGAAGAGGTCCGTACCACACCGGAATCTGGTGGCCCCACCACAACTGGCGCGAGATGCACCAGGGGTGGATGTTGCGCATCCAGTTGTAGAACGTGTTGGTCCACTGTTCCGGGACGAACTTCGTGTAGCCCTGTTCCACCGCTTCGATGGCGCGGTCGGCGAGCGGCTTGACGTTGCAGTACCACTGCTCGGTCATTAGCGGCTCGAGCACGACGGTCTTGGTCTTCTCGTCATGCGGCACCGAATGCGTAATGGGGTCGATCTTGTCGACCAGCTCCATCGCGTCGAGATCGGCGACGATCACCTTGCGCGCCTCTTCGACCGACAGGCCGCGATAGGCGTTCGGCACGACATCGTTGAGTGTGCCGTCCTTGTTCAGGATGTTGATGAGCGGGAGGTTGTGGCGCCTGCCGACCTCGAAGTCGTTGAAGTCGTGGCCGGGCGTGATCTTCACCGCGCCGGTGCCCTTCTCGGGATCGGAGTGCTCGTCGGCAACGATGGGGATGACGCGATGCGCCAGCGGCAGCATCACGTTCTTGCCAATCAGGTCCTTGTAGCGTTCGTCATCCGGATGCACCGCGACGGCGGTGTCGCCCAGCATGGTCTCGGGGCGCGTGGTCGCGACGGTGATGAAGCGGCCGGGCTGGTTCTCGATCGGGTATTTCAGGTACCAGAGGTGGCCCTTCACCTCGATGTTCTCGACCTCGAGATCCGACACCGCGGTTTGCAGGCGCGGGTCCCAGTTCACCAGGCGCTTGTCCTTGTAGATCAGGCCCTGGTTGTAGAGTTCGACAAACACTTTGAGGACGGCGCGGCTGAGGCCCTCGTCCATCGTGAAGCGCTCGCGCTCCCAGTCGGCGGAGGCGCCGAGGCGGCGAAGCTGCTGGATGATCGCGCCGCCGCTTTCGTCCTTCCACTTCCACACCGCTTCGAGGAATTTCTCGCGGCCCATCTGGACGCGCGACTGCTGCTTTTCGGCGAGCTGGCGCTCGACGATGAGCTGGGTGGCGATGCCGGCGTGGTCGGTGCCGACCTGCCAGAGCACATCCTTGCCGCGCATGCGCTCAAAGCGGACGAGGATGTCCTGGAGCGTGTTGTTCAGCGCGTGGCCGATGTGGAGCCTGCCCGTGATGTTGGGCGGCGGGATCATGATGCAGAAGGTTTCGGCGCCGGGCTTGCGACCAGCCTTGAAAGCGCCACTGGCTTCCCACTGCGCGTAGATGCGGCCTTCGATGGCCTTCGGATCAAATCTGGGGTCGAGCATGCAATTCCTCTTGGGTCCGGGTGTATCCCGGACCGTTTCAAGAGGAAAGCTGGTCCGGGGCGACCCCGGACCATGCGGTCAATGGGTCGCTATTTGCCGCCGCGCGAGCGTACGACGCGCTCGACTTCGTTGCGTACGGCGCCTTCGAGTAGCGCGGGGAAGTGCTCGTCCATCCATTCGCGAATGAGCGGCTTCACGGCGTTCATCAGTTCGGCGCGGTTGGTATCCATCCACTGATGGAGGACCGGATCGAAGGCGGAGACGACGGCGCGCTCGAACACGGCTTCGACCGAACTGCCCGGCGGATGGCTGAGTGCCGGCGCGGGGGCCGGAGTATAAGTCGGCGGCGGTTCGACTGCGGCGGGTATCTTGGAGAACGTCTCGTCGAGCGCTTTGCGCGTCTTGTCGGAGAAGATGTCGTCACCCGACGACGCCGGTGCCGGCGCGGGCTTCGGCTCGTCGGCGAAGATGATCTCTTCCGCCGGCTTCGGAGCGGGCGGCGGTGTCGGGGCCGCGCGCACCGGCTCCGGCTTGGGGGCCGGCGGCGGCTCGGCCGGAAGTTCCTGGGTCAATTCGAGGACATCGGCTTCTTGCACAACAGGTGCGGCCGGTGCCGGCGCAGCAGCCGCCGGTGCGGCGGCCGCAGGCGCGGGCTGTTCGGTGGAATCTTCCGAGATGATCTTCCGGATAGAGGCGAGAATCTCCTCCATCGTCGGTTCATGCTGCGGGTTCGACGCCATGGGAAACTCCGGTTGCGCAGGACTTAACGTAGGTCCACTGGACCCTAGGACAGTGGCCCTGAGAAGGCAAAAACTTCGTTAATGAGGTGAGAAAAGACAGTGACATCCTGCATCGCTGTCATGGCCCGTGAATGCGGGCCACCCAGGTGACGTCCCGCTGCGGCTTTGCAGGCAAGCGATTCCCCGAACCTTGCGCCGCCCTACCACGACAAACTGGGTGGCCCGCAGTCGCGGGCCATGACACCAGGGAGGAACAGGTTTAGTCGCCGAAGCCGATCCAGGCGGCGGCGTCGTTATCGTAGTGCACGGTTGGGTCGTAGATGCGCACCTTGAGGCCCAGATTGGTAGCCGTCAGCGCGCCGCTGGCGGAGAGCACCTGGAAGGCCGCGACCACGGCGTTGCGCTTGGCGGTGACCAGGTTGACCGACGCGTTCAGAAGTTCCTGCTCCGCGTTCAGCACGTCGAGAATCGTGCGTCCGCCAACCGATTGCTCCTTCGACACGCCTTCAAACGCGATGCGGTTGGCGCGCACGGCGGCTTCGTTGGAGGTGATCGAGGCCTCCGCCGATTCGAACTGCGCCCAGGCGATGGCGACCGCGTCGCGCACGGCGCGGTCCGACACGTGGATGTTGAGTTCGGACTGCGCGTGCAGTTCCTTGGCTTGGCGGAGCGTCGCCTCCTCCACACCGGCCTGGTAAATCGGCACGTTGAGCTGGCCTGTCACGGTAATCGCGTGCTGCGCGGTGTGCGGCGTGCCGTTGAACCCGCCGGTCGGCGAGACCAGCGAGCCCTGACCGTAGCCGTACTGGCCCTGCACCGAAAAGGTCGGGAGCATCGTGCCGATCGCATCGTCGATCGCGTAATTGGCGGCGACTTCGTTCTCGCGCGAAACGACGATGTTGGGATTCTGCTTGAGCGCGAGCGTGGTGGAGTCTTCCAGGCTGGCGGGCAGCGCGGGCGGCAGTGTCGGATCGTTTTCCAGCGTTTCCGGCTGGCGGCCGATGGCCTGGAGGAAGTTCGCGGTGCTGATCGCGAGTTGGCTTTGCGCGCCGGTCAGTTGCGACTGTGCATCGGCAAGACGGGCCTGGCTCTGCGCCACGTCGGTCCGGGTGAGCGAGCCCGCGTTGAACTGCGCCTGGGTCGAGTCCGCCTGTTTTTGCAGCACTTCAACGTTGTGCTTGCGCAGGTCGAGGATCGCGGTGTCGCGCACGACGTCCATATAGGCAGTCGCGGCGCTCAAGAGTACGGTCTGCTCGGCGGCGATGAGCTGTGCGCGGCCGACGCGGACCAGAGCCTTGGCGCGGCCGATCTGCGCGATGGTGCGGCCACCTCTGAAGATCGGCTGCGTAACGGTGAGAGCCGCTTGGGCCGGGTGCGCGGAGATCGTCGAGAACGGCCCGAAAAGTATGGCCCCGGTCGCCGGATCGGTCACGGTCTGCGGGTAGAAGAAGTACTGCTGATAGGAGTAGGTGCCGCCGGCCGAGATGGTCGGCCGCCAGCCGCCATTGGCGATGGCGACGCTCTCGTCGGTGGCGCGCAGGTTTGCCTGCTGCGCCGCGAGCGTCGGGTTGGTCTCGTAGGCGATGGCCAGCGCTTCCATCAGCGACAGGCTGGGCGTGTTGGGCGGCGGCGGCGTGAGCGCGGCGGCATCGGCGGCGGTTGCGACGGGCGCGGCTTCCGCGACGCGGGCCTTGCCCGGCCGTGCCGGATGATGATGCGGCGCCGCGGCAGCCGATGCGAAAACCAACGCGGCAAGCGCCGGCACGACCGCCAGGCGGTAGTTGAAATTCATAATAGCTGCGCCCCTAACCTCGTCCCTCACATGGGGATTCTAAAAGACGAATCCAACCACCTTCTTGAATCCTGCCAGAGCCGGAACCGTCGCGTCGAAGTCGGCGCGTCCCCCAACGCGGCCCTTGTCCTTCACGAACAGATGCGCATGTCCCTGCGCGCCGGACTGGATCACGGCGACCAGGCGGCCGCCCTCGGCAAGCTGGTCGAACAGGGAGTCCGGAACGGACTCCACGGCACCGTTGATGCAGATGAGACTGTACGGCGCCCTGGCCTTGTGGCCTTCGGTCAAGCCGCCCTGGACCACCGTGACATTCGGTGCGCCGCTGGCCGGGATCATGTCGGAGGCGATGCGGACCAGATCGGCGTCCTGCTCCAGCGCCACGACGGATCGGACGATGCGGCCGATGACGACGGACGAATAGCCGGTGCCGCAGGCGACATCGAGGACGGTGTCGGTGCCCCTGAGATTTGCGAGCTGGAGCAGCTTGGCGAAGGTCCGCGGGTCGAGCAGGAAGCGGCCAGGCGCCACCTCGACGGGTACGTCGGCATAGGCCACGGCGCGTTTGGCGGCAGGGACGAAGCGTTCGCGGGCAACGGCGTTCATGACCTGGTGGAGGCGGACGTCCGTGACGTCGTTGGTCCGGACCTGGGTCTCGACCATGTTGAAGCGTTGGGTGGCGTAGTCGGCCATGGCGCGATTCGCTTTGGTTTACGGCTGAGGGCTTATAGGGGGGTGGTTTACGGCTGACAACGCGACCCTTTCGGGTGCCGGTTGCCGGGCGTCGCATGCATCTGTTATAGGCCGCGTCCGCATCCAAACCCGCTTGCGGCTTGGACAAATTCGTGAGGCCACGTGGCGGAGTGGTGACGCAGCAGACTGCAAATCTGTGAACCCCGGTTCAATTCCGGGCGTGGCCTCCAACCCTCCGACCCGGTCAGAACCGCCCGTCAACATCCAGGGAAATCAGCCCCTTGGGGGCTATTCCTCACCTGAATCTAGAGATCGAGGCGCAAGCCGCCGCGAACTTCCTGAGAGGTCGCGTTGCTGCGGAATTCACCGGCATAGCCGACAAAGGCCGCAAGCCGGTCCGAGAGAAGGACCGAGACGCCCCCATCCACGAGGAAAGCATCCTCACCGGGCTCGGCCGCATGGATCTCGAACGGTGCGCCAAACAGGGCGGCGTGGGTCACCAGGCTGTTGTCGCTAAGCTCGTGCGCCCAGGCCGCCTTGAGGTCCGGCTCGAGCGTCAGGCCGGCCAACTCGAACTCGGAGGTCGCCCGCACGCCAAGCTCGGACGTCACCTTGGTGAAGGTCTGCGACGGGAAGCTGAGGCCGACTGCCGAGGTTTCGATGAAGTCGCCTTGGTCGAGGCCCTGCACCGTGAGGCCGACATAGGGCTTCACGGTGATGGCTTGCCACTCAGTGCGATAGCCGACGTCGGCAGAGACCAGGTAACCCAAGCCCGAATATGAGCCGGTCACCGGCGTCGGCACCCCCAGCAACGTCACGAAGCGACGGGAGTCCGTCGCCGACGGACCGATGGCGAACCGCCCGTCGATCACCCACGCGCCCGGCGTCCAGGTGCCGTAGGCCGCGGCCGCATAGGTGTTGGTCGCAGCACTTTCGCCGGCGGCCAGTGTCTCGGTCTGAACGAAACCGAAGGCGACGCCGGCCCGCAAATCAGCGCCGAATACCGCATCGAGTCCGAGGTTGAAGCCGCTCGCGGCGGTCTTCGATCCCGGCAGACCCGCTCCGGCGTCGACATTCGACCAACGGCCGAAGCCTTGCCCCCAGGCTTGCCAGCCGGATGCGGTTTTCAACATAGCCGGTGCGGGTGCGGCGGGATCGTCCAATGAAGCGAGCGCCAGGTTCGGAAGCGTCACGGTCTGGCGGTCGGCGATCTGGTCGGCAAGACCCGAGAAGGCCGTCAAGGCCGCACCGGGATTTGCGGCCTGCCCTTCGCCCGAGAGCTGCTCGAACTCGGCGTCGTCCTGCGCGGCGGTGTTGTCATAGAGATCGTCGAACACGTCTGTCGCCGCGCCGCGTGTGCGGGCGCCCGGCTGGGGGCGCACGGTATCGAGCGCCTGGGCGACGGCCTGCTGGTTCAAATTGCCGTTGTCGCGCTGTTGAAGGGCCTGGAAGTTGGTCGGTGTCACGTTGAGCGTGATGCTCGTCGTCGCATAGACGACGTCGAGACGCGTGTTCGCAGCGAGACCCGCCACCGGCTGTGTGATATTCGCGAAATTGCCGGCGATTGTCGCGCCGTTCTGTGCCGAGACGATCTGAAACGCAGTCCCGGCCGGCGGCGTGTAGGTGTTCGTGCCGCCGACGATGTTGCGCAGATCCGGTGCCAGCGTGCCGCCCACGGTGAAGGTCGCGCCGGCGCCGGTGACAATCGTCTTGTCGAAGGTGCGCGGACCGCCCGGGATCACGAGCGCCCCGTCGATACCCTCGATCATGGTCGCGGTGGCCGCCAGCGTGACGTTGCCCTGGAAGGTCAGCGTGCCGATCGAGGTGCCGCTGAGTGGAATGCCGGCAGGGATGTTGCCGCCATTGTTGGCCTTCAGGTCGGCATAGTTCGGCAACTGGCCCGGATCGAGCGTGCCGTTTATGACGGTCGTGCCGCCAATGATGCGGCCAAAACCGGTGAGCGATGCGCCCTGTGCGACGATCATCTGCGTCTGTAGCGTCAGGGTGCCGCCCACATTGAGCGCGCCCGCGTTCACCGTCACATCACCGGGAGCGGTCGTGCGGCCCGCGATGGTCAAATAGCCCGCGCCTGCCTTGGTGACACCGCCAGCCAAGGCCAGTGGCTGGCTCCAATACGTCATCTGCTGGGCGCCGACATCGACCACCGTACCGGAAGCGAGAAAGGTGGGGCCGTCGATGGCACGGTCGAGGCGGATCAGGCCGTATCCGGAAGTTGCGTTGACGCCGGCTTGCGTGCCGATGTTCTCCGCCGTCGCGAACAGCACGGTGGCCCAGTCACGCGGCGCGTAACCCGGATAGGCCTGCGCCAGCACCGCGAGCGCGCCGGAGACCGCCGGTGTCGCCATCGAGGTGCCGTCGATCGCTCCGTACTGGTTGTTCGGGAAGGTCGACCAGATACCGATATCCGTCGGCGTGTCGCCGCCAGGCGCGCTGACGCACCAGCTCGCGGCGACGCCGCATTTCTGCGAGTAGCCGGCAACGACCTTCGCCTGCCCGACCGCGGCAACGGCGATGATCATGCCCGGCTGATCGAGCAGGAACGAAAAATTGAAGTTGTTGTTGCCGTCGGCATAGACGTTCGCATTGGCGTTCGCGGGATTAAGGAACGGCGCCAGCGCGAGGCCGGACGGATTGGCCGAGGCGATGGGGCTCTTTAGCCCGTCATTGCCGTTCGCCATGACCAGCAGCTTGCCCTTGGCCAGCACGGCGCGTGCCGAATCCGCTTCGCCGGGATCGATCTCGCTCGCGGGCCACACGATCGAATTCGCCGGCGCATCGGGGCCGTAGCTGCCGTTATAGATGAACACGTTGTCCAGGCCGGCGTAGTAGTCGAGCGCCGCCACGCCGGCATTGATGCCGGGCGCACCGCACGTTTTGCACGGCGAGAGCATCTTGAGGACGATGAGGCCCGCGCCGAAGCCGATGCCCGGCGAATTGCTGGTGGCCGACGCGGCGACGATGCCGGCGACGTGGGTTCCATGACTCTGTGCCGCCAGGTCCGTGATGTTGGCGGCATCGTAAGCGGCGCCCGCCGAGGCGAGCACGAAAGAGCGGCTCTTGCCGAGATCGATCTTGCCGGCAAAGGCGGGGTGATTGGGATCGATGCCCGTGTCGGCGACCACCACGACGACTCCGGCGCCGTTGTAACCACGCGCCCAGGCCGCGGGCGCGCCGATCATCTGCGGCCCGAACTGGTTGGCGTTCAGGGTCGGGACAACCTGTGCGGTCGCCGATTCCGGAGCGAGCGCGACACATGCCAGAGCCAGCGCACCGGAAAGTGCGCCCAGCCGCTTCGAAACCATGGAGCCCCAACTCCTGCAAATCGGCCCGACATTAGCCGTACGCCCAATTGGGGACATTACGTCCGGACGCGAAATCAAATTTGATGGACGCAATGCAAAGCGTCAGGCAAGCGTCGCCAGCCAGGTTTCATAGCGCCGGTCGCCGATGCGCGGATCCAGCTCGATAGCGCCCTGCAAGGAAATTGCTTCCGCAGCGGCGCGCGCATCGCTGGGTGTGCGTCCGAAGCGCTGCTTGAACGCGCGGGTAAAGTGCGCCGCGTTGGTGAAACCCCAGCGATAGGCGATCTCCGACACCCGCATGTCCTTCTGGCGCGCCGACATGATCTCGGACAGGCAGCGGCGCAGGCGCAGTTCGCGAACACAGGACGCGACGCCGCCCAGGGGCTGGAACAGATTATAAAGTGCCGTGCGCGAGATGCCGATCGCGAGCGCCACGCGTTCCGGTGACAGATCGCCGAACGCGAGATTCTCCCGGATGAAGCGCTGCGCCTTGAGCAGCAACGCATGGTCGGCCGCGGTCGCATCATGGGTCGCGGTTCCATTCAGCGCCGCAGCAGCGAGTTCAAGCAATGCGCGCACCGCGGCCATGCTGTCGAGCGGCGTCAACCACGGCGCGGCGAGATAGAGGCTGCCCATGAAGTCCGCGAGCATTCGCCCTGCCCCGCTCTCGGGGTCGGGAACCTGACCGTGAACCGAATCCGGGCGCAGGAGGAGCGGCGCGAGAAGGGTGCGCGGGATGACGACACAGAGAATGTCGAAGTTGCTGTTATGGCTGTCGAGGATCTCGCCCAGATCGAAGGCGATCGGGGCGTCGGGACGGCTCTTCACTGTGCGGCGGCCGAGCGTCATCTCAGTGTAGCCGTCGATGAAGACCTGGATCATGTAGTGATCGAGGCCGTCGCCCGCGATCTTCGAGGACGGCCGGTCATATTTCTGTGCCGAGGCAATGCCGCGCGTCAGCAGGATGTCGCCGATCAGATACCCCTCGACCTCGCCGGTGAAGGAGTCAGGCGTTCGCGGACGGCTTGAATCGAGAAAGACTCGCATGCTTTCGCGCCACGCGCTGAAGCGCTCGGCGCGGTCGAGCGTGCTGGTCGTGAACAGCGAGGAAGGGAGGCGCGAGCGGCGATGGCGCTCCATCCGCGCGTGCAGGTTCGGCAGTGTACGGCTGGCCCCCTCGTACATGGCGGAAGCCTAGCCGAAATTGCCGTTGACTACATCTCCGACGTCCGCATGGCGAACCAGCCAATACCGGCGAAATAGCCGGCCAGACGACCAAGGCGAGGCTGGTCAGCTTCGTCCGCGGATGCCCAGCATGGAAATCGAGCCAACACGGAACGGCGTGTCGGCCGTGGCGGGAACCTTGGCGGCGACGTCGGCATAACCGTAGCCCTTGGCGAGGACGATCTGCCCGTTCTCGACGATGTTGCGCATGTTGCTCTGCTGGACGGCCCTCCCCGAGTTAGCGCTGCAACTGGTGGTTCCAAACGCGATTGGGCAGCGCCTGCCATGCACCCGCGCACCTATATGTATGACTACCTGCCCCAAAACAGAGCAGGTTAAGGGTTTATTAACCTTGGTGGCCCATAGTTCCCCTGTCTTCCCTTGAAGACACCCCACCATTACCCAACGCCTTGGGGCCGGGCTAACACCCGGCCTCTTTTTCTTTTTGGGGGGCCTTTGAGAGGCGAATTGTCTTGGACGATCAGGGGGATCGTTTAGGGCTTCCCATCACGGCGGAGTCGCGTTAGACACCGCCCTCCAAAATTGTGTTCCTCGGTAGCTCAGCGGTAGAGCATCCGACTGTTAATCGGATGGTCGCAGGTTCGAATCCCGCCCGGGGAGCCATTTTTTTCAACTCTTAAGCGATCGGCATCCGCAGCGGATCGCACGGCGCGACCCCCAGCGGCGCTCTGACCGCGTCGATTCTCGCTCCACCTAGCCAACTCGCTCGAGCGCCGCGGACCGTTCGTTCCTGAGCGAGCCTCAGTGCTGGGTGATCTGGTTGGGACCTGAGGTGGTGGTGTGGGTGCCCACCGTGGTGATGTTGTTGTGGGTGGAGGTCAGGCTGATGCCGGT
>Ga0070666_10001173_pt1 | contig 15900 bp, 15 predicted proteins | sample KBSS23metaG_FD_64677 | JGI IMG/M metagenome (GOLD analysis project Ga0070666, IMG submission 64677) | Switchgrass rhizosphere microbial communities from Kellogg Biological Station, Michigan, USA - KBS S2-3 metaG | ecosystem: Host-associated > Plants > Roots > Rhizosphere > Soil ... | reverse complement strand
CGTCCTACAACGGCGGCAAGTTCCCGCTTTCGACGTTCCTCGCCGAACGGGTGCGGCAGATGGTGTCCAACCCCGAGTCATGGGTCCACCTGCCCGACCCGGTGAACGAATGGCTCCGTATCCAGGAGCTACGCTCCGTCATTCCAAAACCTGGCCAGCTGTTGATCGAAACATTCCCCCGCGGGGCGAAAGAATACCTTGTGTGCTACCCATTCGAGGGTCGCCTTGCACACCAGACGCTGGGGATGCTGCTGACCCGGCGCCTGGAACGCCTGCGCCTGCGGCCGCTTGGATTTGTCGCCAATGAGTATGCACTGGCAATCTGGGCGCTGCGCGACATGAGTGGCGCCGACATGGACGTTCTGTTCTCGGAGGACATGCTGGGCGACGATCTGGACGCATGGCTTGCGGAGTCCGCGCTCTACAAGCGTACGTTTCGAAACTGCGCGATAATATCGGGCCTGATCGAAAGGCGTCATATACGCGGCGAAAAAACGGGGCGTCAGGTGACGTTCTCCTCCGATCTGATCTACGACGTGCTCCGGGAACACGAGCCGGACCACATTCTCCTGCGTGCGACCTACGAAGATGCCGGAACGGGGTTGCTCGATATTGCCCGTTTGACCGATATGTTGAAGCGGATTCGGAATCGAATCGTGACGCGGCGGCTGGAGCGTGTATCGCCGCTGGCCGTACCCGCCCTGCTGGAGATCAGCAAGGAGATGGTGGCCGGGGAGGCGCGCGAGGACATTCTGCACGAGGTCGAGGCCTCGCTGATTGAGGAAGCAATGCGTGTCGACTGACAACTACGAGATGCAGGCGGAGGTGAACGGCGAGCGCTTGGTTCTCGACTGTGCCGGTGCAGCGTGGTGGCCGGCCGAACGCACGCTCGTGTTCTCCGATATCCATTTCGAGAAAGGTTCGTCGCTCGCTCGCTTCGGCACATTGATCCCGCCCTATGATACACGCACGAGCTTGCGGCGCATGGCTGCATTGATCGCGCGCTACGCACCGGCGCGTGTGATAGCGCTGGGCGACTCGTTCCATGATCGGGACGCCGCCGATCGTCTCGACGCCTTCGAACGGGAGACTTTGGCATCCTTCGTCAATGCTACGAGCTGGATCTGGATTGAAGGCAACCATGACCCGCAGCCACCAGCCTGGCTTGGAGGTACGGTCACGTCGGAGATCGCAATCGGTGGTCTCGTCTTCCGCCATGAACCGTCTGCCACACGGCAACCGGGAGAGATCGCCGGTCACCTTCATCCCTGTGCGACCGTCACGCTGCGCGGCTACAGCCTGCGCCGCCGGTGTTTTGCCTCCGACGCTACGCGCCTGGTGATGCCGGCTTTTGGGGCCTATGCCGGTGGACTGAGTGTGGACGATCCTGCCATCGCGTCGCTGTTTGCACAGGATTTCGCGGCTTACATGCTGGGCGGGCGCCGCGTCTATGCGGTGCCGGCGCGAGGGACGCCGCGTTTCGCAGGCGTCGCCGCGGCGGGCTAGTCGGCGCGCCGGAAAACCAGAGATGAAAGCCAGCCGAGCAGTACAGCCATCAATACCGTCGACAGTCCGTAGGACAGCGGCGACAAATGCGCGAAATTGTAGAGCCTCCGTTCCAGCCCGGCTTGATCGATATAGAGCGGCGTCGACTGCGCACTGATGACGTTGCCGTCGCGAAACAGGTAGACCTCGACGTTGTATTGCCCAGTCGGAACCTCGGCGGGCAGCGGTACGTGGGTATGAAACAGCGTCGGGCCTGAAAATTCCACGCCCAGTTGCTCGCCATAGAGGCCGCCCTGCTGCATATGCCGGATCAGCGCCTGGCGGAACGGTTCCGGATCGTGATGACTGACGACTTTTTGAGGCGCAATGTTCTGAAGGCCGATCTCGTAGCGAACCAACGTGAACTTGGCAGCGATTTGATCGACCGGCCGCGTGCTCGACAAATAGTAATATGACGGGATCGCCAGCAGCTTGGCCTGATCGCGACTGATCCAGATGCCGAGCACGTTGTCCTTCTTGTGAACTGTGACGCTTGCATCGGGGCCGCGGACCACGACGACGACGTCATTGATGCCGGTGTCCTCGAGATGCTCGATGGCGCCGAACACGACGATATCGGCGCCCGTGTAGTTCGACGTGATCTGAACTGTGTCCTGCGAAAGGCCGGAGACCAGGTCTTCGGACGCGGCCGCGGGAGCAGCAAATATCAGGGCCGCAGCCACCAGGTACACCCGCCCCTTCATTGCCCGCCAATCTGGATGGAGAACGGATCATCCGGCCGAACCACCAGGCCGACCAGAAGTCGGGCGCCTACCGCCAACACCAGCAGGGCAAGAAGCAGGCGCAATTGTTCGCCACGCAATCGTGCGCCGACCCGTACGCCGAACTGCGCCCCGACCACGCCGCCGATAATCAGCAGGCCGGCCAGCATGATGTCGACCGAGAAGTTCGTCGTAGCCTGAAGAACAGTCGTGGCGGCTGTCACGATGATGATCTGGAACAAAGACGTACCCATCACGACATTGGTGGGCATGCGCAGCAGGTAGATCATGGCGGGCACGATCACAAAGCCGCCGCCGACCCCCATGATCGCCGAGAGCACGCCGACGAAGAGCCCGATCGCAAGCGGCGGGATCACGCTGATGTAGAGCCGCGATTCGCGGAAGCGCATCTTGAACGGCAGGCCGTGCATCCAGGTGTGCTGCGCGCGGCGCGCCGCTGGTGCACCGCCCCGCGCCGCTCGCAGTGCTCCAAGGCTCTCGTTCAGCATCAGGCCGCCGACCGTGCCGAGGAGCAGCACGTAGCTGGTGGAGACCATTAGATCCATCTGTCCTTGGCGCCGCATATAGGTGAACAGCCAGACGCCAAGAACCGTGCCGGCAAGACCAGCAACAGCCATCACCGCGCCCATCTTCAGATCGAGCGCCCGCTTGCGCCACTGCGTAATGGCGCCGGAGATCGACGATGCGGTGATGTGACTGGACGTCGTCGCCACTGCGACAGCGGAAGGCACACCATAGAAAATCAGCAGCGGTGTGAGCAGGAAACCGCCGCCCACGCCGAACAGGCCGGACAGAAACCCGATTGCGGCGCCCAGGCCGATCACGATCAGCCAATGAACCGACATCTCGGCGATGGGGAGATAGATTTCCATCCGCGCGATCGTTACGCCAAGGGGTTGAAAGGACTATCGAATCCAATAGCCCGAGCCTGCGCGACTTTGCGCGCGCGAGTCCCTAGGGTCAACCGCTGTTTGTTGTCAGCCCGTGACGTCGTTCAGGGACGGTGCCACGTTGGCGCGCGCGTCGAGTGCACCGGCATGGAAGGCGTCTGCGGCATGTTGGGCTGCTGCGCGATCATCGGCAGAGAGCTGTGTCGCGAGTGCGCCGATCCTGTTCTTCGACTCCGTATCGCCACCCGCGGCCGCGATCGAATACCATTTGTAGGCATCGAGCAGGCTCTGCGGCACGCCGAGTCCGCGTTCGTACAGAACCGCAAGATTGAACTCCGAGTCGGCCAGACCCAGTGCGGCAGCTTTCGAGAACCAGCGCGCGGCTTCGGGAAGATTCTTCGTGATGCCGGTACCGGAGGCGTAGGCCACTGCCAGGTTGTGCATTGCCTTGCGGTTCCCGGCTTGCGCGGCGAGTTGGTACCACTTCACCGCCTTGGCCGTGTCGGCCTGAACGCCACGGCCGCGCTCGTACATCGTGCCGAGACGATACTGCGCCACAGCCATGCCTTGCTCGGCAGCACGTTCCAGCCACTTGGCGGCATCGCCGTCGTTGGCGGTCACGCCATCGCCGTCGAGGTATTTGAGGCCGATCAGCAACTCGGCTTTTGCGTTGCCCGCATTGGCCATCTGGGTGAGCTTGTCGAGCGGCGTGAGGGCGGCCTGCTGCGGCGGGGTCGCGGCACTCGCTGGCGCGGGTGCGCCTGGAACAGGCTGCACGGTCGACGGCGCCACGGTCTGCGACGGAAGCGGCTTAGGCGTGCCGGGCTTCGTGCCCTTCGCCGGCGGTGCCTGGACCGGGATGGTTACGCTCGCGCCGTTCTCGGGCGGAAGCAGATCGGTCGCGGGCCGCGTTGCAACTGGGCCGGTGACGCTCGGCTGGCTCTTGGCGAACAACGGCCCGTCGCCACTGCGCTGAATGACATGGGTCGAGTTGCCGCTGATCTTCTGGCTCAGAAATGCTCCGGCGGCGAGCGCCAGGATCGACAGGCCGGCGATGACGCCGATCCAGATATACGTCTTCTTGCTGCCGGGCTTGGCTTCGACCACGGCGGTTTCGGCCGCGGCGGCGGCACCCCAGGAGAAACCGCCCATGCGCGAGCCCCGCTCGGCATCTGCCTGTGCAGCTGCCGCGCGCGCGGAGCGTCGTGCCGCGGAAAGATAAGAGTCTGGACCACCGGCTGGCGGTGGGGGCGGCGGCGGTTCGGTCGCGAACGGATCGGCGCCGAACGCGCCTGCGCCAAATGCAGGCTCGGCAGCTGCGAACGGCGCCGCAGAGGCGTCGAACGCCGGCGCGAATGGATCGGCGCTGGTCTGGAAGCCGTACGTGTCCGACGGCGTCATTTCAGCGAAAGGCGGCGCATCGAAGCTCGCCACGGGCGGGAAAGGTGTCGCCTGACCGCCCGTGAGCGGATGCGACAGCGTGTCCGCGGCCGAGATGTGGCGCGCGGTATCGTTCATTGCGGCGCGAAGCTCGGCGACCTGTTCGCTCTGGCGGGCCTCGGCGGCCTCGATGCGCTGGGCAAGGCGCTTGATGTTGTCCTCAATGGCATCGTTGTGCACCGGAGCGTCGAAGCGCGTCACGATATCGCTCAGGCTGCGCTCAATGCCGGACAGGCGGCGATCGATCGCTGGATCGGGTCCGCGCATTTCGAGGCGCGACAGGTTGTCTTCCAGCCGCGCGATAGCGCCGGCCGTTTCCGCGTCGCGGCGAAGTTGTGCGGCTTCTTCGTCCCTGCGCGCCTCGACGGCTTCCAGGGCATGGCTGACGGTGTCGTTATTGGACTGCACGCCGCGCTCGACGGCGCGCAGTCGCTCGTCGATCGCCGAAATGTGGCTCAGTCGCTGATCGATCTGCGCGACCTGGCTGTCGATCTGGTTGACCTGACGGTCGATCTGCGAAACCTGCGACACGCGGGCGTCGAGCTGCGCAATGCGCTGATCGAGCTGGCGAGATGTGTTGTCAGACTCTTGGCGTGCTTGTGCCAGACGGCCCGCAAGGGCTTCCAGGCTGTTGGCGAGGGACGCGACCTGCGAGGCCGAATGGTTCGCGGTGGTCGTGATCTGGTCGGCGAGGCGGGACAAGCCTTGGTGCAGGCCCTTGATCGCATCACGGCTGCCATCGCTGGCGCCGGTGCGTTCAAGACGCTCCAGCCGGTCGGCCAGGCTCATTACACTGCCGCCCAGTTGGTCGAACGCTTGCGCCTGCTCGCGGGCGGCGACATTGATCTCCGACGCGGCCTTGTTCATGGCGCGGTTGTTTTCGGACTGGTTGCGCTCCGTCGACTCGAGGCGGCGCGCGACGCTGCGTAGCTGCTCCTCGATGCGGCGATAGATGTCGCTGCTTTCGCTTTCGCTCCGCGCGACATGCGCGAGCATGTCGTCGGTGTCGCGGCGGGAGACCGGACGCGGTTCGGGTTGCGGGCTATAGCCTCCGTTGGAGGTCCACTGTTCGCGCGCGGGGGTCATGTCGTCAGGCGCCTCGGAGAAGCTGCGGAGGATTTTCCGGGTCATCCATTCGCCGACCGAGAGACCTTCCCGACGCGCTGCCGCTCGTGCGGCTTCGCGCGCCTCGGGCGGAATACCCGCCACGTTCCAGGGAATGTCAGGCCGCATTTCGACTCACTTAGCACCGCACCCACTAACATAAGTACTGGTGTCAAGATGTAGTGTAAAGAATGGTTAGGCACCCGATTCACAGCGGTCCCTCCACGGAGCCGTTGCTTGGTGCCTAACTTCTACGATCAGCGTTAATGGCGGGTTAGCGGTGGATGCCGGCCTTTGCCAGTTCTTCGTCCAGGCTGCCCGTAAGCCACGTGAACGCCATCCGGAAGTCGGAAATCAGCGACCAGATCGGATAGGTGAAGGTCGCCGGACGATTCTTCTCGACAAAGAAATGCGCGATCCAGGCCGGGCCGTAGCCCGCCAGCAGTGCTGCGCCGCCGAGCCAGGCGTGCCATGTGACGATTGCCGAGGCTGCGGTCGCGACTGCCAAGCCGGAGCCGATGAAGTGCAGCGTGCGGGTCGCGGGCTTCGCATGCTCCTGCAAATAATACGGCCAGAAGTCCGCATAACTCTCGATCGGTCGGTTCGTGCCGGTTGTTTCGACCATTAGTTGGCTCCGCGCAGACCTGGCTCTGGTTTCGCTCTGGGCACGATACCACTGCGGTCGCCGGTTGGTGCCACTGACGGCGGCGCCTCAATATGCGCGCCAAGGCCGAGATCGGTGGCGAAAAGCTGCGTGACGTAGACCGTGTCACCATCGACTGCGGCGCCGATCCCGGTGCGGTCGTATTCCGCGTACGCCAGATTTTCCTTGTGCTTTGGGCTCTTGAGCCAGATATCGAGGAAATTTCGCGCGAACTTGTCGACGTCGACGCCAATCTCCGCGCGGTAGTGTTGAGCCGCCATGTTCTCGCCGAGCAGCCCTTGGAAGCGCGCGTCCTCGGCCATGAGAATCGATGCCGATGTGTCGCCGTTGGGTGCTGCATGAGCGAAGTAATGCTTCGCGGCCATGTCGGCCGCGCGCTGGCGCGCGATACCTGCGAGTTCCGGATCGATCATCAGCGGCTTGGCGTTCGGATCGACGCGCGAGCGCTCGTCTGCGACCAGGATGGCGATGCGTTGCTCGAGGGCCGTCATCAGCGTCTTCGGATTCGGCGGTGGCGGAGTGGGCGGGGTCGGGGGTGCCGTGGCGCAGCCCGCCACCAGAAAGAGTAGTAGAGCGGTGAGGACGATGCGCATAGGTGACGAAATCTCTGAAGCGCCATTTTTGGCGCGCGAAGCGGGGGCAACCTATCGTGCGGTTCGGAACGAGGCAAAGGTCAGGCTGGCGCAGACCTCGGCAAGACGCGCGGGAAGCCGGCGATCGCCACGATCGCGACGACGGCCCAAACTTCGGCCAGATACACCGACCGAATGGCACCCGCCTGGAACAGTCCTGCGCCGAGATCACCCAGCGCGTGAAATACGATGGCAGCGAACAAAAGCCAGATGCGCTACTGCGCATAAGCGGGTGCAAGCGTCGGCGTGTTCGTCGCTAACGTACCGAGACTGAACAGATCGCGATTATGGCGATCCGTCGCGCTCCCGAAGATACGACGGATACCGCAGGCTGAACGTCAATGCGATCACAAGCGCCACAAGGCCTGCCGCCATGGCGGACGTGACGGAAATTGCCGACGCTAGAGTTGCCGCGGCGTCGGCGCCCGTCATAAGCGCGAGCGCCGCGACCCACACGCCGGTCACAATGTAGTTGGTGCGCAGGAAAAGCGGCGTCTGCCACTGCTCCGGTGAAACCTGCTCCCGGGCGTATTGCATCGTGAACGGCTCATGCAACGCAAGCGACGCAATGACAATGGCGAGCAGGCCGCCATCGACCGCGAGCAGCAAAGCCCCGAAGGGAAGACTGGGCTGGATGAAGCCCTTGTAGAGCGCGAGCAGCCCAAAAAGTGCCGTGTTTCCTGCATCCAGCGTCTTCAACACGCGCGTGTCGAGGAAGGAACGCATGCCCAGCGTGAACGCTGCCGCGAAGGCGATCCAGAGCGCCAGATCGGTGCTGAGCCGCATCAGTACCGCAAACAGGATGAACGGCACGAAGCCGAGCACCAGGTTCATGATGGACTCACCAACAAGAAGGCCGGAGCGACGTCATGTTCGCTCCGGCCTTTGCGCGTTTACTTCGCCGGCGCAGGTGCTGCCGCCGCCGTTTTCCGGTTGGCAAAGATCAACCAGATGTGAGCCGCTCGGGCTTGGGCCGCGGTCGGGTTCTTCAGGGCATTGAATGCCGCCACGCCGCCGGCGGTGTCGCCCTGCATCAAAAGAGCCTCCCCGAGCACGAGATTGGCCTCGTTCGGATCGTTCTTCGCGCCGCCCTTCTGAAGCGCACGGCGCGCCGCGGCTGCGGAGTCTGCGTAGCGGCCGTAACCGTAGAGCGTCTCGGCAAGGCGCAGATCGAGTTCGCCGCTGCCCTTGGCCGCGGTCTGCTCGAAGCTTCCGATCGTCTTGCGGTCGGCGGCGGCGCGGGTGTTGGCCTCGCCATACTGCTTTGCCGAACGCTCGACTTTTCCGGCCGCGATGCCGGCGTCGAGGAAGGCCAGTGCTTCGACCGGATAGCCGACCGACAATGCGAGGGCCGCCGGAACGGTGTAACCATCGGGCTGGCCGCTCGCATGTGACGCAAGACGCAGGCGGTAGATGTGCAGGGCCTCGATGTCCTTGATACCCTTCACGCCGAGCGAGACGTCGACGAGCTGGGCCCACTCATCCGGATCGTCGTAATAGGTGAGGATCGTCTCGAGCGTTGCCATCGCTGCGTCGGTCTGCTTGGCTTTGATCTGCGCGCCCATCTTGATTTCCAGCGCGCCGCGGTTCGGCGGCTGGCCGGCCGGCGTGGCATCGACTGCCTTCTGCGCCCAAGTCGCTGCGTTGTTGAAATCGTTGGTGAAGTAGTAGGCTTGGGCCATCGCGGCAATGATGGCGGCGTCGCTTCCCATGCCGGGAAGGGCCAGGTAGACCCCGCCAAACTTGATGACCTTGTCCCAATGCTTGGCTTGGCCCGCAAGCAGCGTCGCATTGTGAAGGATCGTCGGCTTTTCCTCCTCGGTAAGCGCCGGAGAATCCGCCATCGCTTCATATGCGGTACCGGCAGTGTCGTAGTCCTTCAGCGCGATTGCGGCGTTCGCGAGGAAGTTGTTGATCGTAAAGGTGTCGAACGGTGTCTGGTCGGGCAGGGCTTGGGCCTGCTTGATCAGGGTCATGGCGCCTGCGTAGTCGCCGGCTTGCATGGCGACCTGCGCCGGCTGGAGTATCGTGCCGACGGCCTTGCTGACCGATGGGCCGGTTGGTCTCGAGGCGGCGATGGCGGGTGTCAGTGACACGCTTGTCGCGACAATAGCCGCCGACCCGAGCAGGCACGCTGCGAAAGCGGCCCGGACGAAACGCATTTTCATGAAAGTCCTCACTTGGCTTATGAACGATGTGCGCTGAGCGACCCCTCGCATGGCGCATCTTGTTTGGGTTTGCAACTTTAGTGTGACGCGCACGCGTTTCCAATGCGCGGTTCCCTCGATATTGCGGTGCAGCGAGAAATTGCCTATCGGAAACGGATGAGCGATCCAGCCGACAGCCTGCCGCCCGGTGCCGAGAACATCTCGCGGGGCGGCTTCAATCTGCACGCCGGCCCGATCTATCGCCTGCCCGACGTCGGCGACGTCCGGCACTTTGCCTTGCCGGTCGCCGAGAAGCATTTGAACGGCGGCGGCAACGTCCATGGCGGCCTCCTGATGACGTTCGCCGATATCTCGATGAGCCAGACCGCGCGCGCTGTCACTGGCGCGCCGGGATGCAACACTGTTTCGTTGACCTGCGACTTCGTCGGGCCCGGTCGTGCGGGTGAGATGCTCGAGTGCCGCGTGCGCGTCACACGGCAGACACGGACGCTGGTGTTCCTCTCGGCCGGCATCGTTGCGGGCGAACGTCCGGTCGCGGTCGCGACCGGGCTTTGGAAGATACTCTGACCATGACTGCGCCGCCGGGCTTCACCGAGACGCGACTGATCGACCCTTTCGAACTTCATGTCGGACCGGTGTTCGAGCGCCGGGAAGAGGGCGGGCGTGTGTTCGGCTTTCGGGTCGACAATCGGCATATCAACATGCGCGGCATCATCCATGGCGGCATGCTGATGACTTTTGCCGACGCGGCGTTCGGCCAGGCGGCATGGGACGCCTGTGATCACGCAGACGTGGTCACACTGAACATGCAAGGCCAGTTCCTGGCGCCGGCCCGGGAGGGCGACTGGATCCAGGTCGCACCAGTACTGACCCGCCGCACGAAATCGATGATCTTCCTGCGCGGCGACTTTCTCGTCGACAGCGCGCCGATCTTCAGTGTTTCCAGCGTCTGGAAAATCCTGGGCGTCAATTGAACGCCGCGTTAACGGATCATTCAGCTTAAGGCCACGTTTACCGGTCTATGCCTACATTGGAGGCATCTAGGGGACGGAGGCTTTATCCCATGGGTCGGCAGGACGCCGCCCGCGTCGACGCTGCACCACAGGCGATGTTCCGGCTGAACGGCCGCGTCGCCTTTGTCTCCGCTGCGCCTGGGCATCTCGGCACTGCCATGACGCGTGCCTTGTGTGCCGCCGGCGCGCACGTGATTGTGAACGCGCGTGACGACGCCAGGCTGTCCGTGTTCGAGACCGGCCTTCGCGACGAGGGTTTCTCGGTCGAGCGTGCGGCATTCGATGTCGCCGATGTCGCCAAAGCGCGTGCCTTCTTCGCGTCTCGCGATCGTCTCGATATCCTGATCAACAATGCCATTCACATGGAAGGCAGGTCGTTCGATGCGGTACAGCCTTCGGATTTCGCGCAAACCTATGCCAGCAGCGTCACCGCGGCGTTCGAAATGGTGCGCGCGGCGCGCCCGGCGCTGAAGGCATCCGGCCACGCGAGTGTCGTCAACATTTCTTCCATGTATGGATTGGTGTCGCCGGATCGGCGCCTTTACGCCAAGCCGGAAGGGCAGAGCCCTTTCCACTATGGGCCTGCCAAAGCGGCGTTGATCCAGCTTACGCACCATCTCGCGGCCGAACTCGGTGGCGAAAACATCCGCGTGAATGCGCTGGTGCCGGGGCCTTTCCCGCGCGCCGAAGTTCAGCAGAACGATCCCGAATTCGCCACGCGCCTGGCCGCGCGCACGATGCTGGGCCGCCTCGGGCAGGCGCATGAGATTGCCGGACCGCTGCTGTTCCTGGCGTCGGATGCGTCCTCCTTCATGACCGGGCAGGCGCTCACGGTCGATGGCGGATGGACCGCCTGGTGAGCTAGACTCGATGAACATGGCGTTCCTTTCCTCATTCAAGATCGGGCCGGACACCGTCTATCCGGAAGCGCTGCGCCAGCGCTTGCGTGGCTTTCCGCTGCTGGAAGACGTGAGCGATGTCGGGCTCAAGAAGCTGTTGTCAGAGGCCAACTGGTTCGGCCTTCCCGGCGGCATGCTGCTCAAGCGCGACGGCGAGAACTCGCAAGCCTTGTTCCTGGTGATCTCCGGCAGCCTTGGCGTCTTCGCCGAGGACGATCGCGGCAAGCGCCGGCTGGTCGCGCACATTCCGGCCGGCGAGACGGTCGGCGAGATGTCGATGATCTCCGGAAGCACGGAGCATTCGGCGCAGATTGTTGCCTTGCGCGACACCGAGTTGCTTCGCGTGCCGCCGTCGGCATTCGACTCGCTCATCGGGCGGCATCCGCGCGTGATGCTGAACCTGATGCGTATCCTGGTGAAGCGGCTCCAGGACACGACGCGCAGCTCCGTCGACGTGGGGCGGCCGAAGTCGTTCGCCATTGTGCCGCTGCAGCCGGGCCTCGAGCAGTCGCCTATTGCAAACCGCCTCGCGGGTGCGCTGGTCAATATGGGCTCCAGGGCTGCGGTGCTGGACGCGAGCGTCGCGGACCAGAGCGGCGAGTGGTTCAACAACTTCGAAGCGGCGCATGACGTCGTGTTTTATCGCGGCGACACACCGGACAGCGCATGGACGCATCAGTGCCTGCGCCAGGCGGACCGCATCTTCCTGCTGGCGCGCGTCGACCAGCCGCTGCCGGACAAATCGCTGGAGATGCCGGCGTTCAAGGAGCGTGCGAGCGGCCTGCCGCAGCTTCTGCTGGTGCATCCGACGGAAAAGAACGAGTCCATTCCAGAGCACTTTGCGGTGCGCAGCGGACTGTTCGAATCCCATCATCACGTCCGCACGGGGCGGCCGGACGACATCAAGCGGCTGGCGCGGTTCATTGCAGGCCGCGCGGTTGGAATCGTGCTGGCCGGCGGCGGCGCCCGGGGCTTCGCCCATATCGGCGTCGTCAAGGCGCTGATCGAAGCCGGCGTGCCGTTCGACAACATCGGCGGTACCTCGATGGGCGCGCTGATCGCGGCCGGGCTTGCCTGCGAATGGTCGATCGACGAATTGACCGACCGCATGCGCGAGGCGTTCGTCAACGGCAATCCGTTGAACGACTACACGCTGCCGCTGATCGCGCTGGTTCGCGGCAAGAAGGTCTCCGATCTGCTTCAGCGCAACTACCAGGACATGCGCATCGAGGAGCTGCCCAAGCCGTTTTTCTGCGTGTCCTCCGATCTCACCACCGGCAAGGTGCACGTGCACCGCGCAGGTGTCCTGTGGCGTGCGTTGCGCGCCTCGGTGTCGCTGCCGGGTATTCTTCCGCCGGTGACCTATCATGGACATCTCCTGGTGGACGGCGGCGTGATGAACAACCTGCCGGTCGACATCATGGCCGAGCGTTCGAGTGGCCCGATCATCGCCTCGGATGTGACCGGCGAAATCGATCTCAAGGCCAAGGACGACCGCTATGGCGAGCGGCCCTGGTGGTGGCTGATCGCGCAGCGTATGGCCGGTACGCCGTCTATCGTCTCCATCCTGGCGCGCTCCGGCACCGTCGGCTCCGAAGTGCAGCGCCGGTTCGCGCGAGAGCAGGCGAACTACATGTTTGAACCGCCGCTTATCGGTGTCGGCCTGCGCGACTGGCGTGCGTTCGACCGCTGCATCGCCGAGGGTTATGAGCACGCGCTGCGCGTGATCGAGCAGCACGGCGTTCCGCTCACCGAGATATGGAGCGAGGGGCCGGCGGTCTCCATCGAACACCACGCCCATGCGGCGGCGGAATAGCTAGTCCGGCGACAGTGCCCTTTTGCGCACGGGCAGGAGTTCGTCGAACTTGCCCGGACGTTTCTCGGACTTCGCCTTGAAGGCTTCCATCATGTCGGCCTCCGGGAAGTACATGCCGGCCTGCCAGGTGGCGATGTAGTCGAGGCCGTCCGCGATGGAATGATCGCGGGCGTAGTTGATCATCACCTTGGAGCCATACACGGCGAGTGGCGACTTCTCTGCGATGTCCTTCGCGACGCCCATGACGTGTTCGAGCATCGCTTCATGGCTCGGGAAGATGTCGTTGACGAGACCCAGTTCCAGCGCCTTCTTCGCGGTGAGGCGGCGGCCGGAATAGGCAAGCTCGCGCACGATACCGCTCGGGATCAGGTTGCACAGCCGCGGGAAGGTGCCGACGTCGGCGGTCATCCCGATGTTGATCTCCTGGATCACGAAGAACGCATCCTCCGTTGCGTAGCGGCAGTCGCAGGCGCTTGCCATGTCGACGCCCCCGCCGACACAGCCGCCCTGGATGGCGATCAGTACCGGCACGCGGGCTTCTTCCAGCGCATTGAACGATTTCTGGATGTCCAGAACCGACAAACGCAGATTGGCGCGGACGCGGCCGCGTTCTTGCGGCGCTCGAGACGCCGCCGTCCCGGCCGAACTGCCGCCGGTGAAGACCGCGAGGTCCATGCCGGCCGTGAAGTGCTTGCCGGTGGAGGAGATCACGATGACGCGCGCCTTCGCGTTGTCGTCGATGTCTTTCACGATAGTGGGGAGTTCGGTCCAGAACTCCGGCACCATCGTATTCATCTCGGAGCCGCGCTTGAGCTGGATATGCGCGATGTTGTCCGCGATCTCGACGTTGAAGCAGCGGTAGGTCATGTCGGGTTCTCCCGGTCGGACGCTAGATCGCGCCCGGATTTTCCTCGGCGTGCAGGACATCGATGTTTTGACCGCCGGCCTGCAAGGTCAGCTTGTCGAAGTGCAGATGGCCGCCCCGCGGTGTGTCGGCCTCGATCATGTATTCGCCTTCGCCCTTCGTGCCTTTCACGTGCACCGTGTAGGATTCCTTCGAGCCTGTCGCCAGGTCGGTCGAGGAATTGAAGCTGCTCGCGCCGGTCACCTCGATATTGTCGCCGAGCAGCGCGCGCGCTTCCTGGTCGCTGTTGAGCTGCACGATCGCCGCCTTGACGGTCGGCGCGTCCTTCAGCGCGGTGTTCATGTAGTGGTAGAGGTAGAAGCCTCCACCGATCCCGGCGAGCAGGAAAATGGCGACCGCGATCAGGCAGCCGTAGAGGCAACCATGACGCCGCGGTGGCGGCGGCGGAACGGGTCCCGGTGTGGCATGCGCTGCGTCGGCCATGATGTCCCCCAAGCCAGAAATGTCGCACCGCAAGCAAACCACAGGTCCCACTTGGCGCAAAGCGGGGCGCTAACCTAAGCTTCCGGCAGACAGAAAAGGGTGAGGGAAGGCCATGGCGATCAACTACGAGCAGATGATGCAGTCGAAGTCCGAAGGGCTCGAGGCGCATTACGGCGACCGCGAAGTGATGCTCTATGCCCTGGGCATCGGTTTTCAGCGCGATCCGATGAACGAGCGCGAGTTGCCGTTCAGCTACGAGGCGCGCGGCGAACTCCAGGTCGTGCCGACCTTTGCCACCGTCATCCCGACCGGCCGCCCGCGCGCGGGTGCGTCGGCCGGCTCGAACCCGATGTCCGGCATCAACTACCTGATGGTCGTGCATGGCGAGCAGCGCGTCACGATCCACAAGCCCCTGCCGACATCGTGCGATGTCGTTTCCGACACGCGCGTGCTCGGCGTGTGGGACAAGGGCAAGGACAAGGGTGCGATCATCGTCAACGAGCGCATCATCAAGGAGAAATCGACGGGCGATAAGCTGGCGACGCTGGTCGGCACCACCTTCGCGCGCGGCGATGGCGGCTTCGGCGGCCCGAAGGACGGCGCGCCCGAGCCGCACCAGCTGCCGACCCGCAAACCGGACCTCGTGCATGAGTGCGACACGCTTGCCGATCAGGCGTTCATCTATGCGCTGTCGGGCGATCGCAATCCGCTGCACCGCGACCCGGCTGTCGCCAAGCGCGCGGGCTTCCCGAAGCCGATCCTGCATGGGCTGTGCTCGTTCGGTACGGCTTGCCGCGCGGTGATCTCCACCGTCTGCGACTACGACGCGCGCAAGATCACGTCTTTCGACGTGCGCTTCTCCTCGCCGGTGTTCCCCGGCGAGACCATCGTTACCGAGATGTGGATCGACGGTGGCGTCGTGTCGTATCGCTCCAGGCTGAAGGAGCGCGACGTGGTCGTGCTCAACAACGGACGCTGCACGATTGCCAATTGACGGCGATCCGCTCGAGCATGCCGGGCAACTGATTGCGGATGGGCGGCCCGAAGAGGCCGCCCATTTTCTTCGTGGCCGCATCGAGTCCGGACGCGGCGGCGCGTTGGCGCGCATCCTGTTCGTGCGTGCCCTGCTTGGCTCCGGCGATGCAGCCGGTGCGCTGGAGGCGGCGCGCGAGAACGCATTGCTCAATCCAAGCATCTCAGAAGCAATCCTTGTTCTGGGTGAGGCGTTGATGGCCGCTGGACACCTGCCGACGGCGATCGCGGAGTTCCAGCGCGCGCTGCGGCTCGATCCCGCGTCGGCGGCGGCGCGGTTGCAGCTCGGGCTGGCGTGGGCGGACGCGGGCGAGGCCGACCGGGCGCTGGAGCAGTTCCGGGAAATCGATATCGGCGACATGCCCGGTGTCTCGGCGCATATCGCGCGGGCCGAGGCAATGCGGACGCAGCAGCGATCCGACGCCGGCTATGTGCGCCACCTGTTCGATCAGTTCTCCGCCGACTACGACACAAGAATGCGCGACCAGCTGCGCTACCGGGCGCCGGAGATCCTGCGCGAACTGGCGGGCATGGTGATGATGGGGCGGCAGGACTTGATCGCGCTCGATCTGGGCTGCGGCACGGGCTTCGCCGCCGAGGCCTTTG
>Ga0070666_10001168_pt1 | contig 15949 bp, 18 predicted proteins | sample KBSS23metaG_FD_64677 | JGI IMG/M metagenome (GOLD analysis project Ga0070666, IMG submission 64677) | Switchgrass rhizosphere microbial communities from Kellogg Biological Station, Michigan, USA - KBS S2-3 metaG | ecosystem: Host-associated > Plants > Roots > Rhizosphere > Soil ... | reverse complement strand
GTCGGCGGCGGGGCTCTCCATCCAGAAGCCGTCCGGATGCTTGGCGAGGACCACCGGTCCGCCGGGAGCGCCGGTCAGGGTGATCTTCGAGATCCGCTCGCGGTCGCCGCGGAAGAGCGTGCGGTCCCGCCACTCGCCCGGGGGCTTGTCCAGGTCGGTCAGGATGGTGTCGGGCACCACGTAGGCTTCTTTCCGGCCCTCGATCCCCACGATGGTGGTGCCGCCGGGGGGGACCTCGGCGCCGATCCTCAGGATCTTCTCGCCGTCGCCGGTGGTCAGGCGGACGGTGGCGCGGGGCTTTTCGAGGCCCACGGCCTTGGGATCGGGCTGATCGATCGTGCCGCTCTTCTCCAGGCCGGTGATCGAATCGAGCAGGCGGTCCACCGCGAAGGTGTCGGCCTTGGCGGCGATCGGCGTGGCGATCTTCCACTCGACGGCCGGCTCGGGGGTGACGCCGCCCTTGTCCGATTTTTCGGCCTTGGGTCTGGCCGGTCCGGCCCGCTCCAGGCGGACGGTCCCCTTGGAGGACTGGATGTCGACGGCCGTGACGGCGTCCTTCTCGAAGGCGAAGATCTTCTTGCCGAGGGTGACCCGCTCCTCGCTGGAGGGGAGCTTGCGCTCGTAGAAGAAGATGAAGGCCCCCAGGCCCAGCACCAGGACGAGCAGGATCAGCAGCGTGCGCGGCTTCATGCCGTCCTCCGCCGCCGGCGGACGAAGACGTACGCGCCGAGGGCCGCCGCCAGCAGGGGGAGGGCGGCCACCAGCAGCAGGACGTTGCGGATCTGCTGGGAGGTCAGGGTGAGCTTGACCTGCTCGGTCTTCTTGGCCGGGATCTCCAGCAGGGCCTCGCGCTCCACCAGCCAGTTGAGGGTGTTGGAGAGCAGGACCTGGTTGGCCTCGTTGACCTGGAGGAGCTGGTTGCTGGCGAAGTCCGAATCGCCGAAGACCACCAGCCGCATCGGCCGCTTGCCGGGAGCGGTCGCCGCGCTCTCGGCCACGGCGCCCACGGCGACCGGACCGGCCACGTCCTGCGGGCCCTTGGCGATCTTGTCGAGATGGCCGAGGTCGGTCTCCCCCCAGCCCTCGGCCGTGGTGCGCAGCAGCTCGGTGACCTTGATGCCGGGGGCGTTGCCGGCCGCGGCGGAGCGGGCGAGGCTCACCAGGATGGGGACGCCCGACTTGGCGAGCGCCTGGGTGATCGGATGCTCGCCGTAGCTCTTGAGGAAGATCGTCTCGGCGCCGTAGAAGGGCAGCGGGTTGGAGGGATCGACCACGATGTCCGGACCGGCCTTGATGCCGTAGCGGGCCAGCCAGCCCTCGAGGTTGGTGCTCACCAGCCCCGCGCCTCCGGGCCCCAGGGTGGGATCGAGGAGCACGAGCATGCGGCCGCCGTTGTTGAGGTAGGCCGAGAAGGCGTCCAGCTCGGGCTGCACGAAGCTGCCGGTGGGGCCGGCGATCACCAGCAGGTCGGTCCCCTCGGGCACCGCCGGCTTGCCGAGGGAGGCCCACTCGGAAAGGTCGAAGTTGTCGCGCCCCAGGATCTCCTGGGCGCCGGAGAAGCCGTGGGCGCTCTGATCGTCCAGCGAGTGCTCGCCGTGGCCGGTGGTGAACAGGATCTTCGGCTTCTTTCCCTCGGAGAGCTGGAGGATGGCGCTGGTGAAGAGCTGCTCCCCCTTGTAGCCGGAGATCCGCGGCTGGCCGGTCGTCTCCTGGGAGCTGAAATCCAGCTCGGCGAGGTCGTTGCTGTTGATCACCCGCTTGTCGTTGCCGCTCGCCACCACCACGCCGGTGGTGGTGACGCCGTACTGCTGGGCGAGCTGCTGGGCCTGGACCGGGTTCTTCTCCAGGTCGACCACCCGCACGTGGACGCGGGGCGAGGCTCCGCCGTAGCGCTGGAGCAGCTCGTTGGTGGGCTGGTAGAGCTCAGCCTGCTGGTCCGGGGAGAGGAAGACGATGAAGTCGACGTCCTTCTTGAGCCCCTTGAGCACGTTGCGGGTCTTGTCCGACAGGCTGTAGAGCTGGCTGCGGGTCCAGTCGAAGCGCTTGTAGTACTTCCAGCCGAAGTAGTTGACGATCAGGAGCAGGGCGGCGAGCAGGAGCACGCCGGCCGAGAGGGTGCCGGTTTTCACGAGCTGGCGGCGATCGATCGACTGGGCCATCGTCATCTCCACTTCTTGTCTTCGAGCGCCCGGCTGGCCAGGAACAGGAAGAAGAACGTGCCCGAGAGGTAGAAGACCAGCCGGCGGGTGTCCACGATGCCGCTCGCGAACTCGTCGATGTGGTTCCAGAGGCTGACGTAATTGAAAGCTTTTTTGGCGACGTCGTTGTTGACCAGCTCCTCGAAGACGCCGAGCAGGAAGAGCACGAAGAGGAGCGCGCCGGTGGTCATGGCGGCCAGGAGCTGGCTGCGGGTCATGGCCGAGGCGAAGATGCCGATGGCGAGGAAGAGCGAGCCGATCAGCATCACCCCCAGGTAGCCGGCCGCGACCGGGCCCCAGTCCACCTTTTCGTAGGCCGAGATGATCAGGCCGTAGGCCACGGTGGGGAGCCAGAGGAAGGCGTAGAAGGTGAGCGCGGCCAGGAACTTGCCGGCGATCACCTGCCCCTCGGTCACCGGCGCGGTCATCAGCACCTCGATCGAGCCGGAGCGCAGCTCCTCGCTCACCAGCCGCATGGTCAGCAGCGGCCCGAGCAGGAGCAGCATCAGCCAGGTGGCGCGGAAGAAGTAGCCGAGCGGCGGGCCGCCGGCGGAGCGGGGGTCGTTGAGCTGGCCCATCAGGTAGAAGAAGATGACCCCGTTGGCCAGCAGGAAGAAGAACAGCACGATGTAGGCGAGCGGCGAGAAGAAGTAGGCCCGCAGCTCGCGCTGATAGGTCGCCAGGACGCCGTTCACGAGACCACCTCCGTTTCCTCGGGGATGGCGGGCGCGGCCGGCGGCTCGCCCGCGGCGCCGGCGGCGGCGTCGTGGGTGGTCAATCGCACGAAGATGTCCTCCAGGGTGGCGCCGCGCTCGCGGGCGAGCTCCAGCAGGGTCCAGCCGTGGGCCACCGCGGCGCGGAAGACCTCCTCGCGCGGATCCACGGGATTGTCAGCGGGATTGCCGCGCTCGCACTCCAGCCGCCAGGCGCCCGGGCCGTCCAGGGGGGCCACGCCGACGATCCCGGGGATGTGGGCGAGCGCCTCGGCGGCGTCCGCGGGGGGCTCCTTGAGCGCCACCCGGATCGACGGGTTGCCGGTCCAGCTCTCCCGCAGGCTCTCGGGGGTGCCCTCGGCGATGATGTGGCCGCGGTCGATGATCACCACCCGGTCGCAGAGCAGCTCGACCTCGGGGAGGATATGGGTGGAGAGGAGCAGGGTGTGCTGGCGGCCCAGCTCGCGGATCAGCTCGCGGATGGAGATGATCTGCCGGGGGTCGAGGCCCACCGTGGGCTCGTCGAGCACCAGGACGCGCGGGTTGTGCAGGATGGCGGTGGCGAGCCCCACGCGCTGGCGATAGCCCTTGGAGAGGGTGCCGATGATCTGGTCGCGGACGTCGGTCAGCAGGCAGCGCTCGAGGGCCACCGGGATGGCCTGGCGGGCCTCGGCGCGGGAGAGCCCCTCGAGCCGGGCGCGGTAGGCCAGGTACTCGCTGACCCGCATCTCGCCATAGAGGGAGACGTTCTCCGGCAGATAGCCGACCTGGCGGCGGGCCTCGCGGGGGGACTCGAACAGATCCTTGCCGTCGACGGTCACCCGGCCGCTGGTCGGCGGCAGGAAGCCGGTGATCATGCGGATGGTGGTGGTCTTGCCGGCGCCGTTGGGGCCGAGCATGCCCAGGATCTCCCCTTCGCGGACGGAGAAGGAGATGCCGTCCACGGCGGTGAAGTCGCCGTACCGGCGACTCAGATTCTGCGCTTCGATCATGGAGCCCTCCCAGAAGATGTGCAGCCGGCCCGCGTTGGAGCAAAACGAGTGCCCGGGGAAATTCGCTGTAAACCCAGGAAAAACCGGGAGATCCGCGACGTTCCGGCGTTCCCGGAACGATCCCCCGTGCCACTTTGGCGCGGTTTCGAAGCCGATGGTATCCTGTTCCTCATGGCAGACAAAGACAAGGCCTCGGGGATGAAGTCGGCATACGAGTTGGCGCTGGAGCGCCTGGAGAAGCAGGGGATCGAGCGGCCGCGCGAGGAGTCCTTCGGCGACGAGCTGCGGGAGAAGATCGCGGAGGCCCGGCGCAAGGCCGAGGCGAAGCTGGCGGAGCTGGAGATCCTCTACAAGAACCACCAGAAGACCAGCTACGACCCCGCCAAGCGGCAGGAGGAGGAAGAGGAGTACGTCCGCGAAAGGCGGCGGATCGAGGACGAGCGGGAGCGGAAGATCGAGGAGCTGCGGAAGGGGTAGAGATGTCCAGCCTCGATCTCCAGGAGCTGCGGAAGCGGAGGGAAGAGATCCTCCACGTCGCCGATCGTTACGGCGCCCGCCATGTCCGCATCTTCGGCTCGGTGGCGCGGGGCGAAGCCGACGAGAAGAGCGATATCGATTTTCTCGTCGATCTCGAAAGAGGGCGCAGCCTGCTGGATCTCGGTGGCTTGTTGATGGATCTCCAGAGCCTGCTGGGCCGGCGCGTCGACGTGGTGACAGAACGGGGGCTGAGGCAGAGAATCCGGAGCCGCGTTCTGGAGGAGGCGGTGCCTCTATGAGGGATGACCGGGTAGCCGCGCCCAGGACTGCGAGGTAGAAGGGACCTAAGGGACCCAAGGGACATGAAGGACGACAAACTCCCTGTCCTCAGCGTTGCCGTCCTTTGGGTCCCTTTGGTCCTTTAGGTCCCTTGGGTCCCTTTTCTTCTCACCCCCGCCCGAAAACCTCCCGGAACCGCCGCACCGCATTCCCGCTGCCGCAGATGTAGACGGAGTCCTCCGGCTGGAACCGGAAATCGCCGCCGAGCTCGACCAGGACCTCCTCCCCTCTTTCGACCGCCACCACCGAGCAGCCGGTCCGCTCGCGGATGGCCAGCTCGGCGGGACGGCGGCCGGCGAGGCCGTCGGGGGCGATCTTCAGGATCTTGAGCTGGGGATCGACCGCCACCGACTCCTGCCCCAGGAGCTTCTTGGCCAGCATCTGGCCGGAGACCTGGCTGATCGAGAGGGCGAAGTCGGCCCCCGCGCGGTGGATGCGCTCCACATTTCCGGCCTCGTTCACCCGGGCGATCACCGGCACTTCGGAGGCCAGGTCCTTGAGGATCACGGTGGCGAAGAGGGTGGCGCTGTCCGCGTCCAGGGCCAGGATCACCGCCTGGGCCTCCCGGACGCCGGCCGCTTCGAGGAGCCGGGCGTCCAGCATGTTGCCCACCAGGTCCACCTCGGGGCCGGGCCGGCGGTCGATCAGCTTGACCTCCTCGCCCACCGCCCGCAGCAGCTCCGCCACCTTGCGCCCGACCTCGCCGCCGCCGCCGACCACGAACGGCCCTTCCCGGCGCATCGTGACCGTCCCTCCCGCCAGGTCGTGCAGGCGGTCGATGCTCTCGTGGCTCCCGACCACCACCAGGATGCCGTCCGGCTCCAGGCGGAGCCCCGAGCCGTCCGGGACCACCATCTCGCCGCCGACCCACTGGCCCACCACCGTGGCCCCGGTGCGGGTGCCGATGGCCGTCTCGTCCAGGGTGTGGCCGGCGAGCGGGCTCTGGGGGCTCACCCGGACCTCGGCCACCTCCAGGTTGCGGCCGAGCTGCTGGATGCCTCCCACCCGCGGGTTGATGCGGGCGGAGGCGCGGGCGGCGAGCGCGGCGCCCAGGATGTGGCGGGGGGTGAAGACGGCGGTGGCGCCGGCGAGCATCATGGGCCGGCGATGGAGCGGCTCCTCGACCAGGGCCAGAATGGTCCCCCGGAAGCCGAGCTGGCGAGCGGCGAGGCTCAGGGCGGCGTTCTCGTCGTCCGTGCCGTTGGCGATGATCGCCCGGGCGGTCCCCAGCCGGGCCGCCTGCAGGGCGCCGTCGCCCAATCCCCGGTGGATGACCGAGACGCCGCGCTCGAAGAGCCGCCGGGCCATCGCGTCGTCCGCCTCCAGGACCAGGGTCGGCACCCCGGCCCCGGCCAGCTCCTCCAGCAGGCTTTCGACCGCCGCGCCGTACCGGTAGATCACGGCGTGCCCGGACAGATCCTTGCGGGTGACCTCCTGGGGCAGCCTCGTCTCGAAGCGCTCCTCCAGGAAGGGGATCAGGTAGATGGGAAAGATCAGGAAGACCAGGAAGACGCCCAGGAACTGGACGGCCACCACCAGCAACACCATGAGCGGGTGGGACCATTTGGCGTCCGCCCCGTAGCCGGTGGTGCTCAGCGTCTCCCCCGCCCATTCCAGGCTCTGCCAGAAGGAGCGAGGCTTGCCCTCGAGCGCCGCCATCCCCCACATGTAGAGAAAGGTGGAGATCAGCACCGTCAGGAGCAGACCGGCGGCCAGCAGGTAGAGGCGCGTGCGGGAGCGGGGCATTGGGGGAAGTTTATCCCCTAGTACGGCATGTCCTCCTCCTCCAGCCCGAAGTGGTGCCCCAGCTCGTGGACCACCGTGTCGCGGATCTCGCGGATGACCTGCCGGCGGTTCTCGCAGTAGCGGAGGATGGGGCCGCGGTAGATGAAGACGCGGTCCGGCAGGGCGGCCTGGTAGTAGGTGTCGCGCTCGGAGAGGGGGACGCCTTGATAGAGGCCGAACAGCTCCTCGTCCGGCTCCATGCCGAGCGCCTCGAGATCGTCGGGGTCGGGCTCCTCCTCGACCATCACCGCCACGTTCTCCAGCAGCTCGGCGAGCTCCTCGGGGAGGCCGTCCAGGGCCTGCTCGACCAGGGCTTCGAACTCTTCGGGGGGGATCCGCATGGCGGTATAGATTACCCATCGTGAGCCCCCGTCCGCATCTTTCCTGGCCGCTGGCCGCCGTGCTTCTGGCGGCGGCCCTCCACATGCTGCTGTTCGACCGCGGCCTGGGCGGCGACGGCTGGGCGGGCTTCGCCACCCTGGAATCGCTCGCGGACGACGGCGATCCCTGGGTGGAAGGGGAGAGCCGGGGGGTGATGAACGGCCTCGTCGGCACGCCGTCGGGGCACCTGGTGATGCAGTACCCGCCGGGGGTCCTGGCGCTCGACGCTCTCCCCTTCTTGGCCGGGCGTCTGGCCGATCGCGCCCTCCCGGAGAGCTGGATGGCGAACGGGTTCGAGCTCCCCCCGGCCGGCCGGGAGCCGCGCGGGGTGTTCCTCTCGGCCGCGATGATCGTGCTGGCCCGCAACGCGGTCACCCTGCTCGGGCTGTTCTGGATCTTCCAGGCGCTGCGGAGGATGGAGATCTCCGAGGGCGTCGCGGCGGCGGCGACCGCCCTGGTCTTCTTCGGCGGACCGCTGATCTTCTACTCCCTGGTGGGGATGACCCACGCTCCGGTCTTCGCCCTGGCCGGACTGCTGCTGCTGGTGCTCGCGCGGCAACGGGAGACCGGGAGCGGGCGCCTGGCCCTGGCGGCGGGCACGATCGTGGGCGCGGCGGTGCTCCTGCGCTACGGGTCGATCGCCCTGGCGGCGCCGGCGCTCCTGGCGATCTTCCTGGGACCGGGCGGCCGTCGGCGATGGCCGGCCTTTGCGGCCGGTCTCCTCCCCTTCCTGCTGGTCCTCCCTCTCTGGTGGCGCTGGCTCTTCGGGGCCTGGAGCCCGCCCTACGGCGGCACCTGGGCGATCTCGGCCGCCTCGCCCTGGAACGTCCTCTTCTCGCCGGTTCACGGGCTGTTCCTGTTCCACCCCGCGCTGCTGCTGGGAGCGGCCGGTCTGGCGATGGCCCTCCGCCGGTCCCCCGGATGGGGCGCGGTCGGCGCCGTCTGGTTCCTGGCCGTCGCCGTGCTCTACGGCTGGTGGTCGGAGTGGAACAACGCGGGGGGCTACGGCCAGCGGTTCCTCACCGACGCCCTGCCGGCGCTCGGGATCGGCTTCGCGGCCTTGCTGCAGAGACAGCAGGGACTCCAGGGACAGCAGGGACGCGAAGCTCCTGGGGAAGTCTTTCCTGTCCCTGCTGTCTCTGCTGTCTCTGCTGTCCCTGGCGTCTCTGCCCTGCTTCTGGCCCTGCTGGGCTATGCCCTCTTCTTCGCCGCCGTGGGCGGCCTCGCTCCTCCCCCGCCGGGCCTGCCCTGGCCGCAGACTCTGGCGGACTACGCGCCGCTCCTCCACCACCCTCCCGGACCGGGCGAGTTGGCGGACGCGCTGCGCCGGGCCTCGCTGCCGGTCCGCGCGGCGGCGGGGGCGGCGCGGTAGACTTCCCCGTCATGGCCGCGCGACTCGACAAATGGCTCAACATCGCCTGCGTGTTCAAGACCCGCAGCCAGGCGACCCGCGAGGTCGAGTTGAACCACGTCCGCGTCAACGGCCAGACCGCCAAGCCCCACCGCAACCTCGTTCCGGGGGACCGGATCGAGGTGGAGATCGGCGAGTGGACCCGCGTGCTGATCGTCAAGGAGCTGCGGGACAAGCCGGTCTCCAAGGAGGAGGCCCGCACCCTCTACGAGGACCTCAGCCCGCCGCGGCCCGAGGCCGATCCCATCCGCCGCCTGATGCGCCGCCCCCCCGCGGTGCGCGAGAAAGGGGCCGGCCGCCCCACCAAGAAGGAGCGGCGCGACATCGATCGCTGGGAAGAGGGGGACGACCTCTAAAAAATCAGGCGTGGGCCGGAGAGCGGATCTCCAGCCCACGCCTCATCGGAGGGACTGGAGACAAATTCGGGCGCATCGTAAGCGGACGCGCGCCGGCTGTCAATCCTCTGTCCAGCATCCGAAGCCCAAGAATGTTGACACCCTCTGAACGCCTTGGTAGGCTCTCCCCAATGTCGACTTCCGGCTCCAGCTCCAGCGCGCCTCGCCATCCGATCGGCGTCGTGGCCCGCCGCACCGGCCTCAAGCCGGACCTCATCCGGGCCTGGGAGCGGCGCTATGGCGCGGTGGAGCCCGGGCGCTCGGAGACCCGGCGGCGCTTCTATTCGGACGCGGACATCGAGCGCCTCCTGCTGCTGCGGCGGGTGGTCAACACCGGCCGCGGCATCAGCCAGGTGGCGGGGCTCTCCAACGCCGAGCTCGAGGCGCTGATCCAGGCGGAGCCCACGCCGGCGCGGCTCTACGCCCATCCCGTCCACCCGCCGTCCAACGGGGACCCGGACGAGGTCGCCGAGGGCTTCCTCAACCGCTGCCTGGCGGCGGCCCAGCGGCTGGACGTGCGCGAGATGGAGCTGGAGCTCGACCGCGCGTCGGTCCTGTTCAGCCGCACGCACCTGATCGAGCGCCTGCTGGTGCCGCTGATGCGGCGCATCGGCGACCTCTGGCACCAGGGGACCCTGCGGCCGATCCACGAGCACATGGCCTCCTCGGTGGTGCGCTCGTTCCTGGGCGGCATGCAGGGGGCCTATCACCCGGAGATCAGCGCCCCCCACCTGGTGGTGACCACCCCGCCGCGCCAGCGCCACGAGCTCGGCGCCCTCCTCGCCGCCGCCACCGCCGCGGGCGAGGGGTGGCAGGTGACCTATCTCGGGCCGGACCTCCCTCCCGAGGAGATCGCCGCCGCCGCCCTCCAGAAGGGGGCCCGCGCGCTGGCCCTCAGCATCACCTACCCCCCCGACGATCCGATGCTGATGGACGACCTCCGGCGCCTGCGCCGCCTGCTCGGCGCCTCGACGGCGCTGATCGTGGGCGGGCGCGCCTGCCCGGCCTACTCCGCCGTGCTCCAGGAGATCGGCGCCATCCAGGTCGAGGACCTCGCCGGCCTTCGGCGCGCGATCCACGATCTGCGCTCCGCTCCCGCGGTGGCCGAAGCCGGACCCGACGGCCTGGCGCATTAGGAAAACAGGGACCTCAGGGACAGCAGGGACGAAAAGGCCCTCTGTCTCTGCTTTTGTCTCTGGAGTCTCTGCTGTCTCTGCTGTCCCTTCCTAGACAGTAACCTGAACAGAACCTTGACAACCCCGCCGCACCTCCCCCCCGGGGTGGCCGGGGAAGACTTCTGGCGCTCCCTCTACGCGGTCTGGAGCCACGCGCCGGCCGGCCGGCGGCGGGAGCAGCTCCACCGCCTGGGCCACGAGTGGGGGCTCCTCCATGCCCGGCGGGTCGAGCGGATCGTCCAGCGGGATCACGGGGGCACCCTGCGCGAGGCGGAGCTGCAGATGGCGCTCGAATGCCTCTTGGGATCGCTCGCGGTGCTCGGCCTCGGCCGCTTCGACGTCGACTTCGCCCTGCGCCGCAAGGGGCTGGTCAGCATCGACCACCACCACAGCCCGCTGGCGCGGATCTTCTCCGACCACGAGGAGCCCTGCTGCGATCCCCTGGCCGGCCTCCACGCCGGGTTCCTCTCCCATCTCTCGGGCCGCCAGCTCGCCGGGGTGGAGATCCACTGCGGCCGCGCTCCCGGGGAGCCCTGCCGGTTCCTGATCGGCGCCCCGAACCGCCTGGAGAAGCTCCTCCGTCCGGGGGAAGAGGCCGGCGGCGAGGTCTTGTCCGAGCTTCAGGAGGCGCGCTAGCATGCCCGCCGAAACCGGCGAGAAGCGCTCCGTGACTCTCGGCGAGGTCGTGAACGAGGTGCGGTGGGACTACGACCCGGGCCAGCGGCTGCTCTCGCCGCTGGTGAAGGCGGCGCGGTTCTTCGAGGAGTTCCCGTGGGACGGCGAGGACGAGACCGGCGCGCCGTCTTCCGCCGAGACATCCGCGGATAGAAAGGTTTAATTTCCCATCAGCTCGGAGACCGGGGCCAGCGGCTCGCTGTGCTCGCAGACGATCTTGAAGATCATCAGGATCGGCACCGCCAGGATGGCCCCGGTGATCCCCCACAGCCAGCCCCAGAAGGTGAGGCCGAGGAAGATCACCACCGGATTGAGCGTCAGCCGCCGGCCGAGGATCGTCGGCGTCAGCAGGTAGCTCTCCAGCAGGTGCAGGCCGAGGAAGATGCCCGGCGGGATCAGCGCGTGCGGGAGGTCCGGGTAGGTCAGGAGCCCCACCATCGAGAGGACCGAGAACATCGCGATCGGCCCCAGGTAGGGGACGAAGTTGGCGATCGCCGTCAGCACCCCCCAGAGCAGCGGATTGGGGAGACCGGCCAGGGCCAGGCCACCCCAGACCGCCAGCCCCAGGCCGGCGTTGATCAGCGTGATGGTGCCGAGATAGACCGAGACCTCGGTCTCGATCTGGCGGGCGATCTCGACCGCCCGCTTCTTGTCCTCGAGCTTCGGCAGCACCTTGATCAGCTTGCGCAGGAACAGGTCGCCGGAGGCGAGCAGGAAATACAGGAAGATGAAGACCACGACCGCGCTCGAGACCAGCTCGGTGGCCCGGCTGAGCACCCGCGAGCCCAGGCTCTCGGTGGTCACCTGCACCTTCTGGGTGTTGTCCGCGCCGCCGGCCACCTTGGTGATCTTCTCCACCTGCTCGGTCGCCTTGCTCACCGTCTGCACCGGCCGCTTCAGATCCCGGATCTTCGACTCGATCCGCCGCAGGCTCTGGGGGGCCGTGGCCATCCAGCCATAGGCCGGAGTGGCGAGCTGGACGATCCCCAAGGTGAGCAGGCCCAGCAGGCTGAGGATCACCAGGGCGGCGCTCACGGCCTCCGGGATGTGAATTTTTTTCAAGCCTCTCACGACCGGGCTCAACAGAAAGTTGAGCAGCAGCCCGAGCACGATGGGGAGGAAGAAGGCCCGTCCGAGATAGAGGGTGTAGAACGAGGCGAGGATGAAGAGACCCGTCAGGGCGATCGACTTGACGCCGAAGGGCCCCTGGAGGGCGTCGCGCAGCTTCCTGATGTCCGGCCGGGGTCGCTCCTCCTCCCCGGGAGGGTCCTTCCGGATCGCTTCCAGCATGGCAACCCCTCGGGCGAGGCCCGTCGGCGAAGGTCAGCCCGGCCGGCGCTCGTTCAGGCCCGTCGCACCAGCCCCATGACGAGCGAAACCACGAACACGGCCAGGAACAGCACGAACAGGATCTTGGCGATCCCCGCCGCTCCCGTGGCAATGCCGCCGAATCCGAAGACGGCCGCGACCAGGGCGACGATGAGGAAGATCAGGGCCCATCTCAGCATGTCGCTTTCCTCCATTCAAGCCGGGGCCGGTCCCGGCCGGGAAAAAAACAAAAAGGGCCAGAGGCACACATGGAGGAAGTCACAGGATGCTAACGCCTCTGGCTACCCTATAACGAAAGCAACGACTATGCCAGAGGGGTTACTCCGCCGGCTGGAGCAGCTCGCGGATCCCCTCCAGGGTGTCCGCCTGGTCGGCGCGCTTGTCGGTGCGCCAGCGGGCGATGCGCGGGAAGCGCACGGCGATCCCCGACTTGTGGCGCGGCGAGAGGGCGATCCCCTCGAAGGCCAGCTCGAAGACCTGCGCCGGCTCCACCGACCGCACCGGCCCGAACTTCTGCAGGGTGTGGCGCCGGATCCAGCCGTCGAGGGTCAGGATCTCCTCGTCCGAGAGCCCCGAGTAGGCCTTGGCCACCGGCACCAGCTCGCCGCCGGACCAGACCGCGAAGGTGTAGTCGGTCATCAGGTTGGCCCGCCGGCCGTGCCCGGGCTGGGCGTAGATCAGCACCGCGTCGAGGGTGAACGGGTCGATCTTCCACTTCCACCAGTCCCCCCGCTTGCGGCCGGTGCGGTAGGGGGAGGCGAGCCGCTTGAGCATGATCCCCTCGACGCCCCGTTCGCGAGCCTCCCCCCGCGCCCTTTCCAGCTCCTCCCAGGTGGCGGCCTCGACCTGCGGGGAGATCAGATGGAAGGGGCGGCCGCGCTCCAGCAGCCGCTCCAGCGCCTGCCGCCGCTCGCTCAAGGGGCGCTCGCGCACGTCCCGCCCTTCCAGCTCCAGCACGTCGTACCCCATGAAGACGGCGGGCGCCTCCGCCAGCACCTTCTCGGTGAGCTTCTTGCGGCCGATCCGCCGCTGGAGGGCCGAGAAGGGCAGCGGCCGGCCCTCGCTCCAGGCCAGGATCTCGCCGTCGAGCACCGTGCCGTCCGGCAGCAGCGGCAGGGCGCTCCGGGTCAGCTCGGGAAAGCGGTCGGTGATCAGCTCCTCGCCGCGCGACCAGAGATGGACGGCGCCGCCGCGCCGGATGAGCTGCGAGCGGATGCCGTCCCACTTCCACTCGGGCCACCACTCCGCCGGGTCCCCCAGCGTCTCGACCGCCTGCTCCAGGGGGGAGGCCAGGTAGAAGGGGTAGGGCCGGGAGGTGTCCACCTCCTCCTCCGCGCCCGGGGAGAAGAGGCTCTCGAAGAAGCCCGCCGTGGGCTCCCAGGCGCCCATCAGGCGATGGGCGAGAGTGGGCTGCGGGACCCCCGCGATCTGGGCCAGCGCCCGCTCGACCAGGGTCTGGGAGACGCCCACCCGCAGCTCGCCCGTCAGCAGCTTGTTGAGCACGAAGGTCTCCCAGCGGGGGAGGCCGCGCCACCAGCCGGTCACCGCCGGCCGCTGCTCCTCGGGGGGCCGGCCGCGCAAAGGGAGGAGCCGCTCGGTCATCCAGCGCGAGAGTGGGATCTCCGGCGCCGGCTCGGCGTCCCCATCGACCGCAACGGCGTCCAGCACCAGGGAGATCGTCTCCGCGAGATCCCCCACGCTGGCGTAGGACTCCTCGAACAGCCAGTCGGGCACCCCGGCCTCCTCCATCGCCCACCCGGCCAGCAGCCGACCGGGAAGGAACCGCTTCAGCCGGCGGCCGGTCAGAAACCAGACCGCCCAGGCCGCGTCCTCCGGAGGCGCCGAGGAGAAGTAGGAGACCAGGGCCGCGACCTTCTCGTTGGTGGAGGTCGTCCGGTCGAGCGCCTCGTAGAGAGCGGCGAAGCGCTTCATGGCTCCCCCTCTCCCTGTGAGGGAGGGAGGGAGGGGAAGGGAGAGGGGGCCGGGGGGTGAGGGTTCAATCCTCGGTCTCTCCCTGGAACGGCGTACTCAACGTCCCCGCGGCCCGGCCCTGCTCGCGGAGGTAGCGGGCCAGAGAGTCGGCATATCCGTGGGTGGTCAGCACCCGCGAGGCGCCGGTGTCCGCGATGGTGCGCAGCAGGTCGGGCCAGTCCGCATGGTCGGAGATCACGAAGCCGCGATCGAAGCCCCGGCGCCTGCGGGTGCCCCGGACCCGCATCCATCCCGAGGCGAAGGCGGTGCCCGCGGAGCCGAAGCGGCGCATCCAGGTCGAGCCCCCGGCCGAGGGGGGAGCCAGGATCAGCTCCCCCGCGAACGACTGCCCGCGCGCCGTCTCCGAGACCGGCCGGGTGGGGAGCATCTCCACCCCGGCCGTGCGGTAGCACTCGTTGAGCGGCTCCAGCGAGCCGTGGACGAACACCGTCCGGTCCGTGAGCCGGGCGAGCTCGCCGAGGATCCGCTGGGCCTTGCCCAGGGCGTAGCAGAAGAGGACCGACGCCCGCCCGGCTTCGCGGTTGGCCTCCCACCACGCCCAGATCTCGCGCGCCACCTCGGAAGCCGGGTCCCACCGGTAGATCGGCAGGGCGAAGGTGGCCTCGGTGATGAAGACGTCGCACGGGACCGGCTCGAACGCCTCGCACGTGGGGTCCGGCGCCCGCTTGTAGTCCCCCGAGAAGACCCAGACCTCGCCGTCCCGCTCCACCCGCACCTGGGCCGATCCCAGGATGTGCCCCGCGGGATGGAACGAGACCGTCACCCCATTGATCCGCACCGGCTCGCCGAACGGCGCCCCCTCGATCACCGCCGCCTCCCCCAGCCGCCGCCGAAGGATCGGCAACGAGGGGGCCGCGCCGAGATAGGCCTTGCTCCCCCACCGCGCGTGGTCCCCATGCCCATGGGAGATCACCGCCCGCTCCACCGGCTTCCAGGGATCGATGTAGAACCCCCCGGCCTCGCAGAACAGGCCGTTTTCGTCGGTGCGGAGGAGGGGGGACTGCATTCCGGGTGCGGCTTACTCGATTCCGTGCAGGAACTCGAGAAAACGCTCGATCTGAGCCTGATACAGAGGCTTGAGCTCCAGCGTCTTGCGCAGGGCCACGCTAAGTCTCAGCGGGTCCAGCTCCAGGCCGTAGGAGGTGCGGAAAACGTGCCGGAAGCGGCGCATCTCGTCCAGCTTCTCGAAAGCCTCGGCGTCGATCACCGCCGGCCGGAGCGGAGTCAGGTCGAGCCGCATCCTTTGCAGGAGATCGCGGTGCCAGCTGGACTCGTCGAGATGGTTCTCGAACGCCTTGGCGATGTTGCGGAAGATGTTCTCGAACGCCGTGTAGAGGCTGTGGATTCGATAGGCGGCGACGATCAGGGATTCCTGCGGTTCGGACTCCGTCAGCTCGGGAGAACCGAGCAGCCCATAGAGCCGGCCGATCGTTTCCAGATCGCTTTGGATGTTGCGCTCAAGAACCAGGAACTTCTCGTTCATAGCAGAGCTCGCCTTCCTCGCTCACCGCCCGGGCGACCGCTCCGATCCGCGGACGAAGATCGACATCCCTTTGAAGAGCTTCTTCCAGCATCCGCCAGAAGGGAGTCTCCACTTCGACGTCCTCACCGTCGATGGCCACGTCGACGTCCGAATCCGGACGGAAGCGACCCGGGCGAAGAATCGAGCCGAAGAGGTACACGGCCCGGATCGCCGGGAACAGCGGAGCCGAGCGATGGACGGCCTCGCGCGCCCGCTCCAGGACCTCCAGACGAAGCGCCTCCCGCTCCTGCCGGATCTCGCGATCCCGGCGGGCGTGATACTCGCGATAAGGCAGGAGGGCGGCTTCGTCCATCGCTGTCAGTGTACCTTGGTGCAATCCATTCACGGCGTGAATGATTATCATTCATGCCGTGAATAGATTGCACGGCGCGGTCCCTCTCAACCGTCCCACGACAGCTCGAACAGCGGCAACTGCGCGACCCGTTCCCGCACCAGGTTCGAGGCGGTCACCCCGATCAGGCGCACGGGCCTGACGGGGGCCTCGGTGCGGCGCAGCAGGTCGCGGGCGCAGAGGGCGATCGTCACCCGGTCCCAGACCGGCACC
>Ga0070666_10001167_pt1 | contig 15954 bp, 11 predicted proteins | sample KBSS23metaG_FD_64677 | JGI IMG/M metagenome (GOLD analysis project Ga0070666, IMG submission 64677) | Switchgrass rhizosphere microbial communities from Kellogg Biological Station, Michigan, USA - KBS S2-3 metaG | ecosystem: Host-associated > Plants > Roots > Rhizosphere > Soil ... | reverse complement strand
GGGGCCGGCATGTCCGCCGATGCGGGCGACATTGTGCTGCCCTCGCCCGCTGGCGCAGCGAAGGCGCTGACCGCAGCGCTCACCGACGCGCGGCTCGCGCCCGAAGACATCGACTACATCAATGCGCACGGCACCGGCACGCCCGCGAACGACCCGACCGAATCCAAGGCGATCCGCCACGTGTTCGGCACGCATGCGGACAAGCTGGCAGTATCGTCGACCAAATCGATGCACGGCCATGCGCTCGGCGCCGCCGGAGCGATCGAGCTCGTCGCCGCGATCGGCGCGTTGCGCGACGGTGTCATTGCGCCCACCGCGAACTTCATCGATCCGGACCCCGAGTGCGATCTCGATTACGTGCCGAATGCAGCGCGCGAGAAACCGGTGCGCGCGGCACTCTCCAATTCATTTGCGTTTGGCGGATTGAACTGCGTGGTGGCTCTCAGGCGCATTTGAGAATCCGTTCGCCCTGAGCGTAGCCCCGAAGGGGCGGAGTCGAAGGGTAATGCTTCGACTCCGCTCGCTGCGCGAGCTACGCTCAGCACGAACGAAGGTTATTCGACGCTACTCACTGCACCCATGCCCTCATTCCGCTACCTGCAACTCGACGTCTTTCCTGCTTCGCTCGGCGGCGGCAATCCGCTCGGTGTCGTGGTCGACGCACGCAACTTGACCGTCGAGGCAATGCAGCACATTGCGCGCTGGACGAACCTGGTCGAAACCACGTTCGTGCTGCCGCCGAACGAGTGTGCGGCGAATTTTCGTTTGCGGATTTTCACTCCGGCCGCGGAAATCCCGTTCGCCGGGCATCCGACCGTCGGCAGCGCGCATGCCGCGCTCGAAACCGGTTTTACCTCGGCGCATGACGGGCGCATGGTCCAGCAATGCGGCGCAGGATTGCTGCCGATCCGCGTCGAAGGCGCGGGCGCGGCGCGTGCGATCAGTGTGCAGGCACCACCCGCGCGCATCCTGCGCGAAGGCGTCGATGACGGCGCGCTGCGCGCTGCGCTTGGCTTCAGCGAACTCGGCTTGCTGCCGCCGGCGTTCGTCGAAGGCGGCCGCCGCTGGTGGCTGGCGGAACTGGCCGACGAAAACGCCGTGCGTTCCTTGCAGCCAAACCATACCGCGATCAAGGCGCTCGCGCGCGAGCACGCATGCCTGGGCCTGTGCGTGTTCGCGCGCTGCAGGAATCCGGCATACGATCTCGTCGTGCGCGCGTTTCCCGCCGGCGCCGGCATCGTCGAGGATCCCGCTTCAGGCGCAGCGAACGGTTTGATCGCCGCCTACATCGCACAACGCGAACCGAACGGCGAGCTCGCGCGCGGTTATCGCGTCAGCCAAGGCCGCGAGATGGGACATGATGCCGAACTCATCGTGCGCATCGATGCCGATGCCGCGGTTTGGGTCGGCGGCCGCACGCGCACAATAATAGATGGCCGAATTGATTGGCCTGAAGATTAGCGCAGCGCTCGCGCCAGCGCGGTCAGCAGTTCGCCATCGGCATCCTGGCTCTGCTCCCAATACATCATGCCACCGAGATGATGCGCCTTGACGAAATCGGCCTTGATCGCGAGTGACTGCGGATCGTCGTAACTCACGAACGCGCGCGTCTGCGCATTCCACAGATACGGCACCTGGGCCGTGTCGTCCCAGTAACGCGCGTAGCCGTTACGGTCTATGAAGTCAGCAACGAGCTGCCGCCACGAATACACCGGCACGCGGCCGGTGAATGGCTGATCGAGTCCGCGATTCGTCGCCTGCGCGTCGAGGAATTCCTTGCCGTAGAACGGCACGCCGATAACGAGTTTGCGCGCCGGCACTCCCGCCGCGACAAACTGCGCGACTGCGGATTCGACACTGCGTTCGTCCGGCGCTGAAGTCGCCGAGCGCCGCAGTGCCGAGTGATGGCCCGTCGTCTTGGTCAGACTGCCGTGGAAGTCGTAGGTCATGAGGTTGACCCAGTCGAGTACTGCGCCGACGCGCGCGAGTTCGATGTTGGCAACGAATTCGCGATCGGCGAGTGCGGCCGTGATCAGGTAGGGATTATTGCGGCGATGCTGGGCGTCGGCGAGCTGGTCGAAACGCTTTCGCAGCGCGAGCAGCAGTGCCGTGAAATCCTGTTTGTCTTCCACTCGGCTGCGGATGCCTGCGTCGGCGAGACCGGGATACTCCCAATCGATGTCGATGCCATCGAGTTGATGCCGGGCAATGAGCTGCGCAGCACTGTCGGCAAACCTTGCACGCGATTCGTCGGACAAAGCGGCATCGGAAAAACCATCGGCTCCCCAGCCGCCGACGGAGATCAGAATCTTCAGCTGGGGATTGCGCGATTTCAGCGCGTGCAGTCGCGCCAGGTAGTCCGCATCTTCCACGTGCTGCAGCACGACCGCGCCGTTGCTATCAATCTCCGCAAATGCGAAATTCAGCGCCGTAAGTTTTTCGGCTGCGATGCGCGCCGGCTCGGCGTCGCGCACGACGTAGCCGACAAGGCGGAAATCCGCCGCTTCACGCGTCGCCGGCGCCGCACACGCGGCCAGCGCGAGCGCGCTGGCGAGCACGATGCAACGGGCGATGCGCCGCATCAGATGCTACGCGCGAGATCCGTTGCCACCTGTTTCGCCGCGTCGAGCGTCGCCGCAATGTCCGCCTGCGTGTGCGCGGTGGAGACAAACAGATTTTCGTACGCGCCCGGATGAAACAACACGCCTTTGGCGAGCATGCCTTCCCACCAGCTGCGGAAGATCTTCTGGTCGGCGTGGCGCTCGGCATCGCGGTAATTGTGGATTTCTTGCCTTGCGAACCACACCTGCATCAGCGGCCCGACGCCCACCACATAGGCCGGCAAGCCGGCATCGCGCAGAACCTTGCTCAAACCCAGGCGCAGTTCGTCGGAGACCGCATCGAGCTTCTGATACAGACCCGGCGTCGCCAACTCATCCAGGGCCGCGTTCGCGGCCGCGACGGCGATGCCATTGGCGGTGTAGGTCCCCGCCACCGAAACCGTGCCATTGGCGACCAGCGCCATGATGTCGCGGCGTCCGCCCATCGCGGCTACCGGGAAGCCGCCGCCGATGCCCTTGGCGAACACCGACAGGTCCGGCTTGATGCCCAAGCGCCCCTGTGCGCCGGCAAGGCCGAGGCGGAAACCGGTGATCACTTCGTCGAACAACAACACGATGCCGTGCTCGTGCGTCAGTTCGCGCATCGCTTCCAAGTAGCCCGGCTTGGGCAGAATGCAGCCGGTATTGCACATCACCGGTTCGGTGAGCACGGCCGCGATTTGATCGCCTTCGCGCTTGATCGTGTCGGCGAGCAGATCCGCATCGTTCCAGGGCAGGATGATCAGGTTCTCTTCCACGCCTTTCGGCATGCCCGGGCCCTGCGGTACCGGTAGCGGACGATTGTCGGGACCGGCCTTGCCGATGTTCGGATGCTTGCTCCAGTACACGCCGTCGGAGAAGCCGTGATACATGCCCTCGAAACGGATGATCTTGCGGCGGCCGGTGAACGCGCGTGCCAGTCGCGTGGCGTACAGCACGGCTTCGGTACCGGTGTTGCACAGGCGCACCTGATCCACGCTCGGCACTGCAGCGATGATTTTTTCCGCGAGCAGCGCTTCATCCGCAGTCGGCAGCGCAAAAACGGTGCCGCGCTGCTGGATGAAATCGACGACGGCCTGGGTCACCCGCGCGGGCCTGTGGCCAAAGATCATCGGCCCCAAACCCAGCAGATAGTCGATGTATTCGTTGCCGTCGACATCGCGCAGCCGCGAGCCCTGGCCGCTCTGCACGAACAGCGGATACGGCGTCCAGCCCGACCAGGTCGCGCGCGCCGTGCTGTTGACGCCGCCCGGAATGACCCGACATGCGGCCGCGAACAGATCGGCGCTGCCGGAAGTGCGGTCGTCGGCCAACAACGACGGAGTTTCGATCACGGTCATGATGATTGCCCTTTGGATTACATTGTGCTGCCACGGCTCGTTTTGCGCGGCACCGGTATGCAGGTGTTGAAGATCGGCTTAAACCGAGGCCACGCTCGGTAGCATCGTCGCCAGACGCGGCGCGGCGACGAGCTTGCCTTCGAGCAGCGCCGGCAACAACGTGAGCACGTCAGCGAAGCCGTTGATCGCCGCATGCGGAATTCTTTTTGCGATGCAGTGCGCGATCAGCTTGCCTTTCGCGAACACGAAATCCGCCGCTTCGGCCACACAGAAGTCCGACGCACCGTCGCCAATCAGCAGCACGTGCCGGCGCACGTTCTGCGCGTGCGACGCCCGCGCGCACTTGCAGGTGCCACTGGCCACCCGGCAGGTGGCGCTCGCATTCGGAAATTCCAGAGTCCACTCGCGCTCGGCGACCTGCTGCAAACGGTTGGACACTACGGGAAGCGAATCCAGCCCGGCGCGGCGCAGAATATTGTGTATCGCGTAGTCGAGACCGTCGCTGAGGATCTCGATCGGCACGTTGCGCGACTTCGCCGCGTCGACGAAATCGGCGAAATGCGGATCGAGCGCGCGCTCAGCCAGATGCGCGTCGAATTCGTCGTGATTCATGTCGAGCAGCGCGACCTGCCCGGCCATGCAGTCGTGCGAATTGATGCGGCCCGCGCGCCAATCCTCCTCGAGCGCTTCCCAGCCATGCCGACCGAAGCGTTCGAGCAGAGTGTCGGTGGTGTCCTCGACAGTTACGGTGCCGTCGAAATCACAGAGTATCGTCCAGTCGGACACGTCGTTTCCCGCTGTTCCAAAGTTTGGCCATTGTCGCCGTGCCGGATTAAGGAAACCTAATCCGGCCGCGGAATTTCAGATACCGTTAACGCCGCGCATTCAGCTTTCTGGCAAAATGGCCGCGTATTTTCGTAGATCGCATGCCGCATGTCGAGCCGCAAACCATTCTTTGCTTACACGCCCTGGGACATCGTGCCCACCCTGATGGGGCTTGGCCATGCGGCGTTCGTGGCCACGTTGTTCTTTGGTTTCCACGCCATGCCGTGGGCGCTGTGGATGCCGCTGGCGCTGCTGTATTCGATCAGCATCTCGTGGAGCATCAATTCCACTAGCCATAATTTCATCCATAACCCGTTTTTCACCTCGGCTGTGCTGAACCGAATCTACAGCGTGATCCTCTCGATTACCGACGGCTTCTCGCAGGAGTTCTACCACCACGTGCACCTGCGCCATCACGTCGGCAATATGGACCGCATCGGCCCCAACGGCAGCACGATCGATCCGCTGTCGATCTACCGTCATGGCAAGGAGGGCAATCCGGAAAGTCCGTGGACCTATACTTTCTACAGCTACTTTCGCGACGACATCGGCGAAGTCTACAGGCGGGTGAAGGACAAATTCCCCGAGAAAGCGAAATGGATCTGGCGCGAAATCTACATCGTCGTCGGCCTTTACCTGATCTGCCTCGCCTGGGACTGGCGCGCGTTTCTCGCGCTCGTGCCGTTCTACTATCTCGGCCACTCGCTGTCGTCGTTGAACGGCTACTACGAACATTTCAAAGGCAACCCCGACGAACCGATCGCCTGGGGCGTTTCCACATATAACAAAATATACAACTGGACTTGGCTCTACAATGGCTTTCACGCCGAGCACCATTACCGCCCGAAAGTGCACTGGACCAAAATGATCGAGTTACGCGACTCGATTCGCGCCGAGCAGGCCGCCAAGGGCGTGCATGTGATGGGGTTCTGTCACGGGTTGGGGTTCCTTGACCGGAAGGCGCCGCAATACACCGTTGTGCAAGCCCAGCGCGCCGCGGCTTGACGGCACTCAGCCGCCGCACGCACCTTCCAACACCTTGATGAACGCCCCGCCGTAACGTGCGAGTTTGGCCGCGCCTACGCCGCCGATCGCCGCGAATTCGACGATATTTTGCGGCCGTTCGCGCAGCATTTCCAGTAACGTGGCGTCATGGAAAATGACATAGGCGGGAACGCCTTGCTCGCGCGCGAGGCGAGCGCGCGTTTCGCGCAGTGCGTTCCATAGCGCAGTTTCATGTGGCGCGATATCCAGAGTCTGGCGCGTGCGGTCGGCTCGCTGTTTGCCCCTTGTCGCGCGGCGTTCCGCGCGATCGGCAGGACGGCGCAAGCGCACCGAAGCTGTGCCGCGCAGCACTTCGCGGCTGGACTCGGTCAAGCGCAGCACGCCGTAACCTTCCTCATCGGTCGCGAGCAGGCCCGTGGAAACAAGCTGCCGGAACACACTGCGCCATTGGCGCGCGTCGAGCTCCGTACCGATGCCGAACGTGCTCACGCGCTCATGCCCGAGCGCGCGCACGCGCTCGTCGCTCTCGCCGCGCAACACGTTGGTGAGATGGCCGACGCCGTAACGTTGGCCGGTGCGAAACACGCAGGACAGCGCCTTCTGCGCCAGCACGCCGCCATCGATCGTGACCGGCGGCTTTGTACAATTGTCGCAATTGTTGCATGACGCCGGCGGCGTCTCGCCGAAATACGTGAGCAGACGCTGGCGCCGGCACGCGGTGGTTTCGGCATAATCGAGCAGCGCGTCGAGCTTGGCCCGTTCCACGCGCTTGCGCTCTTCGCCCGATTCCGATTGCGCGATGAACTGGCGCAGCGCGACGACGTCGCCGAGGCCATAGCAAAGCCACGCCTGCGCCGGCAGGCCGTCGCGCCCGGCGCGACCGGTTTCCTGATAATAGCCTTCCAGGCTCTTCGGCAAATCCAGATGCGCGACGAAGCGCACATCGGGTTTGTCTATGCCCATGCCGAAGGCGACGGTCGCCGTCATCACGATGCCGTCTTCGCGCAGAAAGCGTTGCTGATTGGCGCTGCGCGCGGCGGCATCCATACCGGCGTGATAAGGCAAGGCCGGGATGCCCTGCTCGACGAGCCAAACCGCGGTCTGCTCGACTTTCTTGCGCGACAGGCAATAGACGATGCCGGACGCGCCAACGTGTGCGCCGAGAAATTCCAGCAGCTGCCGGCGCGAATTGTCTTTTTCCACAACGCGATAATTAATATTCGGTCGGTCAAAACTCGAGACGAACTCGCGTGCGCCGGAAAGATTCAGGCGCTCGACGATCTCGCGCTGGGTTGGGGCATCGGCGGTCGCCGTCAGCGCGATGCGCGGGATTGCCGGAAAACGCTCGTGCAGTACCGTCAGCTGCCGGTATTCGGGGCGAAAATCGTGTCCCCACTGCGAAACGCAATGCGCCTCGTCGATCGCAAACAGCGACACCCGTGCGCGCGCGAGCTGTTGCAGACAACGCTCGGTCAGCAGGCGCTCGGGTGCGACGTAGAGCAATTTCAATTCGCCGGCATCGAGCCGCCGCTCGACGGCGCGCTGCGTGGCGGCATCCAGGCTGGAATTGAGGAATTCCGCTTCCACGCCGAGCTGACGCAACGCGGCGACTTGATCCTGCATCAACGCAATCAGCGGCGAGACCACGACCGCGACGCCGTCGCGCAGCAGCGCCGGAATCTGATAGCACAGCGACTTGCCCGCGCCGGTCGGCATCAGCACGAGCGCATCGCCGCCGCCGGCCACATGCTCGATGATCGCCTGCTGCTCGCCGCGGAAAGCGGCATAGCCGAACACACGTTGCAGGATGCCGAGAGCCGCGGAAGTCATCCGGCCATGCTAACAAAATGCGGCGGCGCTTCCGCCCCGCGCCGCTTTTGGCTAATGTAGCGATTCCGCCGACAGGGGTTCGCGATCATGCGTCTGCGTCACGTCCTTCTCGCCACTGCATTGCTGAGCATCGCCGGTTGCTTCGGCGGCACTACGCACCCGATCAATCCGCCGAACGCGAGCATTCAGCAGCTCGACGTGTTGCCGGACGGCAAATGGAAACTGCAGATTCGCCTGGAAAACTTTTCCGACAAGACCGTGCACTATGCCGCGTTCAAGGCGGCTTTGCGCTTGGGCGGCGAGGCCGCTGCCGATATCGCGCTGAATCCGGACATGGATATACCGGGCGAGAACGCCGATGTGATCGAGACGACAATCGCGCCGAGCACAAATGCGGCCAAGGCTTTCGCTGCCGACATCAAGGACCCGGCCGGCGCCGCATACGAATTGAAAGGCACGATCAATATTCCCGCCGCGGGCAAGGATTACAAGTTCGAGCACAAGAGCCGGCTGTCGCCGGTGCCGGGGATCAAAGACGAATACCGGTAAAACACACCGTCGTCCCGGCAGGAAATGCCAGGACCCAGACTGCACGAATGCCGGTCGTGATTTGCCCTCCATGGCTTCTGGATTCCGGCAATGACCGCTAAGAAGGAATCACCATGACGGGTTACAAGGCTCCATTGGCGGACATGCGTTTCGTCATGTTCGATCTGCTCCATCTCGATCGCCAATATGCGCGCGTCGATGGCGGCGCGAACGCGACGCGTGATGTGGTCGATGCGATTCTCGACGAGGCGGCGAAATTTTCCGAGCAAGTGCTGGCGCCGCTGAACGCGTCCGGCGATGAACAAGGTTGCGTGCTCGACAAGGCGACCGCGACGGTCACCACGCCGAAAGGTTTCAAGGAAGCCTACGCGAAATATATTGAAGGCGGCTGGAGCGGCCTGACCGCGCCGGAAATCTACGGCGGCCAGCATCTGCCGGATTCGATCGGTGCACCGCTCAAGGAAATGCTCGATTCGGCGAACCTGTCGTGGGGCAACTTCCCGCTGCTTTCGCACGGCGCAACGGAAGCGCTGCGCCTGCACGGCGAGGAGTGGCAGCGTGAAGCGTTTCTGAAGCCGATAGTCGCAGGCCGCTGGACCGGGACGATGTGCCTGACCGAACCGCACTGCGGCTCCGACTTGGGTTTACTGCGCACGCGCGCCGAGCCGAATGCAGACGGCACGTTCAAGCTCAGTGGCACGAAGATCTTCATTACCGCTGGTGAGCACGACCTCACCGACAACATCGTGCATCTCGTGCTCGCGCGCCTGCCCGATGCACCTGCGGGAGTGAAAGGCATCTCGCTGTTCATCGTGCCGAAGTATAAAGTGGACAAAAATGGACAAATGCACGAACGCAACGGCGTGACCTGCGGTGCGATCGAGCACAAGATGGGGATCAAGGCTTCGGTCACCTGCGTGATGAATTTCGATGGCGCGGAAGGCTATTTGATCGGCACGCCGAACAAGGGCCTAAACGCGATGTTCACGATGATGAATACCGCGCGCCTCGCGGTCGGCATCCAGGGTTTGGGCTTGACCGAGCGCGCTTACCAAAGCTCGCTCGCGTATGCGCGCGAGCGCCTGCAAGGACGCGCGCTATCGGGCGCGAAGTATCCCGACAGACCCGCCGACCCGCTGATCGTCCATCCCGACATCCGCCGCATGCTGCTCACGCAAAAAGCGTTCGCCGAAGGCGGCCGCGTGCTCGGCTACTACGCTGCCGGTCTCGTCGACCTCGTCGAGCGCGCGCCGGACGCGGAAGAGCGCAAGCGCGCCGAAGAACTGCTGTCGTTCATCATTCCGATCACCAAGGCGCTGCTCACCGAAACCGCGAATGAGTGCACGTATCTTGCCGTGCAGATTCTCGGCGGCCACGGCTACATCCATGAATCGGGCCTGGAGCAGTTCGCACGCGACGCGCGCATCACCACGATCTATGAAGGCACTACCGGCATCCAGGCGCTGGATCTGCTCGGGCGCAAGATCATGCAGACGCAAGGCGTCGGCCTGAAACATTTCCTCGAGGAAATCGGCGCGTTCTGCCAGGACAACATCGGCAACGTCGCCATCCAGGAATTCGTCGCGCCGCTCGCGACCGCGGCCAAGCAATGGGCCGACCTTACGCAACAGATCGCCAAGCGCATCCAGACGGATGCCGATGAAGTCGGGGTGGCCGCGGTCGATTACCTGTTCTATTCCGGCTACATCGCCCTGGCCTACTTCTGGGCGCGCAGCGTCGCCGCGGCGGAAGCTTCCGCGCAATCGGCGCAATTCAAGCAGGCTAAACGCGCGACGGCGCAGTTCTACTACGCGCGCATCCTGCCGCGTACGCTCGCGCACGCCGCGAACCTGCGCGCGAGCGCCGACACGCTGATGGCGATGCCCGACGCCCTGTTCTGATCGGAGAGAATCAGCCGTGCCATGAATGACGCCACCGGCCCTTCCATACACACGCGCCTCGCCCAGGCAGACGATGATGAATTCATCCTCGCGCTGGCGGACCGTTTTGTCGAATTCGATTTGCCGCCGTGGCGCAAGAAAAGCGAAACGCTGGCCGGAATTCGCGCCGACCTCGCCCGGCATCTGCGCGATCTTCCGGCCGCTTCGCATCTGTTCGTCGCCGAAGACGACGACGGCGAGCGTTGCGGCTTTCTGCACCTGCAGACGCAGAAAGACTTCTTTACCGGCGCATTGAACTGCCATGTCAGCGACATCGTCGTCGCACCGTCGTTCGAGCACCAAGGCGTCGGCCGCGCGTTGCTCGACTACGCGGAGCAATGGGCCAAGCAACACCGCTGCCGTTTCGTCACGCTGGCCGTATTTCCCGGCAACGAGCGCGCGCGCAAAGTTTATGAGCAGCACGGCTACGGCGTGGAACTGCTGCGTCTGGCCAAGCCGGTGAAGTAACGCCCGCTCGAGCGCCGCCGCATGACTCCTCTCGGCCACTTCCGGTCGCTCGCCGCGATCAAGTCGTTGGAATAAAGCGGACCCTCAAAGGGCCATGTTGGTCTCGACCATGGCGAGAGGATTGCGGCACAGGAACGAATGATCTCCCGCTAAATCCGGCGCCATTTGTGGGAGTGCGGTTGCAGGTGTAGGCTTCGGCCGTACGCCCACGCCCGCCCGAATGCGATGCCGAAGTCCATGGGGCATGGGCGCGAAGTCGGTCGATCAGGCAAAGCGCGGCACGTGACAGGGGGCAAGATGACGACGTCAGGCACAGCGGCGAATACTACGAGTGATACACGTGCGCGCCGAGCGGGACCCATCCGCGAGATCGTGCGCACCCGCTCGCTAGTGCCAATCGCCGGTTTGCTTTCGGCGTTTCTGCTGGGCGCACATGACGGCTTTGCTGCCACGATCACCGTCGACAGCGCGGCCGACACGGTCGCCGTCGATGGCGCGGTCACACTCCGCGAAGCCATCGCCTCGATCAACAATGGCAGTGATCTCAATTCCGATGTGACGCTGACGCGCGTCGGCAGTTACAGATCCAACGACACGATAAACTTTGCGATCGGCACCGGCACCGCAACGATTACTGCCACGAGTCCGCTTCCGGCTATCGTTCAAGCGGTGACCATTGACGGGACGACGCAACCGCTGGACCGGGTTTTTGCGGATGGATTCGAAGGCGCGCCTGTCCCCGCGCCAGCGTTTTTGATTACGCTCGACGGTACAGCAGCGGGTAGCGGCGCCAACGGCCTGCTGATTTCCAACCCGACGAATACGAATGTGCTCGCGTTGAACGTGCAGAATTTTTCCGGCGACGGCATCAGCATCAGTGCCGCGGGTGGCACGGCCAGTTTGAATGCGGTGACGATCAACAGCAATGGCGGCGATGGCCTGGCGATCGACGGCTGCGCCGTCACGCTCACCGCGGTGAGCATCAATACGAATACCGGCGACGGCATCGACGTGGGTGGTCAGTCGGGCGCGGCCAGCGCCAGTCTGACGCTGAGCGACAACGCGGACCAGGTGACCGGAAATGAGGGCAGCGGGATCGTCGTGAATCCGACCGGCAGCCTGTTCCTGACCAGCGGATCGGTCGCGCCGCGGATACCGATCACGGCCAACGGCGGCAATGGGCTGCAGCTATTCGGTGCCGCGTCGAACAATGGACCTCTCGGCCTCGGCGCCGGATTCGACGTCGGTTTCAACGGTCAGCACGGCGTGGTCATCGACACCGATCAGGCAGTGTCCGTGTATGACTATTATGTTCACGACAACGGCAACCGGCCAGGTTCCCCATCGCTGGCCGGCCAGCACGGCATCCTGCTGCAGCGCGCGGGCAGCGGCGCCGCCATCCTCATTCAGGGCGACCGGCCCGTCACCGGTATCAGCAACGCGCTGATCCACGACAACACCGGCAACGGAATAATGATCGGCGCATCCGCCGTGGCGCTGGATGCCACGGTCTCGGTCGACTACCAGGACACGTACAACAATCAGATCGGCATCGTGCTCGATAGCGGCAACGACGGCACGACGATCAACATGACAAACAACAATTCCTATCTGAATGCACAGAACGGCTTCCTCATCCGCTCGGTGGCGCTGATGTTCCGCGACGGTGTCATGTATTCGGATCCCTGTGACTATTCGACGAGCAGCACCATTTGCAACAGTATTTTGTATGGTCTGATCGAGGCGCCGCCGCTCTTTACCGGGAATCGCATGCACGCGAACGGCTCCGCCCAGCTGGAATTCCAGGGCGGTGGCACATACTTCCTGGATAATCCCACCGGGAGCTGCACTAACGGAAACAACGCGGCGTTTTGCTACCGGAACAGGGGCTCGTACGGTGCCGATACCTTTGCAATCTTGGCGCAGACCACGCTTGTGCCGCCCTGCCCTGCGGTCGTGGGAAACCGGCCGCTTGTTTGCTTGGAGGTTTGGGTCAACCACTTTGGATTCACCGGCGGCGACTCCAACAGCCAGGACTTCGAGTACGACACCCACTCCCTCATCACGGCACTGAACAAGTGCACTGCGACTCCCAGTTGCCCTTAGCGGATCGGCTAGGAAAGGCAGTGCGGTGAGCGGGGTTTCGTCGAGAGACGAGTGCGCCATTCGCTGTCACGCAATTTCCGCAATCAGCAAATTCCGGCCGAGTGTCGCCTGAATCAACTACCTGCCCGATAGCTGACGCTCGCGAACGGCGGCACTGGGTCGTAACGGGCCATGCGTTTCGGATATTTCTGGAAACAAGTAAACGGATGTGCGGGCGTTCCGCTGCCGCCGCCGAAGCCGCCCAACGCCAACGAGCCATACATCGCAAGATCGGACACTTGCCAAAGGCTAGAAGGGTCGAAACTTTGCCGACTGCAATCACACCCAACCAGCGCGCCGGACTGCGTGTGGGCAGCGCGTGATGTTGCGGGTGGGGGCAGAGAGGTCCATGCTCTTCGTTCTTGCGCTGCTGAACTTAAGGGGCGCCCGACGCAAAAGTCTATCGGGAGGATTCATGCGCGTTCAAGAACAAGGTTATCTGCGGTTTTTCTTGTCCGCATTCGTATCGATATTCGCGGTCACCGCAAGTGCCCAAAAGATCGACAACGGCACATGGCATCCGTTCGGCGGGATTAGCGATGGCTGCAATGCCATACCAGTCACGGCGGCAGCCGCAGCAAATGGCGATCTATACGTCGGCGGCATTTTCAACGCTTGCGGCGATGTGTCGGCAGAAGGAATCGCGCGTTGGGATGGCGCTGCATGGCACGGCCTAGGCTCAGGCGTCAACAGCGAAGTCTTCGGCATCGCGTTCGTGGGAGCTGATGTATATGTGGTGGGTGCATTCAGCAGCGCGGGAGGCACACCGGCAAACGGCGTAGCGCGCTGGGACGGAGTCCATTGGTCCGCGCTCGGCTCGGGGCTCACTCTGGCGGGTAATGGTGCGTCCGCGTCGGCGATTGCGGTGATCGGTACCAATGTTTACGTTACCGGTTACTTCGATACGGCTGGCGGCGTCCTTGCCAATGGCGTTGCTCGCTGGGATAGCATCGGCAAGACTTGGTCTGCGTTGGGCAGCGGCATCACTGGTGGCGCAGCCGCACTGGCGGTTCTCAGTGGAGAGCTCTATGCCGGCGGCTCTTTTACCCAAGCCGGCGGTAACGCGGCCAGCCATATCGCGGTTTGGAATGGAGCCAACTGGGCAGCGCTGGGTAGCGGTGTCAGCAGCACCGTCACGGCGTTGACCGTGTCCGGAACAACGTTGTACGCGGGCGGGAACTTCGCCGTAGCCGGAGGGAACCCTGCGCAGCACGTTGCCGCGTGGAACGGCTCAGCCTGGTCCGCTCTGGGCAGCGGCAGCGCGAATGGGGTCAATGGCGCTGTGCTGGCTTTGGCCGTAGGCGTTGATGGACTCTATGCAGGAGGCAGCTTCACCCAGGCTGGTGGTATCGCACAGAACTACATTGCGCGATGGAACGGTAGTGCATGGTCCGGAGTCGGCGGTGGCATCGCTCGCCTGACGACCTCAAAAGTGGTGCGGGCGCTCGCCGTTGCCAACGGGAAGGTTCATGCTGCGGGCGAATTCAACACCGTCGGTTCGACAGCGGTACATTTCGTCGCGAGTTGGGATGGCGTGAACTGGTCTGCGCTCGGGGCGTCGGCCGGCAATGGCCTTACAAAAATCTATTCAGTAGCGGGATACGCCGGTCAGGTTTGTGCCGGTTCGTACTGGCCGGCACTTCTGGGCCAAGGCAGTTTGGTGTGCTGGGATGGCAACAGCTGGGCACCGCTTGGTGGAAGCCCCTTCCTCGGTACACCGGTGGATGCCCTGCTTTCGACAGGCCAGGATCTGTATATCGGTGGATTCTTCCTCGATAACGTCACGGCATTGGGAAGTTTCGAAGACTGGAACGGCACGGCATTCACTACACCGTGGCCCGGTGTGGACGGCTTTGTGGCCAGCATCGCCAAAGCCGGAAACAGCATCTACGTTAGCGGCGCCTTTCAAAATGCCGGCGCACTGCCCGCGAATAATATTGCGCAATGGAATGGCGCGACGTGGCAGACCTTGGGAAGCGGGTTGGATTTTTCAGGCGCTAATGCCCTGGCGTTGTTCAAGGGCAAACTTTATGCGGGCGGTGCCTTCGTTATGGCCGGCGGCAACAGTTCACCTAATCTGGCGGTTTGGGACGGAGCCGCTTGGGCGAGTGTGGGTTTGGGCGTCGATGGCCAAGTGAACGCATTGCTTGTCGTCGGCAATGATCTCTATGTGGGCGGAACCTTCACGCACGCTGGTGGTGTTGTCGCGAACGGTCTTGCACGCTGGGACGACACTTCGTGGCACAGTGTCGGCACACCGGCAGGCGTAACTCTCCAAGGCCAGGCAAGCCAAGTCATTGCCTTGACGAATTCCGGCAATGCGGTTTTCGTCGGTGGGCACTTCGATGCCGCGGGCGGGATTCCGGCAAACAACGTCGCTCGTTGGGATGGGGCCGCATTCATGTCGCTCGGCGGACCAAACAACGGCGTAGATGCTCAGGCTTCTGTCCAAGGTTTGAGCACGAGCGGTCAGGACTTGATCGTAGGCGGATATTTCGGCGCCGCAGGCGGACAGGTTTCTTCGGCGGTCGCACTCTACACACCCGACGAGATTTTCAACTCCGGCGCGTTCGAGAATCAGGACTACGTTCCGACTCACTGCGATTCCGTTGCCAATACGCTCAACATTTTCTGGGAGGCAGTGGCCGGCACACTAACCGGATGTACCGGCATCGAGTACACCGACGGCACCCTGCTGGACGCGGCCGATGGCACGTTTTCGATGAATGGCGTGGCGACGTCTGATTTGGCGTGCATCTATCCAGCCGCGTATACATTTACCCTTTCGCTGGACAAGCAGACATTGACCGGCAGCGAGACTATAAACAATATCCCGATGACCCTGACACTCGACAGCAGCGGCACCTGCTTCGTCGGCCACTGGGTTTCCGGCCCGGACGACTACGTCGCGACTATCTGGAACTTTGCGAAGTAACGGAGTCCGCAGTAACGGAGTCAGCGTGCCTTATCCGCTTCAGCTCTTAACAGAATAAGCGGGCGTTACGAGTGCTTCCTGATACCTGCCGATCGCGACAGTCGGGTTAGGGTCGGTTTGCGACTTTCATACTTTATAGACAGCGAGCGGCCAAAAGGCGGGCATTGTTCAAGACGCATTTGCGTCGTCATACGGCGAAACGGCAACATGATTTCCGACTCGGAAATCAACGCACTCGCCGATGCTGCTGACGATCTGATCTTCAGATCGGGTTTTGAATATTGAAGCAGCGCTGCTTTCTCGATCACCACTGAACC
>Ga0070666_10001164_pt1 | contig 15969 bp, 17 predicted proteins | sample KBSS23metaG_FD_64677 | JGI IMG/M metagenome (GOLD analysis project Ga0070666, IMG submission 64677) | Switchgrass rhizosphere microbial communities from Kellogg Biological Station, Michigan, USA - KBS S2-3 metaG | ecosystem: Host-associated > Plants > Roots > Rhizosphere > Soil ... | reverse complement strand
TTCCTTGTCCCATTGAACGATGCCTTGGGTGAAGCGGGCGACACCAAGATATTTTCCATACCCGGAAATCATGACGTCGACAGAAGGTTGGCGAGGTACTTCGACCCACGCGCAATACTCGAAGGCGACATGGCTTTCTTTGATCCAACTATCGAAGGACAGCTAAAGCGAGAACAGTTCTTCTCGAGGTTCAAAGCGTTTTCCGACGGCATGAAGTTCACGCAAAGCCCTTCAGACTGGATAGAGTCGGAGAGCGGTACATTCGATGTCGTCGTGCAGAACCGAGCCGGCGATGTCTCGATCATCGGCATCAATACCGCATGGCTTTCAATGGACGACAGCGACCGGCATCGGTTGACGCCGGGTTCAAACGCGCTCGAAGACGCGCTTGAACGTCACGCAAAGGCGCAACTCAAAATCGTGCTGGGCCATCACCCCTTGGGTTGGCTCGACGACGTAGAGCTGCAGCGCATTCAATCAATCTTGTCACGTCACGGTGCCCTTTATTTGTGCGGGCATCTGCACGCGAACGACATCAGATACGAAGATGGAGGTGCTGGTGCCTTTGTCTCTTTGAGAAGCGGAGCAGCATTTCAAGCGCGACCCGACGACAATCCAAAGTGGGTGAATGGCTTCCAAACGGTCGAAGTCGATTTGCTAAAACGTGAGATGCGTGTTCGGCCCTTCCACTGGTCATCAGTGCATCGCGAGTGGAAGCTTAGTCCGGATGCTTTCCCAAACAACCGTCGCAGCGCGGACGGGGCAAGCTGGGTGTTTCCGCTACCAAGCCAAATGGTCTTAGCGGGCGAACCTAGTGGGGACTTATTTGCTTCGAGTGTTGGCTTGGCGATATCGGTGCCCAACGGTTGGACCATTGTGGATTCAGCCTTCTTGTCAGCACAAGAGGCCAATCAAAGTGCGAGAAAGGTCCTACATTTCTTTGACGGGCGGCCCCCCGATTGGAGCCTCGCTCTGTCAAATTCCGTGCCCCGGCGCCAAATCGTGCGCGAACTTCGCGAAAGGTTTTCGTCGCTACAAGGCGCTCTCAAGCCCGCCGTCGTTGCACTCTTGGGCGCTGGCGGAGAAGGAAAGTCAACGTGCTTCCTTCAATCGCTCGCGGACCTAGTTAGAAACGAGAATTGGATTGTCCTCTGGCATTCAGGCGACGAACCGCCGCCGAGCTGGACATTCGTTGAACACTGCGCGGCTCGATTTGACCGGGTTATCATTGCGTCCGACGATGCGCATTCGATGTCCGATTGGCTGGTTCCGACGCTAGAGAAGCTGCGGAGTAGAGCAAAGCAGAACGTTCACTTCTTATTGTGTGCGAGAACCATCGACTGGCGAGCTGAAGCCACGAGAAACCAACGAAAGATCGTTGAGCTAGCGGATTACCAGGAAATTACTCTTCGAGGACTAGAGGAAGTCGATGCTTCCTCGCTCGTCGATGCTTGGACCAAGTTCGGCAAGGAAGGCCTGAACGAACTCTTCGGGATGCCAAAGGGAACGGCGATCGAGAAGCTACTGGTTGCGGCGCGCGACCTAGGTGGGCGCGACAACTCCGGTGGCGACGGCGTTCTATTGGGCGCGATGCTGCAAATTCGTTACGGTGACAAATTGAAGGACAAGGTACGTTCAGTCCTCTATCGGCTAAAGGAGCTAAGCTCGGCCAACAGTGATTTGCTGGACGCATTTGTCATGATCGCGGCGATGCACGCGGAAGGTCTTGTCTTTTTGTCAGAGCCAGTGCTAGCGCAAGCATTGTCCTGCTCTCGCCCTGAGCTTCGACGTAAGGTGCTCGCACCTTTGGCGGACGAAGCGGTGGCAGCTGGTGGCGGACGGTTCATTCTTTGCCGACACCACCAGATTGCAAAGGTTTCCATCGAAATCTTACGAGAGACCAACCTTTACGGCGACATAGACAGCGTCTTCCCTGCTCTTGCGCAGGCCGCGGTGGTTGCTCGGCGGAAAGGAGAGTTTGTTCCTGACTTGCACAGCTGGGACTATGCGTTGCCGGAGCACTTCGAGACTAAGAACCCAATGCTGTCTGTGCAAATTGCGGAGACATTGCTCGGAACCGATCCTTCGGACTACCGGCTCAGAGTGAATCTGTCGAAGGTTTATCGAACTGCTCGCGATCCAGAAAAGGCCGTAGAACTCTTTGAAGATTTCGGTGGCGACTTTCCGACTCGGGTTATGTGGACTGAATGGGGCGTCGCAAAAGGGGCCGTTGGGGATGACCCGTACTCCGCTGTCGCTATTCTCTCGGCTGCAATTTCAGATCTTCCAAAGATAGCACCTCCAAGTAGAGCTGATTGTCGGTCATTAGCCACACTCGCTCATTCACTCGCACTTCTATATTCGCGGACATCGAATGAGCCGTACCGCATCGCTGCGCTTGCTGCTTCGGAGATGGGATTGCGAATTGTAGAAGACGAAGTAACAAGGTCGCTGCTTGAGGAAACGCATCGGAGAGTGTTCTCTAAGGAGCATGCTTTGGATGGTGTAGGACAGTGGGTTGCTGCGCTAACTACAGCTATCCAAATGGTGGCCGAGTTTGTCGATATCGAGGATTTGTCCCGCGGCCGCATAAGTCGCGGAGAACTCACAAGCTTCAGGGGCATGGCTAGCCTAGTACAGCATTGTATGCGACATGCCAGGACCTAGCGACATCAGGCTGTCACGCGAGATGGTTGCTCTCACTTATGAACGCCCCGCTCAAGACCACACCCGGCCTGCTTTGGGGCTTCACGTTTCGTGAGGGGGGCGCGGCGCGCCTCGTCAACGAGACCGCGGACGAGCAACTCGCCGCGCTGCATGACTGGGCCTGGATGCATTTCGCGCTCAGCGATCATCGCGCGCGCCAAAACCGCCGACGCCGTCCCGCCCGACGCGCGCGCGCTGATCCTCTCCAACGAGACGCGGCTCCAGATCCATCTCGCGCCCCATTCCGCCCACGGCATCCTCCCCGACATCGAGAAGGATTCGAAGGCGGGTCTCCGTCCGGCTCGCCTTCTATCTCGACGACCGCCAGCTCATCACCATGCGCCACCGCCCCATGCGCGTGGTCGACGCGGTGCGCGAGGCGGCCGCCGCGGGCCTGAACCTCGCCACGCCCTGCGACGCCTTCGTGCGCATCGTGGAGCACCTCATCGCGGTCGTCGAAGACCGCCTGATCCGGCTCACGGCGCAGCTCGACCACATGGAGGACGTCGTCCTCTCCGACCGTGACGACGTCGACGTCGCGGGCATCGGCCCGGTGCGGCGCGAGCTGTCGCGCTACCGGCGCGAGTTCTCCGGCCTGCGCACCGCGCTCACCCGTGCCCAGCGCGCGCCCGGCGGCGCGCCGCAAACCTGTCCGGTCGCGCCGCATCTGCCCGCGCTGGCGCTGGCGGCGGAGGATTTCGACCGCGACGCCGGCGCGCTCGCCGACCGCGCGCCGCTGCTCTATGAGGAGGTCGACATCCGCATCGCCGCGCGCACCAACCGGTCGCTCAGTGCACTGACGATCCTGTCCACCCTGCTGCTGCCGGCCACCTTCATCGCCGGCGCCTTCGGCATGAACCTGATCGACATCACTTCGGCACGGACAAGGGTGGCTTCTGGTGGGCGATGGGCCTGTGCGTCGTCGCCGCCGCCGCCTGCTACGCCTTCCTCAAACGCTTCCGCTTTTTGTAAAATCAACAGAAATCGGACCCTTCGCGAAGCTCAGAGCCGGGCAATGACGGCGTTAGGAAGCGTTTTCATTTCCCGTACCCTGAAACTCCCCCCGCCAAGGCGGGGGCGAGGGAATACCGAGGCGTCAAACAAATTTCACACGGAACGCCCGCAACCGCAGGGCGGTGCATGCGTTGCGCCGTTATCGGGCGCAGAGCCCGCGAGGAAACCCAAAACGGAGATTGGTAATGGCAAACCGTGAACTTGCGCCGTGGCGCGGCAACCAGGTCGGCTGGGCGTTCGAGCCGTTCTCCTCGTTCCGCCAGGAGGTGGACCGGCTGTTCGACGATTTCTTTGCGCCCGCGCGCGGAACCCCGGCGAACGGCGGCAGCATGATCCGCCCCTCGATCGAGATGAAGGAAGACGACAAGAGCTATCACGTCGAAGCCGAGCTTCCCGGCCTCGACATGAAGGACATCAACCTCGACCTGCGCGAGAACACCCTGGCGATAAGCGGCGAGAAGAAGTGCGAAAAGACCGAGGGCACGCACTATACCGAGCGTAGCTATGGCCGGTTCGAGCGCGTCATCGCCCTGCCGCAGGAGGTCGATGCCGACAAGGTCGACGCCCATTTCAAGAACGGCGTGCTGACCATCAACCTGCCCAAGAACCCCAAGGCCCAGGACAAGGCCCGCAAGATCGAGATCAAGCCGAACTGAATTTTGGAATCTCCCCTCGCCCCCGCTTCAGCGGGGGAGAGGGCAGGAGGCGGCAAAGCAAAGTGAGTTCTTCGTCGCTCCGCATCACCATCAATGCGAAGAAGACGAGGCGACGTGCTGCATCAGCGCCCCTCACCTGACCCTCTCCCCGCTGAAGCGGGGACGAGGGGTATGGCTTGGGTGGCTTGCGCTGGTTCCCTTTTCGTTCTAGCATGCTCCGATGAACTTTTCTGAGTCTCTGGCTCTGGCCGCGCGCCGGACGGGCGATGGCCGTCCCGATGCTTGGCGTCGCCCGGATCGCCGCCGTTGCGGCCGTCATCCATGCATGGCCGCCCCGAGGAGGATCGAAGGCGTTCTGCGCGTCCGGCCAACGGCTTAACCCCCAGATCGGGGGTGGGTTGAACCGCGAATTAAGGATTTCAGGGGATGGGTGCGATGGAAGGCGGATGCAGTTGCGGTGAGGTGCGTTACAGCCTGAACGCACCGCCGATGTTCGTGAACTGCTGCCACTGCACCGATTGCCAGAAGGAGACCGGCGGCGCCTTCGCGATCAACGCGCTGGTCGAGGCGGCGAACCTGCCCCTCCTCAAAGGCACGCCCGAGCGCATCGCCATGCCGACCGAAAGCGGCCGCCCGCATGACGTCTATCGCTGCCCCACCTGCAAGGTCGCGGTGTGGAGCGACTATGGCCGCCGCGGCTATGTGTTTTTCCTGCGCGTCTCGACGCTGGACGAACCGCACGCCATCACGCCCGACGCGCACATCTTCACGCGCAGCAAGGTGCCGTGGGTGGACCTAGGCGGCGACCTCCCGCCCGGCACCGCCACCGGCAAACCCGCCGGCGTGTACGAGGTGTTCTACGACATGAAGACCGCCTGGCCCGCCGCCAGCCTCGCCCGACGCGATGCCGCCAGCGCCGCCGCTAAGAAGCAGGCTTAGGCATGCGCAGGTCGGGAAGAAACGCCGCCAGCAAACCGAACAAAGGAAGGAACGCGCACACCGAATAGACGAACTCGATCGACGTATGGTCGGCCAAAAGGCCCAGCGCCGCCGCGCCCATCCCGCCCATCCCGAACGAAAGTCCGAAGAAGAGGCCGCTGATCATGCCGACGCGCCCGGGCAGCAGCTCCTGCCCGTACACCACGATCGCCGGAAACGCGCTCGACAGCACCAGCCCCGCGCAAATGCTCAGGACACCGGTCCAGAACAAATTCGCGAACGGCAGCGCCAGCGCAAAGGGCAGGGCGCCGAGCACGGAGAACCAGATGAGATACTTGCGCCCGAACTTGTCGCCCAGCGGCCCGCCGCAGATCGTGCCCACCGCCACCGCCGCGCTGAACATGAACAGGTGCAGCTGGGCCACCGGCACGCTGACGTGGAATTTGTGGATCAGGTAGAACGTCAGGTAATTGCCGATGCTCGCCATGTAGACGAACTTCGAGAAGATCAGCAGCACCAGGATCGCCAGCGCCCAATACACCCGCCGCCGCGACAACTGTTCTGTCAGGTGCAGATGCCCATGCGCCGCCGCCCGCGTGGTGCGGTTCTTCTGGTACCACTGCCCCACGCGCCACAGGATCAAACACGCCAGCAGCGCCCCGCCCGAGAACCAGCGCACGCCGTCGCGCTGCCCCGGCGCGATTGCCAGCGCCGCCAGCAACGGTCCCAGCGCCGAGCCGATTGAGCCTCCGACCTGGAACATCGATTGCGCCAGCCCGCGCCGCGTCCCCGCCGCCAGATACGCGACACGCGACGACTCCGGATGGAACGTGGAAGACCCGATACCGACCAACGCCGCCGCCGCCAGCAGCAGCGGATAGCTCGGCGCCAGCGCCAGCCCGATCAGGCCGAAGAACGTCGCGATCATCCCGCCGGGCAGGGCATAGGGCACCGCGCGCTTGTCCGTATACGCACCAACCAGCGGCTGGAGGAACGACGCCGTCACCTGGAACACCGCCTGCACCAGCCCGATATGGGCGAAGTCCAGGTCGAACGTGGCCTTCAGGTTGGGATAGATCGCCTGCAACAGCGACTGCATCATGTCGTTCAGCGCGTGGCAGAAGCCGACGGCGAACAGCACCGCGAACACGGTGGAATGGACGTTGATGTGCGGGGAGGGCTTGACGGTAGAACTCATGACGCCGCGAACTTGGCGGCAGCGCGGCGCCTGCACAATGCGCGATTTCGGCATAGGCGCCGTGCGCGTTACTTCCGCACCTTCTCTTCGTCCTCGATCATCTCGGCGATCATGTCCTTGCCGTCGGGCGAGTGCAGCCACGCCTCGGCAGCCTGCATCGTGTCGAACTGCTTGGGCGCACGCAGCGGCTTGTTGCGGCCCTCGACCGGGATCAGCACCTCGAACGTGCCGGCAAAACGAGAGTCCTTGGTCTCGGCGGCGAACGGTTGCGGCTTCTCGTATTTCTTCTTCTTCATGGTGAGCCTCGGCGGAATGGGGAATAGCGCGCGCGGCTTCTATCAGGCCCCAGTGCCAATGCCAAACCAGTAGGTATTCCACGGCTCCGGCGCCTGTTCGATCACGTGGAACCCGTATTTGCGATAGAATCGAACACCGCGCGCGTTCTTCGGCCCTACGCCCAGATGCACCGCCTTCACGCCCGCCGCGCGCATGTGGGCAAGGAACGTACCGATCATCCGCACGCCCCAGCCCGCGCCCTGGAACCGTGGCAGCAGGTCGATGTGCAGATGTGCCGGATAGGGCTCATTGATCCGCCGCGGCGTTTTCGACGGATGGTGGATCAGGTACGCCATGCGCTCGTCCGGCGTGAAGTCCACGCGCCCCGCGCCCGGATCGGCATACGCCGCGCGCAACGCCGGCCACCATTCCCGCTCCAGCCGCGTCTCGAACGCATGCGTATCGCGTGTGCCGATGATGTAACCGCCGACACCCGCGTCATCCTCCAGCACGAAACAGTCCTGTGGCTCCAGCGTCCCATACGGCCCGGCATAGATATGCCCGATGATCTTGCGATCGCGATACTGGCCGCTCGCGTCCTGCCCCGCATCGCCCGTCTTCAGGCAGATCGCGTACAGCGCCTCCAGGTCGCGCGCTTCGTATGGCCGTATCGTCGCCACAGACTATTCTCTCGCCCCCGCTTCAGCGGGGGAGAGGGTAAGGGTGAGGGGGCGCCGATATCAAACGCCACGCTTCGATCGCGCGCACGACCGCTGCTATCACGCGCCGCATTGCACTTGTCTTTGCCGCCCCCTCACCCCACCCTCTCCCCCAAAAGTGGGGGAGAGGGAGATCATGGGCATGACACTCGCCGAACGCCTGGGCCACGCGCCCGACGCGCGCCTGCTGATCGTCAACTGCGACGACATCGGCTCCTCCCACGCCGCCAACGCCGCGAGCGAGGCCGCGATGCGCACCGGCATCGCCACCTCCGCCACGTTGATGGTGCCGTGCCCGTGGGCGCGCGAGGCGGCCGAGCGCTTTCACGATCTCGATATTGGCATCCACCTCACGCTCACCTCGGAGTACCCGACCTATCGCTGGCGTTCGCTGACCGGCGCGCCCAGCCTGCGCGACGCGCAGGGCTACCTGCCGCGCACCGCCGCCGAGTTGTGGAAGCAGGCCGACCCGCAGGATGTCGAAGCCGAATGCCGCGCCCAGATCGACCAGGCGCTGGCGTGGGGAGTCGACATCACCCATCTCGACAACCACATGGGCACGCTCCAGGTGAACGAGACGCTGTTCCCGATTTACGTGAAGCTCGCGCGCGAATACCAGCTGCCGCTGCGCATGGCCGGCGCCACCGCCGACGCCCGCCTCGGCTTTGGCGGCCGCAAGCAGTGCGACGACGCCGGAGTCCTCTACCCCGACCACTTCTCCTTCCAATGGGGCACGCCCACCTCGGAGATCTTCGACCGCTACCTCGCCGCCCCGCGCCCCGGAGTGATGGAAGTCATCCTCCACCCGGTAGAAGACGGCCCCGAACTCGCCGCCTACGACAAAACCGAAGCCTGGATAAGAACCCACGACGCCAAGGTCGGCGTCGACGAGGCGCTGAAGGCGAAGCTGGACGGCGCCGGCATCAAACTCGTGAGCTTTCGGAGTATCAGAGAAGCAATGCGCGCCAGCTAACCTCTCCCGCCTGCGGGAGAGGTCGAAATCGTGAAGCGATTTCGGGTGAGGGCCTATGGAAGGTCGGGCTGATCGCAAGGAACGACCGTTAATGGGTCTCCTGCCTTCTCGCAAATCATAAGGCACCGCGATCTTCGCACGCTTTGCTAATCGTGGATCATGCGACGAGCGAATGCCTGTCACTCGAAAGCGTCAAGACAAATTGCAGATCGCGACATCTTAATGCGCGACGCGCACCCGCTTCTTCGCCGCCTCGAAGGCGCGGTTCATTTCGATCCGCTCGGCCGCGTCGAAGGCGTTGCGGACGTCGCGCCAGACGTTGCGTTCTTCTTCGTCGATGTGGTGCTCGACCAGCTCCTTCAGCACCTTCGCGGCGGCGGCGAATTCCGGTTCCGTCGCGGGCTTGATGCTCAGCAGCTTCTTGAGCGCGAGGTCGGCGTGGCGGTGCTCCAGATAGCCCTCATTGCCGTCGACCTGCGCGTCCTTGTCCTTCAGTGCCAGGATCGCGTCATACACGATCTTCTCTTCCGCCTTGGTGTGCGGCGCCAGCGCCGCCTTGATCTGCTTCGCCAGCGAAGCGCGCTCGGCGGCGTTGTCACTCTCCACCAGCTTGCCGAGCAACGCCTTTACCGCGTCATGCTCTTCCTTGAGCTTGTCGAGGATGTCCATGTCGTCGGGCAGGTTGCGGCCATGGCGCCGCCGCTGGTTCCGCCCGCCCAGGAAGTCGGTGAATTGCTCGAACATCGCCATAATTGCTCGTCCTCACGCTGTTCGTTTCGAACGCGAGCGACGCGGATTCGGTTCCGCCACCGTCGATGGCGGTGGGAACCGCGTGCGAAAAACCGAGGCGCTTCAATCCGTCGGGCGTGAGGGCGGCGTCTCTGCCGGCCGAGCAGGCGTCTCGGTTGGCCGCGGCCGATCGCGGTCATCGTGATCGTCGTGCCCGTTGCGATGATGATCGCCGCCGGCGTCCACACCGACTCCGATCGTCACATGCCCCAGAATGTCCCTTAGCGGATTGCTGGCGTGGGAGTCGTCCAGCGTCGCCGGGCAATAGGGCACCTTGGAGATCTTGCCGCGCAACTTTGACAGGTCATCGACATTGCCCCGTGCTGCGTCGCGCGCTTGCGGCGTGGATCCCAGACTGGACGCGTTGATCTGCTCGAGGAACAGCTCGTAGACCATGTCGTCGAAGGCCTTGCGCTCCTTCTCGTCCTCGAAGCACTTGGGCAGCTTTGGCAGGACAAACGGCTTTGACGGCACCGGAAGACCAGGGCCGGGTTTGGCCGGCGGCTTGCCGGTATTTGTGCCGGGTGTCGTGCCCGGCGTTCCACCCGGTGTGCCCGGTGACGGCGGTTCTGTCTTGCCCGGCGGAGGGCAATCGCCGCGCGCCGCGATGTCGCCCAGCAGGGAACGGATTTCCTGATCGATATCGTTGATCTGGTTGTTGATCTCGGCGATGCGATCCTCGACGGCCTTCTTCGCGTCATAGACCTTGTGGCGCGCGTCGTTGGCTTTGTCTTCCAGTTCGGCGAGGCGCTTCTGGAAGGCGGGAGCACGGGCTTCTTCCTCCGACACCGACGTGCGGTAGGCATAGGCCTCGTCGGTCGCACGCCGCGACTCTTCTTCCGCTTCCTCGACGGGCTTGTTGACGATCTCCAGCGTGCGCTGCAGTCCTTCTATGTCGCGCTGAAGTCCCTTGATCCGCTCCGCTTCTTCCTTCGTCGCGCATTTGAGAAGGCGCTCTTCCTTCGGGTTCAGCACGCCTGGGCCAAGCGGTACGTCGTCCATGTCGTCCTTCGGCGGCGGCTCCTTTGGCGGGGTTGTGGGCGGCGTGCCGGTTTCGGTTTTCGGCGGACAGATGCGCGTCGTGGATTTCTTTCCCGCGCCGTCCGTCTTCTCGATGTCGACGGTGCCGTCCTTGTGCTCGACCGCGACGGACCCGTCGTCATAGCGGATAAGGTGATCGCCGTCCTTCGTGAACTCCTGCGACTTCCAGTTCAGCTTGTGCTCGTTGACCCAGCCTTGCAGGCAGCGGTTGAACGAACCGGCTTTCTCGGTGTCGGTTTCCGCGTGCGCGCTGCCGGCGAACCCCAGCGCGAACAGGAAGCAGATGACGGAGATCAGAATCCGCGATGTCATGCGCCGCCCCATCAGCGTGACAATGAACAGCATGGCATGTTGACGGCGGAAAGCAACGCCTTCTAGCATGGTCCGGCAGCGTCGACATTCGATACGGAGATTTCGCACAACCAGATTGGGGAGGTTCGGCAATGATCAGGTATGGCGCCGCAATCGCATTCGTGGCGGTTGCATTGATAGGCACGCTGTCTTTTGCGGGCCGAGACAACGACACCAGACAAATCCGGTTCCATTCGACGGGCATTTCGCGCATCGCCGACACGCACGCCGAGATTTGCGCCCAGAACCGCGACCAGTGCCTGAAGGGGTGCGACGGCGCTGAGTCCTGCTCGAACCAGTGCGAGACGAATTACCAGGGCTGCATGGCGCAAGGCCAATAGCCGGCGCGACTACCCGCGCTTCTTGCGTCCGATACCCAGTTGTTCTCGCCACAGCTTGGCGGGAATTTCCTCGACTCCGCCTTCCGGCAACTGCCCCAGGTGGAACGGTCCATATTGCACGCGGATCAGGCGGGCGACCTTGAAGCCCAGCTTCTCCATCACGCGCTTGACTTCGCGGTTCTTTCCCTCGGTCAGCTTCACGCTCACCCAGGCATACATCCCCTTGGTGCGCTCCAGGTCGGCGATAATCGGCCCATACTTCACGCCGTCGATGGTGACGCCCGTTGCCAGCTTTTCCAGGTCCGCCTGCGTCACCTTGCCGAACAGGCGCGCGCGATAGGTGCGCGTCCAGCCGCTCGCCGGCAGCTCCAGCCGCCGCGCCATCTCGCCGTCATTGGTCAGCAGCAGCAGGCCTTCGGAATTGAAGTCCAGCCGTCCCACCGACACCACGCGCGGCAGGTGCCGGGGCAGGTTGATGAACACCGTTGGCCGCCCCAGCGGATCTTTGTGCGTGGTCACCAGCCCGCTTGGCTTATGATAGCGCCACAGCCGCGTCTGCTCTTTCGCCGCGATGGGCTTGCCGTCGACCGCGATCACGTCGTTCTCGGTCACGTTGCGGGCCGGGGAGGTCAGCACTTCGCCGTTCACCGCCACGCGACCCTCGACGATCATCTTCTCCGCGTCGCGGCGCGAGCACAGGCCGGCGCGCGCCATCGCTTTGGCCACGCGCTCCGTGCCGTCCGCCTTTGCGGCCTCGCCGGCCAGGATCTGGGGACGCTCCGCATCGGTTGCGGGCGACCATGTGCTAGTCTTCTCTTTCGGGGCCAAGGAGCGGGCCTTCGGTATGAATGACCACGAAGCCATAGCACTCGCGATGGAAGAAGCCCAAGCGGCCGCGATGCGCAGCGAGGTGCCGGTCGGCGCGGTGCTGCTATCCCGCGACGGCGAACTCTTGGCCCAATCCGGCAACCGCATCGTGGAGCTGCGCGATCCCACCGCACACGCCGAAATCCTCGCCCTGCGCGCCGGCGCGGCCAAGACCGGAAACGAGCGCCTGCTCGGCACGACCCTGTTCGTCAGCCTCGAGCCCTGCGCCATGTGTTCCGGCGCCATCAGCCTCGCTCGCGTCGGCCGCGTCGTGTTCGCCGCCGACGACCCCAAGGGCGGCGCGGTCCTGCACGGCCCGAAATTCTTCGAGCAGCCCACCTGCCACCACCGCCCGATCGTCGAGCGCCTGGGCGACGCCGCCGCGGCCGGCGCGATGCTGAAGGAATTCTTCCGTATACGGAGGAGCTAGGGCACTATCCTTCGGGGCTCGCTTCGCGAGCACCTCAGGATGACGAGATATGCGTCATGCTGAGGTGCGAGGCGCAGCCGAGCCCCGAAGCATCAGGGGATATCCCCGATGTTGATGTCCTGCGAGCCACCCGGCAGCCGCACGATCATCCCGTCATGTCCGACCTTTACGCCGTCCGGCCGCACGTCGCTGACGCCGGCCATGAAAGCCCGCACCGCGATGTCATTGGGCAACAGCGGCAGCAGGTGCGTGAACAGCAGCAGCCTTGCGTGCGCCATGTTCGCAACCTTCGCCGCATCGACCGGCGCAGTGTGATAGCCCGGGATGTCATGCATGATCTTCGCCGGCCGCGGGCGGCCCGCTGCCAGCATCTCGTCGCGCATGATGCCGACCAGTTCCGGCGCCAGTCCTTCGTGCACCAGAACGTCGGTATTCGTGGCCGCGCGCGCCAGATCCTCGTCGTAGATCGTGTCGCCGCTGACCGTCACGCTGCGTCCGGCGAAATCGAAGCGATAGCCATACGCCGGATCGGCGGGATGGTGCTTCACGCGTACCGCCGTCACCTTCAATCCGCCGATATCGAACACCTGCGTCGTCGTCGTGCCTTCGGGAATAACGATCGGCACCGCCACCAGCAGCGCGCCCTGCGGCGGCAGCATCGCCGCGCCGTGATGCCCGGTGCGATAGGTGTCGTCGATCGCATAGGCCTCGTTGAATCCCGCGACCACGCGCTCGATCCCCGGCGGCCCATAGACCTTCAGCGGAGTCTTCCGTCCCGCGACCCAGGTCTGCAAGCGCACATCCGCCATGCCGCCGATATGGTCGGAATGCAGATGCGTGATCAGGATCGCGTCGACTTTTTCCAGCGGCACCTTCCACAGCTGCATGTTGCGCGCGCTATCGACACCGGCATCCACCAGGAACAGGTGCGATCCCGCCGCGACCATCGTGCTTGGTCCCGCGCGTGAGACGTCGGGCAGCGGTGTGCCCGTTCCGATCAGCAACACCGACAGTTCGTTCGCGGCCGCCAGCGTCGCATCCGGACCGCCGACCGCGCGATGCACGACCATACGGTAAAGCCACACGTCGACCGCCGTGAATTGGATTGCAATCCAACCCGCAACCGCGCCGGCAACGATCAGCGCGACCACGCCAAGCAGAAACCGTCTCATCGTGCCTTCAGGCCCTTCTGCTTCAGCCGCCACAAGAGCACGTCCAATCGGTCTTGGCCGAAGAACGGTTCGCCTTCGAACGCCATCGTCGGCACGCCCCAATGGCCGCTCGCCAGATGTGCCGTCTGGTTTTCCTGGATGATCGCTTCATACTTCGCGGGATTCTCGGTGATCTTTTGATCCAGCACCGCCAGATCGCATCCCGCGCGGTCCGCCGCCGTCGCCAGGTGATCGCCCTGGTCCCAGCCGTCGATCGTCCCCGACCAGATCGTGTGGCTCACCTCTTTCAGGAATGGCAGCCCGCGTCCCGCTTCGGCCGCTGCGCAGCCCAGCCGCGTCAGGCGATGGATGTAAGGCTGGTCCGACACGCCCGCGCGTGTCTGCATGTCGACTTTCACGGGATCGGGCCGCGGCCAGCGATAGGGCAGGCCAAGCATCTGCGCGATCCGCATCGTGTCGCGCATCAGGTACGGAATCCAAAGCGGATTGACCTGCGAGAAAAACTCGCCCGAACGCACCGCCAGCGGATAGACCGGCCTTACGTTGACGTGAAGGTCAAACTCTTCCGTCATTTCGACGAGGCGCGGCGTCGCGAGATACGAGTACGGGCTGCGGAACGACCAGAACAGGTCAATGGAAAGCGTCACGCTGAAGCCCCACGATTGCCAGACGGATTTGACTGGGCGGCGGGAAACTGCCCTAGTCCTAACCGGAATACAAGTTCACATTATGCGCCGCGTAGGCGGCGCAGACATTTGCGTGAACCAACCAACGGGAGAAGCACGCGGTGACCTACACGATTCATGGAGGCCTGGGCTCGCCCTATTCGATGAAGATGCGCGCGATCTTCCGCTATCGCCGCATCCCGTACATCTGGAAGCAGATCGACATGGCCGATCGCGCGATCTTCGCGAACGTGAAGGCGCCGGTGATTCCGATCATCCAGTTTCCCGACCGCTCCTGGCACAACGACTCCACGCCGATGATCTACACCCTCGAACGTCTGCATACGGAGCGTTCGATCCTCCCGCCCGATGCCGGCCAGCACTTCCTCGCCTACCTGCTCGAAGACATGGCGGACGAGTGGGGCACCAAGGCGATGTTCCACTATCGCTGGTACCGCGAGCGGGACCAGAAGCAGATGAGCGAGTGGCTCGCCTTCGACCGTCTGGCGGGCCAAGGCGTGGCCGCCATCGAGAAGAACGCCAAGGCGTTTCGTGATCGCCAGGTCGGCCGCATGCCCATCGTCGGCTGCACCCCGCAGAACGCGCCGATCATTGAGGAGAGTGCCAACCAGATCATGGCGCTGCTCAACGATCACGTGACGACGCACAAATTCCTGTTCGGCACGTGTCCCTCGCTCGCCGATTTCGGCTGGCTCGGCCAACTCAGCCAGCTCGCGGTCGATCCCACGCCCGACGACCTGATGCGCGAGACCGCGCCGTATCTCTTCCGCTGGCTGATGAATCTCGACGACGCGTCCGGCATCGACGGTGAATGGGACAACCCGACCGCGCCGCTGCCGCCCGCCGTCACCGGGCTGCTCAAGATCGCCGGCAACACCTATTTCCCGTTCCTGCTTGCCAATGCCGCCGCGTTCGAGGCCAAGCAGGAAACTTTTTCCGTCCAGCTCCTCGGCCAGACCTACACGCAGGGCGCCTTCCGCTACCAGCAGCGCTGCCTGTGGGATCTGCGCGAGCGTTACAAGGCGCTCGACGCGGCCACGCGCGACCGCATCGATCCGATCCTGAAGGACACCGGCTGCCTCGAACCCCTGAAAGGCTGAGCACATGGGCCGCAAGCTCCTCTTCATCACCACGGACCAGCAGCGTTGGGATTCGCTCGGCTGTAATGGCAACAGGTTCTGCAAGACACCGAACATCGACGCGCTGGCCAAGGCCGGCATCAACTACAGCCGCGCCTACAACCAGAACACCGTCTGCATGCCGGCGCGCTCGACCATGCTGACCGGTCAGTACGTGCGCACGCACGGCGTCTACGCCAACGGCGTGCCGCTGCCCGAAAGCGCGCCCAGCTTCGCCCAGTACCTGAAGGACAAGGCCGGCTACAAAACCGCGCTGATCGGCAAGGCGCATTTCGAACCCGGCTTCGATCCCAAATTCCAGTTCCGCGAGAACTCCCGTCAGCGCGACGGCGACTACGGCCCGTGGCGCGGCTTCGACTACGCCATCCACGCCATGCACACCGCCAGCTTCAACGGCCGCCCCGTCGGCCATTACGGCCGCTGGCTGCGCGCGCAAAGCAAAGAGACGTTTGACGCCTGGCCGCCACTGCTCAACGCCAGCCCTGGTGGCGACACCGGCGCACCCGAGACCAGCAATCACCAGATCCCGCGCGGCCTCTATCATACCGACTGGCTCGCCCATCTCGCGCTCGACTGGCTCGACAAGCTCGACAGCGCCGACGACTGGATGCTGTGGCTCAGCTTCCCCGACCCGCATCATCCGTGGGATCCACCGGCGGCGGAGAACCATCG
>Ga0070666_10001162_pt1 | contig 15997 bp, 23 predicted proteins | sample KBSS23metaG_FD_64677 | JGI IMG/M metagenome (GOLD analysis project Ga0070666, IMG submission 64677) | Switchgrass rhizosphere microbial communities from Kellogg Biological Station, Michigan, USA - KBS S2-3 metaG | ecosystem: Host-associated > Plants > Roots > Rhizosphere > Soil ... | reverse complement strand
CCCGTGTCGATGATCGTGCTCCACTATACGGGGATGCCGGACGCGCAGGGCGCGCTGGATCGCCTGACTTCGCCCGAGGCGAAGGTCTCCTGTCATTATCTAGTGGATGAGGATGGCTCGACCTACCGGCTGGTGGATGAATCGAATCGCGCGTGGCACGCCGGAAAATCGCGCTGGCGAGGGATTAGCGACGTCAATTCCGCGAGCGTCGGTATCGAAATCGTCAATCCAGGCCACGAGTTCGGCTATCGCCCTTTCCCCGACGAACAGATTGCGGCGCTGATCCCGCTCGTTGCCGACATCAAGGAACGGCACGGGATTGGCCGCGGCAACGTCGTCGGCCACTCCGACGTCGCGCCGATGCGGAAGGAAGATCCGGGCGAGCTGTTCCCTTGGCATGCGCTGGCCAAGCGACGCCTCGCGCTTCCGAGCCCGACACGCGATCTCATCGATCCTTACTGGACAGACGCGGGGTTCCTGCTCGCGCTCGAGCGGTTCGGCTATGACGTGACGGATACCCAAAAGGCGGTGATCGCCTTCCAGCGCCGGTTTCGGCCCGACCTTATCGATGGGATCATCGACGGCGAATGCAGGGCGAAGTTGCTCGCACTTCTGCTGCCGCGTCCGCAGTGATTCGGAAATTCCGGCCGTCTTCACTATATCGGTTTTGCCAGAGGGCCGGGCGGCCGCGGGCTTCGCAAGAAGCCCGAGGAAAGTCCGGGCTCCATGGAACCACGGTGCCGGGTAACGCCCGGCGGGTGACTTAGCCTCGGCGACGTTGCTCAGGGATAGTGCCACAGAAAGGACACCGCCCGGTCTCGGCCGGGTAAGGTCGAAAGGGTTCGGCAAGAGCGTACCGCGGTCCTGGCAACAGGGCCGGCACGGTAAACCCCACCGGGTGCAAGACCGAATAGGGGCGCCACATGAGCTTGGTTCCGGCTCGGCGCCCGGGTTGGTTGCTTGAGGGACGGGGCAACTCGTCCCCTAGAGGAATGGCCGCACAGTCGCGTCTTCAAAAGCGCGATGGACAGAACCCGGCTTACAGGCCCTCTGGCACATTTTTCGTCATCGCGAGCGCAGCGAAGCGATCCGTGAAGCATTACGGGATTGCTTCGTCGCTTTGCTCCCCGCAATGACGCTGTGAAGGAAGAGAATGGTTCGCCAAAAAAGATCCGACGACTGGGGCTTTCCGCGCTGGCGCTCATACGGCGACAAGGGCCGCTCCGCGGCCAAGCTGCGCCTGTGCGATCGCGAGGGCTGCAGCGAGATTGGCGACCGCCCTGCTCCGAAGGCGCCGCACAGTCGGGAGCGCTGGTATTTCTGTGAAAACCACGCCGCCGAGTACAATAGGAACTGGAACTATTTCGCGGGCCTCAGCCCTGAGGAAGCGGCGCGCCGAGCCGCTGACGAGGAGACCGGAGCCAGGAGCTATCGCCAGTCCGCCCAATGGAAATGGGCAGGCCCGGGCGACGGCAGCCGGAGCCGCGATGAAATGCGCGCCCTGGACGCGCTGGAACTCGAAATCGATGCCGATTTCAAGGCGATTAAGGCTGCCCACCGTCGCCTCGTCAAGGAAACGCATCCGGACGCAAATCCCGGCGATGCGGAAGCCGCCAAACGCTTCAAGCAGGTGCAGGCGGCTTATGATGTCCTGAAGAAGGCGGAGGAACGCAAGAACGGCAAGGCGGCCTAAGCCGGTCTGGCTATCCCTTGGGCGACCGGCGGTCTCCCTTGCGCCGATCGCCGCGCCTCCGCTCGCCCTGTGGAAGTTCTTCTTTCGGCCTGCTTGCCGTTCGGCGATCCGTTTTTCGCCGCTCGGTCTTTCGACGATCCTGCTGTGAGCTACCGCCGAGCTGTCCGACGTCGATGGTGACCGAATCCACGTCCGGATCCAGCTTCGCAAGACGCGTCTTCACGGCCGCGACCAGCTGAGGCAGGTGAGTTCGAACGAATTCGCACCGTTCGTCATCGGACATGTCCGCCCGTTCGAATCCGACGAAGGCCGCGATTGCATCCTTTGAGATGCTGATGGCCCGAAGCTTTCCGTTGACCCAGATGTCCACCAGCGTGTCGGTTCCGCTGGCCCGTATTGAATCGTTTTCCATTCCCTCGCTCCCAGCAGCGGAAGAACCGCCGACGCCTGGTCCCCGGTTGTTTGTATCATGCCCCGAGCGCTTGCCCAGTGGCTTCTAGCTAGGCGACTGCGGCGAATCTCTCGGCGGTCTGCTTCACGAGCGCGATCATGTTCGGCACGCCCTGGGTTCGATTGGCACTGAGGTGCTTGCGAAGCTCGAACGGAGCCAGGGCTTCCTCGATATCCATCTTGGCGACTTGCGCGGCCGCCTTGTCCTGCACGGCCGAGAGGATGAGCGCGACGATCCCCTTGGTGATTGCTGCGTTGCTGTCGGCCAGGAAATGGAGCCTGCCCTCGCTAGCTGTCGGATAGACCCAGACGGAGGCGGAGCAGCCGCGAACCTTCGTGCTGTCGGTCTTCAGCGCGTCGGGCATTGGTTCGAGCTGGCGGCCGAGGTCGATCAGCAGGCGATATCGGTCTTCAGCGTCGAGCAGCTCGAACTCTTCGTAGATTTCACTGAGCGGTGGCAAAGGCACGGGAGCGAGATAGTCTCCGGCCCTGCGGGTGTCACTGCCCCACTATCGGTCGCGAAGAGACTCGATCTCCCGCGACAGGCTGTTTTCCTTCTCGACCGTGATCCGCTCCAGCACCTTGAGGCGCTCCTTGAGCTGCGAGACCTCGTCGCGCAGCCGCTGGTTCTCCACCTGGGCCTGGCCGTCGTCCGAGCAGGCGACGCCACGACGAAACGGTCCTCGGATCCGAGCCCGTATGATTGACGCGACCATGACGATCGCAACGATGATGACTGCGGTGAGCTGCCCCCCGTCCATCAGGCCTGGTCCTCCTCTGTGATCCGGTCGCGGTCGCGTAGCGCTTCTATCTGCGCAGCTGTCTGCACTCCGCTGTCGGTGGCGATCCGTTCGAGAACCCGGATACGTTCCTGAAGCTGGCCGATCTGTGCCTGGAGCCGGGCATTTTCGGCGTCACTGCTGATGCCGTCGCGCATCTCGCGCATCGATCTCACGGGAATGCCCATCTTGTGCCGGATGATCGAGAAAGCGAACACCAGGATCAGGACGGCAATAACGAATTCGAACGGATTCATTGAACGCTCTCCGGGACCGGCGACTCAGTCACAAACGACAGTCCTGCGTTAGCTCTTAGATATATCGTAGCGTGACTTCTTGTTTCAACTGCTCACTTTGTTCGGTTCGGCTGCCTTGCGCGATCCGACCTGGTGGGGAGGGTCGCGCAATGCTTCGATCTGGGCCGCGGTCTGCGCTCCTCCATCCGTGACGATCTGCTCGAGCACGCGCACACGCGCTTCGAGCTCCGTTGAACGAGAGGCATATTGAGCCGCTTTCTCGGCGGCGTTCTGGGCTTCGATCTCGAGCTTCCTTTCGCGAAATCGGAAGAAGCGATGCGCCATGTACAGCACCGTCAAGACCGGAAGGCCGATGACGATCAGTGCGATCATGACTTCGGCGGGGCCCATCATGCATTGCCTCCCTTGTCGATCGCAAGCGCATCGATCTCCTTGGACAGCCTGCTCGGCCGATCGGTCACGATGCGCTCGATGTTCTCAAGCCGGTCCTTGACCGATCCCATCTCCGCCCGGAGCTGTGCGTTCTCGGTCGTGAGCAACTTGATGCGCTCTGCGGATTCGCGGTCCGTAACCGGATGCAGCGGCTGCCCCCACGGCCCGTCGAGCGGATAGCCGTGCTTGATCCTGAGCCATGTGTGCGCGAGCCATCCGCCGACGCCGACGACCGTGATCGCCAGGATCCACGGCAGCGCCTCGATCAGCATTGCGAGCTTTTCCATGTCCGTTCCTATGCTTCCTGCTGACGTGCGAGTGCGTGCCGTTCGTCGGCTTCCTGTTCGCGCAACGCTTCGATCTGTGCCGCGGTCTGCAGTCCGCCGTCGGTCACGATCTTTTCGAGCACTCTTACGCGGCGTTCCAATTGCTCTTTCTGCGAGCGTTCAGTGGCCGCTTCCTCAGTGGCTCGACGGGCGATGATGTCGAGCTGCTTCCGCTTGAGCCCGATCACGCCCCAGCCGAGACCGACCCCCATGGCAGCAATCGGAATTAGTGGCCCCAAATCCATTGATACTTCCCCCTGAAACGCAGCGTTATCGAAGTTGCTCGATCTCGCGGGCGAGTGAGCGGTTCTCGGTCGTGACGTAACTTTCGATGTCGGCGAGCCGGCGATCGATGTCCTTCATGCGCGAGCGGATGTCGCGTGCGGCGCGGGCAGGGGACGCACGCACGCCTTGCCAGAACTGCTTCTCCTCGCTGTCCGCGCGCTCGAACGCGGCCGGCTTGGTCGGAGTGACCATCGCCGCGATGAAGTAGAAGGGCAGGATTCCGCCGCCGCTCATGCACATGGCCGCGAGGAAGCAGACGCGCACCAGGCTGACGTCGAAGCCGGTGTAATCGGCGATGCCCGCGCAAACCCCGAACAGCTTTCCGTTGCGCTTGTCGCGGTAGAAACGGGTCTGACTTGCCGGCTGGCCCGAATAATAATTGGGTTGCTCCGGAGACTGCGGCTGGTTGGATCGCTCTACGGGATAACGGTCGTACGCCATGATTACTCCCCGTCCGCCAGGAGCCGCTGGTTCGAATCGCGGCCCGGAATGCACTGCTGGCGCCAATTCGGATTTTCGGCGGTCATGATCCGCTCGATCGTGCACAGCCGGTCATCGAGTCTCCGGGCGGCGTCATGAAGCTCGTCGAGCAATTTCTCGTCGCCCGAGGTCAGGGTCGCGGCGGTCTTCCATTTCGTGATGTAGTGGAACACGAGCCATGGCAGGCCGATGAACAGCGAAACGATCGCCAGTACCGGAATGATATTGTCGTCCATAGGTGCTTACTTCCCCTTGGCCTTGAGCGCGGCCTTCATGGCTTCGAGCTCGGCATCAACCGACTCGGCAGCCTTCAACTCTGCAATTTCTTCCTCCAGGCTCTTCGGCCCGGTCATTCCAAGTGCATCGGCGCGCCCTTCGGCGAAGTCGGCCCGGCGCTCAAGAATTTCAAACTTCGAGAAGGCGTCTTCGGTGCGGCCGCCGTTGAGCAATTCGCGGGCGCGGGCACGGGTAACGGCGCTCTCGAAGCGCGCGGCAATGGCGTTCTGGCGCGCGCGCGCTTCGCGCAGCTTGCCCTGGAGCTTGGCGATATCGCCTTCATAGCCCTTGAGAGTATCGTCGATGACCTTGATCTCGTCGCGCAGGCCTTCGCCCATGTCGGCGGCCTTCTGCCGTTCGATCAACGCTGCCTTCGCCAGATCCTCGCGATCCTTGCTGAGCGCGAGCTCGGCCTTCTCGGTCCAGCTCCTCTGAAGCTCGTCCAGGCGGGAAAGAGCGCGGCGCATCTCCTTGCCGTCGGCGATGCAGCGGGCAGCCGACGCACGAACCTCGACCAATGTCTCCTCCATCTCGAGGATGACCATGCGGATCATCTTCGCCGGATCTTCCGAGCGGTCGAGCATCTCGGTGATATTTGCCGCGAAGATATCCCGTGTCCGGGAAAAGATACTCATTCAGTAACTCCGAAATCGAAAAATAGGGCCCTAAACCTGCCTCTAACTAAGCAATTGCCGTGCCAAGTCTCGCGAAAGCAATATCTTCAGGGATTTCGCCTTTTTCCAGAGGGGAGCGAGCTTGAAAATCCTTGCCAAATGGTGGGATTTGCCACCAACAGTCGGCCAGATTTGATACGAGAATCATGGAACGGACGGAACAGTTCATTGGCCAGAGCCTGGCCTTTCTCGACGCGGTCGAACGCGCGAGCCGTGCTGCGCCGCTCAACCGTCCAGTCCTCGTTATCGGCGAACGGGGAACCGGCAAGGAACTGATCGCAGAGCGCCTCCACCATCTGTCGTCTCGCTGGGCGGGCCCGCTGATCATCATGAACTGCGCGGCATTGCCCGAAAATCTCATCGAGGCCGAGCTGTTCGGGCATGAGGCCGGAAGCTTTACCGGCGCCGCGAAGACGCGCCATGGCCGCTTCGAGGAAGCTGACGGGGGGACTCTGTTCCTCGATGAGCTCGGCACCCTGTCAATGCCTGCCCAGGACCGGCTGCTGCGCGCAACGGAATATGGCGAGATCACGCGCATCGGCGCGTCGAAGCCGATTTCGGTCGACGTGCGCATCGTCGCCGCCACCAACGAGAGCCTCCCCTCTCAGGTCGAAAAGGGAAAATTCCGGGCGGACTTGCTCGACCGATTGTCGTTCGAAGTGATCACCCTTCCGCCGCTCCGCGCGCGACAGGGCGACATTCCGCTTCTTGCTGAGCATTTCGGGCGGCGCATGGCCGTCGAATTGGACTGGCCAAATTGGCCGGGATTCACGCCGCGCGCGCTGGGTGAGCTCGAAAACTATCCTTGGCCCGGAAACGTGCGCGAATTGCGCAATGTCATCGAACGCGCCGTATACCGCCATGAGGATGCGGAGCGACCGGTTGACGAGATCGTCTTCGATCCGTTCCATTCCCCCTGGGCGCCTTCGGCAATCGAGGCCCCAGCGCATCCGGTGGCGACAATGGTTCCCATCGCCCCTGATAGCGAGGAGCCGGCTCAGCTTGCCGCGGTTGCGGCGCCGCCCTCCGCTACGAGCGATTTCCGGGCCGCGGTGGCTGATTACGAACGGCAGCTGCTGGAAGAGGCCCTTCGTCGCAACCGGTTCAACCAGAGGGCGACGGCGTCCGCGCTGAATCTCAGTTATGACCAGCTCCGTCACGCGCTGAAGCGCCATAAGTTGCAGGATAGCGCTGCGTAGGTCCCACGGACGCTCGGCCGCACAATTCGCCGTTTGGTCGAAAAAGGCGAGCATCGCCGGTCGCGAAGGCGTAATAAAGCCGGGCAACCGGAATAGGAGGCTTTCGTGAAAGCTTTCGTCCTATCAGCAGTCGTCGCATCAGGGATCATTCCGCTTTCTGCCGCAAGCGGCGCCGTACTCACCGTCGGCGGCGCACTTTCCCACCTCTGCTACCAATCCGCACTGGCCGGCGACGGTCGGTCGTCTGCGCAGGACGGGTGCACTCGTGCGCTTAAGGAAGAGTCCTTGGTCGGGCCCGACCGGGCCGCGACCTTCGTCAATCGCGGAATCGTCTTCATGAGCGCGGGCCGCTTCAGTGAGGCGGATGCCGATTTCGATTCAGCACTGAGGCTGAATGCCGGCCTGCCGGACGGCTGGCTAAACAAGGGCTTCCTGCGGCTTCGCCAGGGCGACGGACGCGGCGCGCTCCCGCTGATCCAGAAGGGCATCGATGCCGGCGCCGGCCGGCAGGCGCTGGCACTCTTTGCTCGCGGCGTGGCGCATGAGCAAATGGGCGAGTTCAGCTCAGCCTATGACGATCTGAAACAGGCCCAGCAGCTCGAGCCGGGCTGGTCGCTGCCCAAGCAATATCTGGCGAGCTACCGCGTGACTCAGCGCTGACGGACCAGCGCCCTAATGGGCGTTGGTCATCGCGAGCAGCATCGGGATCGAAAGCAGGACATTGAGCCTGGAGGCCATTGCGGCCGTCGCGGCTGCTTTGGCCTTGGCGGCATCGTCCGCTTCGACGATCCCTAGCGCCTTCTTCTGGTTCGGCCAGATGATGACCCACACGTTGAAAGCCATGATCAACGCCAGATACATGCCGATGCCGATCAGGCGCGCCGAGGGATCGAGCATCAGTGCTTCCTTGAGCTCACCGTAGGACCAGGCCAGCAGCAGTCCGGTGAGAACTGTGAACGCCGCACCCCAGCGGAAATAGAAAAGGGCCTTCGGCGCGATATATTTGGAAACGCCGGGCTTCAGCTCGGCGGGGATGGTGGGCATCGTCGGTGCCTGCACGAAGTTGAAATAATAGAGCAGTCCGATCCACGTGATCCCGAAGAAGACGTGAAGCCACTGGAGGACGCCGTTCACGAGGTCGCCCGTTGGGGGCCGGTAACCGGAATCCGGAAAGATCGCGATCAGTACCGCCAGCGCCAGGCCGACGATCAGGACCAGGTTCAAATTCGCGAAGAACTTGCTCATCATTCCCCCCTTCATGTTTCCCCCAACGATCGGATCGCGCTGCGATTCAGCGCAAATGATCGTTTCGTGGTCGTTTCTGGGTTGAAATTCTCGAGCGCGCAAGCATCTGCAAGCGACGGGCGGGGGCCTATTCGCAAGGGAATGCCGTTGGACGGCCATTTCCCAGAACCAAGGAGCTGCGTTCCCATGCCCTTCCAATTGCCCGATCTGCCTTATGCCAAGGACGCGCTAGCCCCGGTCATGTCTGCCGAGACGCTCGAATTCCATCATGGCAAGCATCACAAGGCCTATGTCACCAAGACCAACGAACTGATCGAGGGCGACCAAAGCCTGGGCGGCTCCTCCCTGACCCAGGTGGTCAGGGAAGCGAAGCGTTCCGGCAACAGCAAGTTGTTCAACAACAGCGCACAATTATGGAACCACAGCTTCTTCTGGCAGTGCCTGGCGCCTTCCAACGGGCAGAAGCCCGATGGAAAGCTCGCCAAGCTGATCGAGGACGGTTTCGGAAATGCCGAGGCCCTGATCCAGAAATTGCAGGAGGAAGCGGTCAACCATTTCTCCAACGGCTGGGCGTGGCTGGTGCTCGATCGCGGCTCGCTGCGCGTGACTTCGCTGCACGATGCGGACACGCCGATCGTCCATGAGGGGATGGTCCCATTGTTCACGCTCGATGTGTGGGAACATGCCTATTACATCGATTACCGCAACGAGCGGCCGCGCTTCGCGACCACCGTTCTTTCGAACATCGTGAACTGGGATTTCGTTGCCCAGAACCTGGACGGGCAGGGGTTCGAGCGGGCGAACCAGCAGGGCCAGGCGGTCGCCGAGCACGCGTGAGCGCGTGACGAGCTACTGTTTCAGGCGGTAGCCCGTGCGGAACATCCAGGCGATCACCGCCATGCAGAGGGCGATGATCGCTACTGTGACGAGCACGCTCGACCAGACGGGCACGTCGGCGATCGAATAGAAGCTCCAGCGAAAACCGCTGATGACGTGGACGATCGGGTTGAACAGGGTGATCGTCCGAAAGGGTTCGTGAAGCGTCTTCACCGAGTAGAAGGCGCCGCCAAGAAACGTAAGCGGGGTGATCACCAGCATCGGGATGATCTGGAGTTGCTCGAAATTCTGCGCCCAGACCCCGATCGCGAATCCGAACAGGCAGAATCCGGCGCTGATTCCCACCAGGAAAAGGATCATCGCCAGTGGATGGTCGACACGGACGGGGACAAAAAGGGTCGCCGTCGCGAGGGTCACCAGCGCCAGGATCACCGATTTGGTCACGGCCGCGCCGACATAAGCGATGACGGCCTCAAAGCTCGAGATCGGAGCTGAGAGAAGTTCGTAGATTGTCCCCGTAAACTTCGGAAAGTAAATGCCGAAGCTCGCGTTGAAGATCGACTGCATGAAGACCGAGAGAAGCGTCAGGCCGGGGACGATGAAGGCCCCGAAGCTGACCCCGTCCATGTCGGTCATCCGCGATCCCAGGGCCGATCCGAACACGACGAAATAAAGCGCCGTGGTGATCACCGGAGTGATCAGGCTCTGCCACAGCGTCCGCTTCCAGCGCGCCATCTCGAACCGATAGATGGCGGCGATCCCATGCCCGTTCATGCCTCTTCTCGCGGCTTGTGGACGAGCTCGACGAAGATGTCTTCGAGGCTCGACTGATGGGTCGACAGGTCCTTGTAAGCGATTCCGAGATCGGTGAGCCGGCGCATCAGCGACGCGATCCCGGTCCGTTCGGCATGGCTGTCGAATTCGTAGCAGAGAACGTGGCCGTCGTCCTCGAGACGCAGTGACCAGTCGGCGAGGTCTCCCGGGATCGCCGCAATCGGCTCCGCAAGCATGATGTCGAGCGTCTTGCGGCCCATTTTCGCCATGAGGGACTTCTTCTTGTCAACGGCGATCAGCTCGCCGCGGCTGATGACGCCGACCCGGTCGGCCATCTCCTCGGCTTCCTCGATATAATGGGTGGTGAGGATGATGGTGGTCCCGTCCGCGCGCAGCTGCCTTACCAGGTCCCACATGTCGCGCCGAAGCTCGACGTCGACACCGGCGGTCGGCTCGTCGAGGAACAAGATCCCGGGTTCGTGGCTAAGCGCCTTGGCGATCATCACCCTTCGCTTCATTCCGCCGGAAAGGTGCATCATGATTGTCTTCCGCTTGTCCCACAGCGACAAGCGCTTCAGCAGCTCTTCAGTGAAGGCGTCGTTCCGCGGCTTTCCGTAAAGGCCCCGCGAGAAGCTGACGGTATTCCAGACCGGCTCGAAGGCTTCGGTCGTCAACTCTTGCGGCACCAGGCCGATCCGGCTGCGGGCATGCCGATAATCGTCGCGCCAGTTCCTCCCGTCCACCAACACTTCGCCGCTCGTCGGGGTGACGATTCCGCAAACAATGTTGATCAAGGTCGTCTTGCCTGCCCCGTTTGGTCCCAGGAGCGCAAAGATCTCGCCTCGGTTGATGTCCAGATCGACCGACTTCAGCGCCTGGACGCCGGTGCCATACTCCTTTCGAAGGCCGCGGATCGACAGGACCGGATCGCTCATTCGATGGGCCCCGGTTCGGCCGGAGTCGCGTCTTCCTTCATCAATCCGTGCCGCATCAGCATGGGGATGTTCGCCGCCGCGAACAGGAAAGTGAGGGGCAGGGCGCCCCACAATTTGAAGCCGATCCAGAAGTTGGTCGTGCTGTTGCGCCACACCGTCTCGTTCAAAACCGCCATGAATGCAAAGAAGATTGCCCAGTTGCGGGTGAGCTTGGTCCAGCCTTGCTCATCGAGGCCGGGATAGGTCGAGCCGAGCACTCGCTGAAGCAGCGGGCGGTCGGTCGCAAGGCCGAACGACAAAAGCGCAGCCACCAATGTGTAATAGATGGTCGGCTTCATCTTGATGAACTGCTCGTCGTGAAGCCAGATGGTGAGGCCTCCCAGAATCACGACCATGATCCCCGAAAACCACAGCAAGGGGGAGATCTTGTGGTAGCGGATCGCCGAGAAGAGCATCGCCGCAACCATCGCGACCATGAAGGCGCCGGTCGCGACGAAGATCTTCATCACCGCCGGCACCGGCGCGAGGAAGTTAACCAGGAAGAAGACCAGCAGCGGACCAAGGTCGATCAGCAGCTTGGCGCCGCCCTGCGGCTCGGTTCTAGTGCTCGTGCTCATTCGGGCGGCAACCCCGCAATCGCGCGAGCAACCGCGCGAGCATCGAATGGACGAAGATCGTCCGCAGTTTCGCCAACGCCGATCGCATGGATCGGAAGGCCGAATTTCTCGGCTGCGGCAACCAGGATTCCGCCCCTGGCCGTTCCGTCGAGCTTGGTCATGATGAGGCCTGTCACACCGGCGCTCTCGCGGAACACCTCGACTTGGGCAAGGGCGTTCTGCCCGGTGGTGGCGTCCAGCACCAGCAGGACATCGTGCGGCGCTTCGGGATTGAGGCGGCCGAGCACCCGGCGGATCTTGGACAGCTCCTCCATGAGGTGCGCCTTGTTCTGAAGGCGCCCGGCGGTGTCGACAATCAGCACGTCCTCCCCGCTCGCGGTAGCCTGCTTGACGCCGTCGAAGACGATCCCGGCCGCATCGCCCCCTTCCTTGCCGGCAATCACGGGCGCGCCGATGCGATCACCCCAGATCTGCAGCTGCTCGATAGCAGCGGCGCGAAAAGTGTCGCCGGCTGCCAACAGGACACCATAGTCCTGTTCTTTCAGCCAATGGGCCAGCTTGCCGATCGTTGTTGTCTTGCCTGAGCCGTTGACGCCGATCACCAGCAGGACATGCGGCCGCGGAAAACCCCATATTTCCAGGGGTCTGGCGACTGGAGCCAAGATTTTTTCGATTTCGTCGGCGAGGATCGTTCGAAGGCCGCGTTCATCCAGGCGTTCGAACTTCTGGGCGGCGATGGCTTCCCTGATGCGGCGCGAAGCCTCGGGGCCCAGGTCTGAGGCGATCAGGGCCTCTTCGATGTCGTCAAGCGTCGACGTATCGAGCGCCGCTCTGTTGGTGAGCCCTGTCAGATTGTCCGCGACCCTGTCGGCAGTCTTCTGGAACCCGCCGCGAAGGCGGTCGAGCCAACTCATGCCCATACCGCCGTCAGATGATCTGCATTGCGGCCGATGATGCGGGCATTGCCGCAAGCGCCTCGTTCCGCTCCGCCAATTGCAACCGGCGCAAAATGATCGGTGTGCCCCTTGCCGCCATTTTCAATAAGGACGGCCTGACTCGTTGCCACGAGGCTGTCGAGCCACCGTGTCCGCCTCGCAATCGCAGCCTCGCGAAGCCTTGCCGCTCGGGCCTTCACCAGCTCGCGCGGCAGCTGCGGCATGCGCGCGGCCGGAGTGTTCGGCCGCGGCGAGAAGGGGAAAATGTGAGCGGACACGATGTCGCAATCATCAAGCAATTTCAGACTATTTAATGCCATTTCTTCAGTTTCTGTAGGAAATCCGGCGATCAGGTCCGCCCCGATCGTGGCATCAGGACGCGCGGTCTTGACGCGCTCGATCGTCCGCGTCGCATCATGCCGCATATGGCGGCGTTTCATTCGCTTCAGGATCATGTCGTCGCCGGCCTGGAGCGAGAGATGGAAGTGGGGCATCAACCTCGGCTCGCCGGCGATCAATTCGAACAAGGGCTCGTCGATCTCGACACTGTCGAGCGAGGAGAGGCGGAGGCGCTTCAACCGCGGCTCAACCGCGAGAAGGCGCTGGCAGAGATTGCCCAGGCCGCCCGCATAATCGGTTATATCGACGCCCGTGAGCACGATTTCCTTTGCTCCCCGATCGATCTCACGGGCGACGGCATCGCGGATCGCTTCGAATGGAAACGACTGGCTTTCCCCGCGGGCCTGCCAGATCGAACAGAAGGTGCAACGATGGTCGCAGCCAGTCTGGGCCGCGACGAAGCTGCGGACATGTCCCAAGAAACCGGACGGTGCTGACGGCATGACGTCATTCGCCGCCAAAGCGTTGAGTTTGTTCGAATTTCCAACGACGCGAGAAACGCCGGGAAGAGCGGCGAAGTTGTCGGGCTCAAGCTCCGCAGCGCAGCCTGTCACGAGGATCCTCGCGTCCGGCTGTTGCCGGTGCGCTCGCCGAACCGCCTGTCGTGTCTGGCGCACGGCTTCATTGGTCACGGCGCAGCTGTTGACGACAATCCAGTCTTCGCCGGGCGGCGCATTGCGGGCGATGGTCTCGCTCTCGGCGAAATTCAGCCGGCAGCCGAGCGTAATTGTCTGGACGCTCATTGGAGCGCCTCGAGGTCGAGTTCGCCGCTGAAGACGTGGGTTGCCCCGCCGCGCATCCGGATTGGCTCGCCAGGTGCCCAGCTGATCGTCAACGATCCCCCGGGCATCGTGACCTTGACGGGCGACGTCGCGCGCTTCGACTTGATCGCCGCGACAGCCGTGGCGCAGGCCCCGGTCCCGCAGGCAAGGGTCAGGCCGGCGCCTCGTTCCCAGGTCTTCAGACGAATTCCTTTATCCTCGACCTCGGCCACGTTGACGTTGATCCGCTCGGGAAAGGCTGGATCATGCTCGATCCGGGGGCCCAGCTGCTCGACCGGAATGGCGCCCAGATCGTCGACGAAGAAGACGAGGTGCGGATTGCCGACGTTAAGCGCCATCGGATGTTCGAGCAGACCCCAGGCCATCGGAAGCGCATTTGCGTCCATCGCATAGGCGAGCGGGATCTCTTCCCACGAAAATCGCGGCTCGCCGATGCTGACCTCGACCTCGTCGCCGAGATCTTCACCTTCAAGCAGGCCGCCGTCGCTGTCGATGCGCCGCGCGCCGGTCAGCTGCACGACACATCGGGTAGCGTTGCCGCAGCTTTCGACCTCGCCACCGTCGCTGTTCCAGATCCGCATCTTGAGGTCGGCAGTGCTGCTCGGCTCGAGAACGATGAGCTGGTCGCAGCCAATGCCAGTCCGTCGATCGCCGATCGCCCGTGCAAGCGGCGGAGTGACTTCAAACGCATCCTCGCGCGCATCGACGATCACAAAGTCATTGCCGAGTCCGTGCATCTTGTGGAAGTGGCGCCGCATGGCCCGCGACTTAGGGAGGGGCCGGTGCCAAGTCTAGCGAGGGAAAAATGGCGAGAGCCGCAAGCGACGTCATGCAATCGATCATTTTTTCCGCGGTGCTGGACAGCGTCGCGGCCCTGAAGCGCGCATCGGGTGGACTGCCGAACCAGTTGCTCCGCGACGTCCAGGCGATCCACCCCAACGTCACCTTCGCGGACCTGCCCAAGGAATTGCAGGATCAGATCGCCGAAACCACTCGGGCGGCGTTCACCCAGCTGCTGAAGGAAGGCTATGCCGTCGGCCCGCGCCAGCAGATGCAGCAGTCGCGGCCGCTCGATCGAGTCCCGGAGCGCCAGCGGCCCAACGACCGCCGGGGACCTCCGCGCGGGCCCAACCAGGGCCATCGTCGAGGCGGTCGTCCGCCAAAGGGGGGTGGCGGCGGTGGAGGGAAGCCGCGCGGTGGCGGAAAACCGGGCGGAGGCGGGGGCAAGCCGCGACCTTAGCCGAGATCAATCCGGGAGCCGGGCCCAGGCGCTGACCAACAGCGGGCTGGACATGGTCGCGTCTTGGGCCGCGAGTTCTGCGCGCATCCGATGCTCGAGCGTGTCGATGTCGATTTCAGCGGCCGTGGCGAGGCCGAATTGCTCGATCGCCGGAAGCATTGCCCGGACGGTTTCAGTGAGCAGCGCCGGACCCTCCCCGTCACTGCCGTAGATGAGCCCTTCGACACGCATTTGTGGATCGGGCAGTCCGGCCTGCCGAAAGATTGCGTGCAGTTGTGGGCCCATCCCGCTGTCGGCTCCCGAACGCGAGAATATCTCCCGCATCCAATGAGCCGCCCGTTCGACGGTCCGTACGGCTGGCACGGATTTCGCCCACGACATGTCGGGCTCCTGGAAGATCACGACGCCGCCCGGCTTGACGTTCCAGGCGAGCTTGCCGAGCGTTGCTGCCGGTGAAGGCAGGAACATGAGTACGACCCTTCCGACGAGCGCGTCGAATTTCTGATCGAAGGGTATTTCGCCTTCGATTGCCGCCTCGACGAACCGGACGTTGTGGACGCCTTTTTCGGCAGCTCTGGCCGTTGCGACATGAACCGCTTCGGGCGACGGCTCGATCCCGAGGACCGATCCTGACGGACCGACAAACTGCGCCGCGAGCAAGGCGACGTCGCCGTTGACGCTGCCGATCTCCAGCACGTCCATGCCCTCGTGCAGGCCCGCTTCCTCGAACAGCTTGCGAGTGAAGCCATCAAATGCATTGGAAAGGACGCCAGGCCGGTAAAGCTCGCCCTCCGGGTGGCCCAGGAAGACATCCGCGAACTGTGAATCCATGGAGAGCTCCTCTGCCGCAGTGGCCGCGGGCTGCATCCAGTCCCGGATGGGGCTATGCGCCCCGTAGGGGATTTCGACAATAGAACGATACCAGAGTTGAAGTTCTTCCGCCCTTGAGCTAGGGCGCGCCGGTCTTCGGACATACATCGATGTGAGCATCTACGGGTGCACGCCGGCCAACGAGGTTTCGTTCGCCGGCGTATTTTGCGTTTCGCCCACCATATGAGCCGTTTGCATCGTTAGGAGATTTGAATGTTCGACACCCTGAGCGATCGGCTCGGCAGCGTATTTGACCGGCTTCGCGGGCGCGGCGCGCTCAGCGAGGCCGACGTTCGTGCGGCCATGCGAGAGGTGCGCGTGGCGCTGCTCGAGGCCGACGTCGCGCTTCCTGTCGCTCGCGACTTCGTCGAACAGGTCACCGAAAAGGCCGTCGGGCAGGAAGTGCTTCGCTCGGTCACGCCCGGCCAGATGGTCGTCAAGATCGTCCACGATGCGCTGGTCGAAACGTTGGGATCGGAGACTGCCGAGCTCGACCTCGCGGTCAACCCGCC
>Ga0070666_10001155_pt1 | contig 16025 bp, 14 predicted proteins | sample KBSS23metaG_FD_64677 | JGI IMG/M metagenome (GOLD analysis project Ga0070666, IMG submission 64677) | Switchgrass rhizosphere microbial communities from Kellogg Biological Station, Michigan, USA - KBS S2-3 metaG | ecosystem: Host-associated > Plants > Roots > Rhizosphere > Soil ... | reverse complement strand
CTTCGCTTCAGGGAAAGCGTCGGTCGGGCGCTCCCTTGCCCCCATCCGCCATAATCCCCGGGTGGACTGGCGCGCGTTCCTTGCCGGGCGGCCCTTGCCCGCCCTGATGGGCATCGTCAACGTCACTCCCGACTCGTTCTCCGATGGCGGGCTCTACTTCTCCCCGGACGCCGCGGTCGAGCACGGCCTCCGCCTGGTCGAGGAAGGGGCGGAGGTCCTCGACGTCGGCGGCGAATCCACCCGCCCTCCCGCCTACGGTCCGCGGGCGGACGTCGATCCAGAGGAGGAGATCCGGCGGGTCGGCCCCGTGATCGAGCGGCTCGCCGCGCGCGTTTCCGTCCCGCTCTCGATCGATACCCGCAAGGCCTCCGTCGCGCGAGCGGCCCTCTCCGCCGGCGCGACGATCGTCAACGACGTCACGGCCGGGCGCTTCGACTCCGGGCTCCTGCCCGACGCCGCCCGCGCGGGAGCGGCGGTCGTCCTGATGCACATGCGCGGCACGGACCCGAACGCGATGCAGGACGACCTCGCCTACGCCGATCTGATCGGGGAGATCGCCGCTCAACTCGCCGAAGCGGCGGAACGGGCGAAGGCGGCGGGAATCCCCTCCGCGTCCGTCGCCGTCGACCCCGGGCTCGGCTTCGGGAAGAGCGCCGGACAGAACCTCGAGATCCTCCGCCGGCTCGGCGAGATCGCCGTCTCGGGCCATCCGGTCGTCGTCGGGGCCTCCCGAAAAGGGTTCGTCTCCCGGTTCGCCGGCCCGGCCGACGATCCCGGGCCGGCCCGCCTGGCCGGGTCCCTCGCGGCCCTGGCCGTGGCGCGGGATGGAGGGGCCGCGATCGCGCGCGTGCACGACGTCGCGGAATCAGCCGCTCTCCTCGCCGCACTCCGCCGGGGCGCGAGCCCCGACGAGGCCGCGGCGGCCGCGGGCGCCGACGGGGCGGCCTTCGCGCGGATGGCTTCCGCGATCCGCCGCCCGGCATAGAATCGCCGGGTGATCCCGACCGTGACGTCGCGCGTGGGAATGCTGTCCCGTCTGCAGTTTACGTGGCGGGACGCCGTCGAGATCGTGGTCGTCGCGCTCATCATCTACAACCTCCTCCTCCTGATCCGCGGGACCCGGGCCGTTCAGATGATCCTCGGGCTGCTCGCGATCGTGACCGTGTACGGGTTCTCGATCCTGCTGAAGCTCCCGACGCTCCGCGGCGTGCTCAAGGAAGTCCTGTTCTATCTCCCCTTCGCGGTGATCGTGCTCTTCGCCGCGGAAATCCGCCGCGCGCTCCAGCAGTTCGGCAGGAATCCGCTCTTCGGCCTTTTCCGGGCGTCGCGCACGGACGATCTCGTGGCCGACGTGGTGCTCGCGGCGACGTCCCTTGCGGCGAAGCGCATCGGCGCACTGATCGTGGTCGAGCGCCGCGACGGCCTGAAGACGTACATCGAAAACGGGGTCCGGCTGGACGCGGCGGTGTCCTACGAGCTGCTCGTGAACCTCTTCGTGCCCGGAACCCCGCTCCACGACGGCGCGGTGATCATTGCGAACCATCGCCTGGCCTCGGCGTCATCCTTCCTTCCGCTCACGCAGCGGACGGGACTGCCGAACGAATACGGGACGCGGCACCGCGCCGCGATCGGGATCTCGGAGGAAACCGACGCGCTGACGATCGTCGTCTCGGAAGAGCGCGGCACCATCGCCCTCGCCCGCGATGGCCGCCTGACCGACGGGCTCGACGGGAAGGCCCTTCGCGAGATCCTGCTCCACCTGACCTCGGGCGCCGATGCCGAAGGCGCGGCTTCGTGAGGAGGCTGATGCTCGACAACCTCGGCTGGAAGCTCCTCGCGCTCGCGCTCGCCGCCTTCCTCTGGTTCACCGTTTCGGGACAGCGCCGCCAGCGCATCTCCGAGCGGGGGTACGTCGTCCCGCTCACGGTGGTCAATCTCCCGGCAGACATGGTCATCGCATCGGCCCTCCCCGACTCGGTCGACGTTCGGCTCCGGGGTCCCTTCGACGCGATCCGGCTGGCGGATCCCGCGAAGATGGAAACCGTGATGGACCTGGCAGACACCCGGCCGGGCGAGCGGATCTACAAGCTGAGCGAGGACGACGTGAACTCTCCCGAGGATCTCACGGTGGTGGGGATCGCGCCCGCGGCGGTCCGCGTCCGAATCGAGCGCCTCGCCCAGAAGCCAGTCCGCATCGTCGCCCGCTTCGCGGGCGCGCCGCCGGGCGTCACCGCGACCGTCGACCCCGGGATCGCCCGGATCGCCGGACCGGAGAGCGAGGTCGCGAAGATCGACTCCATTCCGACCGATTTCATCGCGCTGCCCGAGAAGCGGTCGGACTTCACCGTCCGCGCGACCCTCGCCTCGGAGCCGCGCATTCGCATTCTCGAGCCCCGGGGCGTCGTGACCGTTCGCGTGCGCTACGCGGCGCCGGAATGAAGCTCTTCGGCACGGACGGCATCCGGGGCGAGGCGGGGAAGTTTCCGCTCGACGAGACCACCGTGTACCGCGTCGGCCGCATCCTCGGCCGGCGCGTTCGGGAAGAGAATCCGTCCGGCGTGATCGGGGGCGACACCCGCGAGTCCACGCCGGCCCTCCTCGCCGCGATCGCCCGGGGGCTCGCCGCCGAAGGCGTGTCGGTCGAAAACGCGGGCGTGGTGCCGACTCCCGCGATCGCGGATCTCGTTCGCGAGCGGTGCGCCGGGTTCGGGATCGCCATTTCGGCGTCCCACAATCCCTGGCGTGACAACGGCGTCAAGATCTTCGGCGCCGACGGAAGGAAATATCCCGACGCGGGCGAATCCGCCATCGAACGCCGGCTTCCCGAGGAGCGCGCGACGCCCGCCGCGGAGGCCGTCCCGCCCGTCGACCCCGATCTCGCCGCCATCTATGCGCGGCACGTCTCCTCCGCGATCGGCCGGCCGCTCGGCGGCCTCCCCGTTCTCCTCGACTGCGGCGAGGGCGCGGCGTTCCGTCTCGGCCCGGAGATCTTCCGGAGCGCCGGCGCGCATGTGGAGGCGCTCGGGATCGAGCCGAACGGCCGGAACATCAACGAGGGTTGCGGCGCTCTCCATCCGGAGAAGATCGGGAAGGCCATGGAGGCGGGCCATTTCGCGCTCGGGGCGGCGTTCGACGGCGATGCCGATCGTGTGATCCTCGCCGACGAGCGGGGAAGGATCCTCGACGGCGACGACATCCTCTGGATCCTGGCCCGGGAGGCCCACCGCGCGGGCGCGCTCCGGCCCGCCGTCGTCGTCGGCACGGTCATGAGCAATTTCGGGCTCGAGCGGGCGCTCGCCGGCCTCGGGGTCTCGCTCGTGCGGACCCCCGTGGGCGACCGGCACGTCGTGAGGGCGATGCAGGAGAACGGCGCCGTGCTCGGGGGCGAAGCGTCGGGGCACATCATCCTGGGAAATCTCTCGACGACGGGAGACGGCGTTCTCGCGGCGCTCTCGGCGTCGTCGCTCGTCGAGTCCTCCGGCCGCCCCCTCTCCGAGCTCGCCGATCTCGTCAAGGTGCCGCAGATCCTCCGCAACCTCCGCGTCGGGCGGCGCGTCCCCCTCGACGAGGTGGTGCGGCTCGCCCGGGCCGTCGCCGAAGCCGAGCGGTCTCTCGCCGGCGACGGCCGGGTGCTTCTCCGCTATTCGGGGACCGAGCCGCTGCTGCGCGTCATGGTCGAAGGGGTCGACGGCGAGGCCGTCGCGGCCATCGCCGACCGCCTCTGCCGGGTGGCCGAAGAGGAGCTCGCGGACATTCCGGATCGGACTTAGCGCCGGCGCCCCGCGCCGCCCCGGACGCGGGCGGCGGCCGGGTATGGGGCCCCTCCTAGCGCTCCACTTCCATGATGTTCCCGAATTCCTCCTCGGGGTCGTTGAAGACGAGGCCGGTTTCGGAGATCGGGGCGAGGACCATGTGCCGCTTTCCGTTGAAATCCATCCGCAGCTCGTAGTACCCCCGCTCCGAGACGGAAATCAGCACCGCGGGCTTGTTCTTGATCTCCATGCCGGGCGCGAACACGATCACGCGGGCCGGTAGCTCCATCATGCCTCCTCGCGGCTCTCGCCGTCGTCGTCGCGCTCGTTTCCTTCTCCCCGGTATTCTTTCAGCTTCCGCTGGAGCGTGCGCAGCCCGATGTCGAGGAGGCGCGCGGCCTCTCCGCGCCGTCCGCGCGTCTGGCGGAGCGCGGCGAAGATCGCTTCCCGCTCGATCTCGGCCATCGGCCGCACGACGGCGATCGGGACCCCGGGAGCGGCGGCGGGCCCGGGCGCGGCGGGGTGGACCACTTCCGCCGGGAGGTCCGCCGCCTCGATGCGGCTCCCCTCGCCGAAAAGCACCAGGTTCTCAAGGACGTTCTTCAGCTCGCGGATGTTCCCGGGCCACGGCGCCTGCTGCATCGCCTTCAACGCGGCGAGCGAGAGCTCCGTCTTCGCCCGTCCATGCTCCTCGGCAAAGAGATCCAGGTAGTGGCGCGCGAGGAGCGGCAGATCGTCGGCCCGCTCGCGGAGCGCGGGGATCTCGAGCGTGACGACTTTCAACCGGAAGTAGAGATCGCTGCGGAATCGCCCCGCCTGGACCTCGCGCTCGAGGTTCCGGTTCGTGGCCGCGATCAGGCGGAAGTCCACGTCGATCAGCTCCGTTCCCCCGACGCGCATGATCCGGTGATCCTCGAGCACCCGGAGGAGCTTGACCTGGAGCTCCGGGGAGAGCTCGGAGATCTCGTCGAGGAAGAGCGTCCCCCCCTGCGCAAGCTCGACCTTGCCGACCTTGCGCGCGAGCGCTCCCGTGAACGCGCCTTTCTCGTGGCCGAAGAGCTCCGACTCCAGGATGTCCCGGGGGATCGCGCCGCAGTTGATCGGGACGAATCGCCGGGTCCGCCGCGGGGAGTTCTGGTGCAGGGCGTTGGCGACGAGCTCCTTGCCCGTCCCCGACTCCCCCACGATCAGAACCGTCGTCCGCGTCGGCGCGACGGTGCGCATCCTCTCGAAGAGGCGCTCCATGGAGGGGGACCGGCCGATGATCCGCTCGAATCCGTACTTCTTGTCCAGACGCGCCTGGAGCAGGACCACCTCGCTCTCGAGCCGCTTGCGCTCCCGGCAGAGCGCCACGCGCTTGCGGAGGCGGTCGCGGTCCACGGGCTTCTCGAGGTAGTCGTCCGACTCCGCGAGGACGCGCTCGGCGATCGAGGAATACGCGGTCACCAGGATCACGGCGAGATCGAGCTTCCGGCGGCGCACCTCCTGGAGGAACGCCGCTCCGTCCATCCCCGGCATGACGACGTCGCAGACGGCGACGGTCACCTCGGGGTGCTCGGCGATGTGCTCGAGCGCCCGCTCGGCGTCGTCGAACTCGACGACGGGCCCCATCGGACGCAGCGTCTCCGCCATCGCCCGGCGCGAGCCCGGATCGTCGTCGATGATCGCGACGGCCGAGGTGACGGTCACGCGCCTCCTCCGGCCAGCGCTTCCTCCCAGCCCAGCACGGGCACGCCCAGCGAACGCGCCTTGTCGAGCTTCGAGCCGGCGTTGTCTCCCGCGACGACGAAATCGGTCTTCTTCGAGACCGTGCCCGACACCCGCGCCCCCGCGCTTTCGAGGCGGGCCGCGGCCTCCTCGCGCGTGATGCCCGGAAGGGTGCCCGTCAGGACGACAGTCTTGCCGGAAAGGGGACCGGAGGGCGGCTCCGGCTCGCCGTGCTCTTCCCCGTCCACGCCCCGGTCGAGCAGGCGCCGGACGAGCTCCGCGTTGGCGGCATTGGCGAACCACTGGCGGATGGCTTCGGCGGTGTTGGGCCCGATCTCCGGCACCGCGGTCAGCGCCTCGGGGGACGCCGCGGCGATCGCGGCGACGGAGCGGAACCGGCGGGCGAGGAGGCGCGCCGCCTTCTCGCCGACGTGCCGGATCCCGAGCGCGAAAAGGAGCCGCGACAGTCCCGCCTTCCGGCTCCGGTCGATCTGGGCCATGAGATTCGCCGCCGATTTCTCGCCGAAGCGGTCGAGTTCCGCGAGCGGCGCTTCTTCGAGCGCGTAGATCGAGGCCGCGTCCGTCAGCATTCCGGCCTCGAGGAGCTTCGCGACGAGCTTGTCGCCGAGCCCCTCGATGTCCATCGCGCGGCGCCCCGCGAAGTGGCGGATCGACTCCCGCACCAGCGCAGGGCACGAAGCGTTGACGCACCGCGTGGCGACTTCCCCTTCCTCGCGAACGACCTGCTCGCCGCACTCGGGGCACCGGGCCGGCATGGAAAACGGCACGGAGGCGGCCGGGCGGCGCTCGAGGACGACGCGCGTGACCTTCGGGATGACGTCGCCCCCTTTTTCCACGGCCACCGTGTCGCCCGCCCGCACGTCCTTCCGGGTGAGGTCCTCGTAGTTGTGGAGGGTCGCCCGCTGGACGACGGTCCCCGCGATCCGGACCGGCTCGAGCCGCGCCACGGGTGTCAGCACCCCGGTCCTCCCGACCTGAATGCCGATCTCGCGGACGACCGTCAGCGCTTCCTCGGCCGCGTATTTGAAGGCGACCGCCCAGCGGGGAGACTTCGCCGTCCTGCCGAGCGCCGCTTGCACGGCGCGCTCGTCGATCTTCACCACGACGCCGTCCGTCTCGAAGTCGAGGCTCCGCCGCTTTCCCCCCCACTCCTCGACGAACGCGGCGACGTCCTCGAAGGTCGCGCAGATCGCGAAATGCGGGTTGACCCGGAAGCCGAGCGCGGAAAGCCGCTCGAGCGCCGCGCTCTGGCTCGCGTCCGCCTCCGGCTCGGCGATCTGGTAGATCCAGGCGTCGAGCCCCCGGCGCGCCGTCTCCGCCGGATCGAGCAGCCGCATCGATCCCGAAGCGGCGTTGCGGGGGTTGGCGAAGAGGGCGAGGCCGTCCTCTTCCCGCCGGCGGTTCAGCCGCTCGAACGCCTTCTTCGGAAAGTAGACCTCGCCGCGCACCTCGAGCGGCTCCCGATCGGAGATCTCGCGGGGGATCGAAGCGATCGCGAGCACGTTGGCCGTGACGTCCTCCCCCCGCCGCCCGTCGCCGCGCGTTGCCCCCCGCACGAGCCGGCCTCCTTCGTAGCGGAGCGAGATCGACAGGCCGTCGATCTTCAGCTCGGCGACGTAGCGGAACGCGGTCCCTTCCGCGAGCTTTCGCGCTCGCGCGTCCCACTCGCGCAGCTCGTCGAGCGAGTAGGCGTTGTCGAGCGAGAGCATCGGCGCCGCATGCTCGACCGCCTCCCCGGCGGGAGCGCTTCCGCCGACCCGGGCCGTGGGCGAATCGGCGGCGGCGAGATCCGGATGCTCACGCTCGAGCCGGCGGAGCTCTCCCAACCGGCGGTCGTACTCCGCGTCGGGGATCTCGGTCCGGTTTTCGTCGTAGTAGAGGCGGTTGTGGCGCTCGATCTCGTCGCGAAGCTCGTCGATGCGCTTCTTCGCCCGCGAAGAATCCATCGGCCAAGTCTACCGCACGGGGGCGGCCGGGGCCGGCGGTCGAGGTTCGTTCAGGAGGGCGCCGCGCGCCGGCGGCGGAAGACGCTCGACCGCTCGGTTATCATAGCCGCCAGCCTCCTGTGCCGATCGATGACGCGAAGCCGCTGCCCCCGGTTCCGGGCGAGATCGAGCCGTCGATGAGCGGCCTCGCGGGGCGGGCGTTTCCGGCGGCGACGCGCAGCGCCGGGCCGCGGCACCGATCGGCGATCCTCGCGGCCGCGATGATCGTGCTCCCCGCCGCCTTCGCGCTCGGGCTCGCGGAGCCGGTCGCCTCCTACCGCATCGCCTGTCGGTACGACGACGCGCGGCATCGGATCGAGGGGACCGAGCTCCTGACCTGGAAGAACACCGGCTCGCGGCCGGCGACTTCCCTGCGCTTCCATCTCTACCTGAACGCCTTCGCGAACAATCGCTCGTCGTACATGCTCGAGAACCGCCGGCGGGGGAAAGACCGCGCCGTCGGACGGGGCGAATGGGGCGGCATCACCGTCTCGCGCCTGACGGCGGCGTCCGGAGAAGACCTCCTTCCCGGGCTCCGGTTCATCGCGCCCGACGACGGGAACGCCGAAGACCGCACGGTCGCGGAGGTGGCGCTCCCCGCTCCGATCGCGCCCGGCGAGACGGCCCGCTTCTCCGTCGAGTTCGTCACGGAGCTCCCGCGCGTGATCGATCGCTCCGGATGGGCGGGCGAGTTCGCCCTGGTCGCCCAGTGGTTCCCCAAGATCGGCGTCTTCAGCGCCGGCGGCTGGAACTGCCACCAGTACCACGCGGATTCGGAGTTCTTCGCCGATTTCGGCGACTACGACGTCACGATCGACGTTCCGCGGCGGCTCAAGGGCCGTCTCGGCGGAACGGGCCTCCTCCTCGAGGAGCGGGAAGCGCCCGGCGATCGCGTGCTCGAACACTTCCGCGCGGAATCGGTTCACGATTTCGCCTGGACCGCGGACCCTTCTTTTCTCGTTTCGACGGAGCCATTCCACGAGGCCGGCCTCCCCGAGACCTCCATCACCCTGCTTTGTCCCCCGGAGCATCGCGGGCTTCGCGCCCGCTATTTCGCGGCCGCGAAGGCTTCGCTCTCCGCCTTCGGGAAGTGGTACGGCCCGTATCCGTACGCCGCGTTGACGATCGTCGATCCTCCGCCGAACGCGCGCGAGGCCTGGGGAATGGAATACCCGACTTTCATCGCCGGGGGCGCTTCGGCGTTCTTTCCCGCCGGCGCGTGGCAGGCGCCCGAGTCGCTCGAGGCCACGGTCGCTCACGAGATCGCGCACCAGTATTTCTACGGTCTCCTCGCCTCCAACGAGTTCGAGGAGGCCTGGCTCGACGAGGGGTTCGCCCGGTATTCCGAGGTGCGCCTGATGGCGGAATTGAAGGGCGACGCGCACCCGGTGATACCCGTCTTCGGTTTTCCGGTCGAGCTCCGGTCGGTCGCGCTCCATCCTCCTCTCGACACGCAATTCCGGACGTTTTCGTCGATCTCGCGGGATCCCCTCACCGCCTCCTGGAAGTTCGAGACGAGCGAGTCGTACGGCCTCGTTTACGGGAAGATGGCGCTCGTTCTCGCATCGCTCGAGCGGACGGTCGGCCGGGCGGTCATGGACCGGGTCCTGCTCGCCTACGCGACCGAGTTCCGGTTCCGGCACCCGACGACGGCGGATTTCGTGGGCGTCGTCGAACGCATCACGGGCCGCCCGTGGCGCGGCTATTTCGCGCGGGCGCTCTTTTCGGCGGGCGTCGTGGACTACGCGGTCGCCCGCGCCGACTCGAAGCGCGCCGCGCCGCCGGCGGGCCGCGTCGAGGTGGCCGGCCGGACCTCCGAGGTGGAGCCTTCCCCGGAAACCCGGGGAGGGCCGTACGAGACCAACGTCGTGATCGAGCGCCGCGGTGACGTCCCGCTCCCCGTCGAGATCCGGCTCCAGTTCGAGGGGAAGAAAACGTACACCACGACGTGGGACGGCGAGGCCCGGTGGATCCGCCTCCACGTCGATGCCGGACCGAAGCTCGTGCGCGCCGACGTTGATCCGGACGGCAGGATCCTCCTCGACGCCGACCGGAACAACAACGGCTGGATCGTCCGGAGCGACGCCGCGGCCGCCAATCTCTGGACCGCGCGAAGCTTCTTCTGGGCCGAGAACCTCCTCGACCTCTTCATGGAGCTCTGGTGAGCGACTTCGTCCGAGGGCTGGGCATCTCGATCCGCCGGCCGCACTTCGCGATCGCGATCTGGCTCGTCGAGGGCGCGCTCGCCGCGGTGCTCGCGGTTCCGCTCTCGAACTTCCTCCACGCGGAGTTGAACCACTCGCCGGCCGGCCCGGCGATGATCGCCGCCCCGAACGCGCTCTGGTGGATGACCGCGCGGAAAGCGCATCCGGAATTCCTCGGCAACCTCCCCGAAGCCGCGGCCTCCCTCGTTTCGAACGCCGGCGCCGCCGGCTTCTCCTCGTTCACCTCCGTCTCCGGGCTGGGCGCGGCCTTCCTGGGGCTCGGGCTCCTCGGGGTCGTCCTGCACGCGTTCCTGCTCGGCGGCATCCTGGGCGGCCTGCAGGCCAACGGGAAGGACCTCACCGTCGTCGCGCGCGAAGGAGCGCGGCGCCTTCCCGCCTTCCTCGTCGTCACGCTCGGGGCCGGAGCGCTGGCCGTCGCGATCTACCATTCCGTGTATTACGCGTCGGGACAGGCTCTCGCCGGGTTCTCCGCCAACCTCGCGACGGAGGGAGCGGCGCGGTTGCTCGTGTTCGCCCGCGCCGCGGCGCTCATCGTTCTCCTCACGGTCGTCAAGATCGCGGCCGACGCCATCCGAATTGCGCTCGTGGAACGGCCCGACCTCCCCCCCGTCACGCGTTACCTCGTCGGCATCGGGTCTGCGCTCGGCCGGCTGGGGCACGTGTTCGCCACCCTCCTCTTCTGGACGGCATCGACGGTTCTGCTGGGCTTTCTCTGGTCGCGCCTGAACGTCAGCTCGGCCGCGACCACGACCGGCGGCGTCGTCCTGCTCGTCGCCGCGCAGCAGGTGTTCGTCTTCCTCCGCGCGATCCTGAAGGTCGGGTACTACGCGGGGGTCCGGGAGACGATCCTTCGCCCCGCGCGCGCGCCCTTCCCGCCGCCGGAAGAGCCGGCCGAGGCGCTGGCGTGAAGACGATCCTGATCGCCGACGATCTGCCGGCGCACCTCGACCTCTTCGAGGTGATCCTGCAGCGCGCCGACTGCCGCCTCGTGCGGGCCGCCGACGGGATCGCCGCCCTTCGCCTCGTCCGCGAGGAGCGTCCCGACCTCGTCTATCTCGACATCGAAATGCCCGGGATGAACGGCGGAGAAGTCTGCCGGGCGCTCAAGGCCGACACCGCGAGCCGGGAGATCCCGGTGGTGCTCGTCTCCTCGCATCACGGGCGGGATTACGCCCTGAAGTGCGGCGCGGACCTCTTCCTCGGAAAACCCGTGGATGAACCCACCCTCCTCGAGAGCCTCGAGACGTTCCTCCGCCTGCAGGCGCGCGGCGAAACGCGGAAGGGCGTCGAATGGCCGCTCACGTTCTGGCGCGAGGGTTCGTCCCACGCGGGGAGGCTGCTCGACGTCTCGAAAACCGGCTTCTTCGTGGAATGCCGGAGGCCGCAATCGGTCGGCGCGCGCCTCGCGGTCGCCTTCCCCCTCCCCGAGGCCGGCGAATCGGGCGAGAAGATCTTCGTCGCGGAGGCGATCGTCGTGCGTTGGGAGAGCGCGCCGCGCTCCGGCATGGGCTGCCGGTTCTTCCGCACGACCCTCTCCAGCCGCGCCTCGCTGGAGCGATACCTGGAAGAGACTCCCTGAAGCAACCGCGGCGGGGCGGGCGGATCCTCTTCTACGGAACCGGAGCGACGGCCGGGGCGAGCGAAACGAGCTCGATCCCCGCGCCGCGCGCGATCTCGAGGGATCGCTCGTCGCGGTAGAACTCCCCGTAGTAGATCCGCCGCACGCCCGCGGTCGCGATCAACTTGAAGCAGTTCCAGCAGGGCGAGGCCGTCGTGTACAGCTCTCCTCCCGCGATCATCACGCCGTTTTTCGCCGCCTGCAGGATCGCGTTCGCCTCGGCGTGGACCGTCGCCACGCAGTGCCCGTCCTCCATCATGCATCCCACGTCCTCGCAGTGCGGGAGGCCGGGGAGGGAGCCGTTGTAGCCGGTCGAGAGGATCGTCTTGTCGCGGACGATCACCGCCCCGACGTGCTTGCGGGGACACGTCGAGCGGGTCGCCGCCTGCCGGGCGATGTTCATGAAGTAGGTGTGCCAGTCGACGCGTGAAGTCATCGTTGCCGCTCTCTCGGGTATGATCGAATCATATGTCGGATCGACGCGTCGTCGTGACGGGACTCGGCGCGGTGACCGCCCTCGGCTCCCATGTCGCCGACACGTGGGCGGCGCTGCTCGCGGGAAAATGCGGGATCCGCCCCCTCACCCTCTTCGATCCGTCGGCGTACCGCACGCAGACCGCCGCGCAGATCGACGACATCCCCGACGCCTTCATCGACCCCGCCCGCCGGCGGCGGATGTCGCGCGCCGACCGGCTCGGGATCGCCGCCGCCCGGGAGGCGATCGAAGCCTCGGGGCTGGATCTCGGCCGCGAAGATCCGACGCGGATCGGCGTCATCCTCGGGGGGGGTGTTTCGGGCCTGATGGACTCGGAGGCGAACTACGCCCTCATGCTCGCCGGCAAGCGGCCGCGTCCCAGCCGCTTCCTCAATCACCAGCCCGACGCGATCACCGACCGGCTCTCGGAGTATTTCGGCCTGCGCGGCATCAAGTCGACGATCACGACGGCGTGCTCCTCCTCGGGGGTTTCGATGGGCTACGCCTTCGACGCGATCCGCCACGGGATGGCCGACGTGGTCCTGACCGGCGGGTCCGACGTGCTCGCCCGGCTGACCTACGGCGGATTCAATTCGCTCCGGTCCGTCGATCCCGACCCCTGCCGCCCCTTCGACCGGAATCGCAAGGGACTGTCGATCGGCGAAGCCGCCGGCATCCTGGTCTTCGAGGAGGAAGGCCGGGCGCGGAGGCGCGGGGCCCCCATCCTCGCCGAGTTCCGGGGATACGGCGTGACGTCCGACGCGTACCACATGACGGCGCCGGAGCCCTCCGGCAAGGCGGGAGCGCGCACGATCGCGGCCGCCCTCGCGTCGGCGGAGCTGAATGCCGGCGACATCGGCTACGTCAACGCCCACGGAACCGCGACGCCCGCCAACGACTCGGCGGAGACCAACGCGATGAAGCTCGCCCTCGGGGAGCACGCGCGAAAGATTCCCGTCTCTTCGACGAAGTCCATGATCGGGCATTCCCTCTGCGCCGCCGGCGGCATCGAGGGAGTGATCTCGATCCTCGCGCTCCGCGACCAGGTCGCGCCCCCGACGATCCACCTCGAGGATCCCGATCCCGAATGCGATCTCGACTACGTCGCGGAAGGAGCGCGCCCCGTGCCGATCCGCGCCGTTCTTTCGAGCTCGTTCGCGTTCGGCGGCAACAGCGCGGTCGTCGCGTTCGCCGCCTACCCCCGCGGAAACGCCGCGTGACCGTCGTCGTCACCGGCCTGGGCGCCGTCTCCTGCATCGGCCGGAACACGCCGGCGTTCATGCGCGGTCTCCTCGCCGGGGAGTCCGGCATCCGGGCCATGACCCCCGAAGAGCGCGCCGGCGGCCAGGCGGAGTCGGTGGCCCGCATCGACCGGTGGACGCCGCAGCCCGAGCTCGCGCCCATGAAAGCGCGCCGCATCGACCTCGGCTCCCAGTACGCTGTGGTCGCGAGCCTCGAGGCGGCGCGCCAGAGCGGATTCCCCGTTTCCGAACGGCCCGACCGCCTCGGGATCGCTCTCGGCACCGGCTCGGCGGGTTCGGGCGCCCTGACCGAGTTCACCCGGGTGCTCCTCTCGGAATCCCCCGAAGCCGCCCCGCCCTTTCATTTTCCGAACACGATCGCCAACGCCCCGGCCTCGCAGGTTTCGATCGAGCTGAAATTCCTCGGGCCGAACGTCACGATCACCCAGAAAGATCCCTCCGCGCTGAACGCCGCGATCTACGCCTCCGGTTGCCTCGAGGACCGCCGCGCCGACGCCATGATCGCGGGAGGGGTGGACGAATGGAACGGCCTCTACTCTTCCGCCATGGACATGATGCACGCGCTGAGAGGAAGCCGGCGGCCTTCCGGCATCGTCCAGGGCGAGGGCTGTTTCGTGCTCTTCCTCGAGCGCGAGGACTCGGCGACGGAACGGGGCGCCTCCGCCCTCGCGCGCCTGGCGGGCTACGCTTTCGCGGGCTCGCCGTCGCCTCCTTACGCCTACGCGGACGACGACGCCGCGGCCGAGCGCGCCATGCGCGAGGCGCTGGAGCGATCCGGCGCCGCGCCCTCGGATGTCGATCTCGTCATGCCCTCGGCCAACGGGCGCGCCGAGATCGACGCGATGGAGCGCCGCGTCCTCGCCCGCGTCGTGGGAGCGAAGCCCTCGGTCGCCGTCAAGCAGGCGATCGGCGAGATGGCGGCCGCCGGCGGCGCGCAGCTCGTGGCGGCCGTATCGGCGATCGCAGAGGGTCGGGCCGCGACGGTGCTCGTCAACTCCTTCGGCGCGGGGGGAAATTTCCTCTCGGCCGTCCTGCGGACGCCATGAGGGGCTCGCGCGGCTCGCCTCCTCTCGAGGGCTTCCGCCTCACCATCCCGGTGCGGTTCTCGGAGTGCGACCTGTACGGTGTCGTCTGGCACGGCCGCTACGCCGTTTACCTCGAGGAGCTCCGGAACGCCGTGTGCGCGCGTCTCGAATGGAGCATCGTGGCGGCGCGCGAGGCCGGCTACCTGATTCCCGTCACCCGGATGGAAATCGCCTACCATGCGCCCGCGCGGTTCGAGACGAAGCTCGCGGTCGTGGGCCGCCTGCGTCCGCCCGAAGTCGCGCGATTCGTTTTCGACTACGAGATCCGGGATTCCGAAGGGAAGCTCCTGACGTCGGCGACGACCGAGCAGGTCGTGACGCGCCTCGACGGAGAGCTCCTGCTGTCGCTCCCGCCCCTTTTTCGCGGGCTCGCCGAGGCGATCCTCCGCGGCCAGGACTCGGGAGAATCCGCGGTCCTCTAAAAGACCCGCCGGGGCTTCAGGCGTCGTCCCCCACGACGCGGGGCAGGCGAATCTCCACCGAAGTTCCTTCGCCGACCGCCGATTCGATCGACAGCGTTCCCCCGTGCTCCTTGACGATCCTCGCCGCGACCATCAACCCGAGGCCCGTCCCCCCCTTCCGCGTCGTCCGGAAGAGCGCGGGGATCTCGCGGAGGAGCTCCGGAGCGATCCCCTCGCCGGTGTCCCGGACGCGGATCGAAACGGCGTCGTCGCCCGCTTCCGCCGCTTCGAGGCGCACCCGGCGGCGCTCCGCCGGAACCGGGAGGCACGCTTCCACCCCGTTTCGGACGACGTTCCAGAGGACCTGTCGCATCTTTCCCCCGTCCCAGCGGACGCTCGTGTCGGGGCACTCGCCGACCTCGACGGCAACGCCGCTCCGGCGCCCCTCGAGAGAGCAGAGCGCGGCGATCTCCGCGAGCAGCGGGTGCAGCGGCAGATCGTCCGGCTGGAGAGGGAGCGGCCGGGCGTAGAGCAGGAAATCGGAGACCAGGCGGTCGAGTCGCTTGACCTCGGCGTGCGCGACCGAAAATCGCTCGTTCTGGTCGGGAAACCGCTCCTCGAGATTCTGCAGCGTCAGTCCGATGGCATGCAGGGGATTTCGGATCTCGTGCGCGAGCCCGGCCGCGAGCGTTCCGAGCTCCGAGAGGCGGCGGTCCTCGACCCGCGATTCCTCGAGCCGGCGATTCCTCTCGATCAATCGCCAGACGAAGACGTCGCTCGCCGCCAGCGCCAGCAGGGCGGCGAAAGCCGCGAACGCGGTCTTGCGGACGAGATCCGAGCGGAGCGCTTCCAGCCGGGCCGCGACGGCCTCCTTGGAGACGCCCACGTGCAGGAAGCCGATGTTCTCGATCGGCACGGCGATGTCGTAGTCGGTGGTCGTCTGCGTCGAGCGGCGGCCCGTCCCTTCCGGCAGATCGAGCGCGGGCGTCGGCGGCTCGTCGGGAAACGTCCGGCGTCCTTCCGCGTGGCCTTCGAACAGGCGCCTCCCCTCCCGGTCGGTCACCGAGATGTACTCGACCGTTCTCTTCTCCTGGAGCACCGAGTGGAGGTACAGATCGGTCGCTTTCGTCGTTTCCGAGACGCGGAGAGGCCCCGGACCCCCGCCCGCGAGCCGTTTGGCGATCGATTCGGCGTCCGCGCGCGACTCGGCCAGGACCGATTCCGTGAGACGGGACGAGAGGGAGCGGAAGATCAGGAGGGCGAAGATTCCCAAGACGACCAGGAAAAGCCCCGCCGAAACCACCGATACGGCGAGAAGGCGTCGCTCGAAGCCGTGCTCGGCGCTCACGCCTTCATTGTATCGGGGCGGGGCTCCTTTCCCGGGGCCCCCGGGTCAGGCCGTCGCGCCCCGCTTGCGCTCGCGGCGCAGGTAGCGATAGTCGCGGATGCCGAATTCCGACATCTTCGCGATCAGCGATCCCCGCGAGATGTTCA
>Ga0070666_10001150_pt1 | contig 16091 bp, 15 predicted proteins | sample KBSS23metaG_FD_64677 | JGI IMG/M metagenome (GOLD analysis project Ga0070666, IMG submission 64677) | Switchgrass rhizosphere microbial communities from Kellogg Biological Station, Michigan, USA - KBS S2-3 metaG | ecosystem: Host-associated > Plants > Roots > Rhizosphere > Soil ... | reverse complement strand
ATGCTTGTGCACGGCGTCGAGGTACGGGTTGTTCTCGAAGCCGTCTTCCTTCACGTTCGCGACGTACATCGTCGGCTTGGACGTGATCAGGCAAAACGGCTTGATGAGCGCGCGTTCGTCGTCGGAGAAATCGAGCGCGCGGACGGGCTTCGCCTGGTCCAGTTGCGCGCGCACCTTCTCGAGCACGGCGACGAGCTTTGCCGCTTCCTTGTCGTTGCCCGATTTCGCGGCCTTCGAATAGCGCGAGAGCGCCTTTTCGACCGTGGCCAGATCGGCGAGCGCGAGTTCGGTGTTGATGACTTCGATGTCGGCGAGCGGGTCGATCTTGTTCGCGACGTGAATCACGTTCTCGTCTTCGAAGCAGCGCACGACGTGCGTGATCGCGTCGGTTTCGCGGATGTTGGCGAGGAACTGGTTGCCGAGGCCTTCGCCCTTGCTCGCGCCGGCGACCAGGCCCGCGATGTCGACGAACTCGACGACCGCCGGCAGGATGCGCTCGGGCTTGACGATCTCGGCGAGGGCGGAAAGGCGCGCATCCGGCACCTCGACGACGCCGACATTCGGCTCGATCGTGCAGAACGGATAGTTCTCGGCGGCAATGCCCGCCTTGGTCAGTGCATTGAAAAGTGTGGACTTGCCGACGTTGGGCAAGCCGACGATGCCGCATTGGAGGCTCATGGAATCCTTCGAACTGGTGAAACGGCGCGGGCCGCGAGGGTTTTCGCTGGTTTTCGCGCCCGGGCCGGGGCAAAAGGCCGCGGCCCGGGCGCGCAACGGGCACGCCGGGCGGCCACGTCGAGCGGCCGGGCAAACCGCTATTGTACCGCTGGTACCGGTCTAATCCGCTGCGCGGGGCGGCGCGGCCGTATCGCCGAACATCGCCGCTCACGAGCAACTGACGCACCGAACCTGTACCGCCGCCCGCTACGCCGCCCTTCCCCCGCAACCCCCGCAGCTATAATGCCCGCATGACTTCCCACCTTCAGACTTTCCACGCGGTCGTGGTCGGCGGCGGGCTCGTCGGCAAGACGGCGGCGCTCGCACTCACCCAGTCCGGCCTGCGCACGGCGCTCGTCGCATCGACTGCGGCGCCGCTGCCGCCCGGCGCCGCGTTCGATTCGCGCATCTATGCGCTGTCGTCGAGTTCGCAGGCGCTGCTCGAACGGCTGCGCGTGTGGCAGGCGCTCGACCGCTCGCGCCTCGGCCCCGTCTTCGACATGCGGGTCTTCGGCGACGCCCGCGCGGAGCTGCATTTCTCGGCGTTCCAGGCGTCGGTGCCGCAGCTCGCGTGGATCGTCGAATCGTCGCTGATCGAGCAGTCGCTCGACACCGCCTTGCGCTTCCAGCCGAATCTCACGTGGTTCGACTCGCGCGCGCAGGGCATGACCGTCGACGCCGCCGCCGCGCAGGTCACGCTCGCGAACGGCGAGACGCTCGAAGCCGACCTCGTTATCGGCGCCGACGGCGCGCATTCGTGGGTCCGCGCGCAGATGGGCGCGAAGGCGACGCGGCGCGACTACCGGCAAACGGGCGTCGTCGCGAACTTCAAGGCGGAAAAGCCGCACGGCGAGACCGCTTACCAGTGGTTCCGCGACACGGAGATCATCGCGCTGCTGCCGCTGCCGGACGATCACGTCTCGCTCGTCTGGTCGGCCCGCACCGACCACGCCGACGCGCTGATGAAGCTCGATCCGGCGCAATTGTCGGCAGAAGTGGAGAAGGCGACGGAGAACACGCTCGGCAAGCTCGATTGCGTGACGCCCGCGCAGGGTTTTCCGCTCGCGCTGCAGACCGTGGACAGGCTGATTGCGCCGCGTGTGGCGCTCGTCGGCGACGCCGCGCATCTCATTCACCCGCTCGCGGGGCAGGGCATGAACCTCGGTTTGCGCGACGTCGCGGCGCTCGCCGAAGTGATCGCGAACAAGGAAGCGTTCCGCGATCTCGGCGACCCGGTGCTGCTGCGCCGCTACGAACGCGCGCGTCGCGAGGACATTCAAAAACTGATGGCCGCCACAGACGGCCTGCAACGTCTCTTTTCCGTGCCGGGTACGCTGGCGCGCACGGTGCGCAACGCGGGCATGGCGCTCGTCGGGGCGCAGCCGCTCATCAAGCGCTGGCTGGTGTCGGCGGCGCTCGGCTAGGCACACGGCGCGGGCGAACCACGCCCGCGTCCTTCAGGAATCACAGGAAACCCGCATGAAAAACATCTTTCGCCCGGCCATCGTCGCGGCTGTCGCGCTCGGCGCGATTCTCGGCATCGGCTGCTCGGCCCAGGCCGATCAGACCACCGACAAGCTCAAGTCCACGCTGCAATCGCGCATGGGCGAAGCCGACATCAAGAGCATTCAGAAGACGCAGATTCCCGGCCTTTACGAGGTGAACCTCGGCTCGCAGATCGTCTACAGCGACGCGACCGGCAACTACGTGCTGCTCGGCGACCTCGTCGATACGCGCACGCGCACGAATCTCACGGAAGCGCGCCTCGCGGAAACGAACAAGATCGATTTCGCGAAGCTTCCGTTCGAGAACGCGGTGAAGGTGGTGAAAGGCAACGGCAGCCGCAAGATCGCGGTGTTCTCCGACCCGAACTGCCCGTACTGCAAGCAGCTCGAAACGACGCTCAAGTCCGTCGACAACGTGACGGTCTACACGTTCCTGTACCCCGTGCTGTCACCGGATTCGACGGTGAAGTCGAAGTCGATCTGGTGCGCGAAGGACCGCGCGGTCGCCTGGGAAAGCTGGATGCTCGACCACAAGGTGCCGGCGATGGCCAGCTGCGACACCGCCGCGATCGACAAGAACCTGAAACTCGGCCAGTCGATGAACGTCACCGGCACGCCGACCGTGTTCCTCGCCGACGGCCGCCGGCTGCCCGGCGCGGTGCCGGCGGACCGGCTGGAAAAGGAACTGTCGGCGGTGCGCTGATATCCGCACTATGCTCCACCGAGAGGCGCGCGAGGCGCCTCTTGTGATTTCTGGCCACGCCCGGTTCTGTCGGCGAAGGCCCCGCGCGCGAGGCGCGACACCCATAAGAACAATGACCAAGAACAACGACTGAGAACAAGGACAGCACGATGAATCCGATCCAGTACAGCATCGTTCCGAAGAATCCCGCCGCGCACGTGTTCGAGGTGACGCTCACCGTCGCGCAACCCGATCCCGCCGGACAGCGCTTCATGCTGCCCGTGTGGATTCCGGGCAGCTACATGGTGCGCGAATTCGCGCGCAACATCGTGACGCTGCAGGCGTTCAACGCCGCGGGCCGCCGCATCGCGATCGAGAAAATCGACAAGCACGCGTGGCAGGCCGCGCCGCACGACGGCCCGGTCACGCTGCGCTACGAGGTGTACGGCTGGGACCTGTCGGTGCGCGCCGCGCATCTGGACGACACCATCGGCTTTTTCAACGGCACGAGCGTGTTCCTGGCGGTCGAGGGACAGGCGGATGCGCCGTGCGTCGTCGATATCCGGGCGCCGCAGGGCGCGGCCTACCGCAACTGGCGCGTCGCGACGGCGCTGCCTGAAGCGCGCGGCACGAAGCGCTACGGCTTCGGCACGTATCAGGCGGCGAATTACGACGAGCTGATCGACCACCCGGTGACGCTCGGCGAATTCGCGCTCGGCAGCTTCAGCGCGCACGGCGTGAAGCACGACATCGTGATTTCGGGGCGCGTCGTCGGGCTCGACATGAGCCGCCTCGCGGCGGATCTGAAGCGCGTGTGCGAGGCGCAGATCGCGCTTTTCGAGCCGCGCACGAAGCGGGCGCCCGTCGACCGGTACGTGTTCATGACGGTCGCCGTCAGCGACGGCTACGGCGGGCTCGAGCATCGCGCGTCGACCGCGCTGATCTGCAACCGCGGCGACCTGCCGGTGACGGGGCGCCCGGAAATGACCGACGGCTATCGCACGTATCTGGGCCTGTGCAGCCACGAGTATTTCCATACGTGGAACGTGAAGCGGATCAAGCCGGCGGCGTTCGCGCCCTATGATCTGTCGCAGGAAAATTACACGTCGCTGCTGTGGCTCTTCGAAGGCTTCACGTCGTACTACGACGACCTGATGCTCGTGCGCAGCGGTGTAATCGCCGCAAGCGACTATTTCACGCTGCTCGGCAAGACGATCGGCGGCGTGCTGCGCGGCAGCGGGCGGTTGAAGCAGAGCGTCGCGGAAAGCTCGTTCGACGCGTGGGTCAAGTACTACCGCGCGGACGAAAACGCGCCGAACGCGATCGTCAGCTATTACCAGAAGGGCTCGCTCCTCGCGCTCGCGTTCGATCTGTCGATTCGCGCCCAGACGGCGAACCGCAAGTCCCTCGACGATGTCATGCGCCTGCTCTGGCAGCGCTACGGCCGCGATTTCTATAACGGCAGGCTGCGCGGCATCGAGGAATCGGAAGTGGAGGCGCTGTTTGCCGACGCCACCGGGGCCGACCTGAAAAAGCTGTTCCGCGACGGCGTGCACGGCACGCGCGATCTGCCGCTCGAAGCGCTCCTGGAGCCGTTCGGCGTGACGCTTGCCGCCGACGTCCCCACCAACGGCACGGCGGGCAAGCCGTCGCTCGGCGCGCGCGTGAAGGCGGGCGCAGCGGGTGGTGCGGACTGCGTGCTCGCGGTGGTCCACGAGGGCAGCGCGGCGCAGAAGGCGGGCTTGTCGGCGGGCGACGTGCTGGTCGCCCTCGACGGCCTGCGCGTCACGGGGTCCAATCTCGACAGCCTGTTGTCCCGCTATCTGCCGGGCGCGAAGGTCGAAGTGCACGCGTTCCGGCGCGACGAGTTGCGCCGCACGGATGTGAAGCTCGACGCGCCGGAAATCGCGCGCTATACGCTCACGGCCGCCGATGGCCGGGGCCCGGCGAGACAGTGGCGAGAGCGCTGGCTCAAGGGTTAGTGAAGCGGGCTAGAGAAGCAGGCTGAAGTGGCGTTATTCGGCATTTCGCCATGCCGACCCGCCCCGGTGCGGCGGATTGTTCTACCAGTGCAACAATCCGTCGCGAGTGCGCAGCTTGTTCCGGAGTGGCGAAAAAAGAAGAATGCATCCTGTCCGAGGCGCAAACGGCGCCCGAAACCCAAACGAAGGAACAGGAGCCACCATGACGACCATTCTGCAAATCAATTCCGCAGCCCGCTCGCAAGGCGCCCAATCGACGCTGCTTGCCGACGAACTCACCCTAAAGCTGCAACAGGCGAACCCCGGCGCGAAGACCGTCGTGCGCAACCTGCTGGCCGACAACCTGCCGCATCTCGACGACGCGACGCTCGGCGCGTTCTTCACGCCCGACGAAGAGCGCACTCCCGAGCAGAAGGCCATCAACGCCCGCAGCGCAGCGCTGATCGCGGAACTGCTGGCGGCGGACATCGTCGTGATCGCGGCGCCGCTGTACAACTTCGGCATCTCGTCGCAACTGAAGACGTACTTCGACTGGATCGCCCGCGCCGGCATCACCTTCCGCTACACCGCGACCGGCCCGGAAGGTCTGGTGCAGGGCAAGAAGGTGTACGTCGTGTCGGCACGCGGCGGCAAGTACGCCGGCACGCCGCATGATTCGCAGACGCCGTACCTGAGCTCGTTCCTCGGCTTCCTCGGCATGAGCGACGTGAACTTCATCTACGCAGAAGGCCTCGCGATGGGCCCGGAAGTCGCCAACGCCGCGCTGTCGGCAGCGCGCGACGCAATCGCCGCGGTGTAAGTTTCAGTCCTCACCGCAAGCAGCAAAAAAGCCCGCCGCGTCTTCGGACGCCGGCGGGCTTTCGTTTTCGTGCGCCTCGGGTTTCTTTCAGGCGAGCAGTTGCGGATTGTCGGGCAGCCGCCAGTCGATCGGCGTGCGGCCGTGCTTTTTCAGGAAGTCGTTCGCGAGCGCGAAATGTCCGCAACCGATGAATCCGCGATGCGCCGACAGCGGCGACGGATGCGGCGCCTCCAGCACGTAATGCTGCTTGCCGGTATCGGCGATCAGCGCGCGCTTTGCCTGCGCATGCGCGCCCCACAGCATGAAGACGAGGCTGTCGTGGCGCGTCGCGAGTTCGTGGATGAGCGTGTCGGTGCATTGCTCCCAGCCGCGTTTCGCGTGACTGCCCGCCTTGTCGCGCTCCACCGTCAGCGACGTGTTCAGGAGCAGCACGCCCTGCTGTGCCCACGAATCGAGACACCCGTGCTTCGGCGCGTCGAAGCCGAGGCTTGCGCTGATTTCCTTGAATATATTGCGCAGCGACGGCGGCGGCCGCACGGGCGATGGCACCGAGAACGCCAGCCCGTGAGCCTGCGGTGCGCCGCGATCCTCGCCGTGATACGGGTCCTGCCCGAGAATCACGATTTTCACGTCGTCCGGGCTCGTCAGGCGCAGCGCGCGGAATACGTCCGCGGGATAGACCGTCTTGCCCGCCGCGCGCTCGGCGTCGACGAACGCGCACAACGCCGCGTAATGCCTGCTTTCGATGAACGGGCGCAAGTGCCCGCGCCAGCCGGGCGGCAGCGCCTCGAACTGGCTTTCCAGCGTGGCGGTGGTTGCGGGCACGTCGAAAAGAGTGGACTGGTTCATTTCATTGCGCCGGGGGCGTCGTCTTCCGGCTGCTCGCGCAGCAGGTAGCCGCGCTGGGCCTTGCTGATGTCGTCCGGCTGCAGGTCGGGAAAGGCGCCTCGCAGGTGCGCGGCGAGTGTGGAAAGGGCGGCTTCGTCGCCGGACTTCAGCTCCAGCTCGACCTCGCTGATGGGCGACGTGCGCCGCCGTCCGTTGACGTCCGCGCTGACGTCGCCGAAATCGAGCGCGGCTTCGATCCGCGCGCCGTCATGCTCGATGTTCCAGAAAATGCGCGAAAAATCCGTGCGGAAGAGGGCGATCAGGCCGGGCGCCGCTTCTTTCAGCGCGCGGCATGCTTTTTCGTCGTCGCAGGCGGCGAGGAGCGCGCCGATATCGAGCGCGTCGCCCGGCACCGGCAGTTCCCATTCGTGCCGGCTGTGCAGGCCCGCCTTCGACTCGCCCACCGTCTTGTAGGTCTGAAGCCATTGCTGCGGCGTGCGGCGCAGGCGCAGCGCACTTTTCGCTTTCGCGAGCGTCAGCGCGGGCGTGTCGAAATAGACGTTCGCCAGCGCGATGGCCGTTCCCTCGCGTCCGGTGTGTTCGGCGAAGAATTGCGCGACCGCGTCGTGTTGCGACGCGGGCAGCGCGAGCTTGATCTCGCGTTCGATACTCAAAATGGCGGTTCCGGGAATGGTCAGAAGAACATGCGCGCGAGTTCGGTGCCGGGGTCTTCGGCGCGCATGAACGCCTCGCCGACGAGGAAGGTATCCACGTGCATCGCGCGCAGCCGCTCGACGTCGGCGCGGCACACGATGCCCGACTCCGTGACGACGATGCGCTCGTCGGGAATCATGTCGAGCATGTTGATGGTCGTGTCGACCGATGTCTCGAAAGTGCGCAGATTGCGGTTGTTCACGCCGATCAGCGGCGTCTTGAGCGTGAGCGCGCGAACCAGTTCGTCGGCGTCGTGCACTTCGACGAGCACCGCCAGCCCGAGCGAATGCGCGTAGGCTTCGAGGTCCTGCATCTGCGGGAGCGTGAGCGCCGCGGCGATCAGCAGGATGCAGTCGGCGCCCATCGCGCGGGCTTCGAGCACCTGGTACGGATCGATGATGAAGTCCTTGCGCAGCACCGGCAGGCTGCACGCGGCGCGCGCTTCTTCCAGATACGCGACGCTGCCCTTGAAGAACTGCACGTCGGTCAGCACGGAAAGGCACGCGGCGCCACCTTTTTCGTAGGACCGCGCGATGTCGGCGGGCACGAAATGCTCGCGCAGCACGCCCTTGGACGGACTCGCCTTCTTCACTTCCGCGATGATCGCGGGCTTGCCTTCGGCATGCTTCGCACGCAGCGCGCCGACGAAATCGCGCAGATCGCGTGCGCTCGCTTCGAGCCGCAGCTCCTCGATCGGCGCGCTTTGCTCGGCGGCGCGGATTTCTTCGCGTTTGACCGCGATGATGCGGTCGAGAATATCGCTCATTGTCTGGTGTCCTTGATCCCGCTATTTCGAAAATTGCTGGGTAAAGCGTACCAGTTCGTCTACTTTTTCGCGCGCAGCGCCGCTCGCGATCGCCTCGCGGGCCACGCCCATTCCGTCCGCAATCGATTCGACCACGTTCGCCGCATAGAGCGCCGTGCCCGCGTTCAGCGTGACGATCTCGCGCGCGACGCACACCTTGTTGTTCAGCGCGCCGAGCAGCATCGTCTTCGATTCCTGCGCGTCCGCGACCTTGAGCGTGCGATTCGACACCATCTGCAAGCCAAAGTCTTCCGGATGGATCTCGTACTCGCGCACTTCCCCGTGCACCAGTTCGCCGACCTTCGTCGCCGCGCCGAGCGACACCTCGTCCATGCCGTCCTTGCCGTACACGACGAGCACGTGCTTCGCGCCGAGCCGCTGCATCACGCGCACCTGAATGCCGACCAGGTCCTCGTGGAACACGCCCTGCAACTGGTTCGGCGCGCCCGCCGGATTGGTGAGCGGCCCGAGGATGTTGAAGATCGTGCGCACACCGAGTTCGCGGCGCACTGGCGCGATGTTCTTCATCGCCGGATGATGGTTCGGCGCGAACATGAATCCCATGCCGGTTTCGGCGATCGATGCGGCAACCTGTTCCGGTGTCAGATCGATGTTCACGCCGAGCGCTTCCAGCACGTCCGCGCTGCCCGACTTGCTCGATACGCCGCGATTGCCGTGTTTCGCGACTTTCGCGCCGGCCGCCGCCGCGACGAACATGGTCGCGGTGGAAATGTTGAACGTGTGCGAGCCGTCGCCGCCGGTGCCGACGATATCGACGAAATTCGAGTTGTCCTCGACTTCGACGTGGTTCGCGAATTCGCGCATCACCGTCGCGGCCGCGGCGATTTCACCGATGGTTTCCTTCTTCACGCGCAGGCCCGTGATGATCGCAGCGGCCATGACCGGCGACATCTCGCCGCGCATGATCATGCGCATCAGGTGCAGCATTTCGTCGTGGAAAATCTCGCGGTGCTCGATCGTGCGTTGCAGCGCTTCCTGGGCAGTGATCATGATGGGCTCCTCCCCTCGCTTCTTTCGTTTCTTTCGTTTCTCGTAGCGCGCTCTTTGCGCGCGCTTGCTTCCTGCTCGTTCGATTTCGTTCGCTTATCTACGCGCGCTTGCCCTGCGCAGGACTTTTCACGAAGTTTTCGAGCAGCGCGTGGCCGTGTTCGGACAGGATCGATTCGGGGTGGAACTGCACGCCCTCGACCGCCAGTTCCTTGTGGCGCACGCCCATGATTTCGCCGTCCGGCGTCCACGCCGATATTTCGAGGCAATCCGGCAGCGATTCGCGCTCGATCGCAAGCGAGTGATAGCGCGTCACCTTGAAGTGCTTCGGCAGGTCGGAGAACACGCCCTTGCAGTCGGTTTCGATCTCGCTCACCTTGCCGTGCATGATGGTCTGCGCGCGCACGACGCGTCCGCCGAACGCCTCGCCGATCGCCTGATGGCCGAGGCAGACGCCGAGAATCGGCAGCTTGCCGGAGAATTCGCGCAGCACGTCGAGTGTGATGCCCGCGTGTTGCGGGTTGCTCGGCCCCGGCGACAGGCAGATGCGCGCGGGGTTGAGCTTCGCGATTCCGTCGAGGGTGATCTCGTCGTTGCGGTAGGTCTCCACGTCTTCGCCGAGTTCGCCGAAGTACTGGACCAGGTTGTAGGTGAACGAGTCGTAGTTGTCGATCATCAGAAGCATGGTCTTTCTCCGGTCAGAAGTCGATGTCGAGGCCGTCCTGCACCTGCTCGGCGGCGCGCAGCACAGCGCGCGCCTTGTTCTCGGTCTCCTGCCATTCGGATTCCGGCACCGAATCCGCGACGATGCCCGCCGCGGCCTGCACGTACAGATTGCCCTTGTGGATGAGTCCGGTGCGGATCGCGATGGCGAGATCCATCTCGCCCGAGAACGACAGGTAGCCGACGGCGCCGCCGTACAGGCCGCGCTTCACGGGTTCGAGTTCGTCGATAAGTTCCATCGCGCGCACCTTCGGCGCGCCCGAGAGCGTGCCGGCGGGGAACGTCGCGCGCAGCACGTCGTAGTTCGTCATGCCGGGCTTGAGCTTGCCCTCCACCGAACTGACGATGTGCTGAACGTGCGAGTACTTCTCGATGATCATCTTGTCCGTCACCGCAACCGAGCCCGTCTGCGCGATGCGGCCGACGTCGTTGCGCGCGAGGTCGATCAGCATGACGTGCTCGGCGATTTCCTTCGGATCGTTCAGCAGTTCGGTGGCGAGTTCGGCGTCGCGCTCGGGCGTGTTGCCGCGCGGCCGGGTGCCGGCGAGCGGGCGAATCGTGACGATCTGGTCTTCGGCGCGTTTTTCCTGCCGCACGAGAATTTCCGGCGACGCCCCGACGACGTGAAATTCGCCGCCGAAGTTGTAGTAATACATATAGGGCGACGGATTCAGCGAGCGAAGCGCGCGGTAGAGCGAAAGAGGATTGTCGCGGAACGGCTTGATGAGGCGCTGGCCGACCTGGACCTGCATCAGCTCGCCGGCCGCGATGTATTCCTTCGCGCGGCGCACCGCGTTCAGGTAATCCTCCTTGGCGAACTCCCGGTGCGTCTCGGTGCGCACGCTCGGCGAGGTCACCGGCGGCTGGACCGTCGTGCGCAGGCGCGCGCGCAGTTCGCGCAGACGCTGCTTCGCCTTCGTGTAGGCCTCGGGCACCATCGGATCGGCGTAGACGATCAGGTAGAGCTTGCCGGCGAGGTTGTCGATGACCGCCACTTCCTCGGTCAGCAGCAACTGGATGTCGGGCAGGCCGAGATCGTCAGGCGGCGCGGTGTTCGCCAGCTTCTTTTCGATATAGCGCACCGCGTCATAGCCGAAATAGCCGGCGAGGCCGCCGCAAAAGCGCGGCAGGCCCGGCCGCTGCGCCACTTTGAAGCGTTTCTGGAATTGCTCGATGAATGCGAGCGGATCGCCTTCGTCCGTCTCGATCGTCTTGCCGTCCCGGACCACTTCCGACACGCCGTTCTGCGCGCGGACCATGGTCCGCGCGGGCAGGCCGATGAACGAATAGCGTCCGAAGCGCTCCCCGCCGACAACCGACTCCAGCAGGAACGAGTTCGCGCCGTTGCGTTCGGCCTGCGCGAGCTTGAGGTAGAGGGAAAGGGGCGTTTCGAGGTCGGCGAGCGCCTCGGCGATCAGCGGAATGCGGTTGAAGCCTTCGTTCGCCAGCGATTGGAATTCGAGTTCGGTCATGTTTCGATCCTTTACGTGTCGCGCGTCTTCGATTTATACGCGGCATCGGGCAAAAACTGGGGCGCTGCGGCAGGTTTTTCCGCGCTGGACCGATCCGGCGTTCAGATGTACCCGCGCTTTGCCGCACGCGCCGGTCCGGCGTTGCGCTCGCACGGGCGTCGGGATGACGCGCGGCACAGCACAGACGACGGCACGGCGAATGATGCGGCTCGGACACGCCTCAAGCAGAACTCGAGGTAAGGCAAATCGGCAGGATCGGCGCGCGGATGCGCAACGAAGCAAAAAACGGATGCCGAAGCGTGGCGCTTCAGCGTACCTCAGGCGAGGTTAGCGCGACCAGCGACGCCAGGGCCAGGCTCCCCGGTCGATGGTGCTCAGACTCCGTTTTTTGTTCAGAAACATGAGGATGGACTATTCAGTCGGTGTAGGTGTGGGCGGTGCCAGGGTGGCGGCAATCGCCTGCGCTGCAGCATGCAGCGAAGAAACTATACCATCGGATTTTACTGTTTGCACAGCTTTGCCGTGGTTGTAGCCGTAGGGTACCGTCAGCGTCGCCATGCCCGCCGCGCGGCCAGCGAGCGCATCGTTTTCCGAATCGCCGACAGCTACCGTCTCGCGCGGCAGCACGTCGAGCCGCTCGCAGGCGGTCAGCATCGGCAGAAGGTCGGGCTTTTTCTGCGCGAGCGAATCGCCGCCCAGCACTACCTTGAAATAGCCGGCCAGGCCGAAATGCGTGAGCAGTTCGACGGCGAACCGATGCGGCTTGTTCGTCACGCAGGCGAGCGCGATGCCGAGATCGCGCATGGCCTCCAGCCCTTCCTTCACGTCGGGGAAAAGCGTGGAGTGGCGGCCGTTGATCTTCGCGTACTCGCTCTGGTAGATGGCGAGGGCGTCGTCGAACTGGGCCGCCGCCTGCGACGGTGAAAAGCGCACGGCGAGCACGCTGCGAATCAGGTTTTCCGATCCCTTCCCGACGTAGCCGATCACTTCCGCGCGCTCGGTGGGCGGCGCGCCGATGCGGGCAAGCATTGCGTTGAGGGCCGCGACGAAGTCGTCGGCGGTGTCGACCATGGTGCCGTCTAGGTCGATGATCGCTGCGCGGATCGGCTTGTTCGTGAAGGCGGGAGATGCCGCCGCAAGGTCGCTCATTTTCGTGCTCCGGATTGGCTTTCGGTTTTCGCCAGTTCGGCGCGCATCTCGTCGATCACCGTCCGGTAGTCGTGCTTGCCGAAAATCGCCGAGCCGGCCACGAAGGTGTCCGCACCGGCCGCGGCGATTTCCGCGATGTTGTCCACTTTCACGCCGCCGTCGATTTCCAGATGGATCTCGCGGCCGGTCCGGTCGCGGTAGGCGTCGATGCGCGAGCGCGCCTCGCGCAGCTTGTTGAGCGCCTCGGGAATGAACGACTGTCCGCCGAAGCCCGGATTCACCGACATGATCAGCACCAGGTCGACGCGGTCCATCACGTGATCGAGATAATTGAGCGGCGTGGCCGGGTTGAACACGAGGCCCGCCTTGCAGCCGTGATCGCGGATCAGCGACAGCGTGCGGTCGATGTGATCCGAACCTTCCGGGTGAAAACTGATCACATTGGCGCCGGCTTTCGCGAAGTCGGGCACGATCCGGTCGACGGGGCGCACCATCAGATGCACGTCGATGGGGACGTCCACGTGCGGGCGGATCGCCTCGCACACCATCGGTCCGATGGTCAGGTTCGGCACGTAATGGTTGTCCATCACGTCGAAGTGGATCCAGTCTGCGCCGGCCGCGACGACGTTGCGGACCTCCTCGCCGAGCCGGGAGAAGTCGGCGGACAATATGCTGGGAGCGATGCGAAATTGCGTCATGACGTGGGCCGGTAGCAATCGAAAGGCGTCATTTTAACGCGCGACGGCGTTCCGGAACGTAGACCGAACGGCCGGCGATGCGCCCGGAGCCGGCGCGGCGTGTTGCGGCGTCAGGCCGCATCAAGCAGAATGCGTCACCAACATGGCGAAGTAGGCCTGGTCGCCTCGAACCGGGGCGCCAGCATTGAATTGGAAAAAAGATGAGCCAGTATGAATTCAGCGTATCGGTGCAGACCCGTTATCTGCCCGAGCAGTCCGATCCGGATAGCCGCCAGTACGCGTTCGCCTACACGCTGACGATCCGCAATACCGGCGAGGTCGCGGCGCAACTGATTGCTCGCCACTGGATCATCACGGACAGCGACAATCACGTGCAGGAAGTGAAAGGGCTGGGCGTGGTCGGCCATCAGCCGCTGCTGCCGCCGGGCGAACAATTCGAATATACGAGCTGGGCGGTGATCGCCACGCCGGTCGGCACGATGCGTGGCGCGTATTTCTGCGTGGCCGAGGACGGCGAGCGTTTCGAGGCGCCGGTGGCGGAATTCGCGCTGCACATGCCGCGCACGCTGCACTGAACCCGAATCAGCGGCGCTTCGCCGAATCGTTCGCCCGGTTCTTCTTCTTGCCCGACGCCGTCCACACGACGATAAAAATCAGCAGGAGCAGCGCGACGAGCGACTCGAGCGCAAAAATCAGCATTGGATATTCGTCGAACAGATCAGACATGGCGGTTCCCATCAAGAACGAACATTGTATGCGTTTCAACCGCCCCGCCGCAGGAGCAGCGGGCTGGGCAGCTTCAATTGCAGCGGCGGTCCTGCTCGCGGCGTGTGGCGGCGGCAGCGCGGTCAAATCCGGGCTCGGCACGGCGCCCGGCGGCACGCCGATCGTCACGGGGCAGCGCGCCGCGGCCCGCCTGACCGCGGTGAGCTGGCAGCAGGTTCCTGGCTGGCAGGACGATTCCCTGATCGGAGCGACGGCCGCGCTGCGTCAGAACTGCAGCCGGCTCGCGCGCCAGCCGAACTGGCAGAAGGCCTGCGCTGCCGCGCAGCGTCTGGATGATCTCGACATGACGGCCGCCCGCGATTTCTTCGAAACCTATTTCACGCCGTTTCAGCTAGCGAACACCGACGGCACGCTCGACGGGCTCGTGACCGGCTATTACGAGCCCCTCCTGCGCGGTTCGCGCACGCGCCACGGCTCCTATCAGTACGCGCTCTACAAATGGCCGTATCGCTACAAGGCGGGCTCGGCGCTTCCGCCGCGCGCCCAGCTCGAGCGTTCGGGGGCGCTGGAGGGCAATGAACTGGTATGGGTCGACGATCCGATCGAAGCGTTCTTCCTGCAAGTGCAGGGCTCGGGGCGCGTCGTGATGGAAGATGGCAGCGTCATGCGGGTCGGCTTTGGCGGAACGAACAACCAGCCCTACAAGTCGATCGGCCGCGAGCTGCTGGACCGCCGCGAACTGACACCCGCGCAGGCGACGATGCAGGGCATCAAGGCGTGGGCGAAAGCGAATCCGGCGCGCGTCGATGCCTTGCTCGACGTCAATCCGCGCTTCGTGTTCTTTCGCGAAATGCCGGCGAACGACGTGATGCCCGCGAGCCTCGGGGACGGCCCGGTCGGTGCGCTAGGTGTTCCACTAACGCCGGAACGCTCGATCGCCGTCGATCCTTCGGCGATTCCGCTCGGCACGCCGGTTTTCCTTCAGACCACGCGCCCGCTGAGCAACTCGCCGATGAACCGGCTGGTGTTCGCCCAGGACACGGGCAGCGCGATCAAGGGCGGCGTACGCGCCGACTATTTCTGGGGTCTCGGCGACGACGCCGGCGACCTGGCCGGCCGCATGAAGCAGGGCGGCCGGATGTGGCTGCTGCTGCCCAATTCGTAGGTCCGTAGGTCGTAAGCCGTAAGGACACGGGCACGACGTTGGGGCCGGCGTTTCGAGGCCTTGACGCTTCGAAGATCTGCGGCGGCGCGCGAGCGCCGCCCTTCGCCCCGCCACCGACATCCTCACGCCTTCAGGTTTCTCCGGTCCACGACCCGCCGCGCCTTTCCGACCGACCGTTCGATCCCGTTGACCCCCAGCACGTTCACCACGGCGCTCACGCCGATCAGCGCCTTGATGTCGTACACGAGGGCGGCCTTGGCACTTTCGAGCGCGGCGAGATCGGGCGCCGTTTCCGGACACGGCTCGACATTGAGCGTCATCACGTCGAGCGGGCCTTCCTTGGTCAGCACGATCTGGTAGTGCGGCGCGAGCGCGTGGCGCTTGAGCAGCAGTTCCTCGATCTGGGTCGGGAACACGTTCACGCCGCGGATGATCATCATGTCGTCCGAGCGGCCGGTGATCTTCTCCATGCGGCGCATCGTGCGCGCCGTGCCCGGCAGAAGCCGCGTGAGATCGCGCGTGCGATAGCGGATGATCGGCAGGGCCTCCTTCGTCAGCGACGTGAACACGAGTTCGCCGAATTCGCCGTCTGGCAGCACTTCGCCCGTCTCCGGGTCGATGATTTCGGGGTAGAAATGGTCTTCCCAGATCGTCGGGCCGTCCTTGGTCTCCGCGCATTCCGACGCCACGCCCGGGCCGATGACTTCCGACAGCCCGTAGATGTCGACGGCATCGATGCCCATGCGCTTTTCGATTGCCGAGCGCATGTCGTTCGTCCACGGTTCCGCGCCGAAGATGCCGATGCGAAGCGAGCAGCTTGCCGGATCGAGGCCTTGCCGCTCCAGTTCGTCGGCGATCGACAGCATGTAGCTCGGCGTGACCATGATGATGTCCGGCCGGAAGTCCTGGATGAGCTGGACCTGCTTCTCGGTCTGGCCGCCGCCGAACGGAATGACGGTGAGGCCCGCGCGCTCGGCGCCGTAGTGTGCGCCGAGGCCGCCGGTAAAGAGCCCGTAGCCGTAGCTCACGTGCACTTTGTCGCCGCGGCGGGCGCCCGCTGCGCGGATCGAGCGCGCGACGAGATTCGCCCAGGTGTCGATGTCCTTCGCGGTGTAGCC
>Ga0070666_10001144_pt1 | contig 16131 bp, 12 predicted proteins | sample KBSS23metaG_FD_64677 | JGI IMG/M metagenome (GOLD analysis project Ga0070666, IMG submission 64677) | Switchgrass rhizosphere microbial communities from Kellogg Biological Station, Michigan, USA - KBS S2-3 metaG | ecosystem: Host-associated > Plants > Roots > Rhizosphere > Soil ... | reverse complement strand
ACCATGTAAACGAAGACCTGAAGGAGTCGGCGCTTCGTTTCGGGACTTACGAGCACAATCGGCTTTCGGGGCGGTGGCGGATAGTAGACCGGTACCTGCATTCCATAAGCGGGGGGCACGATTTGACCGGACGCATTCTGCGGATAGGGCGGTTGCACGCCAGCGACTTGGTGTGCGTAGGGACTTCCCGACTGCTGCCCATACGGCGGCTGCACAGGAACGCCGTATGCACTTGCAGGATATAGCGGTGGCGGAGGAAGCGAAAACGTTTGGCCCTGCTGAGTTTGCTGATTCGCTTGCTGCATGCGCGGATCAACCATTTGCGACGTCGACGCATTCATCGCGCCTTCCAACTCTTCAATGAAATCTCGCGCGGACCGTTGTCTAAGTTGCGGACTCTTATCGAGCGCACGCTCCACCACTTGCCAGAGCGCCCAGTTAATCTGCTGCGGACGATCCGGATTCTTGTTCATGATCGCGTACGTAATGGTCACGACCGAATCGCCGGGGAATGGCTTGACGCCCGAAAGCATTTCGTAAAGCACGACGCCTACGCTGAACAAGTCGCTGCGCGCATCGATGTCTCGTCCGACGACTTGCTCAGGAGACATATAGCTCGGCGTTCCGAAAACCTGGCCGTCCATCGTCAAGTTCGGCTCGAACGTCAATCGCGCGATACCGAAGTCGGTGAGTTTGATCGCACCGGAAGAAAGCAGTTGCACGTTATCCGGTTTGATGTCGCGATGGATGACTCCCTTCGAGTGGGCGTATTCCAAGCCTTCGAGAATTGCCGTTGCGACCTCTACCGCCTTTTCAGGAGGCAAGAAACCTTTCGTATCCAATTCGTTGCGGAGAGTCTTGCCGTCGAGATACTCCATCGCGATGAAGTAACGATCCGACTCCTGTCCCACCTCGAACACGGTCATGATGTTCGGATGAGCAAGCGATCCTGCCGCGCGAGCCTCTCGTAAGAAGCGCTTGATGCGGTCTTCTTTCTGAGCGGTCGTCGAACCGCCCGGCATGGATAGTTCTTTCACCGCCACTCGGCGATTCATGAGCGGGTCGTACGCCTCGTAGACGATGTCGTTCGAACGCGCAATCTCGCGGATGATGTGGTACTTGCCCAGGGTGGTTGGGGGTGATCCGCTCATATACGCTCGCTCTTTTTACAGGACGCTTAGAATTGCCAGGAATGTGCTGTCCCTGCAAAGGATGCCTGGTCTTTGCCTCAGATTTAGGTGGAAACACCTGAGCGGAACACCTCGAATAACACCGAGGATTCCACTGACATCGGATCTCATGCCTTTGTCATCGGGGCGACTTTGCGACGGTACAACCTTATTTTTGTCGGGCTTGCGTTAACCCTACCCGCTTCTTTGCTGGCAAGCGAGGCGCACATGCGCGCCTTCGGCCCTCAGAGCACCGTGCGAGTTGCTAGGCCGACCGTCCGGTGGGAAGTGTGGCCGGGTCCTGGTAGCACCCTGACCTCCACGATGATGACCATCAACGGTCAGGACGTCCGCCCGAAATACGACCGAGCAGGGCGAGCGCTCACTTATACGCCGAGCCAGCCTTTGGATGAGGGCACATACAGCGTCGAGTGCAAAGTCATTGTCGACGACTTCATGCCGGTGACGAAATCTTGGAAATTCAAGATTGCTGCAGGGGCGGCAGAAGGGTTGCCCTCGCCATCCGACGATCAGGTTCGAGAGGTTTCGGAGATCAATCGCCTCCGCGGCCTAATGAGACTGCCAGATCTGGAGATCGATCCCCGTCTTTGCGCAGCAGCGATGGCTCATACGAACTACCTGTCGGTAAACAATTTGACCGGCCACTATCAACGCGCAGGCGATCCCTCGTTCGTGGGCGTCTCTCCGGGAGACCGGCTCGATGCGTTCGGCTATTCCGACGGATCATGGGAAGGCGTGGACTACGGTCGTCAATCCGACTTGACGTCTGTCAATCGGTTGTTCGATGCGCCTTATCATCGACTTCCCTTCTTGCAGCCAGGCTCGACCGTTGTCGGAGCGGGCAGTATGCCATGCCACATGACGCTTGAATTTGGAATGTCTGCGACCTCCGGCGTTGTTGTTTCACCGGCGGATGGTCAGCGCGATATCAAGACAAGTTGGCACGGACCGGAAAGTCCCGATCCACTCGCCATGCACGGCGTGGACGGAGTGGTTGGGTATCCGATCGTGTTCTCCTATTTCAGCCCACAGCAAGAAAAGATCGTTGTCGAAAAAGCGACGCTTCGAACGGCGCTCGGTGATTTGGTGCCGTTCTATCTGAACACACCAGACAACGACAAGGAACTGAATTTCGCAGCGCTCGTGATTCCGAGGTCGCCGCTGAAGCCGCACACCGGCTACACGGTTAGCGTCGATGCGCATACGGCGTCAGGAAAAGATATTTCTCAGACGTGGCGTTTTGTTACTGGTGGATGAATCGCAAATTGTGAATCGTGAATCGACCGAAGGTTCCGAAGGCAACCACAGAGGCACCGAGGTTTCACAGAGACACTGTGTGATTCTAACATCCATCACTGTTTCCCGATAGCGGGCTCGATCAATCGAATCGTCATGTCCGCGGTGCCGTCTTTGCTCTCGACTCCGTTTAGGGCTCCTTCGATGAGCATTCCCGTCTCGATATCGAACAGCAGATGAAAGGGCTGCGCACTCTTGAGCTGGCCTCCCGGATCCAGAGTAACGGCGACGTGAGCAAGCCGCTTTCCATTCTTCTCATCGATCGATTGCAGAACGGATGTCGCCGGCGTTCCTTGATAGTCCGTCTTCCATGTGTCGCCGACTTTTACGGGATGGGGCGGGAGCAAACTCTCGTTTGACGGATCTTGCGTTCTCATGCCGGGGACGCCACCGCTTTGCGAAACAAGCTGCCCATGAACGTCCATGATCTGTTCAACGGTCGCCGATTTCAGCGATTCCGGAGTGACACCCTTCGGGATCACCTTGTTGACTTCTTCCTTCGTGATTTCGTTGCGGAACGTGATATGGTCGCCGTTGATTCGTGTTGCGGTGCGCAGAATTCCCATGTTCAGCGTGAGCCGCTTGTTCTGAGATATGGCCACAACGGTGACGTCGTACGCATACGCCTTATTCAGTTCGGGCTTCAGTTGGAGGTCGTACGTCTTTGCGGTGCCGCAGGAACAAACCGTTACGACGAGTGCCGCAGCAATCGCAAACTTGCAAAAACGTGTCACAGCCTTAGTATTCACAAAACCAATGAAAATGGGCCGAGGACCATAAGCCTTCGGCCCATTGACGAAGCTCAGCGCTTGTCGAGCTCGACGTACGACTGGCGCTGATGGCCCTCGTAGATCGCCGTCGGGCGGATCAAGCGGTTGTTTCGCAACTGTTCGATCGCGTGCGCCGTCCAACCCGAAACACGTGCGACCACAAAGATCGGCGTGTAAAGATCGATCGGAATATCCAGAAGGTAGTAGGCGTAGGCGGCTGGGAAGTCGACGTTCGGATAGAGGTTCTTCTTCTCGAGCATCGTCTTCTCCAAGATGTCGGCAATCTCGCCGAACTTGGTGTTGCCCATTTCCTTGCCAAGCTCCTTCGCAACGCGAGTCATGTGGAAGGCACGGCTGTCGCCGACCTTGTATTCGCGGTGGCCAAAGCCCATGATCTTCTTCTTGTTCGTAAGCGCATCATCGATCCAAGCCTGTGCCTTATCTGGCGAACCGATCTCGAGGATCATCTTCATCGCTTCTTCGTTCGCGCCGCCATGGAGAGGTCCGCGAAGAGTGCCGATTCCCGACACGATGCCTGAATAAAGGTCGCTCAAAGTCGCGACCGTCACTCGGCAGGCGAAGGTTGACGCGTTGAAACCGTGCTCAGCGTAGAGGGTGAGCGATCCTTCCATCACCTCGACCGTCTTGGCTTTGGGCTCCTCGCCACTCATCAGATAAAGGAAACTTTGCGCGGTGTTGTGCTCCGGCTTCGGCTTGAGGGGCTCGAGTCCCTTTCGGATTCTGTGGCCATTGGCGACCATCGTGCCCGCCTTCGCGACGATGCGGACGGCCTTGCGAAGATTCGCTGCGTCGTCCGTAGATGGCTTCGAGTAATCCGGATCGAACGGCGCGAGCGCAGAGAAGGCCGTGCGGATCATGTCCATCGGATGGCTGGTCTTCGGCATCGCCTTCAGCACGTCGTAAATCTGCGAAGGGACTTCTCGCTCGTCGGCGAGGGTCTTGCGGAAATCTTCCAGCTCTTTCTTGTTGGGCAGCTTTTCGAACAGTAGGAGGTAGGCGGTTTGCTCGAAGGAACCTTTCTCCGCGAGGTCGTGGACGTTGTAACCTCGGTATTCGAGACGGCTGTTTGCCGCGTCGATTTCAGAGATCGTGGAGATGCCGGCGATAACGCCCTCAAGTCCGGGGCTGTAGTTGGGATATTTCTCGGTCACAGTGGCGCTCATTTGCTTCCTCTAAGTGGGGGAACGGCAGCCATTTTACCGAATTTTGATGCCGAATTTGCGGGCCATTTGGCAGTTTTTGGGTCCGAGTGATGGCCGTTTGCGAGGGCAGATGCATCCGCAATAGCAGACGGCGGCGAACAATCTAACTTTCTTACTTGCCGAGGGACTGAAGCATCTGGGCGACGCCGGGATCGCCAGGCTTGAGTTGGTTTGCGCGGTCAAGATACTGTCGTGCAGCCGCCTTGTCTCCGGTGGCCATCGCGAGCTGGGCGAGTGAAGCCACGGAGGTGAAATTAGTCGGGCGAATTCCAAGAGCGCCTTGAAATGCCGTGATCGCTCCCCGAATATCACCGCTCCGAGCTCTCGCTTCCCCGAGTTTATTGAAGACATCGCTGAGCCAGTTCTCGCCGCTCATGGGTCCTTTGTTGAGGATCACTTGCGCCTGCACCTTTTGGTCGGTTTGGAAGATGCTCGCGCCGCCATCAGGGGCACGCCACGCCGACGACCCGAACACTTGATCGAGCAGCCCCTCCAATACGGTCGCCGCCTCTTTGGGATTAGGCGGCTGATCTTGGGAGGACGACATTAGAGTGATGGCGAGGTTCTCGCGCGCTTGCAAGAACGTCGGATCCACCTGCACGATCGTCGTGAACAAACTCGTTTGATCCAACCATGGTGCGATCGCGGTCGATGCCATCGCGAGCCACCAGATGGAGAAGACTGCTCCGACACCCAGGGCGATATTCTTTGGCACGTACTTGATGAGCACGATCGCGAATAGCGCAGCAAGTCCCACGACAGCTAGTCCAGCGCGATAGGGAGCGACGACGAGCGAAGGCGGCGGAATGATATTCGCGACGGGCAAGATTGAGAGCAATAGAAATGCTCCAAACCAGGCGAGACCTCTATCGGCTCTCAGTATCCGAAACCACGCGAAGGCAAATGCCGCGACAAAGAGAAACCCGAGAAAGGTCCAAACCCAGATCGACGAGGCAAACGATCCGAGCGTGTATGTCTGCAACCACTTCCCGGTCGGGAAAAACAGAATCAAAACGTAATAGGCGAGCGTCTGCCCGATCACTTGGACGCGTTGCGTTAATCCCCAAGTAATGTCGGGATATCCCGGAAAGTAAATCTTCCAAAGAATCAAAAAGAAGATCGCGCCTGCGGCATAGGGCACGATCAAGGGAAGCGATTTCTTCTGCGAGTCAAACGCCCATGCCGCTAACGGTACAAGCAGGATCAGGGCGATCGTCTGCTCTTTACAGAACAGCGCGAGCAAGAAGAACACAGCCGACAACGCGCTCCACAACAGTTTCTTTGGCGTCTCGCGTAGTGACAGCACGAGGGTGTAAGCAAAAAGGAGAACGAGAAGCGTGCCCAAGCAATCGGTGATTCCCCCGATCCAGGAGATCGTACTGACGAGGACAGGATGGATCGCAAAAAAGAAGCCACCGAGAAGCGCGATCTTTCGGCTTCGGAAACATTCGAGAAGCAGGCCGATAAGGACAGCGCAGCCCGCCACATGGAGCAGCACGTTCACCAAGTGGTAGTAGAACGTCGAGCCGTGAAAGAGAGTGTTTTCGAAAAGTAGAAATAGGGCGACGAGGGGCCGAAAATAGCCGTGGAGAAATGGCTGAGTGATGGCGCCGGAAAGGGTGCCGCCCCCGATGCCCTCGCCGGAAAGAATCTGATTGTCATCCCAGACGGGGCGTCCGCTTAGGGTCGAGATGTAGAGCGCGAAGGAAAGGAGGAGTACCGCCCAAAAAGCGAAGCGCCATGATCGCAACAAGCTCGTGGCCGAATCGCCTGTTGCAATCATGGCGCGTCAAGTTTTGCTTTTTTAGCGTTTGTCGTGTTTGATTAGTATCGCGGGTAGTTGCTCTCACCCTTCTTTGGCTTGAACGCGTACTGAACTACGCTGGGGTCGTAGACCGCAGGCAGGTAGCCCGTTTTCGCATACAAATACAGCGCTGTCTGGAACACGCCTGTGAGCGTGGAACTGATGAGCGAGACCAGCAGGATGAAGAAGATGCCGCCGACGATCGTCATGGCGCCGATGATCATCGCACCCGTCGCAAGAAGGTAGACGCCGATTCCGATTGGAATGATGGCCACCATCGCGATGAGCGAGAAGATGAGGTGCAACGACGTGTTGACGATGATATTCTCGCCCCACGTCTTGCGAAGCATGCTGCCCGAATCCTTGATCGCTTGAACCGGTCCCTTATTCTCGATCACGAGAATAGGCGCGACGAAGTAGGTCAGCAGCGTCCAGCCGAATCCGAGGACGCGCGCGATGATCGAACCGACGAATCCAGCTCTCTCGGCAACGGTCTTCAAAATCATTCCGACCGTAGCTGCGATGAACGCATAGCAGAAGATCGAACCGATGTGGGAGAACGCGTTTCGCATGCCGTCCTTGAATGTGCAAGGGCGACCCGCGAAAATCTCGTTTGCGCACGTGACCAATCCTGAGTTGAAGAAGATCACGACGAAGTAGCTGACGAGATAGAACGCGAACATGAACGCGTAATAGGCGGGCTGCATCTGGCCAGTCGGATTTCCAGATTGATCCACATGCATGTTGGAAATGAGGAAGAATCCTGGCACCGCAAAGGATGCGAGGACGATCAAAGTCACGACGCCCGAGATGAGCGGAAACAGCGCGAGCTGCGGGTTCTCTTTAAGAACGGACCAGCTCTGCTTGGTCAGCGCAAGGCTCCGAGAAAACGTTCCCATGCGTCTATTGTAACGCCGTTTCAAGCTGGGAGCGCGGAACTGGGAACTCGGAACTAATTCTTCGCAACTTTGAACCTGATCGGTGGTGCCGCGATCCTGCTTTGGAGCCCTAAAATTCCGAGTTCCGAGCTCGGAGCTTCGAGCTTCTTAGGCTTCCCAGCCCTTGTCCTTGGCTTCGTATTCGGCGTACTCGATTCGGTCGTAAAGTTCTGCACGAGTGCGCATCTTGTCCAACATCCCCCCCTGGGTGCCTGCCTTCAGGAGCTCCGCATAACAGTCATCGATCGCTTTTAGCATTACGCGAAATGCGGTCATCGGATAGATGACCATTTCGTATCCCAACTCCTTGAAGGTCGCAGTCGAAATGATCGGGGTCTTTCCGAACTCGGTCATGTTCGCCATGAGAGGCGCCTTGACGCCTTTTCGAAACGTTTCGAATTCATCTTCGCTTTGCAGTCCCTCTGGGAAGATCGCATCGGCTCCCGAGTCGACGTAGAGATTCGCGCGCGCGATGGCGCTTTCGATCCCTTCGACTCCGCGCGCGTCGGTACGCGCGATGATCATGAAACTTGGATCACGCTTAGAATCAACAGCGGCGCGAATCTTCCCTGCCATGTGGCTGGCGGTGATCACAGTTTTGCCATCGAGGTGTCCGCATCGTTTGGGACTCACTTGATCTTCTAGATGAATGCCCGCAAGTCCGGCGCGCTCCATCTCGATCACAGTGCGCATCGTGTTGAGCCCTTCGCCAAAACCGGTGTCTGCATCTGAGATGACGGGGATGGGCGCGACTTGACTCACGTTCGTTGCAACTTGTGCGAACTCAGTGAGTGTTGCCAGGGCGATGTCGGGAACGCCGAGTGTCGCGTTGGTGATTCCCGCGCCGCTGAGATACAGTCCTTGCGCGCCTGCCTTGTGCGCGGAGACGGCGCTGATGGCGTTGAACACGCCGGGAAGGATGACGATGTCTTTCTTGATCAGTTCGCGAAGTCGAGCACCGGGAGATTGGAGGGGCGGACAAAGCATCGTTCACAGACTACCGCCGGTGCCACTTCTGCGCGCCCAATCGCGCCCAGGTGCTAACTACTTCTCTGCTCAAAGTGGATTAACGGGACGCCACGATGCAAGCGAGGTGACCCAAAGCATCCCGGAGGGATGCAAGCTTGTAGCCGGGGCGTCGAGCAGGTGCGCGGTAGCGCGCTGCGGAGACCCCCGGATCGCTCGACAAACACACCTGGCGCGCTCGACCGCTTGCGCGTCGACGCGCCCTGCAAAATAGCCTCATGCTCATCCGTCCCGCGACCGCCGCCGATAAGCCCGAGTGGCTTCGCCTTCGTCATGCTCTGTGGGACGACGCAGATTTGGACGATCTCAAGCAGGAGTTGGAGGCCCACGTCAAAGGCGAGATGCCGATTATCGCGTTCGTCCTCGAACGGTCCGAGGGCAAGCTGGGCGGGTTTCTCGAGGCGAGCATTCGCCCTTGGGCCGAAGGATGCACGGCACCGAACGTGGGGTACTTGGAGGGGTGGTACGTCGATCTGGATCTCCGGGGAGGGGGCCATGGGCGACGGCTCGTAGAGGCTGCCGAGAATTGGGCGATCGAGCATGGCTGCACGGAGATGGGTTCGGATTCGTACTTGGACAATCTCGACGGACGCGCTGCCCATCGAGCCTTAGGCTACGAGGAGCGGAGCGTGAACGTGCACTTTCGCAAGCTGCTGAAGCGATAGCCAGTTGCGGAAAACCTGTGGATAAGTAGACGTGCGTATGCTATTCTGGTTGAAGCTTCGGGCCTTGGCAGGGCGTCTTTTCCTTGACTTGGCTCCCGTAAGCCTGCTCCACAGATGAAAATAGCTCACCTCAGTGACACCCACCTCGGATATCGCGCCTACGGCCGGACGACCCCCGCCGGAATCAATCAGCGCGAATTCGACGTGATGAAGACGTTTAAGAATTGCCTCGACGCGATCGTCGAGCGCGATCCGGACGTCGTGGTCCACAGTGGCGATCTCTTCCACGTGGTCCGACCGAGCAATGCGACGATTCACCGAACCTTCAAGCTCATCTCTGAATTTCAAGCGAAGCGCAAAGGCAAGCCCTTCATCCTTATCGGCGGGAATCACGATACGCCGCGTATGACGGAGAGTGGAAATATTCTTCCCTTGCTCGGCGAAATTCCCGGAATGCATGTGCAAGTTGGGCGCGCGACAGCGTTCGAAATTCCGGAGTGCGATTTGGAAGTTCTCGCCGTTCCGAGTGACAGCCTTCGGAACGATGAGCAGATCGATTGGGTGCCGCAACTCAAACGTAAATACGGAATTCTCACGTTGCATGGAATCGCTCGCGAGGCTTTGGAACAGGCGGGGCTTTTCAACATCGATGCCACCCGCCCAGAACGTTGGACCTACGTTGCGATGGGGGATTTCCATGAGCGTAAATCGTTCGGCGCCAATGTGTGTTATGCGGGATCGACCGATTACACCTCGACGAACATATGGCAAGAAACGAAAACACCGAAAGGTTGGGTGTGGTTCGATTCTGAAACACGAGAACAAGAATTTGTGAAACTCAAGCCACGGCTGGTGTTGGATTTAAGTTCGATCGATGCACGCGACATGACGGCCGATGCGCTTGCTGCTTCCCTTCGCGAAAACGCCCGTTGGGATCCGGATGAATTGCCAATCGTTCGCCAGAAAGTAACGAACGTTCATCACGACACGCGCGGACAACTTGCGACGAGCCTCGTGCGAGAATTGAGCGCGAGTTGCCTCACCTATGTGCTCAGATTGCTTCCGCCGGAATCGATCGGGGCGGCGGGAGAATTTGTCAAGTCCGAAGCGTTCACGATCGAGCGCGCTTGGGAAGATCACATGAAGGACGCCGAACTTCCCGCAGGGATCGAGCGCAACCAGATCAACACGATGGGGTTGGAACTCTTGAAGGAGGTTGCCGAACGTGCTTCTGATCCAGCTAAAGCTTGAGAACTTCCGCCAGCATCGGAACACGACCATCGTTTTCGACGCGGGAATGACGGCGATCGTTGGCGCTAACGGAACTGGCAAGACGACAATCCTGGAAGGAATCACCTACGCGCTGTACGGCGAGCAACGTAACAAGCGCGAGACGATCAGCTTCTATTGGGACGATAAAAAGAAATACAGCACGACCCTCGATTTCGAACTCGACAAGCAGCGCTACACGGTAGAGCGATCCAATAGCGACGCGATTCTATCTCTCCATACCGATAAAGGTTTGACGGCACTGGCAACGGGGTTGACGAGCACGCGCATTGCGTGCGAGAAGTTGCTGGGGCTAACTTACGATCAGTTCATCAATTCGTTCTGCGCGGAACAGAAGAACCTTGCTTTTCTCAACTTCAAGAATGCAGCCACGCGACAAGAGGAAGTTGCGCGCATGCTCGGATTCGACCGATTGAAAGAGGCAGAAACCATTGCCCGAGATAAGAAATCTCAACTTAATCGGCTTGCGGAATCATTGGAACGAACGCTCGGAAATCTGTCGGAGCTGGAAGCGACGAAAAAAGAAGCGGCCACGAAACTAAAGGAAATCGAGAAACAGATTGTTGCCCTGGAAAAGCAAGACAAGAACCTGAGCGCCAAGATTCCTGCAGCACAAGAGCTCCGAGATAAGGCAGAACAATATCGAACGTTCTCCAACGAGATGAGCAAGCTCGGCGGGGAGGCAAGCGGTCTCAAGAATGCGGTCAAGCTTGCGCTCGAAAGGTGGGAAGAAGCAAAGAAACAATTAGCCGATCTACGTGAAGTTGAGCCCAAGGAACTTGAATACCGGCGGCTGGAAAAGGAAAACAAGGAGTGGAATCGGCGCAAAGACGAGGATCGTCAGCGCGAGTTGATCGATGCGCAAGCGAAGAACCTTCGTTGTGAGATTCTACAGATCGAAGATCAGCTTCGCGAGCTGAAGATGCCAGACATCGCCGCACTAGAAAGGGACTTTCTCGGTGCGACAGAAAAACTCTCACGTGCTGAATCTCATTATTCGGACGTCCACGCGAAGTGGCTGCACGACAAATCCTCCGCCAACGAACAACTTGCCGCCTGCAAAGCTCGGCTGGAAGAGGCAAAGAAGACGTTCGAACATCGGGAGGCAATGGTCGCCAAAGGCGAATGCCCAGAATGCGGTCAGCCTCTCGCTGAGAAGTTTTCACCGCTCCTCAATGCGTCGAAGAAAGACCTTGAGTTCCGAACCAGCGAACATGTAAAGGCGGAAAAATCTGCTCAGAAGCTCATCACCAAAACCGCAGCGTTGGAAAAGATTGAAAAGGAATTGGCGGGCGCCAAAAAGGACTTGGAATCCGCGCGAAAGTCGCGCGATGCAGGAGCACTCGCTCAAGAGCAGGTGCGGTTGATTCAGACGCTCAAGACTCAGAAACTGGAGCAAGCCGCGAAACTAGAGGCGACCCTCGCCAACACTCCGGCCATCTACAGCGCTGAGAAGCACCAGATCATCTCGAAACAGATGGAAGCGCTCGATCCCGAGCACCTTCGCTACCTCGCGCTCCAAGGGGTTGAGAAGACGATCGGTAATCGCGAGAAAGATCATAAAGAAGCGACGACCAACTTAGAGGCAGCGAGAGGAAGATACAAGGCGCTTGAAAAGGAGAGAGACGTTCTGGGATTCAAGACTCCTGAAAAGGCGGACGAAGCGATCGATCAATTCCGAGCGCTCGACCGAGAGATGCGCGATGTGCAAGCCAACCTCCGAAGCACGACCGACGTTCAGAAATATGCGCAAGCCGCACTTGAGCAATCGCAAGCCCGCATCGATGAACATCAGTTGCGCGCCAAGGAGTTGGCGGCAACCAAACAGAGTGCAGCCGAACACGAAGTCTTGTCGCGCGAACTGAGAAATTTGCGCGAAAGGCTAAACCACTCCATCCGCCCTGACCTGGCTTTCCGTGCAAGCGAGAATCTCAACCTGCTCACCAATGGCCGCTACACAACCGTAGAGCTACGCGACGACTTCACACCGTTGGTGGTCGAGGACGGAACGGCGAAGCCCGTCATCTCCGGCGGCGAAGAAGACATCGTCGCCCTTGCGTTGCGACTTGCTTTGAGTGAGCTAATTCAAGAACGGAACGGCCGGCCGATGACCCTGCTTATTCTTGACGAAGTGTTCGGCTCGCTCGACGTCGAACGGCGGCAGAGTGTTCTGGAGCGGCTCGCTTCGCTGAAGGGTCGCTTCAATCAGATCCTCGTGATCTCGCACGTGGAGGAGATCAATCAGGTCGCGGATCAGGCGCTGTATCTCACTCGCGATCCGGAGTCGAAAGCGGCTTGCGTGACGGACGCGCCGCCCGATACAGCCGCGATGCTCCTGTAACGTTGCGATTTGGGGCGTTCTCGTTATGCGCCCATGGTTGCCGTCTTGCCTTGCAAAATCTCAACGCCTCGCCAACATGCGGAACGATGGCTTGGTTCGACCTCCAAGAGGTTCGGTTCTTCCACACATTGAGGAATCACAAAGGGACAACGCGGGGAAAACGGACAACCCGTAGGCAAAGCGGATAGATCGGGCGGATGGCCGCCGATCGCTTCTAACCGCTTCTTCCCTGCAGTAGGCAATGCGTTGAGCAGCGCGCGCGTGTACGGCATTGCCGCGTGTCGCAGCACACGTTCGGCTGGTCCCGTCTCGACGATTCGGCCGGCATAGAAGACTGCGATTCGCTGTGAGATGGATGCGATGGCGCCGACGTCATGGGAAATCAACATGACCGCTGTTCCCTCCTTCTCCTGAAGTTCTCGAAGAAGTCTTAAGATTTGCGCCTGCAGGGTCACGTCGAGGGCGGTCGTTGGCTCGTCGGCGATCAAGACCTGAGGCTTACAGGCGAAAGCCATTCCGATCACAACACGTTGTCGCTGACCACCGCTCAGTTGATGAGGGTAACGCCGCGCTGAATTCTCCGGGGCAGGGACGCCAACTTTGTCGAGCATTTCCACAGACTGCGCCCACGCCTCTTTCCGATTGAGGCCGTGATGCAATCGCAGAGCCTCTGCGATCTGTTCACCGATCCGCATCATTGGATTGAGGCTCGTGAATGGGTCTTGCATCACGAGCGCGATCTGCTCGCCCCGAACCTCACGAAGGTGCCGCTCCTTCATCCCGACGAGTTCTTTGCCGTCGAGCTTGATACTTCCCTTCGTGATCGTGCCGCCAGGGGGAAGCATCCCCATGATCGCAAATCCCGTCATCGACTTGCCGCATCCGGACTCGCCAACTACGCCAAGCGTCGTGCCCGCTTCGAGGTCGAAACTGACGCCGCGAAGGATGCGAAGGGGGCCGTACGACACCTCGAGATCGCGGACTTCAAGGATGGGCACGGCCCGGATTATTGCAGATTGGAGATTGCGGATTTCAGATTTCCAACCTGACGCGCCTCGGGTTGGGCTGTACCACTCTGGAAGCTACGGCCAATCTGCAATAATCCACCCATGCCTTCCAAGATCCGAGTGGTCGTAACCGACGACGAGCAACCGTACCGAAATGCCCTTCAGCGAACCCTCACCCTCATGCCTGAGTGTGAACTCGTGGGCGTCGCGAAGGATGGCCAAGAAGGACTTGAGCTTTGCAACGAGCACGTTCCCGACGTCCTTCTCACGGACATCAACATGCCCCGCATGGACGGAATCGAATTGACCCGGCAAGTGCTGAGAGTCCACAAGGAGATCAAGGTCGTCATCCTCACGGTCAACGAGGAAGCGGATACGGTTTACGAAGCGATCCGCGCAGGTGCTCTTGGCTATTTGCTGAAGACCTCAACCCCAGCAGAAGTCGTCGATGCGATTCGCCTTGCGAACAAGGGCGAGGCAAAGATCACGCCCAAGATCGCCACGAAGGTGTTGGAAGATTTTCGCCGCGTCCGAGAGGACGAAGAAACGGACGACACCGAGCTTTATGTATTGAGTGACCGCGAGCAGGAGATTCTCGATCTCGTCGCGCAGGGTCTGCGCAACAAGGAGATCGCCTCCAAGCTTTGCATCGCGGAAAAGACGGTTAAGAATCACGTCAGCAACATTCTTAAAGCTTTGCAAGTGAATTCGAGAACGGAAGCCGCGATGAAAGCGGTGAAGTCGAAACTCGTCGACAAGGTCTAAACCCTTCGCATACGTGCCGGATCTTTCAATCGAGGCTGAAATCGAACCAGCCTCTTTCCTTTGATTGACGCGGTTCCAACGGCATCCAAATACGTCATCTCGTAGGCCGTTTCAGTCGCTGCCAATTTCCTATTCTCTCCCTGGCTCGTTTGAACGATAACGACCGGAGTCCATCCGCTTTCAAAGGGACCGACGGCACCAGGAATTTCTTGCAACTTATCGTCTAGCGCGAAACGACCGACGACCTTTACGTTGCTCAGCTTCTTAGTCGCAAGGGGCCAGAACGCGACGATTAGACCAATGGCGAGAAAGACGAGGAATACCGCGGCACCTCCCAAAATAAACGCGAAGGCTCCATACAGAGTGTTTCCCTGACCTCCGCCGTATCCAGGTTGGTGCAGCTGAAAGGCCAGCCAAATCAATCCGATTCCGGCAAGCATTCCGCCCGCAATGAAGCGGTCCGCGGTCATCTTCTTAAGCTGCCAATGTTTACTTTCGCTGCGAAAGAACAGGAACGCACCAGCCGGTACGGCAATTCCAATAAGCGTGGCTATCGCCCCAAGAATGTAGACACCGGCCGGAGGCATGCTGCCGGTTGGTTTGCCGAAGAATAGAGTCCATGCGAACCAGAGCATGAGCGGCCCGAACAGGAATCCGCCCGCCATTAGGACGTAAACGCCGGCGCGCTCGCCATCATCCCCTGGGTCGCGCCAGCCGTCTTCGAACAGATTGTTGTCCATCTGATGTGGCTCTCGCCTACCCTTATTATTGGGCCGAATTGTTATCGCCCGTTTAAGCAAAGACTTACATCAGATGGATCGAATGACAGTTAGCGCTTCGCGTCTCCAGGCAAAGGCATGTCGACCTTGGGTCGATTCTTCTTATTCCCTACTTCCCAGGCCGTCGCATAAACCGTTCTGGCAACCATCTCCATCTTCTGGAAGTCGATCTTCTCGACCTCGTCGCCCACGCGGTGGTAATCCTCGTGGACACCGTCGAACCAGAAGAGGATCGGAATTCCCCAGAGTGCATAGTTGTAGTGGTCACTCCGGAAGAAGATGCGCTCCGGATTGTTTAGATCGTCGTAGGTGAAGTCGTACGTCAAGTCGTACATCTTTTTGTTGACGTCTTTCGCTTCTGCACCGAGCTCACTACTCATGCGAGTCGTACCCACAAGATAAATGGCGTGAGGGCCGGTCAAAACTTTGTTCGCCGGATTTGTGTCGCCATCCTTCTTGCTTCGGCCGATCATATCGATGTTCAACTGGGCGACTATGCTTGTAATCGGCACCGTTGGATGGTTCGTGAAATAAGTGGAACCCCAAAGGCCCTTTTCTTCGCCGCAGTGCCAAACGAAGATCAAAGATCGCTTCGTTTTCGGCCCCTCGGCAAACGCATGGGCAATCTCAAGAACAGAGACGGTGCCCGATCCATCGTCGTCCGCGCCGTTGTAAATCAAATCTCCCGTTCCGCTCCTTCGCATCCCGAGATGATCCATGTGAGCGCCCATCGCGACGTATTCGTTCTTCAGTTTGGGATCGGTGCCGTCTAACTCGGCAACCACATTTTGCGTCCACACCGTGTTGTCATTCACCACCACACCCACATGAGCGGTCTTCGACGATGAGAATGCGAAGGCTGCGGGCCAAGCCTTGTCGACCACGTGCTTTTGCAAATCGTCCAGACTCATGGACTCACCCGCGAACAAGCTGCCAAGTGCATCCGGTTTTACGATCACACTGGGGGGCGCTGGATCAGACGGCTCCTCGTTTGACGGCGGTCTCGGATTGCCACCCTTGGTGGATTGTTGTACAGA
>Ga0070666_10001141_pt1 | contig 16158 bp, 14 predicted proteins | sample KBSS23metaG_FD_64677 | JGI IMG/M metagenome (GOLD analysis project Ga0070666, IMG submission 64677) | Switchgrass rhizosphere microbial communities from Kellogg Biological Station, Michigan, USA - KBS S2-3 metaG | ecosystem: Host-associated > Plants > Roots > Rhizosphere > Soil ... | reverse complement strand
CTGTATCTCCTCGGTTACGTCATTCTCGTCGGCGGCATCATCGCGGCGCTCTGGAAGACCGGCGTCCTCGAGAGGATCGGGACGACGTGGACCGCGATCGGAATCGTGATCGCGATCGGCCTCGGAATCATGATCGCGGTCTCCAACAGCGGATCCAAGGAGAACATCGAGATCGACCGCCATTGATGGACTCGACCCCGGGAATCGGGTAGCGTTTCCGCCTTCCGAGGAGGAGCGATGCACCGATCCCCCGCCCTTTCCGTCCTGCTGATGTGTTTCTCCACGGTCGGCGCGGCTTTCGCCGCCCCCCCGGACGACGATGTCGCCGGCGCGCTGCGGCGCGCCGAGGAAAAGGCATGGCAGTCCGCGGCGACGGGTTCTTTCGCGGCCTGGGCTGCTCTCTACGCCGACGACGTCGAGATCGACACGCCCGGCGTGCCGCCGGTGCGGGGTCGGGATGCCGCCGTCGCGCGGATGACTCGCCGAGGGCGGAAGGAAGCGGAAGGCGAGGCGAAGCGCTTCGACGTGGCGGGGGACCGGGCGGTCGAAACGGCGCTCGGTTCCGCGACCGAAGGCGGCGCCCTCTCCTCGATCCGCGTCGTCTTCTGGGAGCGGCAGGCGGACGGCGCGTGGAAGATCCGGAGAGAAATCGTCGCTGGCGATGCGCCCGCGGCCGCCGGTGAGGGACGGGCGGATTCCCCTCCTTCATCGGCTCCGGAGGCTCCCGCGCGGGCGGTCTCCCCCGGGAAGGCCGCCGGCGTCTCCTCCCCGGCGGAAGAGGTCCTCGCGATTCCCGACGCGCGGAGCCTCTCGGACGGTTTCGTGCGGACCGTCGGGGAGCAGCTTCGCTCGCGCGCGGCCCGCATCCGTTCGGCCGACGCATCCGGCTCGCCCGAGGCTCGCCGCGCCGCGGTCGATCGGGCCGACCGGGAGCTTCGAAAGCTCGTGCGCGACATCGGGTGGATCGACGTGAATCGGTTCGGAACGGCGGCTTCCTGCGACGCCGCGTTCATCGTCGCCGAGAGCCGCGACGCGCCGCTCATCCGGGCGGCGGTGCCGCTGATGAACGACCTCGAATCGAACCCCGAGAGCTCCGGCTGCGAGCGAGCGGCTCGCGATGCGCTGCGGGGGCTGCCGGCGCGATAGAGACCGGCGCGATCCGCCGGCGCCGGCCGGGCTTCAGAAGCTGTCGCTCGCGCCGCCCCCGCCGAAAGATCCTCCGCCCGGCTTCCACCCGTCTTCGCGCGGCGGCGGAGACGCGCTCGGAGCGGCGACCAGAATCGTGGCGAGCCCGGCCGCTCTCTCCGCGCGCTTTTCGTCCTCGAACAGCGCGTCGGCCGTCAGGCCTCCCCTCTCGCGCGCCTTTCCCCGCTCGAGCAACCGTTCGACGGCGAGGGCGAGGAGCGCGCAACCGGCCCCGGAAACGGCGAGGACCGACCAGAGCGGTCCGAGATGCACGTAGGCGCGCAGCGTCACGAGCGAGATCGCGGCGAACAGAAGGCCGAGATCGACGAGCAGCCGTCGCCGCCGCCGGAGCCCCGCCGCGAGCAGGGCCGGGGGAAAGAGCGCCGTCAACGCGATCGCGGCCGCCCGCGCTCCCGCAAAGCTTGGAGCGGGGGGAGAAACCCCGGGGCGAAGGTCCTCGATCAGGGCGCGGTCGAGCGAATAGACGTTGACCGCGGCGTACACCGCCGCGAGGCCGACCCCCCCGACGATCCCCCAGCCCGCGTGATGCGGCGAACGGTCCGCAAAAGGGCGCGTCGCCAGGAACGCCGCCGCCGTCCCCGCGAGGATCCAGAGGAGCCGCACTACCGGGACGAAAGCGCCGGCCCCGACGAAGAGCGATGCCGCGCCGAAGAGGGCATAGACCGGAAATCCCCAGCGGCGCCAGGCGGCGGCCCAGAGCGAGCCCGCCACGAGCAGAACGACGCCGAGAGTCGCCGCGGGCGACGAGCGGGGGAGGAGGATCGCGACCCCGACGATGCCCGAAACGACGGCGAGGAACGACGTGGCGGCCTCCCCTCCGGCGCCGTCGAATCGCAGCGCGCCCTGCTGGACCTCGGTCGCCCCCGCGAGCAACGCCGCCAGTCCCAGGAGGAGGATTCCCGAAGCCCGCTCCGAAGGCCGGAAGAGCGCGAAGACGATTCCCGCCGCGGACGTCGCGGTCACCCAGACGAAGAAAAATATCAAGGCGCGCCAGACGGGGGACCGGGAAACGCGGTCGTCGGGATACCGAGCGTGGATCGCGGCCTCCGCCGCGCCGTCGATGGCCCCCGCCCGCCGCCAGTCGCCGGCGGCCCGCCGAACGCGGGCGCGGCTCTTCGCCCGCGCGAGCTCAGGCCGCACGGCGGTTTCGCATGCCCCGGTGGAGCCGAAGAAGCAATGTCAGGACCGCGACGGCGGAGAAGGCGACCAGCGTGAGAGCGAAGACGTCGCTTCGCAGGGGATGGAGGACGATGCGCATCGCTCCCATGTAGCCCGCCACGATGGCGAGCGCGGCGGAGAGCTCGCGGCCGGCGCGCACCCCCAGCGCCGCGACGGCGCCCGAGGCGGCGAGGAGCGCGAGCGCCCACGGGAGCCACGGCGAGCCTCCGAAAGTCCCCGAAAGCAACCCCCCGAAGAGGAGCACCAGGCCGAGATTCCCCCAGACGGGCTCGAAGTGGGGCTTGATTTTTCTCCTGGCGGCCACGATCGCGCCGGCGAGGAAGAGAATCCCGCAGGCGATCGAGTTCGCGCGAACGTTTGCGATTCGGTTGCCGAAGAAGACGCCGAGGGGATCGCGGACCGTCACCCCGCGCCACGCCGCGAAGGTCGCGAGGGAGAGCGAGAGCACGGTCGCCGAATCGAATCGATAGGCCGCGGCCAGCGCGACCAGAGAAAAGAGCAGGAGCTGATACGGCCAGTCGGCGCCGAGGGGGCGAAACTGGCTCTCGACGTAGGCGAGGTCCGATCCGAAGAGGAGCACGCCGAGGAGCAGGACGTAGTCGAAAGCGAGCGTGGGGGACGCCACCGGCCCCCGGGAAAACGGACGGGCGCGACGGAAGACGTAGGCGAAAGCCGCGGCCGCGGCACACGAGAGCGCGGCGGTGATCGCCACGGGTCCGATCTCCCGGTAATGCCGCCGCACGAACTCCGCGGCCCCGGCGGCGATCAGTGTGACGCCCGCGTAAAGGAGCACGCGAAGCTCCGGGCGCAGGGACAGGAGCTCGCCGCTCGCGGCGCGGCGGAGACGGGGAACGGCTTCGGGCGGAAGGAGGCCCTCCGCGTCGAGCCGGCCGATGGCTTCCAGGACTTCGGGGTTCAATCGGAGAGAGGATATACCGCGCCCGTCAGCCCGCTTTCCGGTATCGCGCCGCGAACGCCGCGGGAGTTTCGCCGGCGCGCAGCCGCAGGGCCCAGCGCGCGGTCGTCAGCCATTCCTCGAGGAGCGCCCGGACCGGACCTCCTCCCTGGTCCTCGAGGTAGGACGCGAGGTCGGCGGTCGTCGCTCCCGAGAGTTTGTAACGTTGGTAGAAGCCGCCCAGGACCTCTCGGAAACGCGCGGCCCCGATCGTCTTCTCCAGGATTGCGAACAGCAGTCGCCCGACCCCGTAGGAATCGTCGGTCATTCCCGAGCGCCCGTACGCCGCCATCGGAATGGAAGAGAGCCTCGGTTCTTGCTCGACTTCTTTCCGGAGCCGGCCCGCCGCGGCCTCGATCGTCGCGTCCAGGTCCTGCTTTCCGTCGAGTTCGACCGCCGCCCGATATTGCAGGTAGGAGGCGAGCCCTTCGTTCCATCGCGGAGAGAGCGGCTCGGTGTCCGGCACGTTCCAGAAGTGGGAGATCTCGTGGTAGAGCTCGATCATCGCGCCGGGATCCGTGAAGGCGCTCTCCGTCTGGATGATCCCGCCCGCCAGGTTCGCCTGCGAGCCCCATCCCTCCGGGATCTCGATGATCGCGAATCTCGGGGGGCGTGCGGTCGGTCCGAACCACGACCGGAAGAGCGCGACGGCGCGAGCGGCGGCGCCGCGGACCCGCGCGGCGCCTTCGTGGTGGCGCGGAAAGGCGAAGACGCGGATGCCGCCCTCCTCCGTCGTTTCGTAGGGGGCGACGGCGATGTTCAGGAACGGCGCCGCTTCGCTCCGATAGCGCCAGACGACGCGATCTTCGGCCCCCTCTTCCCGGCCCACGAGCTCGCCCCCGTTGGCCACGGTCAGGCCCTTCGGCACGGTCACTCTCGCGTCGAAGGAGAAGTCCCCGATCGCCGCCTGCTTGTTGGCCATCCGCGAGGGAACGCCCACGACCGGGAAAGCGTAGGCGTCGGCGCGAAGAATCGTAAATTCCGGGTCGATCCGGTCGCGGATGTAGAGGGAGCCGGTCTCGGGATATCCGACGACCGGGCCCGACCAGCGGACGCGAATCGCCGTGCGCCCCCCGGGAGGCACGGGTCGGGCGAGGTGAACGATCGCCCTGCGGACCTGGAGCATCGGAGAATCGGCGAAGACGACCACATCGTCCTCGGCGAGGAGCGTCTGGCCGCCGTCGTCCTCCATCCGGTCGAAACGCATCAATCGGCCCAGAAGGAGGGGAACGATCGCCGCGGTCGCGTTCGAGACGTTTTCGACCTCGAGCCGCGCGGAACCCTTCAGGCGTCGACCGGCCATGTCGAGGTCGGCGTCGAGCGCGAAGGCCGTGAGGCGGACCGGAGAAGGAATCGAATCGATCGAAAGGGGCGTTCCGGAAGAGAGATTCAGGATCGAGCCGAGAGCAAGTGAAGCGATGAGAAGCATCGTGTCCCTCCGAGAGAGGGACGCCGTGATCGCGAAAAAGTTCGGATCAGCGCGACAGAGCGAGGCGCAGCGATTCGCCGAGGATTCGTGCCGTCTTCCGGACGTCGGCGTCGGAATGCGCGGTCGAGAAGAACATCGCCTCGAACTGCGCGGGAGCGAGGAAGACGCCCCGCTCGAGCGCCGCGTGGAAGAAGCGGGCGTGCGCCGCCGTGTCGGACCGCTTCGCCTCGGCGAAATTGGTGATCGGTCCGGGCGCGAAGAAGAGCGTCCCCATCGAGCCCACGCGGTTCCAGCAGACGCGGCCCGAAGCTCCGGCGGCCTCGATTTCCGCGGCCATCCGGCGCTCGAACTCGGCGGCCTTCGTCTCGAGCGCGGCGTAGGGCGGATCCGCCGCGAGCGCGTCGAGCATCGCGATCCCGGCGCTCATCGCGAGCGGGTTGCCCGAGAGCGTGCCGGCCTGGTACACGGGTCCATCGGGCGCGATCATGGCCATGACGTCCTCTCGGCCGCCGTAGGCCCCGACGGGAAGACCGGCGCCGATGATCTTCCCGAGACAGGTGAGATCCGGAAGAACGCCGAACCGCTCCTGCGCGCCTCCGAGCGCGATGCGAAAGCCGGTGATCACCTCGTCGAAGACCAGAAGGGCGCCGTGCTGCCGGGTGAGCGCGCGCACCGCCTCCAGGTATCCCGGGGCGGGAGGGACGACCCCCATGTTGGCGGCGACCGGCTCGAGGAAGAACGCGGCGATCTGCCCCGGATGCGCGCGGAAGGCGGCCTCGAGCGCATCGGCGTCGTTGTAGGGCACGACGATCGTCTTTTCGGCCAGCGCCCGGGGGACGCCCGGGCTCCCCGCGATGCCGAGCGTCGCCGGGCCCGAGCCCGCCGACACGAGAAAGGAATCGGCGTGCCCGTGATAGCCGCCGTCGGTCTTGACGATCAGATCGCGCTGCGTGAAGCCGCGGGCCAGGCGCGCCGCGCTCATCGCGGCCTCGGTTCCCGAAGAGACGAACCGGAGTTTCCGCATCGAGGGGAACGCCTTCCGGACGCGTCCCGCGAGGGTCACTTCGAGCTCCGTGGGCGCCCCGAAAGAGGTGCCGCGCTGCGCGGCGGAACGGACCGCCCGGACGACCGCGCCGGGGGCGTGCCCGAGAAGGAGAGGCCCGTACGACATGACGTAATCGAGATAGACGTTTCCGTCCGCGTCGCGAAGCTTCGACCCGGAACCGCTCCGCACGAAGAACGGCTCGCCCCCGACCGCGGCGAAGGATCGAACGGGCGAGTCGACGCCGCCGGGAAGGAGCTGCTTCGCCCGCGCGAAGATCGCCCGGGAGTGCGCGGTCTTCCGCGGCCGCCGGACGGGAGAGCGCCGTTTCTTCTTCGTCACGCGAGGAAAGTGCCGTCGACCAGCCAGCCGGCGGCGTCCTTCGCGTGATACGTCAGGATCCAGTCGGCGCCCGCGCGGACGATCGAGGTGAGGATCTCGCACACGGTTCGCTTCTCGTCGATCCAGCCGTTTCGCCCGGCGGCCTTGACCATCGCGTATTCCCCGGAGACGTTGTAGGCCGCGATCGGGCAGTCGAACCGCGCGCGCGCGCGCTGGATCACGTCGAGGTAGGAAAGCGCCGGCTTCACCATGACGGCATCGGCGCCTTCGGCGAGATCGAGCTCGATTTCGCGCATTGCCTCGCGGGCGTTGCCGGCGTCCATCTGGTAGCCGCGCCGGTCGCCGAACTTCGGGGCGGAGTCCGCCGCTTCGCGGAATGGCCCGTAGAACGCGGATGCGGTCTTGGCGGAGTACGCGAGGATCGCGCGCTCGGAGAAGCCGGCGCCGTCGAGCGCTTCCCGGATCACCCCGACGCGGCCGTCCATCATGTCGGAGGGGGCGACAATGTCGGCCCCGGCGCGCGCGTGGGAGAGCGCGGCTCTGGCGAGCAGCGGAAGAGTGGCGTCGTTGTCGACTTCCTCTCCCCTGAGCACGCCGCAGTGGCCGTGCGAGGTGTACTCGTCGAGGCAGACGTCGGTCAGGACGACGAGCTCGGGAAGCTCCTTCTTGAGCAGCCGCGCGGTTTCCTGGACGGCCGCGTCGTCGTCCCACGCTTCCGTCCCTTCCGCGTCCTTGCGCTCCGGGATGCCGAAGAGGATGACGGCGGGGATGCCCAGCCGGAGAAACGATTCCGACTCCGCGCGCGCGGTGTCGGGCGAGAGGCGAAAGACTCCCGGAAGCGACGAGATTTCCTCGCGCACGTTCTTCCCCTTCCGGACGAAGAGCGGCGCGATCAGCTGGGAAGGCGACACCCGCGTTTCGCGCGCCATCGCGCGGAGCCCGGCCGTGCGGCGGAGGCGGCGCAGCCGGACGGCGGGAAAGCCCTGAGAGCTCACGGCCGAAATCTACCATCTGTGGGAGACTTTCCGATGATGCGTTTGCACCGCGTGATCCTGCGCCGGCTCGAGATGCCGCTCCGATTCCGCTTTCGAACCTCCTTCGGCGAGATCGCGGCGAAGAAATTCCTTCTCGTCGAGGCGGACGCGGGCGGCCTCTCCGGCTGGGGAGAATGCGTCGCCGACGACGAGCCGCACTATTCCGAAGAGACGAACGCGTCCGCTGCCGACGTCCTGCGCCGTTTCCTGGTTCCGGCGGTCCTCGGGCGGACCCTCCCCGGGCCGGAATCGTTTCCGGACGCGGTCCGGGAAATCCGGGGAAACCGGATGGCGAAGGCCGCCCTCGAGACGGCGCTCTGGGATCTGTCCTGTCGGGCCGGGGGCATTTCCCTCGGCCGGCGCCTCGGGGGCGTGCGCGAACGCGTTTCCGTGGGAGTGTCGCTCGGCATCCAGCCTTCGATCGAGGGGCTCCTCGCCCTGGTCGCCCGACACGTCGACGCCGGGTACGCGAGAATCAAGGTCAAGATCGAACCCGGGAACGATCTGGCGCCCGTTGCCGCGATCCGGGAGCGATATCCGTCGATCGAGCTGACGGTGGATGCCAACGCCGCCTACACGCTCGCCGACGCCGCGCATCTTCTCGCGCTCGACCGTTTCGATCTCGACTATGTCGAGCAGCCTCTCGGGCACGAAGACCTCTGGCGGCACGCCGAGCTCGCGCGGGCGCTCCGGACGCCCATCTGCCTCGACGAGTCGATCCGTTCCGCCGAGGACGCGGCCGTGGCGGCCGCGATCGGCGCGGCCCGGGTCGTCAACGTCAAGATCGGGCGCGTCGGCGGAATCGGCGAGGCCGTCCGGGTCCATGGCGTCTGCGCGGCGGCGGGCATCCCCGTGTGGTGCGGGGGAATGCTCGAATCGGGAGTGGGACGGGCGGCGAACGTCCAGCTCGCGACGCTCCCGACCTTCACGAAGCCGGGAGACACGTCCTCGGCCTCGCGCTACTTCGACGAAGACATCGTGGATCCGCCGCTCGAGGCTGAGCGGGGAGAGATGCCGGTCCCGGCCGGACCGGGGATCGGCGTGGAAGTGCGCCGCGAGGTCGTGGACCGCTTCACGACGTGGCGCGAGGAGATCCTCGCGTGACGATGCGCGAGGACCTGCGGGGGCTCGTCGAGCGGGAGAGCCCCTCCGACGATGCGGACCGCGTTTCGCGCCTCGCGGAGTGGATCGGCGCGCGGCTGGCCTCGTCCGGCGCGAAAGTGGAGCGCCTCGTCTGCCCCGGCCGCGGAGACGCGCTCCGAGCGACGCTGCGGGACGAAGCGGCGTCCGGCGGCACGCTGCTGCTCGGGCATCTCGATACCGTCTGGCCCGTCGGGACGCTGGCGGAGCGCCCGTTCCGGCTCGAAGACGGCAAGGCGACGGGTCCGGGGGTCTTCGACATGAAGGCCGGCGTCGCCGTGGCGATCGCGGTCTTCGAGCGCGCCGGGAGCGCGCCGCGGCCCCCCCGGGTCTCGTTGTTTCTCGCGCCGGACGAAGAGGTCGGGAGCGCCGCTTCCCGGGAGGCGATGCTCGCGTTCGCACGCGATCACGATCGCGTCCTGGTTCTCGAACCGTCGCTCGCGGGCGCGGCGAAGGTCGCCCGCAAGGGGACCGGCCTCGTCGACGTCCGGTTCCGGGGCCGGGCGGCGCACGCGGGCCTCGAGCCGGAGAAGGGCGCGTCGGCGCTTCTCGAAATGGCGCGCTTCGCGCTCTTTGCGGCGTCGCTCTCCGATCCCGCCGCGGGAACGACGGTCACGCCGACCGTCGCGGGGGCGGGCGAGAAGACCAACGTCGTTCCCGAAGCGGCGCGCCTTTCGGCGGACGTGCGCGTCTGGACGCGCGCCGAGGAATCGCGCGTCCGCGAGGCGCTCGCGGGCTACGAAGCCGCGGACCGGGGCGTCTCGCTTTCGATCGACGCGCGGTTCGATCGGCCGCCGATGGAAGAGACGAAAGCCTCGCGCGCGCTTTTCGACCGAGTGGCATTCCTGGCGCGTTCCCTCGGCCGCGAAATTCGGGGGAAGCGTGTCGGTGGCGCCTCGGACGGGAATCTGACCGCCGCGGCCGGGATTCCGACGCTCGACGGCCTCGGGCCGGCCGGCGGCGGCGCCCATGCGCGGGACGAGTGGGTCGACGCGGAAGACCTGGAGTTCCGTGCCGCGCTCCTGTCGCGGTTCCTGGAGGAGTCGCCGTGAGGGACGTGCGTATCCGCGAGCTCGAGAAGCCGTCCGAATTCGCCCTCGCCCAGGCGGTGGCCAGAGCCGCCTGGAAGCTCGAAGATCTCGAAACTTCTTCCGTCGCGGACCTGATCGCCATCACGCACGCGGGCGGGTTGACGGCGGGGGCCTTCGCCGGGCGGGAGCTCCTCGGTTTCGTCCACGGTTTTCCGCGCGAGATCGCCGGCCGCCGCGCGCAGCATTCGCATCTCCTCGCGGTCGAGCCGCGCGCGCAGGGGCGGGGGCTCGCGACGCTCCTGAAGCTCTATCAACGGGAGTGGTGTCTCCGGCGCCGCATCGACCTGGTGACGTGGACGTACGATCCGCTCCTCGTCAAGAACGCGCGTCTGAATCTCGTGAGGCTGCGGGCGCGGGCGCGAAGCTACTGGAGGGACTTCTACGGTCCCATCGGCGGGATCTACGCGGATCTTCCGACCGATCGGTTCGAGGTGTTCTGGGAGCTTTCGGATCCCGACGTGCGAAGGATCGCGCGGGGCGGGATTCCGTCCGAGCCGTCGCTCGCGGGAGCCGTGGCGTTCCGCGCCGGCGCCCGCCACCGCGAGAGGCGCGTGCGCGTCGAGATCCCCACGGGAGCACCCGCTCTCTATCGGCGCGAGCCGAAGACCGCGCGGCGCGCCCGTCTCGCGCTGCGGCGCTCGGCGGAAAGCCTGATGGGGCAGGGGTTCGAGGCCACGGGGCTGGCGCTCGAAGGGGAGCGGGCCTTCTATCTCTTCGAGCGCTGAAGCATCTTGAGCAGGGTCTGCGACAGGGATTCGAACGAGGCGCTGCCGACGGCCACCGTTTTCTTGACGCCGTAGCCTTTCAGCTCCGCGGCGGTGCTCGCGCCCAGCACGGCCGCGGGAACGCCGGCGAGGCCTTTGCGCTCGGCGGGCTCGCGGCCCTCGAACAGCCAGCGCGCCGCGGCGGCCGACGTGCAGGCGAAGGCCGCGAAGGCGCCGGCGCCGATTTCGGCCGAGAGATCGCTCGGGAAGCGCAGGGCGAGTTTCCGGTAGACGGTCGGCGAGTACACCGTCGCGCCCCGGCGCTTGAGATCGTCGGCGAGGGAAACGTCCGCGTCGTCGCCGTGGGGCCAGAAGACGTATTCGCCGGCGAGCGAAGCCGGGAGCTCCGCGAGGAGCGCGGTGGCGCTGGCGTCGGCGGGGGCTTCCGCCGCGAGGCCGAGCTGCTGCAGGGCGGCGCGCGTCGACGCGCCCACGGCGTGGTACTGCGCCGTGGCGGGGAACGCCACGCCGGCGCGGCGAAAGACGTCGACCGCGTTGCGGCTGGTGAAGATCACCCGGTCGACCCGGTGGCCGGCGGGAAAGGTCTGGGACGTGATCTCGATGCGATGGCTCGCGACGGCGCGCAGGCCGAAGCCGCGGGAGCGGAATTCCTCCTCGAACGCGAAGGGCTTCCCGCCGGAGTAGACGACGAGCGCTGCGCGGCGCGCCGACTTCATGCCGATGTCCGCGCCTGCGCGACGATCTCCGCCGCCCCGGCGTCGAGGAGCTCGCGCGCGACGGAGGACCCGATCTCCTCCGCGCCGTCCGACGCTCCGTCTCGCCGCGCGCGCAGCAGCCGGGAGCCGTCGAGGGTCATGACCGCGGCGGCGACGTCGAGGCGCTCGCCCCGCGCGACCGCGTGCGCCGCGATCGGCGCGCGGCACCCGCCTTCGAGGAGGCGCAGAATCGCGCGCTCGCACCGCACGGCGGCGCGGGTTTCGGCGTGATCGAGCGCCGCGAGGGCGGGGATGGCGCGATCGGCCCGCGTGACGATGGCCAGCGCTCCCTGTGCCACGGCGGGGATCATCTGGTCCACTTCGAAGATCTGCGTGGCTTCGCTTTCCCGGCCGAGCCGCTTCATCCCGGCCCGGGCGAGGACGATCGCTTCCCACTCTCCCTCGCGGAGCTTCCGGATGCGGGTGTCCACGTTGCCCCTCGCCTCGACGCATTCGACGTCCGGGCGCAGGGCGCGGATCTGGCCCGCCCGGCGGGGGCTTCCGGTGCCGATCCGGGCTCCCGGAGCGAGCGACGCGAGGGGTCCGCCTTCACGCGTGACGAGCACGTCCCGCGCGTCCTCCCGCTCGGGCACCGCCGCGATGGCGAGTCCCGGGGGAAGCTCCGACGGCAGATCCTTCATGCTGTGGACCGCGAGATCGATCCGATCTTCGAACAACGCTTCATCGAGCTCCTTCGTGAAGATACCCTTTCCCTCGATCGGCTGCTGGAGCTCCGAGAGCCGATCGCCGGTGGTCTTGATGAGCACGATGTCGACGTCCTGCCCGTGCTCGCGGAGCCACGCCGCCACGAGGCCGGACTGGGTCCGGGCGAGGAGCGACCCGCGGGTGCCGAGCCGAAGCGCCGTCATTCCTCCTCGTCGAGGCCGAAGACGTGGCGGATCGCTTCGGCACGCTCCACGCGGCGCGCCGGGTCCGGCTCGTCCTTGAGCGCCGATGTCGGACGGCGCAGGAGCGTCCGGACCATCGACTGCGCGAGCAGGCGGATCTTCTCGCGGTCCTCCGGGGCCACGCGATCGAGCTTCGCGAGCGCGTCGTCGAACTCGCGCGCGCGGACCGTCTCGAAGCGCCGCCGGAGCGAGGCCAGGGTCGGCACGACGGCCAGCGAGCCGTACCAGGAGAGGAAATCCGCGATCTCCTCCTCGAGGATGGATTCCGCGCGGGGGACGTCTTTCTCGCGGTCGGCGAGATTCCGGGCCGCGATCTCTTTCAGGTCGTCCACGGCATAGAGGAATGCGCCGTCGAGGTTCGAGACCGCCGCCTCCACGTTCCGGGGGACCCCGAGGTCGAGGAAGAGCATCGGTTTTCCCCGCCGGGCCGAAAGGGCGGCCGCGACCTGCGCGGCGCCGAGAATCGGCGTCGGGCTGGCGGTGGCGAAAACGACGACATCCGCCTGGGGAAGGCGCGCGGAGAGCTCCTCCCATCGCCGGGCCGTGCCTCCCCGCGAGGCCAGCGCTTCGGCCCGCTCGAAGGAGCGGTTGACCACGTCGATCGATCGCGCGCCGCGGCCGATCAGGAGATCGTAGAAGATGGCCGCCGTCGCGCCGGCACCGACGATGAGGAACGACCGCTTGTCGATGTCTTCGTAGACCTTCCGGGCGAGCTCCATCGCGACGCCCGGGATCGACGTCGCGCGCGTTCCCACCCCCGTCTCCGTCCGCACGCGCTTGCCGGAGGCGCACGCCTGCTGGAAGAGGCGGTGGAGCACCGATCGGGTCGCGCCCGCGGCGGAGGCGATCCGCAGGGCTTCCCGGACCTGGACGAGGATCTGGTCCTCCCCGAGCACCAGCGATTCGAGCCCGGCCGAGACGCGGAAGAGGTGCCGGACCGCGTCGGCCCCCGAGAGGCCGTAGCGGCTCGCGACGATCGCCGGCTTCTCCAGCTGGTGGAAGCCCGCGACGAACTCGGTGACGGCGTCTTCGACATCCGCCGCGACGCCCACGCCGTAGATCTCGCTGCGGTTGCAGGTCGAGACGATCACGCTTTCCGAGAGCACGCCCTGGCGGGTGATGCGGGCGAGCGCTTCTCCGATCCGGTCCGGCGTGAACGCCAGACGCTCGCGGACGGCGATCGGCGTCCGCCGGAAATCCCAGCCGACGAGGACGAGAGGCGACGATTCGGTCATCGGAACGCGTGTCCGCGGCTGAAGAACAGGTTCACGATCGTGTACGAGAAGAGCACGAGCGAGAATCCGATCACCGAAAGGAAAGCCGTTTTCTTTCCCTGCAGCCGGAGCCGGGTGGAAAAGAGGGCCGTGGCGTACACCAGCAGCACGAGGAGCGTCGCCCCGAGCTTGGCGTCCCAGATCGTTCCCCAGTTCTTCTGCGCCCAGATCACGCCGAGCGCGAGCGACACGCCGAGCGCCGCCACCCCCACCCCGATCGCGGTCCGTTCCATCCGGTCGAGGACGTCCAGGGCCGGGAGGCGGGAGAAGAGGAGACCGGTCCGGCGGGTGCGGAGCTGCCGGTTCTGCACCAGGTAGAGGAGAGCGAGGACGAAGGCGAGGGAGAGCGCCGCGTATCCGAGGATCGCCATCGTCACGTGGAAGGCGAAGAGCGGTCCGGCGAGACCTTTCTTCACGGGAGACGGTGAAGGGTGGGTCACCAGGGAGACGGCCAGGAAGATCATGACGAGCGGCACGAGGAAAGGTCCCGTCGAGCGCTCGCGGTGGCGAAAGGCGAGGAAGAGATAGGCGACCGCCATCAACCAGGCGAAGAACGACATGCTGTCGGAGAGGTCGCGGTAGGGGACCGAGTGGAGCGTGCGCGCGCGCACCTGGAGCGCCACGAAATGGACGAGGAGCGCTCCCGTGAGGACGATCGTCGCCGCGCGGCCGAGCGCGCCGGAGTTCTTTCGGAGAGAGAAGATCGAAAACCCTTCCGCCGCGCCGTACAGCGCGAGGGCGAAAAGGCCGAGAAGGGTGGCGTTCACGGTTTCGATTGTAGTGTCTTGGCGAACGGAGCAAATGGTGCAAACAGATCACGTGAACGATCGGGGGAGGCCATACAATCGCGGCATGACGTCCCCGATCTCGTCCCGCCGGCGGTTTATCGACGCCGCTCGGCGCCTGCCGGTCGATCGGCCCCCGGCCTGGATGATGCGCCAGGCGGGCCGCTATCTTCCGGAATACCGCAAGGTGCGCGAAAAGCTCTCCTTTTTCGAGCTCTGCGAGGACGTCGATGCCGCCGTCGAGGTGTCGCTGCAGCCGTTCGAGCGGTTCCACCCCGACGCCGTGATCCTCTTCTCCGACATCCTCGTCCCGGTGCGGGCGATGGGCGCCCCGGTGACGATCGACGACCGGGGTCCCCGCCTGGACAAGCCGATCCGCACCGCGGCGGACGTCGAGGCCCTCGGGTCCTTCGATCCGGAATCGGAAACCCGCTTCGTCATGGACATCCATCGCGCTCTCCGCAAGTCGATCGGAGATTCCGCGGCCCTCCTGGGCTTCGCGGGAGCGCCGTGGACTCTCGCCTCTTATCTCGTGGAGGGGGGAGGCTCGAAGAATTTCCTGGCGATCAAGAGACTCCTCACGGAGGACCCGCGCACGCTTCGCGCGCTGCTCACGAAGCTCTCGGCCATGGTCTCGGACTACCTCGCGGCCCAGCTCGAAGCGGGAGCCGACGCCGTCCAGATCTTCGACACGTGGGCGGGAGAGCTCTCGCCGCGGGAGTACCGGGAGTTCGCGTTGCCGTACGCCCGAGACGCGATCGCCCGCCTCTCCCGGTACGGGAAGCCCGTGATCTATTTCGTCAACGGGGTGGCGGGGATCCTGGAGGCGGCCGCGTCAACGGGGGCCGACGTCCTCTCGGTCGACTGGCGCTGCTCGCTCGCGGAAGCGCGGAAACGCGTGCCGGACAGGGCCCTGCAGGGCAACCTCGATCCGACGCTGCTCTTCGGCCCGCCCGAGCTCGTCGCGGAGCGCGTCGCGGAGATGGTGGCCGAGACGGGCGGCCTCGGGCACATCGTCAACCTCGGACACGGCATTCTGCCGGACACGCCGATCGAATCCGTCGCCGCCTACTACGAAGCGGTGCGGGGGAAGCCATGAACGACGTTCCTTACGAGCTGCTCCACAAGTACAACGTGGCGGGACCCCGGTACACCTCCTACCCGCCGGCGCCCTCCTGGCGCGACGACTTCGGCCCTGCGGACTACGAGAATCTGGTCGCCGAGTCGAACGCCGCGGCGGTGCCCGCGCCGCTCTCGCTCTACCTGCACCTGCCGTTCTGCGAGAAGCTCTGCTTCTTCTGCGGGTGCACGGTCGTCATCACCGGAAAGAACCACCAGACCGAAGAGGGCTATCTCGGCCTGATCGAGAAAGAGATCGCGTGGCTCTCGGAGCGCGTCGACCGTTCGCGCCCCGTCGTCCAGCTCCACTACGGGGGGGGAACGCCCACGTATTTCGATCCCGAGCGTCTGGAGCGTCTCTCGGACGCGCTGCACGCCGGGTTCACCTTCGCGCCCGACGCCGAGCTCGGCGTCGAGATCGATCCGCGCGTCACCACGCCCGCCCATCTGGAAGTTCTCCGGCGCGGCGGATTCAACCGCCTCTCGATGGGCGTCCAGGATTTCGATCCGAAGGTGCAGGAGTCGGTCAACCGGATCCAGCCGTACGAGGCGACCCGGGATCTCGTCGCGGCGGCGCGCTCTCTCGGATTCACGAGCGTCAACATGGACCTGATCTTCGGCCTGCCGTACCAGACCCCCGAGACCTTTCGCCGGACGATCGACCGGGTCCTGACGATCTCGCCCGACCGCCTTGCCGTGTATTCCTACGCGCACGTGCCCTGGATGAAGAAGCACCAGAAGGTCAACGAGCCGGTCCTGCCCACCGAGCGGGAAAAATTCGAGATCTTCCGCACGGCGCTCTCGGGATTCGCGGCCGCGGGCTACGAGTACATCGGCATGGACCACTTCGCCCGGCCCGACGACGAGCTCGCCCGGGCGCGGCGCGACCGCACGCTCTGGCGGAATTTCCAGGGTTACACGACCAAGGCGGGGACCGACCTCTTCGGCCTCGGCATGAGCTCGATCGGAGGAATCGCCAACGCCTACGTCCAGAACCAGCGGGATCTTCCGGCCTATCGCGCGGCGATGGAAGCGGGCGGTCCCGCGACGATGCGGGGCTTCCGGCTCTCGCCGGATGATCGTCTGCGGCGCGTCGTCATCCAGAACCTGCTCTGCCACGGCGTGATCGTCAAGCGCGAGATCGAGGAGCAGTTCGGCGTGGCGTTCGACGAGA
>Ga0070666_10001138_pt1 | contig 16182 bp, 7 predicted proteins | sample KBSS23metaG_FD_64677 | JGI IMG/M metagenome (GOLD analysis project Ga0070666, IMG submission 64677) | Switchgrass rhizosphere microbial communities from Kellogg Biological Station, Michigan, USA - KBS S2-3 metaG | ecosystem: Host-associated > Plants > Roots > Rhizosphere > Soil ... | reverse complement strand
AAGGCAAGAATTTCGAGCAGCAGGTTTCTGCGCGTCCACACTGCCAATCGGATCGCAGTGACCATCCGGACGACCTGACGCATTGTGTGTAGCATCGCCAGCCGCAATGCTAACGTCAATTATTTTGCCTGGACGCAAAATTGGCGAGGCACAGGCGCGCGACTGGACGACAAATCGCAGCGAGTGGAGCAACGAAACGACCACGGACGGCACGCCTGCAGGCTATCGGAGAATGCCTGCAACCCGTAATGTCCGAAAACTCGGGCGACACCCATTGGCGTAGACTCGGCCGGTGGTTCCGTTTCAGATCCTCCTCGCGATGCTGCTCGGATGGCTGGAGTGCGAGCAACGCGATGTGATCACCTTCCTTCGCGAGGAGAATCGGGCGCTAAAGGCGCAACTAGCCGGGCGCCGGCTACGATTGACCGATGCGCAGCGTCGCCGCCTCGCAGTGCTGGGGCACCGGCTCGGACGCGCCGTGCTGCGAGACGTTGCGACGCTCGTCACGCCCGACACAATTCTCCGATGGCATCGCGAACTGATCGCGCGGAAGTGGACCTACGCCCGGCGCCGCCGAGGACGCCCCGGCGTGCTCGCGGAGATTCGGCGCCACGTAGTGCGAATGGCGACGGAGAATCCGACCTGGGGATACACACGTATTCAAGGTGCGCTGAAGAACGTGGGTCATCGCGTCGCTCGCTCGACAATTGCGGGCATTCTGAAAGCCGAGGGCATCCCGCCCAGTGGTGAGCGGTCGATCTCCTGGCGGACGTTCCTGCGTGCCTATTGGCCCGCGGTCGTGGGGGCAGATTTTTTCACGACGGAGGTGTGGACCGCCCGCGGATTGGTGACGTACTACACGCTCTTCGTCATTGAGCTGCATTCGCGGCGAGTCCACGTAGCCGGTTCAACGCGGCACCCGAACGAAGCCTTCGTCATTCAAGCGATGCGTGGCCTGACGAATGCGATTGACGGGGTGTTGGCGAGCGGTTGTGTACTGATCTGCGATCGCGACCGGAAGTGGAGCCGCGCCGTGCTGGAGTTTCTCGAAGGAGAGCGAGTCCAGATCATTCGCACACCATTCCGCGCACCCAACTGCAACGCCTACGCGGAACGGTTCGTGCGGTCGATCAAGGAGGAGTGCCTCAATCGCGTCGTTCTGCTGGGGGAGCGACATCTTCGCCGCACGATCGCCGAGTTCGTTGCCCACTACCATGCCGAACGAAACCATCAAAGCATCGGTAACGCGTTGATTCAGCCACTCGCGCGAGCCGACTGCCACGGACCGCTTCATCGACGTCAACGGATCGGTGGCATGCTGAACTATTACTACCGTGCCGCGTAGTTCAAAGGACTTCGCCGCGATTGTCGGACACTACGGGGTGAGCGCTGTTGGGAACACGGCTGGTGATCATAGCGTCAGCAACCAGACGTCATCGGTTGCGAATGATTTTTGCGAGGACAGCGCCCATCCGGATCGCGACGCAACTCTTTGTCATGCGCCAAAACGGCGTTAAACGCCAGTCGGCGCGATCACGGCGCGTTCAATCGAATTCACGGCTTCGGACACTGGTATTTTCGGAGGGTGGCCGGCAGCTGCGGCGCAAAGCAACCGGAGGATCAGCTTTGTCGATTTCCTCGGCTTGTCGTCTAAGTTCAGGATGCGGACTGGGCCGGCCGTCTCGCCTTGGTTTGGAGAGCTGGGCGCCCGAAGCTGCCACGCTCGAGTTAGTTCCGCCTGCACAAAAGCAGCTTCCAAAGCGCTATTCACGAGCAGAACGACGCGCTCTATTGGCACAAGATCAACGAGTTGTCCCAACTCGTAACTGCACCCCTGATGCTGACGCGAGAAGCCGCGTAGGTCCATCAGCACCACGTCGCTCTCCCGCACGAGTGACTGGAGCACGAGTCGCCAGGTGTCGGCGTCGCAGAAGAACTCGTTGACGCGGAAGCGGCCGTCTGGGTCCGGCTCCCGATCCATCGCAGCCACCTGTTGTTCGACGTCCTCTGGTCGCCTTATGAAGCGTTGCGCCAGTCGCCCGGAAAGAAAGCTGAGGAGCTCATGCGGTTCCAGGGTCTGTGAGGCGAGATCGGCGCCGGCAATGAGCTGAATGCTCCCAACGTGGCGCCAGTAAACGTCCAACTTTTCCGACAGGTGCTCGATTACCTTCGACCCAAAGGTGCGCAAGAGGAGCAGCCGCGTAGGTAGCTCTCTCCGTGAAGCGTCGCGGAGCTTCCTCAGCCTCCAACGCAGGACCAGTTCGTACGTGCAGTTCGCCAAGATCAAAAGTAGACCGAGCGCCCCTATCGAGGCGAGCGCGCTGGGGACAGCGACCAATCCGATGATCACCCAGACGACCCGAACCGCCATCATCTGGTCGCTTGTCTTCTTTGCCTCGTACGCGCGAGCGACCCCGCGGAGGAGGAGCAGCCCGGCGCCGAGGCCCGCCGTTCCTGCGGCGGCCCAGAGAACTGGGCCGTTCACCAACCTCGCCGCTAAAAACGCTGCGCTCAGGACGAGCAGTACGTAGGGTGCGGTTGAGCGGAGGACTCGATTCGTCACGAGCAGCAGGCACATGACAGATGCGAAAAGGATGGTGAGCGTGACGCCGACTGTCTTGTTGAACGTGTCTCCTAGTTCTTTTGCGTCTGGCATCGTCAGCGCGACAACTAAGACCCAGAGGGGGATGAGCAGCCAGATACCCGTGCGTTCATCCGTTAGAACACTCGCCGACGTTTGCACAACGGGCCAGGTCAAGCTCAAAAACAGCGCGAACGCGAGGCCGAGTGTGAACGATGCACTCGCGCCCAGCATAAACACCAACGCGGCGACCATTGCATAGCTCAGCCCGGCGAGCGCGTACGCCGCTGCGGCGCGCCGCGGACTACGACGCACGCGCCGATAGAGCGACTCTGCCTCCGCCGAAAGCTTCAAGGGAGCACGCTTGAGCACTTCAAAGCGCGGCCCGTCGACCGACGTCTGAAGTGGTGGAGACGGCGCTACGCTCCCATCGGCGCTTTGCAGCATGGCCCGGAGAACAGCCCGGCGGTAACTTCCCAAAACGAAGGCCGACAAGAGTGCGGCGAGGGGGGCTAGGAGCAATATGATGATGAGGCCAGTTGCGGCCACATCGTCAGCGTTCGTGCGGAGCATCGTTCCACCTCTCAAGCCGTTTCTGGCGAAAACTCTCCGGCGAAGAAGCGCACCGAGATTAGCCCTTGAATGCGCACATTGCCAGTGTCGCCAGGTTTGCGACGGATACCCGAGGGTCAGACCGACGATGCCAGTGTGCTCGCGTCATGACGTTCGCTCCTCACGAATCGCCGCCGACAGGTTCGGCAGTCACGACAGCGACTCGGCTCCGGCCACAACTTCGACTCGAAGAACTCGCGCTCACCGCACGAAAAGCGAAATTCTGAATCGCAGTCTTTGCTCCGCAGCACGAGTTCCCCAGGCTGAACGTTAAGTTGTCTCTCGATCATCCCAAGGTGTGGGAGGTCCCTCGCGGTCTGACGGTGAAGTCCGGCGATCGCCCCGTGCCCCTGGCGAGGTTCTCCGGGCAAGCAACGTGACACCATCGTGTTCGCGCAGTGAAGACAATACGTGCCGCATGGTTAAATGACGGGCCCACCGCCACATCGACGACGTGATGTTGGCATGTCAATCAATCGGGAGGCAGAAGTCATGGATATATTCGGCGCGCCATCGCTAACTGACCTCGCGCGGCTTGCGACTCGGCTCGCGAGCACATATTTCCTGTTGCTAGTTGTTGCTCGTCTATTGGGCCGTAGGATGCCCGAGCCGGAAAATCGCGACGTCACGTTGGGTGCGATCTTGGGCGGGCTCGTTGCGCCCGCACTGGTTCGTGCGGAGGATGCTCCCCTCGGTGCTTTGATGGGAATCGTGCTCCTATTCTGTCTGAATGTCCTTATGTCCCGGCTCGCTTATCGATTCCCGTGGGTCGACCGACTTTTATTCGGGCCGCCGAGAGTACTCGTCGCGCATGGCCAACTGAACCAAAGAGAGTTGATTCGAGAGAAGATCCGCAGGTCCGAACTCACGTCTATCGTCGAGAGTAAAGGCGTTCACTCACTGGCGGAGGTCGATCCGTCATCCTCGACTCCAAGGGTGGCATAACCGTTTTGTCCAAGAACAAGACGGACACGACTCTCGCCGACATCCTGTCGACGCTCGAACGTCTCGAGAAGCGCCTCCCGCCTACCGTGTAGCGTCCCTGATTCGCGCTTCGCTATGCCTTAATTTCGCGCGCAATCGGGTCGCGAAAAGCGCTCCACGGCGAGACACGATCATTTTGCAATCGAACCGAAATCTGGCGGCTTCCCCGTCTATTTCTGTTAAATCGAGCCCGCAAGGCATACAACGCCGAGGCCACACCCGGCGCGTCTCGTGCGTTGCGTATACCAGCGCCAGCGAAATCTGGGACTCGCGAACGAGCTGATCGAACGCGCTGCTGCGCAACGGCCGACGGGCGCCACTCGCGGGCCAGCGAGTTGGCAAGATACTTACTACTACCGCCCAGCCGCGTAGCACATGTCGCGCTTCGAGAGTGGGACACAACGCGCTTGGTCCCTCATCGGCGTGATAGGCTCTCGGCGGAAATCCACGGCACTGAACATTTGGAGGAGAACGATGGAACCGATCAGCGTTCTTGCGGGTTCACTCGGTGTGGAGTTCTTGAAGGAAGGGATCAAGTTCCTGTGGTCGGAAGCGGGCAAGATTCTCGACCGCTACCAGAACAAGAATGAGAAGAATGCCGCGACTGTCAGCGGCGCAGCACCGGCGGCGCTCGGGCTGCCCGACCAGCGGACCGTCGACTTCGCAGCCGTCGGCCGCTCGCTTGACGCCATGCGTGCGGAGCTCCGCAGCCTCGCCTTGTACGCGAGTGGTGCCGATCCGATTGCGCTCACCGACCGTGAAATGCTGGTGCATGCGGATGCCCTCCAGCGCCTGGTTGTCGAGGCCTACGGCATCCACGCACCGGAGTTGTCAGCGCGCGGCCACGTCGACGCTGATGTCGTTGAGGCCGGTGGTGAAGCAATCGGTGTCGACGCCCGCGCGAGCCATGGCACGTTTACCGGTACCGTCGACGCCGGCACTGTGAAGGGCAAAGTGACCGGAGCAAAGATCGAGACCGTTTGATCCACGGGAACGTCCCTGAGTGCGCGTGAACTTCGACCGCTATCTTCGCGAGCGCACAGCCGACTACAGCCCGCGCCCGTGGCTGCTGGAGCGGATCGGAGCATGGCTGGCGCACCCGAGCTCCCGCTACCTGCATCTGATCGCTGAGCCCGGCGCGGGGAAAACGGCGGTTGCCGCACAGGTGGTTCTCGCATCGCGGGGCGAAGTGGCCCGTCAGGCTCCGCCGGTTCCAATCGGGTCAATCACAGCGCATCACTTCTGCTCGTCGAAAGACGCGGGATGGATCGATCCGCTCGCCTTCTCACGCTCGGTGTCGAAGCAATTGACCGAGTCTCTGCCGGGCTTCAAAAAGGCGCTCACGGATTCGCAGCGCGTGGACCGCACGATCATCGCAGCGCCGCAACTGCACATCGAGCATGTGGAGCAGGGCGGACAGGTGACCGGCGTCCAGTTAATGGTGCAGGCGAGATCACCGCAGAGCGCCTTCACCTGGGACGTCCGGGCGCCGTTGGACAAGTTGTACGACGAGGGCTTCGATCGCGACGTCGTCATTTTGATCGACGCTCTCGATGAAGCGCGGCTGGCGGCGGGCGAGACGATCTTCGACCTCATCGCACAGGTTGATCACTGGCCGTCGCGGGTCCGGTTCCTGGTGACGTCGCGTCCCGAGCAGCCAATCATCCGTGCGCTCCAGGAGCGGGATCCCGCAATCGTGAGCATCGCCCTCGGCAGTGGCGAGGAGCGCGAACGCAGCCGTGAGGATGTTCGGCGCTATGTTGCCGGCCGGACGTCGCGGCTGGCCGGCAAGCTCGCCGCGGGCTTCTCAGTTGCAACGCTGGGCGATCGGCTCGCGACCAAAGCGGACGGGAACTTCCTCTGGGCCGTGTTCGCGATGTCCATGCTCGCTTCATTATCCGACGCGATCACCGCTGGGACGCTCGCCGCGATGCCGAGTGAGCTGTCCCCCTTGTACTTCGACTTTATCCAGCGGCTGGCTCGGAACGACCGACGACGCTGGTTCGAAAAGCACGCTCTTGTGCTCGGCACGCTGGTCGTCGCGGAGGAGGCGATGACCGACGCGGAACTGAGTGCTTATAGCGGCGTCGATGCGACCGAGACCACCAGGGTCATCCTGGACTTAACGCAGTTGCTCGACAAAGGCGATCGCGACGGCCTCCGCACCTGGTCGATCTATCACCGCTCGTTCATCGACTTCCTGCTCGACCCTGCCAAGGCGGACGAATACGTCTGTGACGCACAGGCCAGCCATCGTCGCATCGTCGATACGTGGCTTGGCGCGGTCGAGCGATCCGGGACGACCGACCTGACGCGTGGGGACCAGTACGCGCGCCAAAACATCGCCGCTCACCTGTTTGCCCTCCGCGCGGACGAGGGTATGCGCACCCGCCTTCTCTCGCTCGTTTCGCGCGAATGGATGAACGCAAAAGTAGACCACACGTCCTTCGCTCGCGATGTTGCACTCGCGGCGGAGGCTGCGGTCGCAGTGCATCCGGCTGCGCTCGTCGATCAGATTCGCGCAACCGGTGTGCTGGCGGCGGTGCGCTCGCGTGCGCAGGCCGTGCCAGCTCAACTGCTGGCGACGATGGCTCGACTCGGCAACGTTGATGCCGCGCTGTCCTATCTGACGGTCGCAAACAGCCCCGAGGCGACCGCGGATGCCGCTGTCGAAATTGCGGCGGCTCTGCTCGACACCGATGCCGCCGCTGCCGAGCGGGTACTGCGGAACGTTGGTTCAACGGCGGCCCAGTCGACGAAGTTCGCCGCCTTGCGGGCGTCTGCGTTGGCGGCGCTGGGCAGGTTCGACGATGTCATGCCGCTCGTGCCAGTCCTTGCCGAATCGCGCGAGAGTGTGCGCATAACGGAGCGAGCGCTCGCTGCGGGGCGCCTCGACGTCGCGGAAGCGATTCTGGCCGTTGCGCGAGGGTTTGAGCGCGCCGGGCTAGTGCAGCTCGTTGTGGATGCGGCACTGGCGCAAGGCGACCGGGGGACGGCGTATCGCCTGGTTGATGCCGGCGACGATCCGCAGCTGCGAGTGCGGGTCGCCCGCGCATTTCGTGCTGTCGATGTCGCAGTCAGCACCCACTTGATCTCTACCTTGCCAAGCGGCTGGCAAATTGCGGGAGCGGCCGCGCTGGTCGGGGATGCGGCGGCAGATTCGGACGCAGCGCTGGAGTCGACGCTCTCGAAATTTCCTGAAGCGGACGCGCCGGCCATCCTCGACACCGCGCTGACAGCGGCCGCGGACTGTGACGACGTCGCTGTGACGACACGCCTGGCGAAACGGGCCGGCATTGACGCCACCGGCAGGATCGTGACGCTTCGCGCGTGGCGGCTGCTGCGCGAGGGACGGACCGCGGAACTGCTCCCACTCTCCCAGGACGATCGGACGCCCGGGTCGTTTCCTTGGTTCGACTTCGCGAAACACCTGGCCGCGCGGGGCGACGTCACGCAGGTGGTGAGTGCGATCTCACACATAGAGGACTGGCGCGTTGAGCTCGTGCTCGATGCGGCAGTTGCCGCACGCGATACGCCCGAATTCGTGATCGCCGTACTCGACGGCATCGGCGATCGCGCGACGGTGAAGGTGCGCAAATCAGTCGCATCGGCACTCGTCACGCGGGGATACGCCGAGGCTGCCCTTGCGATGGCGGCCGCCGCGCCAATGGCGATGAAGGCCGACATTATCGCGGCGAGTGTTGAGGCCGCCATTGATGCCGACCGGCTCGATGATGCATTGCGGATGGCTGACAATGCTCCAGAGGTGCTCGCCTCGCTGGCGGACCGTCTGACGCTGCGACTGGTCGATGCGGCGCGGCTCGACGACGCACTGCGTGTCGCCCCGGCGCGCATCTCCGACGACGTTCGCGCGTGTCTGATCGATCGCCTCGCCGACTCGCGCCGTACAGACGATGCCGTGGTCGTCGCCAGCGGAAGCACCTTCGGAAGAGATCTGCTCCTGCAGCGCCTTCTCCTTCGCGACGTAACAGCGGCGACGCTCGCCGCTGTCGACCGCGAGTCTCCCTTTATCGACGACATCGTCGAACGGGTCGAGTGGATCCTGGAGCACAGGGGCGCACGAGATGCAGTCGCGCGGTTGCGTAGCCTCCATTCACCACGGACGACCGAGGGCAGCGAGCAAGTCTTCGCTGGCGCTCTCAGCACGCCAGTGGACCCGGACGCGGCCCGACGCGCACTGGACGTCCTCGCAGCGAAGCCGTCGTGGCGTATCACTCCTGCGGTGGTCGCGTCTGTAGCGGCGGCGCTCCATGTTCTCCCGTTCGATGAGGCAGTCGCTGCGGGCCGCCGACTGTCCCCACGCATGGATCTCTCGCCGCTGCTCGTCGAGCTGGCGTTCCGTGGCGACGCACGAACAGGGAGGGAGATCGTAGCGGCGGACGATCCATGGTTCCTTTCCAGTGGGCCGACGCATCGAGCGATTCAAACCCTGGCGCAGATGGGTCGGTGGAACGAAGGCTTCCAAATTGCGCTGGCCTGCGGCGACGAATTCGCCGGGCGGCAGCGACTCATCGCCGATCTGCTGGCCGCAGCGGGCTGGAACGGGGATCTCGCTGCTGCGGCTGCAGCCGCCCAAGCGCACCAGATACAGGATCTGGACTTTAAGCTATCGAATCTCGCGGACCACCCCAATCTGCTGTCGCTGAGGATTCAGGCGGTGGCGTTGCTCGATCGCTACTCCTACAAGCGGCGGACGCTCGTTGACGATCTCGTCCGTCTCCGCCAGTTCGCACGCGCGGCGCACGTGGCGCGCGAACACGGCGATCTGCTGGCAACCGTGTTGTCGTCGAGCGTGCTGGCCGGAACACCGGTCGACATCTCCTCGATCGCAATCAACGCCGACATGCTTGACGACGCTATCGACGACGCCGCGCGGGCACTGCTGTCGGCAGGCCGGCCCGGAGACGTGCGCGATCTCGCGCGACAGCTGTCGCCCCGGTCGTGGAGGCGACGCTCGGTGGCAGAGCAGCTTGTGCGCACGGGGCACGTCGACCTGGCCCTCGAGGTCGCGACTACCGCCGACGCTGCCCGCCAGGATGACGCGCTCATCGCAATTGCCATGGCGATTGCGCCCACAGACGACGAGGCGGCCGACCGCATCCTGCGCCGGGTCGGCAACCCGGGACAACGCGTCGCCGGAGTGGCCGCCGTGATCGAGGCACTGCTGGCGGCATCGAAGCCCGATCGTGCGCTGGCGCTGAAGCGTGCCAGCACGCTACTGCCCGCGTCATTGGCAGAGTTGGCACGAGTCGCTGCGGCACTCCTGAATGCCGGACAGGATAAGGAGGCGGCAGCGACGGTCGATACTGCCGTCCGGTTGGCGAGCGTTGTCGAGGACAGCTGGCGCCGAGATATGGCGTTGTACGACCTTGCCCGCTTGATGGTGGCGCGCGGACTGCTCGACCGAGCGCTGGCGATCAACGATCTTCTGCCGTCGTTCGGTCGGCATCACGCGTGGGTGGCCATGGACGTGGCGATACGGCGCGCGAGCGACGGCGACATGAGCGCAGCGATCGCCACCGTGACCGGTGAGATTGCGTCATTGCGTCAATCGTCGCGCCCGCCCCCGGTGCGCGACGAAGCCGCGTTGGCGGGACTGCTCATTGCGCTGCGCGGATGGCAGTCGTTGCACGATGTGATCGGAGAGATCGAAGCCGCGCCACGTCCGAACCATTCAATCCTGCCGTTTGTCTTTACCGATCTCACGCGGCATCTGGACCGTTCGCACGCGTGGAGGTCGCCACCGCGCGCCGTTGCGCGTCCGTGGCGCTGGTGGCGGCGACGGCGCCTGAAGGAGATATCCCGGTCGTTGCTGACGCGGGCAGCGGCCGCCGCAGCCCACGACGCCGATGAGCAGATGCGGGCGCAAGCGCACGCCCTGATCGCGACACGGTACCTCGACTTCGGATACAGTCGCCAGGGCGCTCGACATCATTGGCGACGCTAACCGCGCACTGCGATGGCCGCCGTCGACGGCCCGCATCTTTACCGTGTCTGCACTCGGGTTCGTCCATCAACGGACGGGCAACGCGGCGGCAGCGGGCGAATGCCTGCACAACGTCGTTGACGCGCTCGTCGCTCTCCAGGAACGTGCCAATTACGACGCGCTCCGGCCTTGCGGTACGCTGCTCGGGGCGACGGGCGCGGCGCCGGATGTCGTCGAGCGTCTCGTCGGCGAAGCGGTCCGTAACCAGGACTACCGGAACAGGGATTTCGTGGCTGTGCTCACGTATGCCGCCGATGGGGATGCCGGACGCGCGGAACGGATTGGTGCGGCACTGGCGCGGGCAGCCGCGGCCGCGGCTGCCGACGACTACGCACTCGGCGCGTTCGCCAGCGGCGTCATTGAATGCGGAGCGATCGCCAGAAGTGACGCGCTCCTGCAAGAGGCGTGGACGATCTGCCAGCGTCTCGACACACGCGCCTCGGTATCGGCCATCGCGGGTGGGGCGACGCGCTTCGCGGAGTTCAACGCGGCGGTCGCGCGCAGGTGGGCAAACGCGGCGTTGGGTGCGCTACCTTCCCATCCGAACGCAGAGTCGATCCCGCAACTGCGTGCGCAACTGGCTACTACGCTCTTGCGCACCGGCGCTGACCTCGACGGGCGTCGAGAACTGGCGACCGCGCTCGATGAAGTCCGTAGCAGGTCACGCGACGCGTTCTTCGCTGTCCTTGCCGCATGGATCGCCCTGCTCCGCGACGATCCACGACTGCCGTCGCTCGCCGACGCCCTCATCGAGACGGAGCGCTGGTGGACGCACAGGACAGAGGGCTGACGCGCTGTTCCCGGCCAATATTCCGACCCTCCGCTGTTCACCTACGCAGATGTTGCTATCGCGGACCAAACGAAGACAGCTAGCGTCCGATGACGCTTGTACCTATAACGATCGGTGACGCGCAACGGTCCTACCGTTGTCAACGGTTGTCGCCTGCGGCGTCCGAGCGGGGAGGCCCGCCGATCTAACAGCGTATTGCCTCGACGCGGCAGCCGGTCGGACGAAATTGGGGCGTGTTTGTATCGTGGCGGGACACACTTGTCGATGCGCTCGGACTGCGTTACAAGGTGCTCTGACATGTTGGGAATCCAACTGCCGCGCCGCGTCGCCGAAAACATCAATCGCTTTACAGGCCGCCGCTGGCTTCTCGAGCCGTTGCTCGAGTGGTGGGATCGGGGCGACACACGACTATTCCTGCTGACCGGCCCTCCCGGAACGGGTAAAAGCATGATCGCGGCGTGGCTGGCTGGCTTCGGACCCTTACGGGTCGACGCCGATATCGCGGTGCAGCTCGGACGCGTGCGCAGCACCGTCACCGCCGCGCATTTCTGCCAGGCGGCGAGCCGAAACTCCACGCCTCAGGCATTCGCGGAGGCCATGGCCAGCCAGCTGTCGCGCACCGTCCCGCATTTCGGCGAAGCGCTCGCGGCTGTCCTTCAGGATCGCGTGCAGATTGTCGGCAGCGCCCATGCGGGGATCACCAGCGCCGGCAGCAGCGTGACCGGCGTGTGGATCGAGCGGATTGACCTCAGCACGCTCACTGATGACTACAGTTTCGACCAGGCCTTCACCAGGCCGCTGAAGAAGACTTACGAGAGCGGCTACGCCAAGCCGATGCTCGTGATCGTCGACGCGCTCGATGAATCGCTGGACTATTCCGGCAAGACGCTGGCGGAACTGCTGTCGGGTCTCGACGATCTGCCGCGCCAGGTCCGGATCCTCGCTACGACGCGCCAGGATCCGCGCGTCCTGAAATGCTTCGACGAGATCGCAACCATGGATCTGATCGCCGGCTCGCCGCCCGGCGATGATGATGTGCGCTCCTACGCGGCAGAGACACTGCGTACGGCCGATTCGCTCGATGAGCGCCAGCGTGCGGCGATCGCGGACGGACTTGGCCGGCAGGCAAAGGGAGTCTTTCTCTACGCCGCGATGGTGGTCGAGGAGCTGCTCACCGCGCCGCCCACCGTCCCGAATCTCGAGAGCCAGCGGCTGCCGGAAGGACTGAGCGGTCTGTACCGCAGGTTCCTCAAACGCGAGTTGGCGAAAGGGCGGGACGAAAGCCTCTGGTTCGACACCTATGAACCACTGCTCGGCCTGCTCGCCGTCGCGCAGGGCGATGGGTTCACGGCGCCACAACTCGCGGCGCTGATGGGCCGCGGCGACGTGCGCGCACCGCTGCGCGCCTGCAAACAATATCTAACCGGCGAATTGCCACACGGCCCTTTCAGGTTGTTTCATAAGTCGTTTGCCGACTTCCTGCTGGAAGAGGAGGACAACCCAGACTTTCACATCGATGCCGCGGCGATGCATCGGCGGATCGCGGACCACTATCGCGGCGGGATGGAGGGCACAGTCGACGCCAAACGGTTCGATGCCTATGCCCTATCTCATTACGCGTCGCACCTGGTCAGCGCCGACCGGCACGACGAGCTCGTCGCCCTCGTCACTGGTTCTCCCCGCTGGATGCAGGCCAAGTTCGAGGCACTGCTGAGTCACGAGCCATTTGTGTCCGATGTCGAGCTCGCCAGCAAGAACACTACCGCTGTCCGCCACCTGGTGACCCTCCACGCTGCGCTGACTGTCGTGCGGCTGAAGGCTGCGCACTATGGCGACGACGATTTGAAAGCGCTGTTGCTGCTTGGCCGTGCGCACGAGGCTCGCAGTTACGTCCGACTCCGTCCGGAACCGGCAGACAGGATTTCGGGCTTGATCGCGCTGGTGCAGGCGACCGACCGAGCCGAGCTCCGATCGGCCTTGCTTGATGAAGCGCTCGACCTCGCGCATGCGGGCGGGCTCGACGACCGGAAACGGGTGACGCTCGATTCGCTGGCAGTTGCGCTAGTGTACGAAGGCCGCATCAATGAAGCGAAGGAGCTCGCCAGCTCACCTTTCTCGATCGCGGAAGCTTTGGTCATGACGTTCCTGAGCAATCGACAGTTCGATGAGGCGCTGAAGGCCGCACGGGCTGCGACCGGGGACGGCTTCTCTCGCGCGAAGCTGCTTGGTCTCATCGGCAACGACCTTTCCCTGCGCGGGGAGGACAGGGCGAGCATCATTTTCGAGGAGGCGCTGTCCGCAGCACGCGCCCCGATGGCCGAAGAGACACAGGCCATGGCGCTTGGCGAGGTGGCAGCGGCGCTTGCACCTGTGGACGGCGTGCACGCGGCGCGCGTCTTCGACGAAGCGTTGCAGCTCGCCACCGCCATTCCGGAAGAGAAGAAGTCATTCTGGCGTTTCATTCCAGGCGGCCCGAATGGAAGTCGGACCAAAGCGCTGCAGGACCTCTCCGTTTCTGCTGCCAGAGCCGGCTTGAGCGCCGCAGCTCGTGCAGCCGCGCAGGCTATTGCGCCGCCGATTGACCGCTTCCGCGCTCTCTGCAACGTCGCCGTCGAGTTGGCGAAAGTGGAAGGCGACACGTCGTTGGCGCTCTTCGGCGATCTCAGCGGCCTCGTGGTGCAATACGGAGATGAGTGGCAAGACGGTGACAAGAAGCTTCCACAACAATCCCTTGCACACGTCACCGCCAATCCGTTCGAGACGATGCTGGCGGAGGGGCTCGCTCGTGCCGGCAGATTGACCGACGCGGAGGCGGCGGTGCGCTCTGTGTCTACGCGGGTACGCCTCGAGGCGCTGCGCCACCGCATGATCGGCTTCGCGCGGACGCACGATCCTCGCGCTGCCGCGGTGCTCGCCGACATCGTCAAAATTGTGCAATCGGTGCCCTCGGGCGACCGCCTCCCCGAGCGACTAGGATCCGGCCTTGCGAAAGCCGGATACTTTTCAGAGGCGCTGCGGGCAATCGCCACGCAGAGAGACGACCATGCCGGGATTGCCCGGCGCAATGTCGCTATCGCGATGGCGGACGCGGGGCACCTCGCCGAAGCCATGGCGCTGGCCGACACGACCGATCAAGTCCTGCCGACGGTATCCAAGGATCTGATCATGACCCATGTCGCAAAGGGCTTCGCGCAGACGGGCCAGTTCGATCGGGCCGTTGCGGCTGTCAGCGCCAGTGGCATGTTTGGCGAAGTCGCACTCGCCGATCACGTCGAGGCACTCGCCAGGGCTGGACACACTGACACCGCCCTTATTGCCGTGACGGCATTCGTTCAGCGCTCGTCGAACCCGTCTTCCTCATGCATGGTGTTGAGACGACTGGCGACCGCTCTCGCGGATCGCCAAGACGAGAGATCAAGATCGGTCCGCAACGGCGTCATGGAGAAGTTGAAACAGTGCTTCGACATGATTCCTCGCGAGAACGAAAAGGAGCGCGTCGAGGCGGCGGCGGAACTCGCCGTGGCAGCGGCCAGGCTGCAACTGCCAGGTTCTGACCAGATGTTCGCCGAGACAATCGAAGCGGCGCAGTCGATCAGCAGTGAGACGGACCGTGATTCCGCGTTGTCGGCGCTCGTAACGACGTGGGCAGATGCAGGTTTCTTTGATCGCGCACGAGAGCCGGCGCTGACGCTGCAGCGGTGGAAGCGCGACGAGGCGCTGCACACGCTTTGTGCGATGCTGAGCGAGTGCAAGCAGTTCGCCGAGGCACTGGAAGTGGCGGGGGCCATCGATCAGAGGGAGGAGCGACTGGAGGCGCTTGCCGATGCGCTCGCGCGACAGGGCCGTATCCGTGAAGCACTCGAAACGCTGAGCGCGCGCGGCCCTCATCAGTTTTCAACGACACTGGCCGATTGGGCGCCCTGGCTCGAGAAGTACGGCGGGACCCCGGCCACGACAATCCTGCGCGACGCTCTTGCCATCCTCGCCTGGGCCAATCCGGCGTATGGCGACATCGCCGCGGCAGTCTTCTCCCATTCGTGAGGGGCTCGAGGAATTGGGAGGAGTCGGCGAGCAGATCTTCCGCTCGGGGTTTTCCGTACTGAACATCGGAGCCGCAGGGAGCCTAGCCTGAGTTACAAAAAAGCGGGTCAGGGTGGTTACCCCGAGTATTTCAAGAACTGCTTGAGTCGCGCGTAACTGTCTCGCCGGTACACCTGTGCCTATTGAGAAGTCCATTCGAACTCGTCTGCGGCCATGATCTGGCCGGCTACCCGAAACAGCGAAGAGCTGTGACGCGATTTGTGACGCAACTCGGTCGGAATATGTCGTTCCATGGGATGTTACCGATGTTGATACAGTACTGCTCGCTGGTGGCAAGTCACTGAGCGCTCGGATCATCATCGTGATCAGTCGACGTCAATTGAACATTCGAGCCACAACTGTTAACCGGAGGGTTGCTGGTTCGAGTCCAGCCCGAGGAGCCAAATCCTTTCGGAAATTCAACGACTTTCGCTGGCCGTTGATCCTGCTTCGCGGCACGTTGCCCTTTTCTTGCCCTTTTCTCGGTATCTGGCGCTAGCGGGGTCGGTGACAAAGCTGGCGAGTCCAACAGACCTGTGGGGTGCAGAAATTCGATTTGCGTAGAATAGCCGGCGCTTCTTGACTCTCTTCTGGAGGCGTCGTGCTCTTGTCCGCCTGGTACGTTGTGCTCCAACGCGTGCTGCAGCTGGTCGTGCTTCGGCTTCGCTCCCGCGAGTTCAAGGAATTGGAGATCGTCGTGCTGCGCCACGAGATGGCGATCCTGCGCCGTCGTACCTGTCGACCGTCGATGACGACGGCGGACCGGGTCTTCTTAGCGGCCGCGAGCCGGCTGTTGCCGCGGCCGCTATGGAACGCATTCCTCGTCAAGCCGGCCACGCTGCTGGATTGGCATCGGCGGCTGGTCGCTCGGCGTTGGACGTATCGGCGACGGCCCGGCCGCAAACCGGTGAGCCGCGAAGTTCGAGAGCTGATTCTGCGGATCGCGCGCGAGAATCCGCGGTGGGGCTACAAGCGCATCGTGGGTGAACTGAAAGGCCTGGGCGTTGCCGTGTCGGCGACCTCCGTCCGGAACGTACTACGCAGGGCACGGCTGGGTCCAGCGGGTGGACGGCCGGGTCCCTCGTGGCGTCAGTTCCTTCAGGCGCAAGCGAGAAGCCTTATCGCTGT
>Ga0070666_10001133_pt1 | contig 16226 bp, 13 predicted proteins | sample KBSS23metaG_FD_64677 | JGI IMG/M metagenome (GOLD analysis project Ga0070666, IMG submission 64677) | Switchgrass rhizosphere microbial communities from Kellogg Biological Station, Michigan, USA - KBS S2-3 metaG | ecosystem: Host-associated > Plants > Roots > Rhizosphere > Soil ... | reverse complement strand
CGTCAACGAGTTGCGATCGCTTTGTCTCAAGGTGTCCGTGCAGGATGTTACGAACAAGGAGATTCCGCTCAAGGATCTCGATGAGCTCGGTGGTGGAGAAGACACCCGGCTCGCAAGATCCGTGGGGTTCTTTAGCTAACTAGATTTAGAGGTTTGCTGCAGTGGGCACGGACGCATCCAAAAAACAGCAAGCCTCTAAACAAGATTGGACTCAGTCAAAACAGGACTATCGAAACAAACTTGAACAGACCCACAGAGACCTCGGGCGAATGTCAAATCAGATGCGGTGGACCGGAGCAGCTATCGTTGCACTTTCGGGGCCACCTGTTCTCATTGGCTGCCACCGGGTTTTCGGTTGGTCATGGCCCGAAAGTGTGCTTGCTGTGCTCAGCACGGGGATCGCAGCTTTGGGTTTTGGCTTCTGGATCGGCAGTAGGATAACGCGGAAACCTATGGCAGAAATTGAGGAGTTTCGACAGAGATACGAAATCGCCCGACAAAGGGCATGTGAACAGGAAAGAGCAGGAGATTAATGCCAGACGTCAGCCAGTTTGATGCAATTAAGATTGGAATCGCCAGTGGGGAAGATATCCTCAGCTGGTCGCATGGCGAGGTAAAGAAACCGGAGACCATCAACTACCGCACGTTCAAACCGGAGCGGGATGGTCTTTTCTGCGAGCGCATCTTCGGTCCCGTCAAGGACTGGGAGTGCGCGTGCGGTCGCTATAAGAAGATTAAGTACAAGGGCATCGTTTGCGAGCGTTGCGGAGTTGAGGTCACTCGAAGCAAGGTCCGCCGCGAGCGAATGGGCCATGTTGAGCTTGCCGCTCCCGTATGCCACATTTGGTATCTAAAGGGCGTTCCTTCGCCTCTGTCTTTGATTCTCGACATCTCGCCGAGACTGCTGGAGAAAGTTATTTACTTCGCCAGCTTTATCATCATCGACATCGATAGCGAGACGATCCAAAAGGTTCTTCCCGAAATTCGAAAATCCGTCGAGCATGAGAAGGCTGCCCTGCAAGCCGGCATGCGCGAGTTGGAAGAGGAATCCTTCGAGCGACTCGCCGAAGAGTTGAACAACAACCGCGATGAGTACGACGAAGCGCTCGTCCGCGAGCGATCCAAGGCCGTTAATGACCGAATCAAGGCTGAGTATCGCGACGCAGACGATCGACTGAAGGACCTCGACATCGCCGTTGAAATCCTCGGCAAGCTCGAGCGAAATCAGCTCATCGACGAAGATAAGTATCGTGCCGTCAGCAAGCTGCTCGACAGCGTTGGCGCGCGCATGAACAAAGATCTTCGCGCGTTGGTCCGTGCCAACATCGGCGCCGAAGCGATCAAGGAACTCCTTGGCCGCGTCGACCTCGAGCGACTCGCACGAGAGCTTCGCATCGAGATTCTCCAGACGCAGAGCCAGCGCCGAGCGCGAGCGATCAAGCGACTTGAGATCGTGGAAGCACTGATCTCCAGCCGAAGCCGACCAGAGTGGATGATCCTCGACGTGGTGCCTGTCATCTCGCCAGAGCTTCGCCCGATGGTGCAGCTCGATGGTGGCCGGTTTGCGACCTCAGACCTTAACGATCTTTATCGACGAATCATCAACCGCAACAACCGGTTGAAGAAGATCATCGAGATCCACGCGCCGGAATCGATCATCAATCACGAAAAGCGACTTCTTCAGGAAGCCGTTGACGCATTGATCGATAACGGTCGTCGCGCACGACCTGTCGTGGGTAGCAACTCGCGACCGCTGAAATCTTTGAGCGACATGCTTAAGGGTAAGGAAGGACGCTTCCGAAAGAACCTTCTCGGTAAGCGCGTCGACTACTCAGGACGATCTGTTATCGTCGTCGGACCGCACTTGAAATTGCATCAATGCGGAATTCCGAAGGAAATGGCGCTCGAGTTGTTCAAGCCGTTCGTGATGAAGACGCTGGTCGAAAAGAAGATCACGCAGAACATCAAGACCGCGAAGCGAATGATCGACCGAATGCATCCTGCCGTTTGGGATGGTTTGGAAGAGGTCATCAAGGAGCATCCGGTTCTTCTGAACCGTGCACCTACACTGCACCGATTGGGTATCCAGGCGTTCGAGCCGATCCTCGTGGATGGCAAGGCGATCCAGGTGCACCCGCTCGTGTGTCACGCGTACAACGCGGACTTTGATGGTGACCAGATGGCCGTGCACGTTCCCTTGAGCCATGAGGCCCAAGCCGAAGCGCGCGTCCTTATGCTTTCGACTCAGAACTTGTTCTCACCGGCGGACGGTCGTCCGACGGTTGCACCGGTCCAGGACATCATCCTCGGCGCCTACGCGTTGACGTTCGTCAGCGAGCACGGCAAGAAGAAGATGGAAGACATGGAGGCGGCCCACAAGAAGAATCAAGAGAAGAATCCCGCGCCACGCATCTACGGAAATCCGGAGGAAGTGTTCTTCCTCATGGATCACCCGAGCATGGAAGATCGACTCCACATCAACGAACCAATCAAGGTTCGCATCACCCGCCCTGTCTTCCGACCGGACGAGGAAGTTCACTTCCGAGACACGGTCAGCGGTATGGAATATCACCGCGTGACGAGCAAGGATGATGAGGGCGAGGAGTTCGAAGAGCTGCAGCCATACGAGCAGACTTTCGAGACGATCGTCGCGACCTGCACGCCGGGTCAGCTCCAGTTCAACAACGTTCTTCCGTATCCTCTCAAGCACAGCGACGAGTTCCTGCAAATGGTCCTCGCGAAGAAGGCCCTTGGCGAAAGCATCGTCACCTGCCATCGACGTTGCGGTATCGGAACGACGATCAAGCTCCTCGATGATCTGAAGGATATGGGCTTCAAGTGGGCCACTAAGTACGGTCTATCGATCGCGATTACCGACATGGACCCGCCTGCACGACGTGAAGAAATCATTCAGGAAGCGGACGACAAGTCGAACAAGATTACGGCTCAGTTCCGCCGCGGAATGATGACCTATAACGAGTTGACGCAAAGCCTGGTCAAGCTCTGGACAGACACCTACGACGAAATCGGTAAAGAGATCGTCAATGGTCTCACCCAGATGAACCCGCTTTCGATCATCACCGTCTCCGGTGCTCGTGGCTCGGTCAAGCAGTTGGCCCAGCTCGCCGGAATGCGCGGCCTGATGTTCAACCAGTTCAACGAAGTTATTTACGAGTTGCCCGTTAAGAGCTCCTTCCACAAGGGTCTGGGCATGTTGGAATACTTCGTTACCACTCACGGTGCGAGAAAGGGTCTTGCTGACACCGCTCTCCGAACTGCTGACGCGGGCTACCTGACTCGACGTCTTTGCGACGTTGCCCAGGACGTGATCATCAACGCGAAGGATTGCGGCACGACGGAAGGCGCTCTCGCTCACCGTATTACGGAAGAGGGCGAAATCCTCGAGCCGATCGCAGACCGAATCTTCGGAAAGATCTCGCTTGCGACGATCACCGATCCGCAGACCAAGGAAGAAGTCATTCGATTTGACGAGATCATCTCACGCGACGATGCGAAGAAGATCAACAAGATCGAAAACGAATACGCCAAGGAATATGCGGCGGTCGAGACAGACGAAGCGCGAGACAAAATCGCTGCGAAGTACACGAAACTCGGGTTCGACGTGGACGAGCACGGCCACCTTTGTGTGAGCGTGCGAAGCCCGCTCACTTGTGAGCTGGTGCAGGGAATCTGCGCCAAGTGCTACGGCGTCGATCTCTCGACGTTCAAGCTCGTCGAAGTCGGCGTATCGGTCGGAATCATCGCCGCACAGTCCATCGGTGAACCGGGAACGCAGCTCACGATGCGAACGTTCCACACCGGAGGCGTTGCCGGATCGGCCACCATCGCTCGAACGAACCAGTACAAGACCGGTAAGTTCATCCGCCAGTTCATGGAGGACTTCGCGATGGCGACGGACACCGACCTCAAGCAGTTCGATCCAACGAAGTTGCTCGAATCGCAAGAGAAGGTTGTCAAGTCGCTCTTCCAAAAGGGTGAGCAACTCGCCCCGATCACGATCAATCAGGAAGAGCCAACCGACGCCAAGGCGAAGAAGAAGAGCGAGCGACAAACGAAAGCCGCTCAGAAAGCTCTGGAGCGCGCGGACACTGAATCGCGAAAGCTTTGGGAGCGATCGAGAAAGACGTTCTTCTACGCTTGGACGGGTGAATCTTCAGGCATCGTCCGCGTCGAAGAAATCTTCGAAGCGCGACGTCAGCCTCGAGGTAAAGCGATCATCTGCCCCGTCACTGGCGTGGTGCGCGATGTTCGCGAATCATCTTATGGCCGATGGGTTATCGTCGAAGCGACGATCCCAACGATGAATCCTCTCAAGGATGCGTACGTGGGAGATCTGCAGGATTGGCCGAAGACGAGCACGGGCGAATACGCGAACGGTCTTCAGAAGGCGATCGGCCAAAAGCTGAGCGCTGCGATGATGGGCGCGATTCGTAAGGCCGAGATCGAGCACGTAAATGTGTTCTATCCGGTTCTCGTTCCGCCACTAGGAAAGCTTCCCGTCAAGATCGGTGGCCGTGTCATCAAGGGTGACCCGCTCACGGAAGGTCCTCGCGATCCGCACGAGGTTCTCGAGCTTGCCGGCGCCGCTGCGGTTTACGACTACTTCGTCGAAAACCTGCAGCAGGTTTATAAGAGCCAGGGCGTCGACATCAACGACAAGCACATCGAAGTCATCATTCGGCAGATGCTGAGAAAGCGCCAGATCAAGGAGCCAGGCGATACGCCGTTCCTTCCTGGTCAGATCGCCGACCGATTCGCCTTCGAGCGCGAGAACGCTAAGGTGCGATCGATGTTGCAAGCCGGAACGAAGATCCGCTACGTGGATCCTATCTCTGGCGACAATATCGAGCGAGACCCGAAGGAGGCAACCGCCAACTGGATCCTTCTCGGTATCACGGAAGCATCCCTTGCGACGGACTCGTTCCTCTCAGCAGCATCGTTCCAGAAGACGACTCGTGTTCTGACCGAAGCCGCTGTTCGAGGAAAGAAGGACTACCTCGTTGGACTGAAGGAGAACGTTATCATCGGACGATTGATTCCGAGCGGTACCGGTCTCAAGCAGTATCGCGACGTGGCCATCGACGTTCAGCGCGGTCCGGCATGGGCAGAGCAATCGCTCACTGCTCTTGTCGAAGCGCAGGAAGGCGAGGACGAATACGGTTCACTCGCATTCCCGATGCTCTCGGATATTAACCTGGAGCAGTTCGACGACGAGGATGACCTCGAGATCGAAGAAGTCGAAGGCGAAGCTCCGAAGGAGTAAAGAGTAAGAGCAAACAAGGAGCGCGGAATTTATTCCGCACCCGGGGGCGGTTGGATAACATCCAACCGTCCCTTTTGTTTGTTCGGTATGCACGACAAAATGCCTCTCAGCAAATCCATTTCCTGCGGCTCTGCGCTTCTCCGCGGCTCTGCGTGAAACAATAGGACTGCATGCCGCTAACATATCGCTGCCCTCGCACTGCAACACCGCCCAAGCTCACTGGCGCCATCGACGATCCTGTGTGGCTCGCCGCGTCATGGACCGAAGACTTCGTCGACATTGAAGGCGACGCAAAACCCAAGCCGCGCCACAGAACGCGAGCGAAAATGCTCTGGGATGATGAGTGCCTCTACATCGCCGCCGAATTGGAAGAACCGCACGTCTGGGCGACTCTGACTGAACGCGACAGCGTCATCTTTCACGACAACGACTTCGAAGTCTTCATCGACCCCGACGGCGATGCGAAAAGTTATTTCGAGCTGGAGGTGAACGCACTAAACACCGTGTGGGATCTCTGGCTGAAAATCCCCTATCGCGATGGTGGTCAAGCCGATAGCGCGTGGAGCATCGACGGCTTGACAACCGCAGTGCACATAAAGGGCACCCTCAACGATCCATCGAACATCGACGAAGGCTGGTCGGTCGAAATCGCAATCCCTTGGAAGGCGCTAGAAGACAAAGCGGGCATGCCGTGCCCACCGCGCGTAGGCGACACCTGGCGAATCAACTTCTCACGCGTGCAGTGGCACACAACGATTGAAGAGGGAAGGTACGTAAAGGTCCCCAACACGCCGGAGGACAACTGGGTCTGGTCACCGCAGGGCGTGATCGACATGCACCAACCGGAGATGTGGGGATTTCTCGAGTTCGCCTAAATACCCCTTACAATGAAGGTAATGGCTCGCAAGAAGATTGGAGGAGGCACGGTCGTCGTCCTGATTTGTTTCGGGTTATGGATTTGTGCGTGGATCGTTAATGCGCTCACAAGTCGATCCGTTTCCGTTACATCTATTCGCTACCTTTCTTATCACGTTGATACAAACTGTGAGCATCTCGTTCGTTATATGTCGGACAAGCCGAGCGGGGTTCATCCAGACCAAATAACCGTGCGACTGAAGTTAACATCCGAAAATGGGATGAAAGCGAATGAGCAACTCTTTCGCGAACTAACATCCGAAAAGGGTTGGAAACGAATGGATGGTCCTACCAGCCGAATCTATACAAGGAGGGGGTGGGACGGATACACAGAGTATGTGAACATGTTTTGGGGCAAAGAGCGTGCGATCAACGAGATTGACTACGCGAAAGAGTTGACGCCGCTGCAAATGTGGTCCCAGCGTATCGGGCGATTGTGGATTGGCGTCAACACAGTGTCCGTGTATCATTCGCCCCAACCTCGGCATAGCGAGAACCGAAAGTAGTACTGGACTAACGCACCGCAGCGACCGCGACGCTCGCAGCATTCTCTGTGATCTCCGCATTCACCAACTGGATGTACTGATGGACGCTCGAAACCGCTGCTGATCCTTCACCCGCAGCAGAAGCGACGCGCTTTGTCGATCCGAACCGAACGTCGCCAACAGCGAACACACCGGGCTGGCTCGTTTCAAAAGGAAGTTGAGAACGTTCCAACCTCCACGACTTCGTCCGAGTCGGACTCGTAACAACATATCCCTTTTCGCGTTCCACGAAACCATCGAGCCAATTCGTATACGGTTCCGCGCCAATCAGAACGTACAGCATTCGCGTATCGACCTTGGTGGTTTCACCAGACTGCACGTTCTGCAAGACCAGCCGCTCGAGAGACGCTTCACCTTCTGCGTCGACCACTTCTGTGTTGAACAGAACCTCGACATTGCTGAGGTGGCGGATTTCCTGGATGAGATAGGCCGACATGCTTCGCTCCAAATCTGGTCCACGAACGAGCAACGTAACCTTCGATGCCTCCTTCGCGAGCGAAACAACTGCCTGCCCTGCAGAATTTCCAGCGCCCGCAACAAAAACTTCAGCGCCTCGCACCAATACTCCGAAAGTAAACGCAGTGTATAGAATGCCGCAACCCACGAATCGCTCCATCGTGTTGCTTCGGAGCCTGCGATAGCTTGCCCCCGTTGCAATGATGACGGATCGACAGCGCACCTTCGAATCGTCTGATAAGGTGAGAATCTTCTCGTCACCGGCAGAGTCAAGCGATACCGCGTTGCGGGCAAACATGAACTTCGTTCCAAACAGCCACGCCTGTTGATAAGCCCGCTGCGCCAACTCCGCGCCGCCGATGCCGCGCGGAAAACCTAAATAGTTTCGGATCAGGGAAGTCGTGCTGGCCTGCCCGCCGATCGCTTCGCGTTCGATCACGACCGTCGAGAGTCCTTCGGATGCGGCGTACACTGCAGCCGCCAGACCGGATGGTCCTCCCCCAACGATCGCGACATCGTAAACCTGATCGGAGGAATCGTTCGCTCCCAACTCATCGGCGATTTCTTTAAACGTCGGATTGACCATCGCGTGACCGTCCAACAAAATCACAACCGGCAACTCATCCGCCTTTCGACCAACTTGATCTAGCAAACTGGTGCCGTCTTCAGATGCCGCTTCATAAAATCCATGAGGGATGCCGTTGCGCGCAAGGACGGTTCGCAGTTCGTGCGTCTTGATGTCGGTTCCTTCACCGATCACGCGAACCACTTCCATACCGGGGCGATGCGCGCGCGTCCATTCCGCCAAGAACTCACTGATGAACGGATATAGATAAACCTCCGCCGGGGACCAAGGCTTCAATAGATAGTTGTCCAGATGACCATAAGCACAGCCCTGAAGAATCTGCTCCGAACCCTTCCTGTCACCCCATCCAACGAGCAAGGCGCGCTGAGCGCTCGGATGAACCTCATGGGCTTTCGCAAGAATCTCGATTCCGTCCATGCCCGTAAGCCATTGATCCGCGATGACTAATGCCAACTGTTCGCCGTTCTTTCGAATGGTTTCTAAATCGGCGATCGCCGCGCTGCAAGTGAGGTGCGCCGCCACGCGATAATCCGAGCCGAACCGGTTCACCAGGTCGCTCAGAAGCAAGGAGAGTTCGCTCGGATCCCCGTCCACGACTAGAATTACAGGCTTCGTCATCATGTCTATTGCAAGTATAAGGCGGATCAGGGCCCGAGTTCCGGGCGGGACCTAGGCACCAATCTCTGCCTGAAATCACGAGCAACACCCGCCAATTCGCCCACAAAGTATCCTTAAGGACATGCCCACTGCGACCGCGATTCGAGCCCCCCGAGGAACCCAACTGAGCTGCAAAGGCTGGCAACAGGAAGCCGCCCTCCGCATGCTCATGAACAACCTCGACCCCGATGTTGCGGAGCGGCCGGACGACCTCATTGTCTATGGCGGTACGGGCAAAGCTGCACGAAACTGGGACTGCTACCATGCCATCGTCAAGTCTCTCCAAAGCCTGGAGAACGATGAGACGCTCCTCATCCAAAGCGGAAAACCGGTTGGCATTTTCCGCACCCACGAATACTCTCCACGTGTCCTGATCGCGAACGCGAACTTGGTAGGTAAGTGGTCCAACTGGGACAGTTTCCACGAGCTCGAAAAGAAGGGCCTGATGATGTACGGCCAGATGACGGCCGGCTCTTGGATTTACATCGGCAGCCAAGGAATCGTTCAAGGCACGTTCGAGACCTTCGCTTCGTGCGCGAAAAGACACTTTAACGGCAAGCTGGAAGGGAAGTTGGTCGTGAGCGGCGGCATGGGGGGAATGGGCGGCGCTCAGCCTCTCGCCGCGACGATGGCAGGCGCGCACTTTATCGGAATCGATGTCGACGAATCGCGAATCCAAAAAAGATTGAAGACCGGATATTGCGATGCGATCGCGTGCTCTCTGGAAGAAGCTCTAAGGCTGATCGATGACGCAAAAACTCCTACGAGCGTCGGACTTGTCGGGAACTGCGCCGACATTTTGCCCATGATGTCTAAGCGAGGACTCATCCCCGATATCCTCACCGACCAGACCAGTGCGCACGATCCGCTCAACGGTTACGTTCCCAACGGAATGTCGTTCGAAGAGGCGATCAAACTTCGAGAGAGCAACCCCGAGGAGTACACGAAAAAATCCTTCGATACGATGGCTGCACACGTCGAAGCGATGCTCGACCTTCAGAAGAAAGGCGCGATCACTTTCGATTACGGCAACAACATTCGCGCGCATGCCAAACAAGCGGGATGCGAAAACGCGTTCGACATTCCTGGCTTCGTTCCCGAATACATTCGCCCCCTTTTTTGCGAAGGCAAGGGACCCTTCCGCTGGGCCGCCCTCTCGGGAAATCCGGACGACATCCGCAAGACCGATGAATTAGCCCTTCGCCTATTTCCGAAGGACGAAACATTGGCTCGTTGGATGAAGGTTGCCCGAGAAAGGATTCAGTTTCAAGGCTTGCCCGCTCGCATCTGCTGGCTCGGCTATGGCGAGCGGGCAGAATTGGGTTTGGCGATCAACGAAATGGTGAAGAAGGGCGAACTCGATGCACCCATCGTCATCGGTCGCGATCACCTCGACACCGGCTCTGTCGCGTCGCCTTACCGCGAGACAGAAGGAATGCTCGACGGCAGCGATGCAGTCGCCGATTGGCCGCTCCTCAACGCCCTGCTCAACACTGCTAGCGGCGCAAGCTGGGTCAGCATCCACAACGGCGGCGGCGTCGGCATCGGATATTCACATCACGCGGGCATGGTCGTGGTCGCGGACGGCACAGATGAGATGGCGAAGCGTTTGGAGCGGGTCCTTACCACCGATCCGGGAATGGGCATTGTTCGCCACGCTGACGCAGGATACGAGGACGCCAAGCGGTTTGCAAAATCCCACGATGTCAAAGTGCCGATGCCGTAACGCTTGCCATATGCGCCGTTCTATCGTAAGCTATTTTCGAAGTGACAGAAGCCGCCAACCTTGTCAACTCGGCGAAGGGAGTTTCGAAGATCGCCTTGTGGATCCTTGCGATAGATGCCATTAAAGACGGCATAAAAGCTCTAATCGCATGGCAGTTCTCCGTTCCCAATCAGCCCCGAGATGCCCAGTCGGCTTCCGTGATGCCGCTCATCGACTTGGTTTTGTTGGTTGCGAGCGGCATTATGATCCTGATGTGGGTCTTCAGAACGGTCAAGGCTGCAGCTGCGATGTCCCGAGTGCGGTTTCCGTACACGCCAGGAATGGCGGTCGCTTATTACTTCATCCCTCTGCTCAATATCTATCGACCATTTCAAATGATGATGCTCACTCTGAACTGGTCTGCTCCTGCCGGCAAGAGAATTTCGATCCTCACAAAACTTGTGGTTTGGATTTGGTGGTTGAGCTGGATTGTATCGGGTGTATTCGAATTTTATTCCAGCCCGAACGCAGATTCTATTGGAATCGCAGTTGGCTCACTTATCTCCGTCTTGTCCGCGCTAGCGCTCATTTACATCGTCAGAGAAATGACCAGATTGCAGGACGGTCTCCTGGTCGAATGGGAGCGAGACGCTAACGTGTCACCTCCACCAGTCACAGGTGCAGCCAAGTATCCTCGACCACAAGGGCAAGAAACGACCGCTTAGGAAACTTCGAAGAGTGAAGCCGGTCTTTACAAACGAGGGAATGAATCGTCGGGAAACAATGAAAGGTTGGATGCTGATTTCTCCTAACTGACCAAGGGCAGAAACAATCATCCTAACCGCTCCCAGAACGCAATAGGTACCCTTGCAACTATATGGCGGTGCCCATCTACGTCGTCGACGCGTTCACTGACGGACCCTTCGCGGGAAACCCCGCCGGCGTCTGTCTTCTGGAGCAACCCGCTGACGAGAAGTGGATGCAGAGCGTCGCCAACGAAATGGGCCACGCCGAAACCGCATTCCTCGTCCCGCTCGAAGATGGCTCGCACAACTTGAGGTGGTTCACGCCGACCATCGAAGTTGATCTCTGTGGGCATGCGACTCTTGCCTCCGCTCACATCCTCTGGCAAGCGGGGCGATTAAAGCCCGATCAGGCAGCGAGATTCCAAACCAAGAGTGGGGAACTCGTCGCGACCAAGAAGGGTGACCAAATCAGAATGGATTTCCCCGCCGAGCCAGCGGAAGAAATGGAAGCTCCTCCAACATTGCGCCTTGCGATCAGTAAACCACCCGTGTGGGTCGGTCACAACCGCATGGACATGCTCGTGCAACTGGAAGATGCGGAATCGGTGCGAACACTTGGACCGAGTATCAACGCGATCGCGATGCTTGGCGGCCGCGGAGTGATTGTCACCGCGGTTAGTGATACTCCCGAATTCGATTTCATCTGCCGATTCTTCGCCCCCGCCGCCGGAGTTCCGGAAGACAACGCGACGGGCTCTGCGCAGTGCGCGCTCGGGCCATTTTGGAAAGGTCGCCTCAACAAAAACGAGATGACAAGCTACCAAGCATCTCCACGCGGCGCGGTTCTAGGTGTCGAAGTGAAAGGTGATCGCGTAGATATATGCGGTAAGGCGTTCACCATGCTGGAAGGAAATTTGAAGTGCTGAGCCTCAAAGAGATTGAGAAAGAAGGACAGGAACTTGATATCTTTCGTGACTTGTTAGCGGAATATCAGTCGTTCCTTGGCGTGGATCTTTGCTTTCAGAATTTTGCTGAGGAACTCAAGAGTCCCCTCGGGAAGTATGCGCCTCCGCGAGGCATCATTCTCCTTGGCTCTTGGCCAGACGATTCTCCTGCCTTAAGTCTCAAGAACAGAGGGATTGTCTGCGCCTGCGGTGCGCTGCAAGATCTCGGGGACAACATCTGCGAGCTCAAGCGCATCTACGTGCGTCCCAATTTTCGTCGTAGGGGAATCGCGAGATCGATCTCCGAATACCTCCTGAACCGAGCAAAGGAACTCGGCTACGAGCGTGCGCGGTTAGACACTTTGCGAAGACTCGAAGGCGCCGTGCCTTTGTACGCTTCGCTCGGGTTCTCCGAAATCGGCGCCTACAACTTCAATCCCGAAGAGGACATCGTCTACATGGAGAAGGCACTTTGATCAAGCTAAGTGTTTTGTCATCCCGAGGCACGAGGGATCTGACAGTAATCAAGCCCTGCTTCCCAAAAGTTGCCGCCAATAGTTGTCAACTAGGTTTTTTTGTCATCCCTAGGAACTAGGGATCTGACTGTAGGTTTCACTTGTCTTAAAGTGCATGACACAGCTGTAGTCAGATCCCTCATTCGATATTAAGGCTCCGCGACGAAGAACTTAATCGTCACCGTGCCATTCACGACCACCGATCCCGGCTCCACTGGTGTTGCTACAGAAGAATCCGCCATGCCTCGCGCGAACATCGCCTGCGGCATCGGTGGGCGAACGTCGGCGCCCTGCTCATTGATCTGCCAGACTCCGGCGACTTTCACTCCCGCCGCGGCAGCGATTGCCTCCGCTTTCTTGCGCGCCTGCTTCACCGCATCACCAAGCGCTTGCATTCGAGCATTGGAATCGTCCTGCAATCCAAACGAGACGGATTGGACATTGTTGAGACCAGAAGCAACCGCCGTATCGATCACCGGACCGACCAACGCAAAATCGGTTAGTCGAACAGAAAGCGTGTTATCCGCGCGGTAACCCGTGATCTGTGGAGTAAAAGGCTGGTTGCCCATACCGGTTGGCTGGCTGTAGACCGGATACAAATTCAACGAGCCGGTTTGCACGGTGCCCTTCGTGCCTATGAGCGTTTTGACCTTGCTCAGAAAATCTGTCGCGCGCGTGTTTGCATCGTTCTGCGCCTGCTGCGCCGTCTTCGCCTCTGCAGTCACACCGACGGAAAGAGTGGCCAAATCCGGCGCCATTCTTACTTCCGATGAACCCGTAACGATGATGCAGGGCGTCTTGTCCACCGAATCAGGTTGTTGCTTTGTGAGCGCGAATACGCTCAAGAGTGCGGCTGATGCCGCGAGTATCGTAACCATGGGAAACCTCCAATCGATATCTTGTTGAACTATGACGCTTTTGAGTGGGGTGCGTGTCCATACCTAGGGACCATGGACGGGGTTATTCGTGACCGAAGCCCGCAGAGAGATGTGCTTTTCAGTGCTACTGCCTAACGTGCGGTAACCGATGTTCACGACTGCGGTGGTTCCCGCTTTGGGAAGATTCTCGTGGAAGGCGACGTAAAGCTGTGCTCCAATGAGCGCCTTCTGAATTTCTGTCCAATTTGGCAGCTTGCTGCGTGTAGCCACATTATTCAGTTTCACGCTCGTAATTTCAAAGGGGGCAATGCGGTGATGATAGACACCAGAATCGTCCGGGCTGAAGCCAATGTACAAGGCTGCCTTTCCGTCTTCAAGAACCACCGAAGAAAAGGCCTCCGGCATTTCAGTCTCTTTGACCGGTACGACTTGCACAGGTTCGACAAACGAATTGCTCAATCGCCTCGCCGCGAATAATGCCACCGCGACAAACGCGAAGACCGCGAAAACCCAAAGTAAATGTTTTACTGAAGCGCCTCGTCTCATCGTGTCACTTGGCCATGTTAGTAGTATTCGACCACAATCACGATGACAACAACCACTATTAGAACAGCCAGTGCCGCAAACCCGAATCGAATTCGAAGCCGAAAGCCTTCTGGGCTAAAAAGGATTGAGCCAGCGCCACATTAAGGTTGACTAACCGCCCCTTTTGCAGGCAAGTCAACTTTCAAATACTGATCCATATCAAGTGCGTCTCCGTCCATCCGATATCGAATGTCGATCGTCGACTTCGTGCCACCTACACCGGTGTACTTAGAAAAGGGAACCATGAGTGAGCCACCCGCTGACCCTGCAGAAACGAGCTCGTCACTGGAAATGCCATCCACGGCAACCCAAAGAACTTTGATGGGATGGTTTGTTGCCAGGTCCGCGCGTTCATACGATAAGTCGAGCAGCAAGGTTCCGCCGCTCCATCTTGGATATGCGTGCCATCCGTAGTTGTCGGGTGGCTTCGGCTTGAGGACACCCGATAGGTAGACAATGCCAAGAATGGGCAAAAAAATGATCGCGCTGATCGCGCCCTTCCATATGCGGATTCGTCTAAATGGATCGATCAAGTCCAACACTCAAGAAGATATACAAACCTAAATGAGATAGGGTTGCATGATGGAAAGAAGAAGGCGGCGACAACCTAAAGCTATCGCCGCCATCTCCTCATCAGGCGCGAATCAAAGTCCGTAGATTTCGCGATACTTCGCGCCGAGCCCAGCAAGGTAATCCGATGCATCCAGCGGCTTACCCGTCACGCGCTGCACCAATTCGCGCGGCGGATACTTCTTGCCCTGGCTGTAAACCTTCTCCTGCAGCCAGCCAAGGATCGGCTTGAACTCGCCCTTAGCCATCAGCGCGTTCGCGTCACCGACCTCCTTCTCCATCGCGTTCCAAATTTGATAGCTCAGGAGGTTGCCCATCGAATACGTGGGGAAGTAGCCGATGCTTCCGCCCGACCAGTGCACATCCTGCAAACAGCCTTCGCTGTCGCTACGCGGGGTGATCCCGAGATACTCGGTGTACTTCGCGTTCCATGCTTCAGGAAGATCGTTGATCTTCATCTTGCCCGTGAGCATGTCGCACTCGATCTCGAATCGAACAAGCGTGTGCAAGTTGTACGTGACCTCATCCGCCTCAACGCGAATATACGAAGGCTCTACCTTGTTAATCGCCTTGTACCAACCATCGAGATCGAACGAGGTCAACGCAGGGAATGCTTTTTGAAGGACAGGCAGATACTTCTGCCAGAAAGATTTGGATCGTCCGACCAAGTTCTCCCACGTTCGCGATTGACTTTCGTGAACGCCGAGAGAAACGCCGCCGGCCAGCGGGGTGCGATCCCACGCCATCGGGGAGCCCTGCTCATACATTCCGTGACCAGCTTCATGCAACGAACCAAAGATCGCTGATCCGATGTATGGCTTGTATCGCGTGGTCAGACGAATATCACCGACAGACCAACCTGTGCAGAACGGATGAGCTGCCGTGTCTTGTCGACCGCGATCCATATCGAATCCGATTTCCTTGACGAGGAATTCCGTAAATGTCTTTTGTTTTGCTTCGTCCCATTCGCCGTAGAGTTTCGAGTCATCGATGTTCTTTCCGCTTTCCTTGATCTCTTTGACCAATTGCACTTGCGGACCCTTGATCGATTCATACATCTGTCGCCAATAAGATTCTGTCGCGCCCTCTTCATAGAGATCGGTTAACGCATCATACGGATGATCTTTGTATCCGAGGTGCGTTGCCTCTTCCTTTGCAATCTCGAACATCCGAGCGAGAAGTGGCGCGAATGAAGGGAAGTCGTTGTTCGCTCGCGCGATCACCCACGATTCATGCGCTTGCGAAGCAAGCTTGCTCTTCTCTTCCACGAGAGCGGTCGGAATCTTTGTTGCTTGGTCGATGTCACGCTGCACGACTCGAAGCATTGCGATTTCGTCGTCGGACTTTGCTTCGCTCCGAGCCAATTCGAGAGCGCGCTTGAGTTCGTCCGAGGTCAGCGTCTCGTGATACATGCGGCTCAGCAGCCCAACGTGTTCGGCTCGCGCCTCCGCCCCGCCCCGGGGCATAAACGTTTGCTGATCCCATTCCATCATGGAAAGGGCGGCGTGCAAAGCATCGAGATCAGAGGTCTTTGAACGTAAATTTTCTAGGGCAGACGGCATGGGCGGATTTTACATGAGGAACCTGGCCCGCCACCGCTACCTCCATACGCGGACGGTCAATTGCCCCCACGCTACCAAGGGGCAACCGCGTATGGAGGCTAATCTCCAAAAACGAGGGCCAGAGCCGTCAATCGGCGGCCGGGGGTGGTGCCGAAAAGTACAACCTTAGCCTGGCTTGACAAATAACCACCCACACAAACCGCAAGAACTAACAGTCGTTCGGAAGCCAAAAGGAAATAGAATTTAGATAGATGAAGTGGGTTTTCGGCCTCATTCTG
>Ga0070666_10001132_pt1 | contig 16230 bp, 10 predicted proteins | sample KBSS23metaG_FD_64677 | JGI IMG/M metagenome (GOLD analysis project Ga0070666, IMG submission 64677) | Switchgrass rhizosphere microbial communities from Kellogg Biological Station, Michigan, USA - KBS S2-3 metaG | ecosystem: Host-associated > Plants > Roots > Rhizosphere > Soil ... | reverse complement strand
GTCTCGGCGAAACGTTGCTACATCGGGGGCGTGATCGCTCCCGGCCTCGAAGCCATGACCAATTACCTGTACAAAAGAACGGCGTTGCTACCCAAGCTGACACTCGCCGAGCCGCGGCGTGCGGTGGGGCGATCAACGAAGGGAGCGATGATGTCCGGGGCCGTCTTTGGTTATCGCGGTCTCGTTAGGGAAATCCTGGCCAGGATCAGCCAGGAGGCGTTCGGTCGCCGCAAGGCGCGAATCGTTGCCACTGGTGGCTATGCCCGATTGATCGCTGCACGAATGCCAGAGATCGAGGCGGTGCACCCGAATCTGACGCTGGAAGGTTTGCGCATTATCGCGAATTTGAATCGTTAGAAGGCGCGCGATGGGCAAGACGGCGATTGGGATCGACTTTGGCGGCACTACGGTTAAGCCGGGCGTTGTCGCAGATGGTGAGGTCGTCGCGCGCCTGGAACCGATCCGGACTCTTGACTACCTCGGTCACGATTCGCTGCTGAATGCGATTCGCGAGGCGATCGAGAAACTACGCGGCCAACATCCCGAAGTGGCGGCGATAGGCGCGGGTTTGCCGGGATTGATCGACAGCATCAACGGTCGCGTGTGGCAGCTCTCGAATGTCCCGGGGTGGGAGGATGTTGCGCTTACCGCTCTCCTCGAAGAATGGACCGGTCTGCCGGCTGCGATCGATAATGACGCCAAAGCGATGACCTACGCAGAATGGCTTTGCGGGGCCGCGCGCGGAGGAGTGAACGTTGTTTGTGTGACGTTAGGCACCGGCGTCGGTGGCGGTCTGATTTTGGATGGAAAACTCTATCGCGGCAGTAATCTCGGCGCAGGCGAGATCGGGCAGATGACGATCGATCCGAATGGCGTGCCCGGACAGTACGGTAACTTTGGCGCGTTGGAGAAATACGTCGGTCATGTGCAGATTTCAGAACGCGCTCAAACTCTTTATCGCGCCGCCGACCTAACGAAAAGCTTGGATGAGTGTTCGCCTCTCGCGCTGAAGAAAGCGGCTGAAGCGGGCGACGCCGTTGCGCACCGAGTCTGGGAAGAGGTCGGATTCAACATCGGAATCACACTCTGTGACATCGTCTGGCTTTTGAATCCGGACCGGATTGTGATTGGCGGCGGGGTGGGACAGGCGGGCGAATATGTCTTTGGCCCAATTCGGCGCGTGATTGAAGAGCGGACGATGAAGATCTTTCATCAAGGCCTAACGATTGTACCGGCAAAGTTAGGCAATGATGCCGGCATGATCGGGAGCGCCGCGCTCGCGCTGGAAAAGACAGTAGAGCGCGCGTCCTGAAATTTGTCATCCCCTTCGCCGCGAGACGAACAGAGAGACATCACACTTCCCTAACGATGATCTCCCGACTGAGCAGCTGTTCGCCATCAAATTCGAAATAACCGGTAAAGTGTACGCCGCGAATGAGGAGCGGAAGCCAATGGCGATCGTCGGCCCACATCTTGTCGTAGGGAATGGCATCGAGCGAAATCCAAAACGGCAACGCTTCGTCGGTTTCCTGCGGTTCTCCCTCGAAATCGTGGGCGAGAAAAACGGTGCAATGCAAACTGAAGCCGTCGCGGAATTGAAAGTGCAATTCGCCGCGGGCTTCGGTCCCGAGTGGTTTTATTCCGAGCTCTTCGAACGTTTCGCGCAACGCCGACTCTAAAGGTGTTTCACCCGGATCCACCTTGCCGCCGGGTCCGTTGATTTTGCCCGCGCCGAAACCTCGTTTCTTGTGAATCAGAAGAATCTTTTCCTCCCGGACAATGAAAAGAAGTGTAGCGCGGACGCGCGGTTGCCAGGTTGCCCAATCTGTCATGTCGCTGAAGATTCATATACCTTGCCACCGGCGATGGACACAGGCTTGATGGGATGGCGATGAAACCTTGCGAGGGCGCACTGATTGTTTTGCTGGGGCTCGGTTCCGTCGCAGCCAATGTGGTGGCGCCAACGAAATCCGAACTCGAGATGATGTACGCCGGAGCGGCGCAGGCGCTGAACGGAGGGAACGTTTCCGAGGCACTAAAACAGCTCGATGCGATTGACGCGCGCCAGCCGGATCTGGCGGCTGCAAAAAATCTTCGCGGGGTGGCCTTGATGCGGATGGGCGAATATGACCTGGCGGAAAAGGCGTTGCAGAAGGCGCACGAACTTGAGCCCTCGCTTTGGGAGGCGCGCTTCAATCTCGCCGAAGTTCCTTTCCAGCGAAAGAACTGGCCGGAAGCCCGTCGCAGGTTCGAGGCGTTGGCCGACGCAAAAAGCGAACAAGCTCAGGGGACGACGGGCGATCTAATTCAATTCAAGATTTTGCTGACCTATTTGCTCGAGGGGAGGGAAAAGAAAGCCGTTGAAATTGTGGATCGATTGCAAACATCGTCGACCAGCCCAGCCTACTATTGCGGCAAAGCTGCGGTGGCACTTCGTCGCAAACAAAAGCCGGAAGCGGTGGCGGCATTGAAGGCAGCGGAAAAGTCGTTCTCTCCTACGCTCTACAAGCTTTTCCTCGAATCGTTTTACGAAGTCGGGTTGATGGAGAAGCCTGAAGGTGCCGTGCCCGTGGCGCTTGAGGTTGCATCGCGGGCGGATCTGGTGGGCCGAGCCCAGGAGAATTTTGCAAAGGCGGAACAAGCTTATCGACAGCGGGATTACCAAGCTGGATTGCAGTTGCTCGATCAAGTCGACGCAACTGAGTCGAATCAGGCCGTATCGCTCAATTTACGAGGGAAGATTTTTCTGGCGCAGGGAAAAGAGAGTGCCGCCGAGACAGCCTTGCAAAAGGCAGTTGCCGTGGATCCGCAGTTTTTGGAAGCGCGCTTCAACCTCACGCAAATCCCTTTCCGGAAGCGCGAGTATGATTCCGCCCGCAAAGAGCTCGAAGCACTCCTGGGGGCGATTGCCGGGGGCAAGCAGCAACGACATTGGGAGCAACTGATTCGCTATCAAATTTTTCTGACGGTGCTCTTAGAGGGGCGCGACGGGCCGGCGCAAAAGGCATTGGATGATTTCAAAATGATGGATGAGACCCCCGCACTTTATTACGGGCAGGCCGCTTGGGCTTTTCAGCATGGCAACCCGAAGTTGGGAAATAACTGGGTCGCGAATGCGCGGAATTTGTTTCCAGAGGATCTGAACGAGGCCTTTGCGGCGCCTCTTAGCGAGTTGGGCTGGTCGGGCAAGCAGGAGATAGCAGACGCGCCCCGGCAAGTAGCCCTCGAAACGGAACCGAGTCCGACCGCTGAAAAGGTTGCCACGACGGCGCCACCCAAGGAGGAGCCGAAGCCGACCGCAACCCCGGCGACAATTGCGCAGGAGAAAGAATCGCGATCAACCGAGCCTTCTTCCAGTCGAACCAGAAAAAATTCCGGGTCAGCCTCTCTGACGAGCGAGGACTCCGCTCGCTCCAAGCGGAAGAGCGGACGTGCGGCAGTTGCGACGCCGGTCCCTTCGCCTCGTCCTGTCGTGGCCGCAACGACGTCCAGCCCTTCCCCTGCAACCGAGCTAGAGCGGCCCCAGAACCTTGGGGATATAGTGAGGGGCCTCGTCCTTTACCCATTTCGGCACCGGAACGAGAAGGGTGGGTCAACTGCCGCTGCCCCGAGCAAACCAACGCCATCCCCGTCGCCGCAGCCGACGAGACTCAAGAAATAAACTTGTTTTTCGTAACTAGCCGAGGTTTGATGCGCCCTGTCATGAAAATGCGAATATTCGCAACAGTTTCCCTCCTTTTGGTGACTTTGGCAGTCCAAGCGGCGCCGCATACGAAATCAGAGCTAGAATCATTTTACGATAAGGCCTTCCGTGCTTTTGACGCAGAGCGCTACGACGAGGCTTTGAAAGCCTTGGACCAGATCGACGCCCGGCAGCCCGATTTGGCGGAATCGCTCAATCTGCGGGGAGTGGTCCTCATGCGCCAGGGCAAATTCGACCAGGCGGAGGTGGCTTTGCGTAAGGCAATCTCCCTCGATCCGCATTTTTGGAATGCGAGTTTTAACCTCGCAGAAATCCCGTTTCTAAGAAAGGACTGGGCCCAGGCGCGCAACCGATTCGAAACCTTGATGGCTGGCCCGGCCGAGAAAATGCAGCCTGAAACCGGCCAGCTCATCCAATACAAGATTTTACTTACCTTCGTTCGCCAGGGGAAGGAGAACACGGTCGATTGGATGTTGAATAAGTTCGAGCAGGCGAAAGACAGCCCAGCGCTTTACTACTCGAACGCCGCGATCGCTTTTCAACACGGGAACGAAAAGGAAGCGAAGGAATGGCTAACCGCCGCGAAAAAGCAATATCCACCTTCGCTCAACAAACTTTACGCAGAGTCGCTCTACGAGATTGGGTGGATGGAAAAGCCTGCTGGCGAATCCCGAGCTGCCCTTGAGATTACCTCCTCGACCGATCGCTCGGAACGGATGAAGTCCGATGCCAAGGCAAATTTCGAGAAAGCGGAGCGAGCGTTTCAGCAGCGTGATCTTGCCGGCGCGGCCAAGCTTCTTGACCTGGCGGAAGAGGGTTCGCCTAACGAGCCAGCATTTGCGAATTTGCGCGGCGAGATCCTAATGGAGGAGAAGAAACTCGATGAGGCCGAGACGGCCTTTAAGAAAGCGGTCACGGCCGATCCGAAATTCCGCGAGGCGCAATACAACCTCGCCCAGATCCCTTTCAAGAAGAGAGATTATGCCAAGGCCCGCGAGCGATTTGAGGCTCTGTTCGCCACCGCTCCAGGCGAGAAAAACCAGGCGGCTCAGCTCATAAAGTACAACATTTTTATGACTCTGCTGCTTCAGGGCAAGGAAACCGAAGCGCAGCAGTTGATGGATCAATTCAAATTCACCGGTGACACCCCGGCCCTCTATTACGCGCAGTCCGCTTGGGAATTCAAACATAACCGGCCGGAACCGGCCAAAGACTGGGTGACGTCGGCCCGAAAGATCTATTCGCCGGCGCTCAACATAATCTTCGCCGATCCATTCTATGACTTGGGCTGGTTGAGCCGGAGTGAGAGTGACGCTGGACCGACCACGGCTACGTTGGCCCAAGCGGAAGCGCCACCCGGTACGGGTCCAACGCCGGCGATGCGCCTTGGACAGGCCGGATCATTACCAGCTCCAGAAGTTTCAGCGGTTGGCGAGACCCCAGCGCCCGTGGCGGGAACGGCCGCGATAACAACAGCTGCGCCAACGGCAGCTGCGATCACATCCACCGCAGCAACTTCACCCGCCTCGATTCCGGCTCAAACTCCGGCGAGCAGTGTAGCGGTCGCCGCGGCTACTCCAGCGGTATCGGCTGCGCCCATCGTACAACCGACGATCGCTTCCTCGTCATTGACGGTGGCAAAGAGCACTCCACTTCCGGTTACCCATCCAGCCGCAACGGCCGCAGCAGCGCAAGTGCGCGCGTGGTCGGAACCTACTTTTTCCGAGCGCGTCGATGGCTTTTTAAATCCACGAACGCTTTTGGTTGCTGGATTCTTACTGGCAGGAATCCTGCTTCTCGCTTGGTTAGTTGTGAACCAATTTCGCCGCAGCTTATCCACCACTCCGCTTATCAAGTCCGCAACACCGCTGACCGAGCCACCGTTTTCAGACGAAGAGGCCGCGACGAACAAGGACCGCAAAACTCCGCCCGGGAGTATCTCAGCCGGTCCACCGAAGTTTTCGTTGAACCTTCAAGCGAGCGAACCGTCCGTGCGGGGACCGGTCCTTCCTACTGGGGCGATTACCGCGCGCGGTTCTTCTCCCGGCGTTGACGAATCGAGAACGACTTCGCCTAACGAAGCTGCGGCTCCCGTCGGATTCGCCTCAGGCTTGGTTGCAAAGAGTCCAGCCGAAGGAAGTCTCGCCAGGTCCGAGACAGCGCCACTTCGCGACAAGAAAGAAGTTTCACTCGTTGTTGAGGAGCCACCGGCTCCGCCCGTGGCGAAAGAAAAGGAGCTCGCGACTCCTGCAACGCCCGACGTTGTCGCCCCTGGACCAACGACATCATTGATCGCTACGCCGAGTGCTAAGCCATCAGAGGTATGGCCGCCGGCGGCAGCAGAGCCGCCAAAAGCTGAGCCGCCGCCAGTTGTCGAGGCGCCGCTATTTGCGGAGTCGCCACAAGCCGTTGAGCCGCCGCGAGCGGTCGAGCCGCCAGCACCATTCGACATTCCTGCCGAACTCGCCGAGATGGGTTTTCTGGTTGCAGCTCGACGCACGGATGAAACTCCTGCTGCGGAGCCGCCGACCCCGGTTGATGAAGAACCGCTGGTCGAAGAAGAACCGGTCGGTCAGGGCCAGCCAATTCCACAACTAACCACTGCATTTACTCCCGCCCCCGTCATGTCGGAGCTGACTAAACCCGAACCAGAATCGGAGCTGGTTTTGATAGAACCAGAAGACTCTGTGGCAGTTCCGATCGCCGGTCATGAGGTTGTGCAGTCTTCAATTGAAACTCCTGCTTTTGCTTCTAAGATCCTTTTCACCGAATCCGAATCCGTCCGAATACAGCCAACACCAACGTTTAAAATGCCTGAAACCACCATTACTCCCGCCGCTCCCGCCTTTCGCCCAGCATCCTCGTCGCCGACCATGTCGGTGCAACAGCCAGCTGGCAGCATGCACACTGCCGTTCAATTGACTTTCTCCTTGGAGATCGCATCGATGCAACTGACGCCGACCTTCAAGATGAGCGGCTTAGCTCTGAAACCGACCTCCAAGGTGGTCTCGATGCGATTGGCGCCTTCGCAGGATCCGCAGCCGCCGATGAATCTTCAGGTAACCTTCGAAGTGGCGAGAATCGATCTTGTTGGTGGAACTATTGGCACCATTCGCTTGGTTCCTTCAGGCCGGGAAAAGCCCGCCGTTCTGACTTCACCTTCTTTTGCGATCTCCGGCCTTGAGCTGGTTGCGGGATCCGGGGCCGCGCCGGTCCAAGTCACGCCGTCGCATCAGGAACAAGCTTCCGTGCATCTCACCGCGCATTTCCAGATCGCGGCGATCGAATTCACACCGCTGTTCGAAATCTCGGCGATTGTGCTTAACTCCTCGACTCGGAATGTCTTCATGCAATTGCCGGGCTCCGGTCCGAGCTCGATTGACAGCTCGCCTGTTTTCCACATCGAGAACGTGCAACTGAACGGATCTGATCTCGCGATGCTCCAGGTCATCCCTGGCGCCGGCAGCATGTAATTACGGCTCCGCCGTCGTTGGCTGGACGTCTGGAAACTTGAGCCGGGATCGAAGTTCGATCCCGGCTTTGTTTTTTATTTGAACCGAGTCCAGTTAAGGGAGCGCAACGATTTGGGCAGGAACTCGCCGTCTTTTCTCACGAGTTCGCCATCGAAGAAGATCTCGCCGCCACCGTAATCCTTGCGCTGGATGCACACCATATCCCAGTGGACCTGACTGCGGTTTCCGTTGTCTGCCTCCTGATAAGCCTGACCAGGTGTAAAGTGGAAAGAGCCGGCGATTTTTTCGTCGAAGAGAATATCCCGCATTGGCTGCATGATGTAGGGATTACAGCCGAGCGAAAACTCACCGATGTAGCGCGCGCCGGCATCGGAATCGAGGATCGCGTTTAGCTTTTTGGGCTGATTGCTGGTTGCCTCGACAATTTTACCGTCGCGGAAATCGAGCCGGATGTTATCGAACGGCGTGCTTTGATAAATACTGGGCGCGTTAAAGGTGACGTGACCTTCAACGGAGTCTTTGACTGGACAGCTGAAGACTTCGCCATCAGGAATGTTGCGATCGCCCCCGCAAATAATGGACGAGATCCCTTTAATGCTGAAACGCAGATCGGTTCCCGGACCTTTGATTTGCACCCGATCCGTTTTTTCCATGAGAGCCTTCAGCGCTTTCATGCCCGGTTGCAGCTTTCGGTAATCCAGCGTGCAAACCTTGAAAAAGAAATCCTCGAAAGCCTCCGTGCTCATGCCGGCCTGTTGTGCCATCGCCGGGGTTGGCCAGCGCAACACAACCCACTTCGTTTTTTGAACGCGGTGGTCCTGGACCGGGCGCAATTTTTTGGCGATCAGTTTCATTCGTTCGACCGGGACATCGCTTAGCTCGCTGATGTTGTTACTCCCGCGTATCCCGATGTAGGCATCCATCTTCTTCATTCGGGCGAGTTCCTGCGCCGCTGTCACGTCGAGCTGCCGCGCGTCAATTTCGAGGGCGAGTTCTCGGCTGACCCGGGCGCGCTGCATCTGCACAAACGGAACCGCGCCTGCCTTCCGCGTCGCGCGGATGAGCGCGATGATCATTTCCTCGGGCGCATCGAATGATTCAATCAGGACTTTTTCGTTGCGTTTAAGAGTCGTGGAATAATCGACTAAAAGGGAAGCGAGTTTGTCGAAACGGGCGTCTTGCATAAGTCGGTATCATTCCACTGCGATCTGGGGATGCAACCGCTGTAACCGTCGCCTGTGCGCGACGCGGGTGTCGACGTTATTCTGCCATGGCAGGCCAGACCCGCGCTTCGCACGGCGAAGCGGCTACAACTCCAGCCGCGCGGCGTAGGCGCCATCGAAGCCGTCGCGAACGGGGAGCGAGGTTTGCTCGGTCGTCTGGCGAAAGGGAGGATGCTGCTGGAGAAAAGCCGCGACCACGGCTTCGTTCTCTTCCGGTTCCAAACTGCAAGTGCTGTAGACTAACGAACCGCCGGGTTTGAGGAGCGGTGCAACCGCTTCGAGAATGACGAGTTGCTGTCGAGGCATGCGGAAAAAATCGCCTGGCTGGAGCCGCCAGCGAACATCGACCCGGCGCCTAATAACGCCGGTGTTTGTGCAGGGCGCGTCGATGAGGATTTTATCGAAAGAGCCTTTTTCAAGGCCGCTCGCTTGGACTGAAGCGCCATCTGCCCAGTCGCAAAACAGAGTGCTCGCGTTAGTTAACCCGAGCCTAACGAGATTTTCGCGCAGTCGGCTCAGGCGCGACTCATTGTAATCGACGAGAACAATCCTCCCCTCGTTCTGCATCATCTCCGCCAAATACGCTCCCTTGCCGCCTGGCGCAGCGCAGGCATCGAGCACATTCTCGCCCGGCGCCGGCCGCAAAAGCTCGCAAGCAATCGCTGTGCTTGGGTCCTGGACGTAGCAATCCCCATTACGCAGAGCCAGCGTCGGATCGGGCAAACCGACAAAGTTGGTCCTGCCAGGAAGAAGAAAACTGCCTCGGTATTGTTTGAGAAAGTCCGCCGGCGTCATCCTTAGTTGGTTGATGCGCGCATAAATTGGCGGCGGCCGGTTGTTCCAAGCAGCGAGTTCGAGCGCAGCCTCTTCACCGAATTGGGTCGACCATTTCGAAAAGAGAAACTCGGGGAGAGAGAAACGGACGGCCGGTGGCTGCGCGCCTGCCAGACTCGTTAGGGCATCCTTTTCACGAAGCGCGCGCCGCAAGATTGCGTTGATCAAGGCACGCGCACGCGGGTGAGCGAGGGCTACGGTCTCGTAAACGGCGGCGTGTGCAGCCGTCTCAATGACCAAAATTTGGTATATGCCGAGTCGAAGAAGATCCCGTGCGCCTGGATCCAGCGATGCGAGGCGCAGTTGCCCGATCCAAAAATCAAGCAGACTGAGATTGCGCAGGACGCCATAGAACAGCTCGAGGGCGAAAGCGCGATCCGCCGTGCGAAGCGAGCTGCGCGAAAAAATTTCGGCAACAGTCTTGTCAGCGAACTCAGCCCCGTTTCGCCAGCGTTCGAGGCAGGCAAGAGCGAGTGCGCGGCCGGACTTCATTCCTACTCCGCTAATGGAATCGGCTCGTTCCTAGATTGCTTTTGCCAGCGGGCGTCCGATTGACGTGTATTGGAACCCGAGTTTCCGCATCGTCTCTGGATCGAAAATATTTCGCCCGTCAAAAACCATCGGGGTGTGCATTTTCTCGCGCAGGGTATTGAGGTCCACATTGCAAAACTCCGTCCACTCCGTCGCGATAATCAGTGCCTCGGCATTTTCGGCCGCTTCCAGGGCCGAGCTCGTTAGGCGAGCACCCGAGATCGCTTTTATCTCCCGCGCTTTGTCCATTCCTTTCGGATCGTAAGCGCTCACCTGCGCGCCCTCTCGCAAAATGTCAGCGACGAGGTCAATTGCGACCGAAGACCGGATGTCATCGGTGTCCGGTTTAAACGTCAATCCCCAGACGGCGATTTTCTTGTCCCGCAGGACCCAAAGCGCGTCTCGCACGACTTTAAGAAAGCGCTCCTTTTGTTCCGCATTGATGCGCTGGACTTCCTTGAGCAGATTGAACGGCACGCCGAGTTGTTCGCTGATGATGATGAAGGCGGCGATGTCTTTCGGAAAACAGGAGCCGCCATAACCGATCCCGGCATTGAGGAAATTCCGCCCAATTCGCCGATCCATCCCGATGCCATCCGCCACTTTTTCGACATCCGCACCGCTCGCATCGCAGATCGCGGAAACGGCGTTGATATAAGAAATCTTGAGCGCGAGAAAAGAGTTGGCGGCGTGTTTGATTAACTCCGCGCTGTTAATGTCGGTGACTAAAATCGGCGCCATGAAGGGTTCGTAAACCTTCTTCATCAAATCGATCGCGCGCTCGCTTTGTGCGCCAATGACGATTCGGTCGGGCTGCATCAAGTCAGCGACCGCGCAACCTTCCCGGAGGAACTCCGGGTTGCTCACGACATCGAATTCGGCCCCGTGCTTGTTGTAGCGCTTGATCGTCTCAGCGACTTTTTCGCCGGTCTTTACCGGCACGGTGCTCTTATCAACAATGACCCGATATTGAGTGAGCACACCGGCGATTTCGCGCGCGACTTTTTCGATGAAACTCAAGTCAACACTGCCGTCGGCATCCTGCGGGGTCGGCACGGCGATGAACACAACCTGTCCATGGTCAACGCCCTCTTTGATGCTGCTCGTGAAACGCAGGCGCTGCGCGGAGACGTTGCGGTGCACGATCTCTTCGAGACCCGGTTCATAGATTGGCACCTTTCCTTGCTGGAGCGACTCGACCTTGCGTGCGTCGTTGTCCACGCAAACAACGTTGTGTCCGACGTCAGCGAAACATGCGCCGGTCACGAGACCGACATACCCGGAGCCAATAATTGAAAGATCCATGATGATTTATGATTCGCGATTTGCCTGTCGCTCCGAGCTGATCACTGGTTGTTCGACTGGTTTGTTCCGGAGGGATCGAAATTCAGGTCGAGTCCGAATTTCGGAAAAGCCTTGAGGGTGAACGTGAGCAAAACCCCGTATTCCTTGACCCCGGCATTATTGCGAATGATCCCGCCCACCGAGGCCACCCAGCTGGTTAGATCGCGGTAAATTTCGTAACGTTGTTGTTCCACAATGTTGGTGGTGGCCTCGTACTGTTCGAGGAAACCAACTCCCCAATTGTCATTGATTCGGTAGTAGCCTCCGACGGTGAAAAGGCTGCTGTTCAGAAAGAATGGATTATTATTGAGGTAACGATGCCCGAACGTGAGCTGGGTGTTAGCGGTCGGCTTGAAATTGATTGTGGTGTTTACCTCGGTGAACCCTTTGTCCAGTAGCGGAATTTGCGACTCGACGACGAGCGTCGCCCATGGCACCGGAGCAAATCGAAGCCGATTGAAGACATTCGAGTAATCGGTTTTGTCGAAGGGATTATCGAAGTTGACGTCGACGTAAGTCTCCAGCTCGAGCCAGCTGACGGTCAGATCGTCGCGCCGGGTTTGAAAGCGGTTTCGGACGCCGATGCGGGCGATTGTCCAGTTATCGATCGCATCGATCGAGGTGTATTGGGGAAAATCGATTGGGTTGAGCTTGGTGGAAGGCTGGACGCGGTCGAACTGAAGAATCGTCGCCGGATCGACATTCGGCGAAGAAACGTAGGAGAAGTTTGCGAATGGCTGAATGATGTGACGGAGACCGTCAAGCCCAAGGGTGCGGTTTTGCACATCGTCCCATGCTCTTGAAACTTTGAACGAACCTTCGACTCCTGTGTTGAAAATGCTGCGAAAGACGCCACCTCCGTAATTGAGCGGTGGGCCCAGGAGTGGATCAGTTGACGGATTCGGGAGGGGAAATTCTGGCGCCAACGGATCAGGATTGGGAACAAAGGTCGAACCAGTCAAATCCTGGGAGCGACTGTAATAAGTTTCACGAAATCCGACTCGGGGAACAATCGAGAGCCAACCGAAATAGGTGTTGGGGTAAGTGAACTGGTGGAAGGAATCTATCCGAAACGCATTATAGTCTTCGAAGAGCGAATTCGCCGGAAAATTCCTCTGCAGGTAAGCAGCGCTTGTTTCGCCTTCGTAAAAAATTGGGCCGCCGAAGAGTCCGTGACGTTTGATGTCGAGCGCGATCTCAGGGAGGCGGTCGGTGGTTTCAAAAAAAGTGTTGAGCTGGAACCGTGCGTAACCCGTCAGGGTGTAGAAGGGACTGGTTTTCGTGATGGCGATGTTGTTATCCGGTTCGGGATCGACCCGAAACTGACCGGGGAAGAAATCCTGGAGCAGGAATGCGTCGCTCAATTTGGTCAAATCGGCCGTCGCCTCAATGTCTTCGGTGATGTAAGTGCGATCCTTGAGCGACAATTTATAACGGCCGGTTGGCGTGCCTGGCCGCGGCAGTGTGGTCCGGTTCAAATCCGGATTTTGATCCTGCAAATAGTAAGTGGAGATCTTGGCCAGACTGTGATCATCCTTGCCGTAGCGAATCTCGGAATCGAAGCCGATTGCGGGTCCGCGCCGAGTGCGATAATCGAGTTTCAACGTGCTTGTGATCTTGTCGCCAATCGGGAAAGTGACCTGTCCGAGAAGCGATGGTCCCCACGAGCTGAGGTAGGCCGGGACGACCATATAACTGAAGGTCTGGTCGAGAGATTGATAAAGGTAAGGCCACCAAAAGATCGGGACCTTGCCGACGTAAAAGGTCACGTATTTGAAAATGACCCGGTCGTTCTGATAAATCCGCACACTCTGCGCGTTGAGGTGAAAATCCGGGTGCTCGACATCGTGTGTGGTGAAGCTTCCGTGTTTGACTGTGTATTCTTCGTCGGACTCACTCGTCACGTTTTCTCCGCTTAAGAGGTAGGGATAGGTTCCCGACCGCATTTGCGTGGCGGTGATCGCTTTCGTATCGACGTTGTAGGTCGCGTTTTCAGCGAGGTAGAGCGAGGTGCCTCGATAAATCCGCACGTGGCCTCTCAAAAAAATGTTCCGCTTGAGAGAATCGTACTGCGCGAAGTCCGAATATATGTCGGTGTCGCCGAAATGAATTCCCACGTTATCGCGAGCGGTTGCCAGGCCATTTTCGTAGGTCGTTCCGCCTGTCGAGTTGATCTCAATCGGAAGCGAGCCGGGACCTTCCAAATCCTGAGCGGTCACGCGACCGACGGCGAGCAGGCAAAGAAGGAGAGAAACCAGCTTACGCATCCCGGGACGCCGAAGGTAATGGCGCGTCGGAGTCGTTGCAAAGTAAAACCCAAAACAATGCCGGGCGAGCGTCGCTTCGGTGACAAGTTCCTTACCGATCCGTCGAAATAGATTTCAGCTGCAAGGCGAGCGCCGCTACCTGCTGATTGAGCCCGCAGCTTGTCACGACTGCGCGATGCCAGTCCTTCTCACTGGGAACTCGCGCACTCGTTAGGCCGCAATCCGCCGGAACGTGCAAGAGCGGGGGCAGCTGCTGGGTCCGAAGCGCCTGGGCGGCACAAATCAACTGCCAGAGCGCGCTCGCCCCGACGCTTTCACCTAGTGCCGGTTTCGGAGTGTAAACCGCCGCTTCCGGGAAGTGATTCTTGGCCGCTGCCTCCTCGGCTTGATCAATGAATGTTCCGTTCGCGCTGGCGATCAAAACATCGGTGGAATTACCGGCTTGGACATCGCGAGCGATCGCGTCGAGATGACCGGCGAGTTCTCTGCGGTGAGCAAAATTCCCACCGGGATGGATGCACTGAAGACTGAGTTTTCCCTCGCGGCCGACCACTACTGCGCCCGCGCCTTCGCTCAAGAGCATGCCGCGCGGCGGCCGCGCGAATGGCTCGATCGGCGGCTCCGCACGTAGCAGTCGCCACCGCTGGTACGCATCGCAAAGCAACCAGTCCGCCTCCTCTGCGCCGACCACCAGGCAGCGATCCAGTTCGCTATTTGTCATCAGCTCCTCGGCCATTTTCAGGGCCAGGATCCCAACCGCGCCGTCGCCAACGAGCGTGTAAGTCGCGCCGGTAATTCCGAGGATTGCAGCGAGATGACTGGCGGGCGCATTGAAAACCGTTTCGGGAAACAAAAGTGGGCTCGCCGCCGCCGCTCCCGACTCGACAATTTTTTGATAGAAGCGGCGGGTGTAGATCACCCCGCCATTGGAGATCGCGAAAATTAGTGCAGTCCGAGCCGCACTCGCCTCATCCAATTCAATGTTTGCGTCGCGCAATGCATTTAAACCGGCCAGGACGGCGAAACGCGAGATCGCGCTGGAACGGCGGAGCCGCGGCTGACGCGCAACTTCCGCCACCACTGCGGGTGGAACTTGGTACGCTCGAAAGGTTTTCTCGCCTAACGATTCGCTGATCGCTGTCGGTTCCGGTGCGGCACCGGAGCAGAGTTTTTCCCACACCTCTTCGATGGTCGCTCCGAGCGGTGTGACCCATCCGAGGCCGGCGATGCCCAGACTCATGCGGCGCGTGCCTCGATCACGATCGAAGCATTCGTCCCTCCGAAGCCGAACGAGTTGGAAAGCGCTGCACCCGACGCGGCGGAGCGGATCTCGTTCGCGACGATATCGATATCGAGTTCCGTATCCGAGCTGCGAAAATTAATATTGGCCGGCAGGAATCGATTTCGAAGCGCGAGGATCGTGAATACCGCCTCGATCGCGCCGGCTGCGCCTAACGAGTGACCCATCATTCCCTTGGTCGAGCTGACCGGAACCCTACCGAACAACTCGGAAATGGCTTTCCCCTCAGTGGCATCGTTAAACGGCGTCGCGGTGCCGTGTGCGTTGATGTAGGTGATCGCTGCCGGTGCGAGCGTCGCGCTTTGGAGCGCCCGCTCCATCGCCTGACGCGGCCCGATCCCGGAAGGAGCTGGCTGCGTGAGATGATGGTTATCGGTCGAAATGCCGTAGCCGGCGATTTCTGCCAGGATTGTCGCCCCGCGCGCCTCTGCCGCACTCAGATTTTCGAGTGCAAGAACTGCTGCTCCTTCCCCAAGGACGAGCCCACTTCGCGCGGCGTCAAACGGGCGGCATTTTTCCGGCGTGGCGGCTTGGAGCGAATCGAATCCGACAAAAACCAGCTCGGAAAGCGCGTCATATCCGCCTGTCAAAACACGGGTGTAGCGTCCGGAGCGGATGCATTCGAAAGCATGGCCGATGGCGTTGGTGCCGGAGGCGCAGGCGTTTGCAATTACCTGGCAAGGCGACGACAGGCCGCAGGCTTCGAGCGCGTCGACCACAGGTTTTTGTGGCGGATAATTCGCGATCCACGACGGCAAATGTCGTGGTCGTAATTCCTTTCGCTCGAGCGCGCGGTAATAATCTTCGCCGAAACTCATTCCCCCGCTGGTCGTTCCGACGACCGAAAGCTCGGGCTCAAAATCCGGCGCTTGTTCTCGCAGCTCCGTGAGCGCGCAGATCATCATGCGGGAAGCGCGATGGAGGCGGCGCGTCCGCCGATCGTTAGGCACGTTTTTCAACCAGGCGTCATCGACTTGACCGGCCGTGGTGCAACGGCACTGTTCGACCGGGAAACGGGTCACGGGTGAAATGCAATCTCGCGCTGCCCGCAGCGCTTCCAACGTTGCCTCGAGCCCGGCGCCGAGAGGGCTGATCACGCCCGCCGCGACAACTGCGACGCGGGGCTGATTTTTCTTGGGTGAATTATTCCGCTCTCTCGTCATTTTCGGAGACTCGCCGCCGTTTATTCTGCTTGATTTGACTCCCCATTGCCCTTACATACCGCCAGAAATAGCAGTTCTGGGCGTTGGTGAATTGTCAGTTGAGTTTATTCAGTGGCGATTTGAAATCCGATTAGCGGGAACAGTGACCGAGCAGCGTTTCGAATAAGAATAAGAATAAACTCAGATGGGCACCAAATTATACGTAGGAAATCTTTCCTTCAATACCACCGAAACCGATCTTCAGGACCTATTCGCCCAGGCGGGCGCGGTCTCCGAAGTCACCCTCATGCAGGACAAATTTACCGGCAAGTCCCGCGGTTTTGCCTTTGTTACCATGTCCAATGAGGCCGATGCGCAAAAAGCGATTACCGAATTCAACGGCAAAACGGTCG
>Ga0070666_10001127_pt1 | contig 16241 bp, 12 predicted proteins | sample KBSS23metaG_FD_64677 | JGI IMG/M metagenome (GOLD analysis project Ga0070666, IMG submission 64677) | Switchgrass rhizosphere microbial communities from Kellogg Biological Station, Michigan, USA - KBS S2-3 metaG | ecosystem: Host-associated > Plants > Roots > Rhizosphere > Soil ... | reverse complement strand
AAGGACGACAGCCGCACGCCGTTGCCGCCGACGATTGCGCAGGTCGCGTTCACGGACGACAAAAGTGCCGAGCGACTCAAGACGCTTGGGAGCCTCGCCGGCACCGCGCTCGTGTTCGTGAATCCCGCCGTCGGCGGCATCGCGACCACCCTCGGCGGCTTGTTCCACCCGGGCACTCAGCAGCACACCGCGATCTGGGCGCTTACGGGCACCGCGGCGCCGCGCGACATCGGCGTGTCGCCGACCTTCGAGGTCGAGTTCGGCCACATTCCGGGCGTCGATCCGGACCAGTATCAACCCGCGATCGTCCGGCTCGTGCCGACGAAGGACAATTACCGTCTCATCGCGGCCGCGAGGACGACCGCCGCGAAGTCGGGCGCGCCGCCCGACGGCCCGATCGTCGAAGAGCCCGTCGTCACGCAGCTGAAGCAGCTAGGCCGCGGACACTATCGCGCCACGACGTCGATGCTGCCGTCGGGCGAGTACGCGCTCGTGCTGCGGCCGATCGACAAGGACGAGCGCGGCCGCCACAAGCGGCGCAAGGGCGAGGCGTCGCTCGGCGAGCTGCTCGGCGGCGGCACGACGCAGATTCTCTATTTCACCTGGGACTTCGGAATCTGAGACCGTGTCCGCAGCGACCGGGCGAGTCCTCGGGCTGGATGTTACCGTTGGTAGCGCGCTCCGCCGGACGCAATGTCGAAATCAGTCGCCGTACTGCCGACGCCATTTGCGCGCGAGACGTATGCGATGCAGGCGCTCACCGATAAGATGACCAAAGCCCACGCGCCCTTCCCCAGGGAGCCTGCGCAGAAACTCGTCGCTTACGCGGCTGATCGTCAAAGGCGACTGTCCTGCTCGATTGAGCGGCCGCCCCTTCAGCAGGCCCCAATAGCAGCCCTTGAAGCCCACGGACGAAGCCGTGCGAAGCGCCTCGTCGGTGCCTATGTACTGCGGAAAACACAGGTGCTCGACGCTGGCGCTGGGCACATGCGCCACGATCGCTTCGCGCGAATCGACGAGATCAGCATCGAGGGGACGTGGCTCGCGACGCCGCGCGTTTTCGAGCGCCGGGTCGCAGCCGGCGAGCGCGGCCGGCATGGGCCAATTCGGAACGTAGCGGCTCTCGAAGGTGTGCGACTGAAATTCGACGAGCCCAGAGGCGGCGATCGTGCGTATCTCGCCCCACGTCATCGGACGCGCCTCGACGTCGGGAATCTCGGCCTCGGCGTGCAAACCCGGCGCGATGAACGCGACGGCTTTCGCTCCGTATTTTTGCAGCAGCGGGAAGGCCACGTCGTAGAAGTTTCGGGGCCCGTCGTCGAACGTCAGCATGACGGATCGCGGCGAGATCCTGGTCCGACCGTTCAAAAAATCGACGAGCTCCGTGGTATCGAGCGTCGCATAGCCGTTGCTGCGCAAGAAGGCGAGATCGGCTTCGAATTTGTCGTGCTCGACCAGGTGGTAGCCGAACACGGGCACCCCGTCGAGCGGCTCGCTCGGCCGTCGCGCGGTCACGAATTCAGGCAGCGAACCGTCCCACCAACCGATGACTTCCGGAGCGTTCTTCCTCCAAATGTCTCGGACTCTCTGGCGTAGGCTCACGTGATGCGTCGTCTATGATCGTTTGCAGTTTGGACGAGAGTATCGCAGAACCGCGCCGACTGGACTGGCGGCCGCGTGACATAAGGGGCGAGGCCGCTCTGTCCCGCACGCCCGCAGCTGTGTATCGTAGATACCGAGCGCGGCGCATCGGCTCACTAGAAGAACGATAGCTTGGGGAGCTCGAATGACGCATCGCCCGATCAACGTCCTATGGCTCATCGATCACGTCTGCTACGACGGCAGCCTGCATGGCGGTGGCCGGCTGTTCATGAACCTCTTCCCGAGGTTCGATCCGAGCCGAGTACGTATCCATCCGTACTTTTTGCGAGCGTCTGACGAGGTCAAGGCGCTCTTCGAAGCCGCGAACCATCCGGTTCAAAGCTTGGAGCTCGGCAAGTACGACCTCCGGACGTTCACGCGCATCGCCCAATTATGCAATCAGCACGACATCGACGTGATGCATCTCTATTGCTACGCGTCGTCGACGTTTGGACGCATCGTCGGCAATCTGATGGGCATACCGACGATCGTTCACGACTTCGACACGCAAGTCTATTTTCCTTATCCGCTGTATCTGCGGATCGCTGATCGGCTCCTCGCGAAATCCACCGCCAAAGCGTTTGCGGCGTCGGCTCACTGCGCGAGCTACATGCGGGATCGGCGCGGGTTGCCCGCCGACCGTATCGAAGTGCTATTTCACGCGATCCCGACCGATCATTTCAGCGCGCGCGCGCAGCTCGACCGCACGACGGCGCGTCGCAGTCTCGGACTCGGCGACGAGTTCTTGTTCGCGGCCATCACGAAGCTCGGCCCCGATCGTGGCAATGAGGCACTGTTGACGGCCTTTGCCGATGTTCGCCGCCGTGTTCCGGGCGCGAAGCTCGCGATCGTCTACAAGCCGACGCTCTATCATCGCGTGCCCAAAGAATACGAGAGGTTGGATTGGGCCCGCGACCCGCAGCAAATGGTCGCTCGCGTGTCTGCCCTGATCGACAGCCTCGGCGTGGGCGACTCGGTCGAGCTCGTGAACTCGCTCGAGCACCCGGACGCATACTACGCAGCCGCCGATGTGCTCGTAGCGCCTTTCGAGAACGAGCGCTTCAGCTCGGTCAATCTCGTGGAGGGGATGGCATACGGACGAGCGCACGTCGTGACCGACGTCGGTGAGCCTGCGGACTTGGTCACTCGGTACAAGAGCGGCCTCAAGGTACCCGTCGGTGATGCGGCGAAGCTGGCCGACGCGATGGTGACTCTCGCGGCCGATCCGCAGTTGCTCGCACAGCTATCGCACAACGCCCGCAAGGGCGCGGCCGACCTCACCGTGGACGCGGTGGCTCGGCGTATGTCTCTCGTCTACGAGTCGTTGTCCTCTGCCGACGAGGAACCAGAAACTGTGAGTAACGCCGAGACTACGCAGGAGTCCTAACTCATAATTCGGGGAAGATCGATAGTACATGGAGTACGCTTGCCCACGACGTCGCCCGCCAAGTTGCCGCCCGTCATGTTGCTCGGGGACACCTTTGGATATCCATCGGGCGTCTCCCACGGCGTCACGACCTATTACCTGAATGTGATTCCCGCATTGCTGCGGGCGGGCGTCGACCTCACCGTCTGCTTGCTGCGCGAGCCGCATCCTGCTGCGGAGAACCTAGAGCGCCTCGGCATCAACCCGATCTTCCTCGGCGCTCACCGAATGAATCCGTTCGTGGCCACCCGCGTCGCGCAGCTCGCGAAACAGCGCGGTTGCCGCATTCTGCACGCCGGGGGTATGAAGGGAACGCTGATGGCGCGTGTCGCCGCTCGCGTCGTGCCGGCGCAGGTCTTGGTCCACGTGCACGACCACGACATCCCACCGCTGCCGGTCCGTCTCCTGCACCGCGCTTTCGCGCGCCCGACCGATCTCGGGATCTGCGTATCGAGGGCGGTCGCGGAGACGGCGGAGCGCGCCTACTACGTGCGTCACGACCGTGTGCGTGTCGTCCATAACGGCCTGGACCTCGAGCGCTTTCGGCAACAAGTCCGCCCGGACGCACGCTCTCGTCTGCGTACGGGCCTGAGCATCCCGGATGACGGCCGAGTGTTGGCGTTGATCGGCAGGTTCTATGTCGAGAAGGGCCACGAGGAGATGATCCGGATGATGCCCGCGATCGCCGCGCGCTGCCCGGACGTGGTGCTGATCTTGGTCGGCGACGGACCGTATCGTCGCGAGTGCGAGAACCTCGCCGAGCAGCTCCATATCCAACCACACGTGCGCTTCCTCGGTCAGCGCAACGACGTGCCCGAGCTATTGGCTGCGTCGGATCTCCTCGTGATGCCTTCGCACATCGAGGGCTTCCCGCTCGCCGTTGTCGAGGCGCTGGCGCTCGGTCGACCGGTTGTCGGATACGACGTGGGCGGCATGGGCGAGGCCGTCGAGCACGGACGGACCGGCGAGCTAGTGCCCGCGCGCAACATGGACGCGTTCGTCGCGGCCGTCGTCTCCATGTTGGGCGACCGCGTCGCTCTCGACGCGTACTCCAAACGCGCATTGGCGGCGGCGGAGCAATTCAGCGTAGACGCGCACGTCGCAGGGCTGTTGGACTGCTATAGAGAAGCAACGCAGGCGTCGTCTGAGGTCGCTGCGCCGCGAACAACCGCCGCGGACAGTCGCAAGGCGCTAGACGGCTAACCTGCGCCCGGCTCCGTGCACTGTCCGATCGCGCGTGTCGCGTCGCGAGCCACCAGGTCGCGCAGCTCGACCGTAGATCACGTTCTAAGGTGCAGCTGCCGCCGGGCTCTGGCCCGCAAGCCGCGACATGATCGCCTCGTGCGTGGGCAGCAGTCGTTCGATGTTTCCCGCGTAGATCTTTTCGAGCACCTCGGGCGGCAGATCGACGCCGTATACACGCCATCGACCCTGACTCAAAGGCCACTGGGGATACTCGATGTATTCGTTCGCGGTCTCGAGGAATTCGAAGTGGCTACGGAAAAAGCGCTCGCCGGTCCAGCCGGGCTCGGTGTCCGCCATCTCGAAGCCGCCGTCGGTCGCGAACAGGACCCGATCCTGATACTTGATGAGAAAGCGACGCGCCGTAAACGGCTCGCGTCCGAGCGCCGCGACGCGCGCCGCCATGTCGACGTAGTAGTTCGGATATTTGTCGAGAAGATGGCTCGCGTACGCGAGGTCGTCCTCGTTCGACCCGATGTGCGCGCCGATGAAGATCGTGCGCGGATGTTTCGCGATGAGCTGCTCGCGATCAGTCATCAATTGCTCGAACGTAGGATCTCCCGGATTCGAGCGGCTCCATTCAGGGAACTCGCTCAACTCCTCGTAACGCTCGTTGTGCTCGTCGACCGGCAGAAAAAAGGCCGGCGGATCGCCTGTGTGGATGAGCACTGGAAGCCCGAGCCTGCCCGCCTCGTCCCAGATCGGATCCAGGCGGGGATCGTCGACCTTGAGCAGATTACCTTCCGGATCACGAAATGCCGTTCCGAGGCTCTTGTTGATTTCGCCGATGCCGACGGCGCCCTTTCGCGCTGCGTCGTCGATCCATTTCACCTGCTCTTCGACGCCTCCCGGCTTCGCCACGGCGTCGAAATCAGGCTTCATGAACATCACGAATCGGTCGGGATAACGATCGTGCCAGTCGGTCGCGAAGTGATCGAACAACTCCTGCGTTCCGCCCATGTTGATGATCTTGGCGACGTTCGTGGCATCCATTGCTCGAATGAGACGCTCGGGCGTGATGTTCGACGGTAGCGATTCCAAGTGGAAGTGCACGTCGACGGCCGGATACATCGCTCGCTCGACCGTCTTGCGCTCCACCATGAGCATCGATCGCGGGTCGAACTTGCTGAGCCGCATGTCGGTGCCGAGAAGAATCGCAGCGCTGTCTTTGAGCCTCTCGATGCTCAGAGCCGCGTGCGGATACTTCGTCCGAAGCTTGGAGCTTCCGTAGAACGTCGCCGCTAGAAGAGCGACGACGGCCAGGGCCGCGAGCTGCCAGTATCGTTTACGCGCAACGAGCCAGGCGGCTGCGGCGGCAGCGGCGAGAAGAATCACGACCAGCGCGAGCGCCTTATGGCTGCCGAGGCTTTCCCTGAGCGACGCCGCATGCGCCGATGTCAGGAACGATACGAACACGACGGACGCGAACGTGCCATGACGAAGCACGGAAGCTAGGCTCATTGAAACCTCATTCAGCGCGTGAGCGAGCTCTAAGCCTACAGAGGCTTGCGCGCAAACGCCCAACCTTCGGTTGCGAACACGTCGAAGAGGCGCCGCCTCGCGATCGCGTCGCGCAGCGACAGCGGCCAGTCTTGTTTACGGCTCGCGTACAAGCCGCCGAGCAACGGGTATTCGCGCATCACGATCTGGATATCGGTGAGACCCGCGTTCCTCAGCATGGTTTCCGTTCTGCGACGCTTCCATGCCCAAGTCTTGCCACCGGTCGGCGGGTGGAGCTTCCACTTCAAGGTTCGAATCGGGTCCCACAGAGGCGATGAAGAGCGATAGTCGATGAACAGCACGCCGCCCGGGCGCAGGTGGAATGCCATCGACTTCAACATGGCTTCGGGGTCCGGCAGGTAGCAGAACATGCCAAGCGAGCAGACGACGTCGAAGTGCTCTTTGGGGCCGCGCCACGTGGTGCAGTCCGCGTGCACGAGCCGGGCACGGTCCTCGATGTGCTCCGCCTTCAGCCGTGCTTCTCCGAGCGCAACCAAGTTCGCGGAATAATCCACGCCCAAGTAAGAGGCCATCTCGGGAAAGGCCAGCGCGAGGCGCGCATGCCCCGCGCCGAAGTCGAGCACGTGCTTGCCGGTGAAGTCGACGAGCTCGGTACGCCCAAGAGCCGCGAGCTTGAATCGGTTCAACCGCGCCTGACCTTCGGGATCCATGCCGATGAACGGCAGCTCGATGACGGCGGTGTCTACGAACTTGGCGGCGTTGTCTTCGTACCACGCGTGGGCGCTATTCGCGAGATCGGTGCGATTCGGCATTGTTGTTTTTCTCGACGTAACCCTGTGGTGGTCGCGTGAACGCTAGTAAAAAGCCCGCACGGCCGGACGGGTCCGGCCGAACCCCGAAAAGGCGCGCGATCGAAGAAGCATACCACCGGAGTACGTAGCGACTCCGCAACCCGACATAACGTTCCGAAGGGCTTCGGACAAAGTGCGGTCCGGATGTTGCTAGACTGTGCGCTGCGCGCTGTGCGCAGTCGAACTCAACGTGAAATCCGCGCGCCATCCCGGCCGGTGAATGAAGCTGCGCACCCGGTCGTCAGCGCCGAACGATTCCCAACGGCGAAAGCTCATGGCTCTCTACAGTCGCGACAACGCTCGTCGGTCATTGATCGACACGGTGGCATACCGTGCGATTTCGCAGGTGGCAACGGCGCTCGGCTACGTGGTCCTGGTCCGGGGGATGACCGAGCAAGATTTCGGCGTCTTCAACTTGCTCTATGCCTTCATCCCGTTCGTCAGCACGTTCGCTTCTCTCGGGCTCGACCAAACCTTGAGACGCTATCAACCCGAGTATCTGCGCAGCGGCAACACCGCTGCCGCCGCTTGGCTCGTACGACTCGTCGCATCCGCCAGATTCGGCACCAACGTCATTCTGCTGAGCCTGATGCTTCTCGGCTGGAACTACTTCGCACCGTTCTTCAAGCTGGCTCCCTATAAAGCCGAGTTCGCTGTCTTCTGCGTCCTCGTGCTCTTGTACTTTCAAGCCAGCATCCTGCAACTCTCGCTGGCCTCGCACATGCTCCATAGGTACAGCGTCGGCTCGATGGCTGCTTTGGCGGTCGTAAAGCTAGTCGCGTACTCGCTGTTCGCCTGGAAGGGCTCACTCACGTTGGAAAGGGCGATCCTGACCGACACGATAGCGTACGCGTTGGCGTACGTCCTTCTGCAACTCGCCTACAGGAGAAAGTCCGCTGCCGCACGCAGCAGCCCGAAATTTCGTCCCGATTCCGCCGAGAGAAAACGGCTGTTGCGCTATGGACTGCTCAACAACTTCAACGACGTTGGAACGTTGATGCTCAGTCCGAGCGCCGACACGTTTTTCGTCGCCGCGTTCCTGAATCCGCTCTCTGTCGGCGTCTACGCGTTCTACACGCGCCTGCACGAAATGCTGTTCAATCTGCTGCCCGGACACCTGTTCGACAACGTCGTTCAGCCGATGTTCTTCGCGATGCCGCCGAACGAAGCCGATCACCGCGCGCCGCGGTACTTTTCGCTGCTCGTGGACATGAATCTCGCGTTGTGGTGGCCCGCGCTCACATATGCGGCGGGCTACCATCAGGAGGTCGTTCAGGTCGTCTTCGGCGGCAAGTTCATCGAGTACTCATGGCTGCTGCCGTTAGTCTTACTGTTCGGAGCTCAGAACGTGGCGTCCAGTCCCGCGACGTTCGTAGCGCAGTATGAGGAGCGAGCCGGCATCATCCTGTTGAGCAAGATATCCGCTGTGTTCAACGTGGTCGCGCTGCTGGTGCTCGTCCCACTGGCAGGCGTGTACGGAGCAGCGATCGCCAGCGGCTCTTCGCAGCTCTTGAAGAACCTGTTCATCTGGTGGCACGTACGGCACCGCGCGCGCTGGCTGCACGGCGGGCTCGCTTTCGCGAGCGCGTTGATACTTTGGGGCGGCGTGCTGGCAGCTTTCTATGCGCTCAAGGCATGGCTGCATGCCCCGCCGCTGGTACACCTGGTGCTCGGCGCGGTGATCTGCGGCGCGGCCATCCTGGTTCATCTTCGCAGCCCGGCGATTTCTGCGTCCGATCGGGCGCTGCTCGGGCGGTTGTTGAGCGGGAAGGAGAGCCGGCTCCTGCGCGTGATTGGACTGTTGGGGTCGGCTCCCGATAAGAGCTCGCACGCCTTGGGCGACAGCGGCAGTTGACCGAAACGCCTTCATGAGGTGTTCCCGGTCAACGATCGCGAGGGACTCTCGCGACTATGCGCGAGCGAAGGCAGCCGACATTACGTGTCTCGGCCAGATCTCAGCGAGTAGCAGCGCCCTTCGCATCCCGCTCTTGACGCCTTGCTTGTGCACGCAATAGCGCTCGGCGTCCCACTCGCTGATAGTCGTGTGCTTCTCCACTTCCGCGACCAAACGGTCGTGCCTGTCTTTGGGCACGCCACACTTGTGCCAGTGAAACTCGATGAGAAGCTCGTCGACTAAGTCGATCGTTCCGTCGCGGAGCATCTTTTCCAGGATGTCGTACTCGGCACCCTCTACGTCCAGCTTCAGACAGAGATAGTCGCTAGGCTGAACCGTGCTCTTCAGAAAGGCGCTCAGGTCGACACAGTCGACTGTGATCTTCGGGCACTGATCGTTCGAAAGCGATTTGTCGAAGACGACGTCCTTTCCCGCCAAGATGGAGCTGCCGTCGCCATCGAGCGGATCCACGGTGAACGTGACGGTTCCGTCGTAAGTGGTGACCGCTTTCTTGATCAGCTCCGTCGGCAGGAACCGGTAGTAGCCCGAAAAGACCGGGTTCGGCTCGAACGTGATGGACGTGAAGCCCGGTCTCTTCGAGAGAAACTGAATCACCGAGCAGCCGTCGTTGCCGCCACAGTCGACGAAGAACCTCTTATTCGCTCGCATAGCTTAGGTGTCCGTTACGCATCAAAACCGAAATGAGCCGTCGAAAACTAAGTCGAGGATGATGCCTCGCCGATACTTGCGAAGCCAGTGCGTGCTTCTTGCTTAGGGGAACAAGAAGCCGCACCTCTCGTTGGAGCCGAGTGCACGAGTGCGTCGTAATCGATGGACGTTCCGCGCGCGCCACCGTGCTCTGGATTATGTACGCGGATCACGGGGCCTTGCCGCTTGGGCAGCTCCACGCCCGCAGACCGGCGGCCGGCGGCACGACCACGACCGAGCACCGCTCCGCGATCGTCTCGACAGCGTCGGCAGGGACGCCGGCCGGATTGCCGAGTCTCATTTCCTCGAGAATCACCATCGTCTTGCCCGGCATGCCGAGAACCTGCGCAGTCGATCGCGCCGTGCTGATCGCATGCCTGCCCGTGCGCTCGTCGACCCCGAATTCGTCGCCGCTCAGAGTCTCGGGCACGATGGTCGCGTTCAAGTCGTAGTCGTATCGGCCAAAGTAGTACAACGCCTTCATCGCGTTCGACGTAACCACTCGATCGGCGGACGACAGGAGCGGTCGCAGCGTCGGTACCGCGGGACCCCAATCGGTCTCGCCCTCGTAAATCGCCTTTGGGTCCGTAGTCAGCTTACCGGCGACGAGTCGAGCGACGGTTTGGCCTTCTTGCGACAAAGCCAGCACGACCGCAGCGACGAGCAGAGCCAAGGTCGCCACGTTCCTATTGCCGAGCTCCGGCGAGCGCATCGCGATCCGTGTTAGACCTGAATACATCCCCGACATGGCGCAGCCCCATATCACGCACAAGAACGGCAGCGCGTAGTAGACATAGCGCATGAACTTTGCAGCGGCTATGGAGTGCACCGCCAGCGCGAACAGGAGCACGACAACGCAAAAGATCGTCAATCGGCGGTTCCCGAAAATCACGGCAACGAGAAAGGCGACCGGCGACAGCGGCCAAAGCAGCGGCACGTCGCGCGCGAGCTCGAACAGGTAGTACTGCGGACGTCTGGTCGACGGCGAGGCCCATAGCGGAGCCGTGAGGAAGTCGTTGAGCAGCCCCAATTTGATCGACGCAAACGCTCCACCAACGACGGCAATTACTGCAACGGCCGTCGTCCAAATCAGATGGCGCCTGACGAAGCTCAGAGCGATTCCCCAGTACTCGCGCGGCAAGACGGCACCCACGCCAGCCGCAACCGCCGCGAACGCGATGAGCGTCGTGACCTGAAAGTGCATCGCAAGGAGCAGTAGCGCGGCGGCCAAAACACCGAGCGAGATTCGTTGCCGCGATGTGCGCTCGGGCGCAGCCGCTTCGTACAGTGCGATCGCCATACCCATGACGAGCAGCGCGTGAAGCGAATAGAAACGTATGAACACGGCGAGATCGAGAGTTGCCGGCAGAAGGCAGAGCACGATTGCTGCCGTAACGCCGGCGAGCAGATCGACGCGGCGCGTAACCCAAATGGTCATGAGCATCAGCAGTCCGGCCGACGCCAGCAGCGACGGAATGCGAGCAGCCACCAAAGAATCACCGAGAGTCTTGATCGCAATTGCGACCAGCCAAGTGAATAGCTCGGCTCGATCGTAGATTCCGTCGGCGATTACCGGCATCCCATGGTCGCGGATGCCGCGTGCGGCCAAGAAATGGTACAGCTCGTCGTACTGGGGCAAGTGATCGATGACTCGCCACGCCAGCGCGAACAACAACGCGCATCCGAAGACACCGGCCAAGGTACCGGCAGCGTAACTGCGGCTGAGCAGTCTCGAAGTCGACATAATTGTCGCGTCGGCGGTTGACGCCTATGCGCGCGGGCCTTTACAGAAAGCCCATTGCGAGAAGCGGTGCTGCGGCATAGGGGCTGATTTGGTGGCGTGCACCGAGCTCGGCGCGTGAGCCTCGAGAGGTGCAGCAGAGTGAGTAGCGCTGGACGATTCGTTAGCGTTCTGCATTCCGCGCACGCGTCCCCGCTCTGGCAGACGCGGTCATTGAGTTACCGCCGACAGTCTAGCAATATTCCTTGCGCCTCGTCGGAGCGGCCGGCCCGCGCTCGAACAGCACCCCTGCGCAACGGATTATGTAGGGGTGCTCGGTTGTCATCGCTCACCCTTGACCGTGGAACGACGGAGCGGAACACTGCTCGCGCGATACGTATTGGCAAAGGAAAGCAAATACAAATGAACGCAGCGCGGCAACTCGAGCGACTACGCCAGGAGTTCGATGCTGACTGGGCGCGAACCTATCGTGACCACATGGACGCGCAGGTCGTCGCGGACGCAAGCGGGTCCTATCGTCACTACGGCACGATGGTCGAACAGCTCTCCTCCTCATTCGGCCGACCCATCGTCGCGCTCGACTTGGGTTGCGGTACGGGACGGCACTTCAATCTGTTGAGAAACGTCGAGCGCCTCGTCGCCATCGATCTGTCCGAGCACATGATCGAGCAGGCGCGCAACCCGATTTTCGCCGACAAGATCACGGTCGGGTCGATCGAGTACTTGGTCGGCGACATCCATAGCCAAGCATTGACCGAGGCGACGTTCGATCTGATCTATTGCATCGGCGTAGTCGGTCTATATGTTCCGGCGGACGCCGCGTTCTTGCACCGCCTGCACGCGCTGTTACGGCCGGGCGGAGTGGCGTTCTTCACGGTTGTTGACGCGCGCTCGCGCGTCCACGTGCCCGAGCACGCTCGAGCGTCCTTCGTGCGGCGCGCGTTGAACAAGAGCTTCCCCGTGCTCCCCGCGCGCGTGCGCGAGCTGGTAAATCGCTACTTCTCGCCGACCTATACGACGCCAGCGCGCATGGATAAATTGCTGCGAGCGTCTCCGTTCGATCGTCACGCCATAGTGCCGTACGAGCACAAGTCGGGATGGCGGGGTATCACCCTAGGCTGCACGGGCTGGCGCAAACCCGCCTGAGCAACCCCGTCCTTGGTCTTCTCGGGGCAGCTGCGGCACGGCTCCTTCATCCACGCGTCACCGCGGAAATCTGGCGCGTGAACGTTCGCGGTCGTAGCATGGACTCATTGCCATGACTCGTCGCGTGCGACGCGCAACCCCACTGGCGGCCATCGCGGGCATCATCATGCTCGTCACGGTGGGCCGCGACGCCGCCGCTTACCCGCCGCCGCCTCCGCCGCTCGATCTCTCGCACCTCGAGTTCGCTCCGGCGCTGCCTGCCGGTGCCGTGCCCGTCGTCGTGGAGCGCGCGCCCGCACTCGCTCGTGCGGAGCCGCAAAAGGCCGATCGTGCGCAGCTCGACAAAGCCGTCACCGAGCAGCTCGACGCGATCCAAACCGAGGAGCAGGCCAACGGGAAATATTCGAAGGACCTCGCGAGCGAGCTCTTGTCGCTAGCAGTCCTGTATCAGCAGCGCGGCGATCACATCCTTGCAATCCCGGTGCTCGAGAGGGCGAGGCAGATCATCCGCTACAACGAAGGGCTCTACTCTCTCGACCAGTTGCCGATGGTCGAGCGTGCGCTCGCGAGCCGCGATGCGCTGCACGACGAAAGCGTCGTCGACCAAACGGAAGACCAGCTGCTCGAGCTCGCGCAGAAAAACCCGAGCGACGCGCGAGTCGCGGACATCTACTACGAGCTCGCGAACCGGCACGTCGGGACCGTCGAGCGGTTCTTGAACGATCCGTCGCAGCAAGAGCTCACGGTGTCGCTGAACGTCAACGGCCTCGCCCCGCACCGCGAGTCGCCCGAAGAAACCGCGTTGACCACGCTGGACGGGGCGCGCGACAACTACGCGCAAGCCATTCGTTCAGTGGTGCGGCACCGCAGCGCCGACGGGCCGACCCTCAACGACGTCGAGATCGGGCTCGTGCGCAGCTATTACATCGAGGCGCAGAACGTCGGCAAGCTCTCGCCGCTCGCGGCCCAGACGAGCAGCAGGCTCGGCAAGCCGAGGTACCAGGAGGGCATCCGCAGCGCGCTGCATGAGCGCGGTGTCGAGAGCTACTGGCGCCGGATGCGATTCAGCGTGAACGCCGGGCGGCCCGAAAGCGAGATTGCGGCCGAGCAGCTCGAGCTCGGCGATTGGCACCTGTTGTTCGACCAACGCGAGCTCGCGTTCGCGACCTACCGCAATGCGCGGCTGCTGCTCGAGCGCGGCGGCGCGACGCCGGACGAGCTGCGGAGGTTCTTGTCCCCGACTTCGCCGACGGTGTTGCCGACGTTCGCCGGCGGCTTCGTCGGCGCCGACCAGACGGCTGCTTACCGCGGATACATCGATGTTGCGATCACTCTGAACGACGCCGGCAAGAGCACTCGATTCGACGTGACCGACAAATCGCCGCAGACGCCGGACGAAATTGTCCACCGCCTCAAACGATACGTGACCGAAAGCCACTTCCGGCCGAGGTTCGAGGGCGACGGCTGGGTGCCCGAAGATCACGTCTCGCTTCGCTACTACTTCACGTATTGACGGCGCCGCGGCGCAATCACCGCTTTGCTCGCAGGCGTAGAAAGCCGCTTCGGGCCGCGCGGCGCCTCGCGCCTCGCCCATCGCCTATACTCTGCGCCCATGCATCCCGACGACCGCGAAGCCCGCGAGGCGGACTTCGGCTTTGAGCGCGTGCCCTGGGGCGAGAAGAGACTCCGCGTACGCGGCGTGTTCGACTCCGTCGCCTCGCGCTACGACCTCATGAACGACGTGATGTCCGCCGGGCTACACCGGCTATGGAAGCGCTTCACGATCGCGAAGACGGGTTTGCTCGCAGGTCAGGCGGCGCTCGATGTCGGGGCAGGCAGCGGCGATCTCGCGATCGGGCTCGCGCAGCGCGTCGGCCGCGCCGGGCGCGTCGTCGTGACCGACATCAACTCGAAGATGCTCGGGGTCGGCCGTGACCGCATGCTCGACGCCGGCCACGCGGGCAACGTCGACTACGTGCTCTGCGACGCGGAGGCGCTGCCGTTCGCGACGTCTTCGTTCCACTGCGCGACGATCGGTTTCGGGCTGCGTAACGTGACCGACAAGGACCGTGCGCTCGCGAGCCTGTTCCAGGTGCTCAAGCCGGGCGGGCGGCTGCTCGTGCTCGAGTTCTCGAAGGCCGATTTGGGGCCGCTCGCGCCGCTCTACGAGATCTACTCGATGCAGGTATTGCCGCGACTCGGCGCGCTACTCGCGAACGACTCGGCCAGCTACCGTTACCTCGCCGAGTCGATCCGTCGTCATCCCGATCAAGAGACGCTGAAGGGCATGATGGAACGCGCGGGGTTCGAGCGCTGTTCGTATTACAACTTGAGCGGCGGCATCGTCGCGCTGCACGTCGGCTTCAAGCTCTGACAGCGAACCAATGACCAGCGGTACTCGACTCCCGCTCGCGCGCGAGCTCGCGGCTCTGCTCGAGCGAGCACTGAACCGGGAGATCGCAGCGTCGACCCCCGCGAGGGATCTCGTTGCAGATCTCGATGGCGAGAGCTTCGCAGTGGACGTTCGCGGTCTCGGCGTGAGCTGCATATTGCGCGCGACGGACGGTCGGGTCACCGTCGAGCCTCGGTGGCAGGCGGACGCGTCTGCGACGCTGAGCGCATCGCCGTTCGATCTCTTGCGGCTCGCGCGCGCCGCGGATCTCTCGACGTTGCGCGGCACCCAGGCCGAGATCAAAGGCTCGCCCGAGGTCGCGGAGCGCTTCGCGAAGCTGCTGAAGCTCGCGCGACCGGATCTCGAGGACTATGCGTCCCGCTGGCTCGGCGACGTGCCCGCTCACGCGCTAGGCGACGCGGTGCGCGCCGCGGGCGCGTGGCTCGAGCGCGCCGCAAGCGCGCTGCGAGCGAATACGGCCGAGTTCCTGCAAGAGGAGAGCCGCGCGTTGCCCGCGACGCTCGAGGTGCAGGCCTTCTATTCCGACGTCGAGCGGCTGCGCGATGGCGTGGAGCGCGCGGCCGCGCGGCTCGCGCGACTCGAACGCCGATGACGACCTTGCGCCGCCGCCTGCGCCTGCTTCTCAGGATGCTCGCGATTCAGCGCGCGCTCGTGCGTCACGGCCTCGACGAGGTCGTCTGGCGCGCCCACCTGCTTCGCCCGATCGCCTGGGTGCGCAAGATCCTGCCGCGTCGCAAGCCGAGGCAGCCGCTCGGCGTACGCTTGCGGCTCGCGCTCGAGGAGCTCGGGCCGATCTTCGTGAAGTTCGGCCAGATGCTGTCGGTGCGGCCGGACCTGCTCGATCCCGAGGTCGCCGCGGAGCTCGCCAAGCTCCAGGATCAAGTGCCGCCGTTCGCTGGCGCGCTCGCGATCGAGGCGCTCGAGCGGGCGTTCAAGCGCAAGGTCGGCGAGCTGTTCGCGGAGTTCGACGCGACACCGCTCGCGGCCGCCTCGATAGCGCAGGTGCACACGGCACGCTTGAGCGACGGCCAGGCGGTCGTCGTGAAGGTGCTGCGGCCGAACGTCGCGGCGCTGATCGCGCGCGACGTCGAGGTCCTGTACGCGGTTGCGCGGCTCGCCGAGGCGTATTGGCCCGAAGCTAGGCGCCTGCACCCGCGCGAGATCGTCGCCGAGTTCGAGAAGACGCTCGGCAACGAGCTCGACCTCATGCGCGAAGCCGCGAACGCCGCGCAGCTCGAGCGCAACTTCGCAGGCTCCAACCTGCTCTACGTGCCGAAGGTGTATTGGGACTACTGCCGGCCGAACGTGCTCACGCTCGAGCGGATCTTCGGCGTGCAAGTCGACGACATGCCCGCGCTGCGCGCAGCCGGCACCGATATCCGGCGGCTCGCGGAGAACGGCGTCGAGATCTTCTTCACGCAGGTCTTCCGTCACAACTTCTTCCACGCCGACATGCATCCCGGCAACATCTTCGTCGACGTGACGGATCCGCTCGCTCCGAAATACGTCGCGGTCGATTTCGGAATCGTCGGCACGCTCGACGAACGTGACCAAAACTATCTCGCCGAGAACTTCCTCGCGTTCTTCAGGCGCGACTACCGGCGCGTCGCGGCGCTGCACATCGACTCGGGCTGGGTGCCGCCCGGCACGCGGCTCGACGAGCTCGAGTCCGCCGTGCGCTCGGTCTGCGAGCCGATTTTCAACAAGCCGCTGAAGGA
>Ga0070666_10001126_pt1 | contig 16246 bp, 10 predicted proteins | sample KBSS23metaG_FD_64677 | JGI IMG/M metagenome (GOLD analysis project Ga0070666, IMG submission 64677) | Switchgrass rhizosphere microbial communities from Kellogg Biological Station, Michigan, USA - KBS S2-3 metaG | ecosystem: Host-associated > Plants > Roots > Rhizosphere > Soil ... | reverse complement strand
GGCGCAAGGGCAGTGTGAATCTTTCCGGGAATTACTCCTGGTCGCACTGCATCGGCCTCTCAGTGATCGGCGGCCCGCTGAACGTTGCTGTTGGATATCCGCACGAGGCAGGTCAAAACAATGGTCCCGTTGATCGAAAGCTGGACTATAGCGATTGCACCGGCAACGCGGTCTCTGACGTCAGGCATATTGCGAACGCAACCTTTGTTGCGACTACACCGAAATTCTCGAACGGTCTGATGCGGCGGCTGGCGAGCGGCTGGACCTTCTCCACAATCTACACGATCCGCACAGGCATTCCGATCACCGTGGCCACCGGCGTCGATCGCGCCGTCAACGGCTTGTTCGTCGCTGCAGGAGCTTATCCTTACCCGCAGCGTCCCAATCAAGTTCTGGCCGATACGGCGTCGCCCGCGAAAGGTCAATCGTGCAGCCCGGCGCCTTGCGTCAATGACCTGAATCCGGCCGCTTTTGCCCAACCTGCCATTGGCACCTACGGCAACATGGCGATGGGGCCTTTGAAAGGCCCGGGCTTCTGGGAGTGGGACCAGACGATATCCCGGCAGTTCAAGATCACTGAGAACCAGCGCCTGGAGATTCGCGCGGAGGCGTTCAACGTCACGAATAGCGTTCGTTTCGCGGCGCCCATAGTAGCGAATTTGAACATCTCCAGTGGCAACTTCGGGCGAATCACCACCTCCACGTCAACCACCGGGGCTACGTCCACGGGCAATGGTCTGGCCACCGGGAATGGTGGCAGAATCATGCAGTTCGCGCTTAAGTATATCTTTTAGGCACCACAATTGCGAAGGCACAAATAGGCTCAAACTATTGTGGGATTAGAGATTTCTATTTGACAGGTGACGGTTGTAAAGCGAGAATTCTACTGGAGGTTCAGATGAACAAGGTGCTCTGCGGTGTAGTTTTCACTGGGATGGTCGCGCTAGCTGCCGAGACGGCCGCTCCGTCCGTCACGTTCACAAAGGATGTGCTGCCGATTCTGCAGGCGAACTGCCAGGGATGTCACCGCCCCGGGCAGGCTGCGCCGATGTCCTTTCTGGACTACCAAAGTGTGCGGCCTTGGGCCAAGGCGATGAAGGCTGCCACCATCGCACGGAAGATGCCTCCCTGGTTTGCCGACCCCAAGTACGGCCCCTACAAGAACGATCACTCGCTGAAGCAGAGCGAAATTGACTTGATCGCGAAGTGGGCCGATGCGGGAGCCCCAGAAGGCGACAAGAAGGATGCCCCGCCACCCGTGCAGTGGGCTGACGGCTGGTTGATAAAACCGGATATTGTGATCGACGGCCCCACAACAGAAGTCCCCGCGCGCCCCAAGAACAACGTGGTGGAGTGGATGACGGTAACAATGCCCACCGGCTTTGCCAAGGACACCTGGATCACATCAATTCAAATCAAGCCGGAGTTCCCGGCGGTAACCCATCATATTTGTACGGCCTTTATTCCGCACGTCCCGAACCTCCCTTATGGCGTTACGTTTTGGCAAGACAAAGATCGCGACGAAGAGGGATCAGCCCTCCCGGAAAAGGGAGCGACGTTCGGCAACGGCACCCATCAGATCGACAAGGATGGAAATCCCGCTCCTCCCGGTGCGCCGAATGGCGCTGCGGAAGACTGCTATTTGCCCGGGAATGCCGCGGCTGACTATAGAATCATGAATGCCGCTAAATTGGTGCCGGCCGGCTGGGACATGGTGTTTAACCTTCACTACACGCCGAATGGAACTGCTGTTACCGACCACGTCAAGGTGGGTTTCACCGTGGTCGAGAAAGCGCCAGACAGGCGGTACGTTTCGCTGAGCACGACGGCGAATCCCGATCCTAAAAAGTTTGCTATTCCGCCGAATGATGCGAATTGGCACAGTCCGCCCGCCGAAGCTGTGTTTCTTGCGGATGCCGAGCTTGTGTATATGATGCCGCACATGCACTTTCGGGGTAAGGACATGACCTACACGCTGGAATTTCCAGATGGCAGAAAGCAGACTGTGCTTAGCGTCCCGAACTATGACTTCAATTGGCAGCTTGGATACTGGACATCCGTTAAGGTGCCGAAGGGAACGAAATTGCATGTGGACGCGCACTTTGACAACTCAGCAAATAATAAGTTCAATCCCAACCCAAACAAAACGGTCTATTACGGCAATATGACGTGGGAAGAAATGATGTTCCCATTCTTTGGCGTGGTCGTAGATAAGGCAGTTGATCCGAAGAAGATTGTGAAGGCGGGCGCCCAGTTCGCGGGCGGAGGCGGTTAGAGTCCGAAGGGCAAAGGGGCATCAACTCACAGATCAATCGAATCGCCTCTTGCCGTTGGCCCAGTTCTCATTATCATAAGTTTCGATGCCGGGATACGCTGGCGCCTGAGTAAATTCGTAACACGTCGGATCGACGAGCCTTTCCCTGTGAGCACGAACTGATTTGGGTCTACATTCTCGATGAGCCTATGCATGGCCGCCTCCAGCGCGGCCATATATTTTTCATTCTCTGTACGTTCCAAGACCGTGGCATCGCTGATGCCGAGCTTCTGAAGAACTAACTTCGATTCCATGGGCGACAAGGCTTCAAACAGGAATGAGACTTCTCGTAATCCTGCGCGCGTCGCCTGTAATGCCTGAGCTAGGCCGATCGAAGTCTCATCGCCGAAGAATAGAGTTGGACGCTTGAGTTCAGTTAAATCTAATGACGGTCTTGGTCCCCAGATACGGCGAATCTCGCCTGGTTTGGCGGTGTTTACCCATGTCGCTTCGGGCGAGGCGGAGCCGGCGCGATAGACCAAGAGTCGAGTCACACCATTGAGGCTGTCCCAGGATATTGGCGTGTGTGCACTTCGTATATCTGAGTCCAACAACACTTCAATCTTCTGCCCAGGTGACCAGGAGATTCCTTTCAAGCTATCCCCCTCAAGGGTGATGAGTCTAAAATTATCGGTCATGATTTCTACCTTGGATACGATCGCAGGACGAGTTAACAGTTCCACGATCTCCCCAAAGAGGCTCGGGGGTTCGATATTTCTGCCCTTCGGCTGCCTATGCCTAGCCATTCAGTGATTGCGCACTGTTAGCTCAAATTGCCGCTACCGATTCACGGTCGGATTGGGAACCTCGGGTTTCAATCCAATATCGCGAGATCTATTTGGATAGGCTGCACGAGAAATTTGAAGGATCGTCAATGCCGCCCGATCCCTTATATAAGGCGATTTTCGGGTACGCGCAGACCAACACTTTGCGGTCGGGCTGACCGTTCGTTTTGTGTTGGGCGATCGTTATGTCCGGAGCCTTCCCGCTATCCCGCCAGCGGTTGAGCATGCTGAGCGTATCGATATCGAAAGTGCTTGCACCATTACCACCAGGACAGTGGCCCATGCCTGGCACCATGAACAGGCGCACTGAGTTGTTGGCTTTGCTGCCCATTTTCCGAACTACGGCATTGTAGTAATCGTAGTTGGTTGAAGGTGCAATCGCCGAGTCATTCCAGCCGCCTACAAGCAAAAGCTTGCTTCCGCGAGCTACGAATCTGGAGAGATCTGGATCATTCGCGTCGATAATTCTGTTTTCGGGCGTATTCGCCTCCAAAACATCAGAGTCAAAGTTAACTGGACGACTCTTGTAATCCCAATTGGGATCCTTAAAGACGAGGTATCTGAAAAACTCGACCGAGTATGGAAACGGCTGCGCGCCCGCCATCGTTCCCCATCCCATTTCACTTCCAGGCATCAACCCCCCGAGTAGGTATTCGCCGGTGCGCGAGTTTTTGACAGGAGAATAGATCTTCCGTGCCGCCTCAACCTGAGGCTTCGTGAGACAGCCCGGTCCGTCGCCGTTCTTACATTCGACCACCCCAGGATCGAAGTGACACTTGGCCGGATCCTGAATCAGTCCATCTTTACCGCCATCCTTGCCATCGCACGCATCGAGCGCTGCCTTATTCAGCACGGAATACTTGTCTGGCGGTATGTAGCTCGCAGCGTCGTTGTGAGTCGCTTGCCAGACCCACATCTGGCCGAACGTGTGGTGTGTGGAATCCGTGTCCAAGCCGCCCACCATCGCGATATCGAGGTCCTCTGGGTAGCGCTGAACTTCTGTAATCGCCGTTCGTCCTCCACCTCCGCATTCATTCATAAGCGACAACGATGGACGCTTGCCATAAAAGGCGGCGATCAGGAGCTTGGCATCCGCTAGTGTTTCATGGCCAGCCCGCTCAGCGAAGTCCTTGAGCTTCTCGGGATGACCCAACGCGAAGCTAGCGCTGCCCCCTTCGTGACCGTTATCGGAGGTGGCCGTGGCGGTCCCGGTTCGCAGAATATCGGCCATGTTCGCGTAACTGATCATGCCCAGAAATACGCCACCGGCGGTAGGCTGCAGTCGCCCGTTCCAGTTCGCGACGGGCATCCAGAACTCGACCTTAATATCTGAATCGAGCGACGGCTTCAGAGTTGCCGTTACGCGGCAAAATGCCGGGAGATCCTTTACGACTGGCGCGGGCCCTCCGAAGGGGCCGACGCCCCGAGGCGGCGCCGGAGGCAAAAACTTGCCGGCATCCACGACTGCCGCCGAGGTAATCGTCGCGGCGGGAAGCGAATAAGATGCGAGACTCTCACAACTTGCCGCCATCGCTGGAACAATAGAAGCAAGCAGAAAGCCTGATTTCAACACGATTGTAGGTCTCATAGGGTTAAGTCACTATTCGCAGTAAACACTCCGTTGGAAGTCTAGCTCGCGGCGGGCAGGAAGGTCAAAAAAAAGGCCAAGGTATTGAACTCGGGGCAGACAGTTCAATATGGTACGAAAGCGCGAATCGTGAACCTCCTATTGAGCGGCACCGACTTTCCCAAGAAGCATGCGGCCAGTGTTGCCGCGGCGGTCCGCAATCAGTTGATCCACGCTCCCAGGTCCAGCCCCCGCAGCGACAAAACAGAGGAACGCGTAGCAAAAGACCACAGTAATCTCACCCCCGTTGGTGATCGGCTAAAATCCGCGCGGTGCCCACGCCACGAAATAGGCCGCCGCCATTTCGCCACATAATATAAACGCAGTTGGGCGCGTAAAGAATGCCGACCACGATTCGCATAATGGCCAGTAGCCGCCGCTGGCCACGGGCTACCCATGTCCCTTGGCGTCTCAGTCATCTATTTGGGAACGCTGCTGGACATCAGTGCTTGCAACTTCATCCGGTACTCGGGATACATGGTCTCGGCGCCGCCGCGCGCTGCCTCTTGTGGCAAGGAGTTTGTCTTTGCGAACTCAGTGAGGAATGGATTTGTGCCGGGCAGATAGTGCGGTACGACGCCTTCTGCCCTGACGACCTCCTCGACGCTCTCGCACGGGTATGCGCCCATTTCGCCGTGGGGGTTCAAAGTGAAGTCCCGGCTTCGAATCATCGGCTCGGTCAGGTACTCAGGATCATTGATGATCGTGATCCAGGTGAGAACGTCTCCATTCCGAATGAAGTGTTCCGTGACGGTGGCCCGGTCACTGCGAGGAACGCCGTTGCGGCGGATCCAACCCGCCTTGAGATGGGTGGTGGTTACCGTAAGAATGTTTCTCTCCCACTTGCCGGTGGAAAAACCTTGCCAGGTATGCGGCGCATACTCGGGGGGATGCGCCCGTCCGTCCATCCAGATCGTACGCTCCGCCGCCATCCAGGACATGTGGGTGTGCCAGGCGATTACCTCCTGAGAAGCTGCATCCGTTTCTTTCCACATTTGCAGGTTCGAGAAGCTTGGGCCGTAGTCGGCTGGATGAGGAATGCACTGCCGCTCGGGGATGGTCAGGAGCGATGCATTCCAGCTATCTGCCCGACGCCGAGCAGCGTCATTCAAGGGGATCCCAATGTATTCGCCGCTCAAGGGGCCACCGCCGCGCTCAAGCCCGTCTTCTTGCATTGGGTTGTGCCAGTAGCCCGAGAAATCGACTTGTGCAAGCAGCGAGGCTGGTATTCCGCCGGCAACTAGTAAGACAAGCAGTACGCGTTTCATAGGCTCTCCTGCTATTTCTTGCTCAGGTTCTGATAGACGGCTTCCACAAATTTTTCCGTGGTCCAAAACCCGCTCGTGGAACCGTAGTGCACGTCGTAATCGGAGGTTGGCCTGGCAGCCTTGACCTGTTCGATGGTCATCCCTTTCTTGATCAAGTCCTGAATGCGATCGCGGACGATGGTGAGCATAGTCTGGTATTCGACCACGTCTGCTTCATCGCAGATGCGGCCGTGCCCCGGAATGATGTACGTGCCGCCCTCTTCGTTATTCTCCGGGACGGCAAGTTCAATGATGTGATTCAAGGCGGCGAGGATGCCTTGAATATTGCCACCCCTTTGCAAGTCGATAAAAGGATAGGTGTCCGGCGTGAAAAGATCTCCGCTGCTGATCACATCGGTACGGCGAAAAAATACGACGCTATCGCCGTCAGTATGGGCGGCCGGCTCATGAAAAAGGACGACTGCTTCGTTGTTAATGAAGAAGTCCTTCCGTCTGGTGATGTAAGTATCCGCCGGCCAGGCGCCTGACGGCGCAGCGGGCTGGCCGTTGGCAGTTGCAGTCATACGGTCGAGAACACTCTCATGCGCGATGATCTTAGCGCCTGGGACTATGCTCCGGCCAGCGATGTCAGCCAAAAAATTTACGTCGATGATCGTGCTGCCGAGCTTGGCGATATTTTCGTTTCCGCCGGTGTGGTCAGGATGGACGTGAGTGTTGACGATGAACCGGATTGGCCCGTTCGACACGGTGCGGATAGCAGCCACCACCTTGTCGCTCATCGCGGCGAGGCCGCTGTCCACCAGCAGGACGCCATCCTTGCCGGTTTGCAAAGTAATGTTCCCACCGGCGCCGGTGAGGACGTAGACGTTACCTCGAACGGGGAAGACATGAACTTCACTTGCTGGTTGTGCCAAACCAACCACAGTCGTGGCCATGAATGCTGCGGTAAACGCCAGTGCGTAAGCCACGATCGACGTTCTCATGTGGTTCGCCATTTCTTAACGGAGCTCTTGCATCATGCCGCCAATTACACCGCCGGCGGGTCCGCTTCCCCAGTTGAATTCTTTCACCAGGGTTTGCGTGATTTCTTCCTGACTCTTGCGTTCCCGGTTCAACGCGCGGAAGCGCTCCATCACCTTCACCATCTTGTTGTGCAAGTCCGTGAGTTGCTGTTTATTGATCGCAGGGCCGTGTCCCGGTATCAGGACGTCAAAATCCATTTTTAGAATTTCATCGATGGACTTGCTCCAATCGGTCCAGTTGCCACCGTCAGCGTAGCTGACGATCAATGGAATGTCTTCCCATGGCAGCGTCACTAAATCACCGGCACAGACTACCCGGGCGGCGGGAAAATAGACTACTGTATCGCCGCTGGTGTGGCCGCGAAGCTCCCGCAGTTGCACTTCCTTGCCATCAAGGACAATCTGGGCTCGTCCCTGGTAAGTGAATGCGGGAAGCCAAGTCTGGTTAGGCGTGTGGGCGAGATTATCGCGGTCCTCGGTGGAGATGATGACCTGTGCCCCTTCGGACTCGAATTTGGCCGCGCCACCCGAATGATCGCCGTGGTTGTGGGTGAGGATGAGGTACTTTACCGGTTTATCGGTAAGCGATTTAATTTTCTGCACGACATCGTCATGAATCCGCTCGTTCTTGCTATCGACGATAATCACACCGGCGTTCGTTAGATATATTGTGAGATTTCCGCCGTAGGTTACCAGGTCACCCATCTTGGCTGCCTGATTCTCCACGAAATAGACGTCGTCTCTGACTTTGGTTAGCTTCGGAGGCGGCCCCGGAGGTCCGAATCCCGGTCCGAGGCCAGCCGGTTGCTGCCCGAACGCAAGCACTGTTGCGACGGAAAGCATTGCAAATGGGACCACGACTCTCGTTCTGGTTGAGTTCATCGGTGTAGCTCCTGATCTCCTGATCTCTCTATGGCTTCGTCATCTGGACGTGCAAGGCGTGGCACTCCATTTAGACCCATCAGGCTCTTTCTTGAAGTGCGTACTGGTTATGAACGGTTGGTTGAGATACTTCGGATCCTCGACAATCGTTGTGACGAAGAGCCACTGATCTCCGTTCGTTTCGCGAGTGACGTTGTAATACTCCGTCAGTTCGGCATTCTCGCTGTACGGAATTCCGTTCTTGCGCAGATAACCGGGGCGTAGGTGAGTGGTAACGACTTTTAAGGCACCGCTGGGCACTTCTTGGTCAGGGAATCCAAGAATCCCCCTTCCGGCTGGCATAGGTTCCCAGCGTGCCGCAGCGTAACCCTGCCATGAAGGCGCCTGGGACGGTGGCGCCTGCTCACCGAAGTGGAAGATCCGTGTTTGAGTGCCGGCGTCGGTGTCCACATGCAGTGTAGTATCGTTCTCCCAGAGAATGTGGATGCGGCCAGGGACACGCATCAAGCCCGCAGCGCCGTAGGACTTACATTGTTCCCCCGCGGCCTCGTCTTTGGCAGGATCCCAGGTGTCCGCTACCTTGCGGCCCTCTGCGTTCAAGGGAACGCTTGCGTAATCGCCTTTGGGAGGGGTGACCATCCGCCAGCGCCAATCCTCGGTAACGATGGAAGCCCAATAACCGGTGAGGTCAATTGGGGCTGCCATTTTAGGGGTTGGTGGCGGGCCCGCAGGACCCCGACCCCGGCCTTGGGCATGTAGGGCTACCATCAAGAACACATTCACTACGATTGAGCCGCCCACGAGCGCAGCGCGCACGAAGCGTCCCGACTTCCAATAGGCCATCGAAATCCCTTCTAATCCTCCTGCTACGGTAGCGATATCGCCGTAGCCCCGCAAGGACAAATTCAATAAGTTGAACGGCTCCCGCCGGTGATCCATGGGCGTCCGGCTTCAAAGTCAGACCCATCCCAAGAATGGCTCAAGTGCGGGATTCAACTTATTGAATTGATGTTTGACTTTTTTGACAAGCGCGATTAACGTAACTGAGATCTTAGGGAGTCGTCTTGTAACAAATCTGCGCCAGCGTGCCGAGAGCTTCAGACCGCCAGGCGTGCCAGAAGTAGGGAATTTGGTTGAATGCGCAGGACCACCAGGTAGGGGCTTGAGGACTTAAGAAAGGGGCAAAAATGAAGGCTAAGACAAGCACAATCGCAATGCGATTTATGACGGTGCTAGCGATGCTGGCCGTTATTGGGGCAAGTACGGTGCGTCTCTCGGCTCAAGGGGCGACCGCAAGTATACAGGGAACCATTGCAGATGCGTCAGGAGCCGCAGTGTCGGACACCGCGGTCCAAGTGAAGAACGTCGGAACCGGCGTCACGCAAAACGTAACAACTGACAATCAAGGTCGCTACACGGTCTCTAACCTTGGGGTTGGCGACTATGAGGTTCAGGCTTCGAAAACGGGATTCTCGACGGTGCTGCGTCGGGGTGTCACGCTCACCGTCGGTGCACAGGTTGTAGTCGACGTGACCTTACAGGTGGGGCAGCAGCAGCAAACGGTCACGGTAGAAGCTCAGGCATCGCAGGTAGAAACCACGAACACGGCTGTAGCGTCACTTATGGACCAACAGCAGATACGTGACCTACCGCTGAACGGGCGGAATCTGGATCAATTGATCCAATCGGCGCCGGGCGTGAATACGATCCAGGGCAACGCGTTTATTTCCAATGGATTCCTGGGCCGGGCAAATGAATATTCGATCGCCGGAGCCCGTCCGGAAGGACAAGGGCTGCTGATTGACGACGAAAACATTCAGAATTTCTGGAACAAGGGAATGGCGTCGGTGACGGGCTCTTCGCTAGGTATTGAAGCCATTGGCGAGTTTCAAACACTGACCAACACTTATAGCGCGCAGTTCGGCGGCAATGGCGGAGTTGTCAACGCAGTAAGTAAATCTGGAACCAATGCGTTTCACGGCTCGGCTTACGATTTTCTACGCAATAGCGCGCTGGACGCGCGGTCGTTTATCGATCCGGGCTCGAGTCCACCGCCTTTCCGCAAGAATCAATACGGCGGTTCGATCGGCGGCCCGATCAAGAAGGACAAGATGTTCTTCTTTGTGAATTATGAGGGCGTCCGGCAGTTGCTCGGGGAAACCAAAGTCTCCAATGTGCCCGGATGCAATCTGAATCCTGGAAGTTGCGTGCCTGCGCCCTCGGTGACCAACCCAACAACCAGGCAAGCGATTATTAATACGCTCGCGATATACCCTGACGCGACCCGCGTCTCTGCGAACGGCCAGCCGCAAGCCACAAACGTGGCCAACCAGATTGCGCACGAAGATTATATACTTGCGCGCTTCGACTACAATATCTCCAACAAAGACAGCCTGTTTGCGCGGTACATTTCGAATAAAGCCAGTTTCATAGAACCCTTCGGAGGCGGCGGCTTTGGTGGCGGCCCGAACCCGTTTTGGCCGGAGCAGGATTCTTCGCATCTGCAGTTCTCGACTGTGGGGTGGAGGCGCATTATCACGCCGAACATGGTGAACCTCGCGCACGTGAGTTATTCGCGTCCAGGCACGTTCGAGTTCCAACTCCCCACCGTTGGCCGGGGAATTGTCAATGGGCAGGACCCCCTCGCGTTTTTCGGCGGAGCAAACAACGCGGGGCGTCCTGATGGAATCGTGGCTATTACGCCGTTTAATGGTATTGGCAGCGGTCTTCAGCTCCCGTTCAACACGACCCAAAATCGATTTACGGAAGGCGATGACCTAACGTGGACACATGGAGCTCACACGATGAGATTTGGCGCCAATGTAGCCAGACTTCAGAGCAATACGTTCATGCCGTTCTTTGATGGCTCCCAGTGGAACTTTACGAGCCTGCAGCAATTCCTGACCGGCGTCCCGCAGGTGGCGATTTTTGTGCCCCTGGGGTCGTATCCGAACCGCGATTTCCGGCACACGGAGTTTACGCCGTATTTCCAGGACGATTGGAAAGTCTCTTCCAAGGTGACTGTGAATCTTGGGCTGCGCTGGACCTTCCTCACGATTCCGACCGACGCCCACAATCAACTGTGGAATATCACGAATTTCGCGACCGCCGCCCCTTCGGCTACCACTCCTTCTGGTTTCACGCATGTCAGCGGCGTTTTTGGAACAAATCCGAGCTGGCATAACTATGATCCGCGAGTCGGTCTGGCCTTCGATCCATTCGCCGATCATAAGACTTCGATCCGTGTAGGGTTCGGGATCTTTCATCAGCCGCTCTACGTGTCCGACTACGCCCCGGGATATTGGACCAATTATCCCTGGGTGACCAGCGTTGTGCCTGGCACTTTTGGCGGACCCCCAAATGTCACCTATCCGACTTTGCCAAATAACGGCCTGCCGGGCGGCCTCAATGTCGGGAAGCCGAACTCGAGTCCCGCCGCTGACTACAATATGGCTACGACTCCCTACATGATTCAGTACAACTTCAACATCCAGCGGGAAATCGCAAGGAACACGGTGGTAACCGCGGGATACATTGGCTCAAGAGGTGTAAAGCTCGTTACCGGGAACGTCGGGAATCCTCCGCTCACTTGTAGCGCCGCCGCAGGACCTCATTGCGCCAACCCCCAAGCGCAGGACGGGAAGTATTTCGGATACGGCACTCCAGGTAACGTCACCCCTAATTGTGGTATTAGTCCATGTAGTCCCGGTAACCCGAACGATGGCTACCTAAATCCCAATTTGGGCGGCTTTCCGCTTAACACTTTAGGAGCGTGGTCGAATTACAATTCATTGCAGTTGACTGCCAATCGCCGGTTTACAGGTGGCTTCCAGGCCCAGGCATCCTATACGTGGTCCAAGTGCATGACCAACGGCGAGTTTGGATTGGGTGCCTTCAATGCAAACAGCTCGTCCAACTATATGGATCCGTATAACAGCAAACTCGACAAGGGGCCGTGCAGCTATGACATCACGCACGTAGTTCGCTTCAATGGCACGTATGCACTACCCTTCAAAGGCAACGTGCTGCTTCGGGGCTGGCAGATCAGCGGGATCACGAGCTTCAGCACGGGCCTGCCGCTGAACATAGTGACCGGTTACGATGAAGCGACTGGCGGTTCCCTCTATTCGCTCCAGAACAGACCCGATCGGAACGCGGCGTTCACTTCCGACCCCATCGTGGGGACTGTGAACCAGTGGTACAACCCCGCAGCCTTCTCCATGCCGGCTCCGGGCACGTTGGGCAACCTTGGAAGAAACGTTTTGCGAGGCCCGCACTTTGCTTCAACCGACGTTTCTTTGGTCAAGAGGACCGCGATCCATAAGATTTCGGAGGTATTCAATGTGGAGTTCCGCGCCGAGTTCTTCAACGTGTTCAATCACACGAATCTGGGCCTCCCGGGGAGGAATATGTTCCAGCAGACCGGTACCGGCGCGGCGACTACTTTCCGGGTCGATCCGACGGCAGGTTTGATTACGACGGAAGTTGGAACAGCGCGCCAACTTCAACTGGCGCTGAAGTTCGTGTTCTAGAATCCCGCTCTAAGCGTCCGTCGTAATCGAAGGCGGGCGGCGCGGCTTGCGTGTATCGGTATTCGGTGAGTGATTTTGCCCGAGAGCAGTAAGATCTACTCACCGAATCCCGGTAGCCCCACACGCTAGCTTCACTCCGGAACACGTCAAAACTGCGAGCATCAGGTTAATAGGAAGTCGGTTCAATATATTGACTTGAACACCGGATCAGCGCGGCATTTTCAGCTATTCTGGGCTGAGGACTAACATGTTCGGTAAGCAGCTCATCAAAGTGAGGTTCTTGAGTCTAACCCTCTCCGTGATTTGGAGTGGGGAGCTCTCAGCTCAAATCGATCTCTCGGGACAATGGGCGAATCGTCTGCATGAAGATGTTCCCTCCCGCGGTCCGGGGCTGGAGATTGGGGAATGGGAAGGGCTGCCGATTAACAACGCGGCCCGTCTGAAGGCGGAGAGCTGGAATGCGTCAGTCTATACGCTTCCCGAACGCCAGTGCATTCCCTTCGCTGCGGATATGGGATTAACCATCGGGAACGTCCGCATCTGGAGCGATGTCGATTCATCAAGCCAGCAGGTAATCGCTTGGCACATTCGTCATGAATGGCAAGCGCAAGAGCAAGTGATCTGGATGGATTTCCGTCCTCACCCGCCAGCCTATAGCCCTCATACCTGGCAAGGATTCTCGACGGGAAAATGGGAGGGCAACGCGCTCACGGTATCAACCACTCACCTCAAATGGGGCAACTTAGAGCGAAATGGCGTGCCCCGCAGTGACGAAGCCACTCTCACCGAACACTATATACGGCATGGGGACAACCTCACGGTCGTTCAGATTATCAACGACCCCGTTTACACTACTGAGCCCATGATTCGAACGCGGGACCTTGTGCTGAATCCTGAACAGACGTTCGGCGGCTATACGTGCAGGCCTGCGGCGGAGATCCTCAACCGCCCGCGGGGTTTCGTGCCCCACTACTTGCCGGGCACGAATCCCTTTCTCGACAATGCCATCAAACGCTTTCAGATGCCCGCGCTTGCGTTGCAGGGCGGGGCGCAAACGATGTACCCGGAATTCGCGCAAAAATTGAGAGAAACTCCGAGCTCCGAGGCGCAACATTCCGACAAGAGGCAAAACCCGAGGCAACAGAAAAACGTCGTCGGCGATGGACAGATCCACATTTTCCCTGTGCAAGGTCAGGTTTACCTGCTCGCGGGAGCCGGTGCGAATATCACGGTCCAAGTGGGAGACGACGCGGTCCTGGTCGTGGATGCCGGAGAATCCGGCATGAACGATAAAGTGATTGCCGCGATTCGTCAAATCTCAGACAAGCCTTTCCGGATTTTGATTTCCACGAACTTCGACCCAGACCATGTCGGGGGTAACGAAAAAGTCGCGCAGAGCGGCAGTCAAATCGGGGGCATCGGCTCCACTCTGAATTCAGGGTTAGCGGGAGTCCCCACCGAGAATTCGGCCGCGATTGTAGCGCATGAGAATGTTCTTACTAAAATGAGCGTACCCACTGGCGGAAAGGCGGCAGCGCCGGCGAAGGCGTGGCCTACAGAAACCTATACCACGGATGAATATGAAGTCGTCAACGGCGAAGGCATTCAGATTTTTCACGAGCCGGCAGCGCACACCGATGGCGACAGTTTGGTTTACTTCCGGCGCTCCGACGTGATCAGTACTGGAGATATTTTTTCGACAGTGAGCTATCCGGTGATCGACCTCCAGAACGGCGGCACCATCAACGGCGTAATCGCGGGACTCAATCACATTCTCGATCTGGCCATCCCCAAAGATAAACAAGAGGGCGGAACGTACATCATTCCGGGGCATGGGCGCGTGTGCGACGAGGCCGACGTATTGGAGTACCGGGATATGGTGACCATCATTCGAGACCGGGTTCTCGACATGATCAAAAAAGGCATGACGATGGAACAAATAAAGGCGGCCCAGCCCACCGTGGATTACGACGGAAGATACAATGCTGCTTTCTGGACGGCTGATATGTTTGTCGAAGCTGTCTATCGAAGCTTAAATACGCCGGGCGGTGTGTCAACAGCCAGATAGCGTACTGTTATCAGGCTGACCCACGGATTCTTCACCAGAGCAGCGGTAACTCTTCAGCGCAGACTATCGAAGAGATGTCAGATCAACTCGTGACTAGAACAGCTCAAGAGATCGGCTTTTTCTTTCGCAGGGAATCGACGCTCCAAGCTCCCGCGCCCGCCGTGAATAGATAAAGGAAGATGAAACAGTTCAGGACGGCTTCCGCGCCGCCATTTTGAGTGGGTAGAAATTTGCCCATTCGTGCCACGTGCCCCACGAAGAAGGCTACTGCCATTTCCCCGCATAGGACGAACGCGACAACGGGGGTAAACAGGCCGGCGATAATCAATGCGCCGCCGATCGTCTCGATCCAGCCGGCTGTCCTCAGAAGAATGAGAACATTGGCCGGTACGCCTTGCGGCATTTCCCCCAGTATGTTCAAGCTTTTTTGCAGACCGTGTAACAGGAACAGAAAACCGGTCACGATGCGCAGGATAGCTAAGGTATACGGTGAAATCTTCACGTTGGTCATTTTGTACGCTTTCTTAGGACTAGCAATGTTTGGAGCGGTTGCGCTTTTGATGACGTAGACAAAAGTAAAGATTCAGCTGGATATAAAATGTAGCTTCTTCGCTGTGTGCGGTTTCACAGGGCGCGAGCTTTTTACTAAACCGCTGCTTCCAGTCGAAACTCTCCACACGGCCGCCCTGCGCCGGTTTGGGAATTCAACGGATTGAATCGATAATTCTCAACATGGATGGGAGCTCCCGGTCCGATGGTGTCAAAATATTGAACTGCCGCTTGCAGTTGTGCGGGCTGGCGCGTTACACTCTGCTAGCTCGAATGCTGAGGACACGTGCAGTTTGTCGAGAAACTTGCGCGGCAGAAGCACACAAGCGGTTCCCTCACGAGGTAATCAATTGACCATAAGAAGTTTCGGCATCTTGGCATGGACGATCGGCGCAATTTCATGGGTGGCAGTGGCACAGCCTCCCGCTGGGAGGGGTCCGGGACCGGGAGGCCGCGGCGGGGGAGGAAATCCGTTCGCCAAGGCTCCTGAGCTTCCCGCCAACCTTTTTGCCGCCGCTTCCACTGTCGCCCGCACTGCGCTAAAGCATGAATGGGTGGACATACCGATGGGCCGAGGGAAGCTGCACACCTGGATCGAGTATCCAGCCGGCGAGGCGAAAGCGCCGGTCGTGATTGTCATGCATTACGACGCCGGACTGGATGACCTGCAGCGGGCGCTTGTAGATCAGCTCGCGACGGACGGATTCATTGCGGTCGCACCTGATCTTCTCTCGGGTCTCGGTCCCAACGGCGGGAACTACGATGCCTTCAAGTATCCGGACCAAGCTTTGCGGGCTGTCGCCAAAATCGACCCCGCCGAATCGCTGCGCCGCTACAAGGCCGCATACGATTATGCGAAGAACCTGCCTCGCTCTTCCGGTAAAATCGCTAGCCTTGGTTGCGGAGTGGGCGGCACCAATAGCTTTCGTTTTGCGACGGAAGTTCCGGACCTGAGCGCAGCCGTGGTGATCTACGGCATGCCGCCTTCCGAAGCTGCGATGGCAAAAATTCAGGCGCCTATCCTCGGTCTCTACGGTGCCGACGACGTATCGGTCATTCCTACTGTGGAACCCACGATCGCTGCCATGAAAAAGCTGAAGAAATCGTATGAGCAGCATATGTACCCGGGCGCTACCCATTTCTTCATGACCTACGTGGTCGAGGGTCGCAACGGGGAAGCTGTAGCCCAGGCGTGGCCT
>Ga0070666_10001120_pt1 | contig 16324 bp, 19 predicted proteins | sample KBSS23metaG_FD_64677 | JGI IMG/M metagenome (GOLD analysis project Ga0070666, IMG submission 64677) | Switchgrass rhizosphere microbial communities from Kellogg Biological Station, Michigan, USA - KBS S2-3 metaG | ecosystem: Host-associated > Plants > Roots > Rhizosphere > Soil ... | reverse complement strand
CTCTCCGAGGGGGGCTTCCTGATCGCCCTGGCCGGGGCCTGCTTCGGCCGGCGGCCGATGGGGGTCCGGGTGGACGTCCCGCTCGCCGGGGCCGATCTCTTCTCCGAGTCCCAGGGGCGGGCGATCGTGGCCTGTCGGCCCGAGGGGCTCGACCGGGTGTTGCGAGCAGCCGAGGAGGCGGGGGTGCCGGCGCGGGAGATCGGCGAGGTGGGGGGCGACGCTCTGGAGGTGCGATCGGGCGGGGAGGCCTTCCGGGCTCCGGTCGGCCGTCTCCACGAGATCTGGTCGACCGCCCTGCCGAAGGCGCTGGGTCTGTAGATCCCGGTCGTGCGAGAATTTCGGCGCGCGATCTTTCGTTGAGAGAAGCGGGACCCGGAGGCCGGCGGCGGCCGTCCGGGTCCGGTGTTTTTCGGCCCCAACGCTCGGTTCACGATCCAGGGATGGACTCATAGAATGTGCGGAATCTTCGGCATCGACGGCTGTGACGACGCGGCCAACCTGACGTACCTTGGCCTCTACGCGCTCCAGCACCGCGGTCAGGAGAGCACCGGCATCGTCTCCTGGGACGGCGTCCAGCTCCACCTGGAGCGGGGCATGGGGCACGTCTCCGACATCTTCAAGGAGAAGGTGATCGCCCGCCTGCCGGGCCGCCGGGCCATCGGCCACACCCGCTACTCGACCGCCGGGTCGAGCGTCATCGCCAACGCCCAGCCGATCGCGGTGAAGACCTCGATGGGGCCGATCAGCATCGTCCACAACGGCAACCTGGTGAACCCCGGGGAGATCCGCGAGCGGCTGGAACTGGAGGGCTCGATCTTCCAGACCACCAGCGACACCGAGGTCATCCTGCACCTGATGGCGCGCAACCCGCGGCCGGACATCGCCGAGTCCTTCATGGCGGCCCTGGAGCAGGTGCGCGGCGCCTACTCGTTGCTGCTGGTGACCGACACCTGCCTGATCGCCGCCCGCGATCCCAACGGCCTGCGGCCCCTGGTGCTGGGCGACCTCGACGGCTGCCCCTGCTTCGCCTCCGAGACCTGCGCCTTCGACCTGCTGGGGGCACGCTTCGTGCGCGAGCTGGAGCCCGGCGAAGTCGTGGTGGCGCGGGATGGCAAGGTCGAGACCTATCACCTGGCGGACCACGCCCAGCCGGCCCGCTGCATCTTCGAGCACGTCTACTTCGCGCGGCCGGACAGCCGCATGTTCGGGGACTCGGTTGCCCAGACGCGGCTGCGCCTGGGCGCCCGCCTGGCCCGCGAGGCTCCGGCGCCGGCGGACATCGTGGTCCCGGTGCCCGACAGCGGCCTCTACGCCGCCATGGGCTACAGCCGGGAATCGGGGCTGCCGCTGGAGTTCGGCCTCACCCGCAACCATTACGTGGGACGGACCTTCATCGAGCCCAAGCAGTCGATCCGGAACTTCGGAGTGAAGATCAAGCTCAACCCGGTCAAGGAGCTGCTGGAGGGGAGGCGGGTGGTGCTGGTGGACGATTCGATCGTGCGCGGCACCACCTCGCGCAAGATCGTGCGCATGGTCCGCGAGGGGGGAGCCGCCGAGGTGCACCTCCGCATCTCCGCACCGCCCACCGAATGGCCCTGCCACTACGGGATCGACACTCCGACCCGCAACGAGCTGATCGCCGCCCGCCATAGCCTGGAGGAGATCCGCCAGTTCACCGAGGCGGACAGCCTCGCCTACCTCTCCCTGGACGGCATGCTCTCCTCCGTGAGCGGCCCCCGCGACAGCTATTGCACCGCCTGCTGGACGGGGGACTACCCCGTCGCCATCAACCACGACCGCCGCCAGGCCGAGCTGTTCCCGATCCGGGCGGAGGGGGAGTAGGGGGGCGGAGTAGCGTATAATCGCGACATGCGCGAGACCCGGTTCTCTCAGGAAGAGTTCGCCCGGAGAGGAGAGGAGATCTATGGCCGCGACATCCTTCCTAAGATGACCCTTGAAGACCAGGGAAAGGTCGTGGCGATCGAGATTGAAAGCGGCGACTACGAGGTGGACAGGAACGAGGTCGCCGCGGGCCAGCGGTTGCGAGCACGCCATCCTGATGCATTGTTCTGGTTCCGGAGAGTCGGCTCCTCCTACCTTCATCGTTTCGGCTACCACCGCAGCACCGCGTCCAGTGCTCGCCGGTAGAGTTAATTCTCGGCTTGAAGCGGTCATCCGGGTCTGGCTTCGGGGTCCCGAAGGACAGATTCAGGAAGCCGATGCCACGATCGACACCGGATTTTCCGGCACGCTCTTGCTACCCCCTGAAATCATTGCAAGTCTTGGGCTGCTGCCCGAAGGACAAATGGTCGGAATTCTGGCTGATGGCAGCCGGAGCGTCTTTCCGGTCTATATCGCGGTCATCCTCTGGCACGGCCAACTCCAGGCCGTTTATGTCAGCGCTGTGGAGTCCGATCCCCTGATCGGAATGGAGATGCTTCGCGGCAGCGAACTTGCGATGCAGGTCGTTGAGGACGGCGAGGTCTACATCCGTGAGATGCAGTCCTCCTGATTCAAGAATTCTCCTCCTGGGCTAAACTTCCGCCGTCTTGAACGGCTCCCTCGACATCTCCGCGGTCCGCGCCTACCTGCTCGGTCTCCAGGATCGCATCTGCGCCGCCGTGGAGGCGGAGGACGGGGCCGCCCGTTTCGAGGAGGACTCCTGGGAGCGGCCCGGCGGGGGTGGCGGCCGGTCCAGGGTGCTGGCGGACGGGGCGATGTTCGAGCAGGCGGGGGTCGGCTTCTCCCACGTCTTCGGTCCAGGCCTTCCTCCTTCGGCCACGGCCCAGCGGCCGGATCTGGCCGGGCGGGGATTCGAGGCGCTCGGCGTCTCCCTGGTTTTCCACCCTCACAACCCCTATGCTCCCACCACGCACATGAACGTGCGGTTCTTCCTGGCGGAGAAGGAGGGGCACGAGCCGGTCTGGTGGTTCGGCGGCGGCTTCGATCTCACTCCCTACTACGGCTTCGAGGAAGATGCGGTCCACTTCCACCGCACCGCCCGAGAGGCCTGCGAGCCCTTCGGACCGGAGGTCTATCCGCGGCTCAAGAAGTGGTGCGACGAGTATTTCTTCCTCCGCCATCGCAACGAGCCCCGGGGGATCGGCGGGATCTTCTTCGACGATCTCCACGAGTGGGGCTTCGAGCGCAGCTTCGAATTCCTGCGTAGCGTCGGCGACCATTTCCCGTCCGCCTATCTGCCGATCGTCCACCGCCGCCGGGAGATCCCCTACGGCGAGCGGGAGCGGGATTTCCAGCTCTATCGCCGGGGGCGCTACGTCGAGTTCAACCTGGTCTGGGACCGGGGCACCCTCTTCGGGCTGCAGTCGGGAGGACGGACCGAGTCGATCCTGATGTCCCTGCCCCCCCTGGTGCGCTGGCGCTACGGCTGGAACCCCGAGCCGGGGACGCCCGAGGCGCGGCTCTACGAGGAGTTCCTTCGCCCGCGGGACTGGGCGAACGGCGGCTGATTCATCCGAATGGCCCGATCCGACCGCTCCTCGTCCGGATTCGGGCCTGTTCTGCCTCCACCAAGGCCTCTAGGATGGGACTGGAACACGGGAGACCGTCCTCCCGGTTCTCAGATCCGAGGAGACCGCCCATGTCCGATCGTGTGGTGCCCATCGAGCGCTCGGCGCTGCTCGTCATCGATATCCAGGATTCGTTCAAGGCCACGCCCCGTTGGGAGCGGCGGAGCAGCCCGCGGTTCGAGGAAAACGTGGACCGGATGATCCGCGCCTGGCGCGAGGCCGGGCTGCCGGTGATCTACTTCCTCCACACCGATCCCGATCCCGGCTTCGAGACCACCAGCCCGTTCTTCAAGCTGATGGACTTCCTCTCGCCCGCCCCGGGGGAGCCGGTGCTGCTCAAGAACACCCGGAACGCCTTCACCAGCACCAATCTCCAGGAGGTCCTGAAGGAGAAAGGGGTCGAACGGCTGGTGATCACGGGCATCTCGACCGAGCAGTGCTGCGAGACCACCACCCGGCTCGCCGCCGATCTCGGCTACGACGCGGATTTCGTCACCGAGGCCACCATGACCTTCCCCATCTCCGATCCGGAGACGGGCGAGGAGCTGTCGACCGGCGAGATTCTCCGCCGGACGGAGTATGTGCTCCGGAAGCGGTTCGCCCGCATCGCCACCGTCGACGGGCTGGTCGCCGAGCTTCAGGAGGCTGCGGTTCCTTGCCGAGGGTGATCTTCGCGCTGGTGCCGGAGGTGGAGATTCTGGACCTGGCCGGGCCGGTCCAGGCCTTCCACGAGGCGAACGCCTGCGGCGGGAGCTATGAGGTCCACGTCTGCGCCGTCGAGTCCCGCCTGCGGATGGATCAGGGGCTCTGGCTCTCGGACCTGGAGCCGTTGCCCGAGGCCGCGCCGGACGACCTGATCCTCGTTCCGGGGGCGCGGCTGGCCGCGATGGAGCGGATCGATCCGGTTCTCGTACGCTGGCTACGGGAAGCCCACCGCCGGGGCGCCCGCCTGGCCTCCATCTGCACCGGCGCCTTTGTATTGGGAGAGGCAGGGCTCCTCGACGGCCGGCAGTGCACCACCCACTGGTCGCGGGTGGACGAGCTCCAGCGCCGCTTCCCGCGCGCCCGGGTGCTCACCAACCGCCTCTTCGTCGAGGACGGCCCGGTGATCACCAGCGCCGGCATCGCCTCCGGCATCGACATGGCGCTCGCCATCCTCGAGCAGGACTTCGGACCGCTGATCGCCGCGGCCGTCGCCCGGGAGATGGTGGTCTACATCCGCCGGGACGGTGGGCAGCGCCAGCAGAGCGTCTACCTCGACCACCGGACCCACCTCCACCCGGGAATCCACCGGGTGCAGGACTGGCTCATCGCCCATCCCGAGGAACGGGCGACCCTGGACGAGCTCGCCGCCCTGGCGGCATCGAGCCCACGGCACCTGACCCGGGTCTTCCGGCAGGCGACCGGCGTGTCGATCCAGGAGTACCGCACCCGGCTGCGCCTGGAGCGGGCCCGCGCCCTGCTCGGCGATCCCGGGCTGACCCTGGAGGCGGTCGCCTCCCGTTGCGGTTTCGAGAGCGCCCGCCAGCTCCGCCGGATCTGGAAGGAGGCCTTCGGCGAGCCCCCCTCCGCCGCCCGGTCCGGCATGGCGTAAGCTTCGGTCCCTATGAGCAGGAACCGTTGGATCGTCCTTTGCGCGTTCGTCCTTCTGGCGGGTTGCGGAGGCTCAAGAGGGGAGACGGGCGTCCGGGGCATCGCGACCTATTCGGGGCCGGACACCGACACGCCGATCTCCATGCAGGGCGACCCGACCTGCTCCGGCCAACATCCGCGGGCGGTGGACACGAACGAGATCGCCCTCAAGGGAGGCAAGCTCGCCAACGTCTTCGTCTACGTCAAGGGCGGTCTGGAGGGGAAGCGCTTTCCGGCGCCCGTGGAAAAGAAACGGGTGGATCAACGGGGCTGTCTCTTCACGCCGCGCGTCCTGGGAGCGCAGGTCGGCCAGACGGTGGCCTTCACCAACGGCGATGCCACCTTCCACAACGTCCACGCCCTGCCGGCGGCCAACGAGGAGTTCAACGATCCACAGGCCCAGGGGATGCCGCCCCTGGAAAAGCGGTTCGACAAGCCGGAGGTGATGGTGCCGGTGCGGTGCGACATCCACCCCTGGATGGTCGCCTACATCGGCGTCCTGTCCCATCCGTACTACGCGGTCAGCGGCGAGGACGGGGCCTTCTCGATTCCGAGGCTGCCTCCGGGCCGATACACGCTGGAGGCCTGGCACGAGAAGCTGGGCACCCGGACCCGGGAGGTGACGGTCTCGCCGGGCCAGATCGTCACCGTGGACTTCGACTTCGATCGGCCGTAGGGCTACTCCGGCATCTGGAAGCGCAGCTCCGGGTCGAGCCGGGCTTTCTTGAGGAAAGCCGCCACTCCCGCGACCAGCGAGGAGCAGGCCCGCTCGCCCTCGACGGCATGCCGCCAGAACGCGAGAGCGGCCAGGGCTTCGCGATGGATCTGGCGAGAGGAGAAGATGGGAACCATCTGCTCGGCCAGCCGCTTCAGCTCCGCCATCCGGCCCTGCTCGGCGTAGAGGGCAGCGAGGTCGAGGGAAACCAGGGCGGTGTCGTAGGCGGAGTTTTCCGCCAGAAATCCGTCGCGCGCGGCGATAAAGAGCGCCTCCGCGCGATCGTCCTGGCCGAGCCCACGGGCGATCTGGCCCTCGATCCACTTGCGGGGGTTCCGGAACCAGGGTTGCGAGAATTTCCGATAGAGCGGGCGCACCTTGACCAGCAGCTTCTGAGCCTCCATGAACTGTCCGGTCTCGGCCAGCTCGGCGATCAGGTTGTGCCAGGCGACCAGCAGCAAGCGCGGCTCGCGGACGGGATCGATCAGCTCGAGAGCCTGATAGAGCAGGGGGATGGCCTTCTCCGGCTCGCCGATGAAATGGTGGACGGTGAACATGTTCATCAGGGCGCGACCGGCCCGATGCTTCTCTCCGAGCTCGCGGAAGATCCGGATGGCCCGGCGAAGGCAGCGCAGGGCATCAGGGAAACGGCGCTGAGCCCGGAGCAGCGAAGCCCGCAGATCGAGGAGCACGGCTTTTTCCATCGGCTCCCGTCTGCCTTTTCGCAGGCAGGAGAACGCCAGGGCGAACGCATCCTCTGCGCCTCGCAGATCGGACTTCACGCGGCGCGAGTTGCCGACGCAGGCCCAGGCCAGCGCCCTCAGGTCCTCGAGGGATTCCGCTCCATAGTCCACGGGAGAAAGATGGTCCAACACCTCCAGGGCGAGCAGCGCCAGGTTCTCTCCGAGCGCGGCATCGAGGAAGTTCTGCTCACGGCTGCGTCGGAGCAGAAGCTCGCAGAGACCCCAGGTGTGGAAACGGGTCGAGTTGCGCACGATGAGGACCTGCCTCTCGGCGGGATGGTGGATCAACTCGGAGAAGAGATTGAGCGCATCGGCCCGTTCCCGTCCGTAGACCGATTCGATCCCATGCAGAGAGCGGGAGACCTTGTCGAGGACGGGCTCGTAGCTCGCCGGCGTCCCTCCGCGCCAATCCACGGGGACAACCCTGGCCGCCAGGCCGCTTGGATTTGGGCGTATCAGCGAGTGGAGGCGATTCCGGCAGTCCGCACAGTTGATGAGGTGGTCCAGGATCTCCTGGGGCTCGCTGTGAGGAGAGGCGACGAGCTCCTGAAGCAGGAGATCGTGCGGGTGACTTTTCATCGCTGCTTCCCTCCAAACCCGCGGCATCGATGCCAGCGGATGAATCGAAAAGAGGCGGAAATTTATTGCCTCTGTAAAAGGGGTTGCTTCAACCGGGCAAAACGGGACAAAGATCTAGATCTCACGCAAGCGGATCCAAAGATTTCGGCTGCACGGCAGTGCCACCGGAGAGAATCTCCCCGGCGGCACTCCTTGTTCATCAACGAAGGGTATGATGCGCAAGTAACCACGCCAGGACGGCGTTAATCAAGCGGAAGGCCCAGGAGCGACCAGGAGTATCATTTGGTCGGAATAGAACTATGTACAGCGCTGCCGCTACGATAACTGCGAAAAGTAAAACCTCTGCGTCCATAGCTTCTCCTTGTTGACGCAGGCACAGAGGTTCCCATAAGCTAGAACCGCCTGCGCCTCGTGCGCCGGCATGCCTCCGCGTGCGCCTTACCAGGGGATACACGTTGGAGGCGTCGTTATTTAGGGCACCCTACTAGTGATGCCCGTTTGGGTCCAGCACGGTTCCTTCTTTCTCCTGTCCGGTAAAGGCGCTATGGACGTGACCGGCCGTCCCGTGGCCGAAGGGTCCATGGCTGCCGCTGATCAAGGAAGCCAGCCAGTCCGCCGCCAGGGTCAGGAGATCGCGGGCCTCGGCCCGTTGCGGCGGGCTGGTCGGAGGGACGAGGGGAAGAGCCTGGACCGCGCCGGACGCCAGTGCGCCTACGACAAGTCCAACAGCAGTGATGCGGGTGATGTGAGACATATCCTCTCCCAAGAGCAGCTCCCTGAAACGGCCACCATGGCCGTGGGAGTCACTCGTTTCGCCGCGAGGCGTGATGCGGTAACCGGGAAAGAGATTCTAGAGCCTTTCCCGAATAGATCAAGAGTGTCGAATTTTCTCAATGGGCCAAATAGCTCGTCCTCGCAGGAACTCCCCCATCAGCTCCCAGAGCCGGTCCTTGCGGTCTGTGAGGCGATGGTCGCCGTCGGCGAAGAGGTGGATCTCGATTTCTTGAAAGGTGCACCGGACGGCGAAGTCCAGGACGCTCGTCCAGGAGACCGAGGCGTCGAGCTTGCCCTGCAGGAGCAGAGTCGGCGTCCGGTATCCGGCGAGCAGGTTATCCAGAGGATGGGCGCGGAGGTCCTTGATCAGTCCCCAGCCGAGCTCGCAGGAGACGAATTCGTTCTGGAAGTGGATGCGCCCGGTTTCCTGCCAGGTCCGGGCGCGCTCGGGACCGGCCCAGGAGAGGAGTCCCTTGTCGAGCTCCAGCGCCGGGGCGATGTGCAGGCCGGCCAGGATCTCCTCCGGATGGAACCGCGCGTACCAGAGGGCCGTGCCGCCCCCCATCGAGGAGCCGGTGAGGATCAGCCGTTCGCAGTCCCGTTCGCGGAGGAAAGCATGGACCCGGGCGACATCCTGGAGGTTTCGGGTCAGGGTGAGGTCGCCGATTTCGCCTCCCGACAGGCCATGCCCCTGGAAGTCGAAGGAGCAGAAGCCGAAACCCGCATCCAGAGCCCGGGCGCGGAAGAACTCCGCCTTCTCCCCGGACTGCTCGGACCCGAAGCCATGGAGATAGAGGATGCTGGGTGCGGCCCCGGCGCCATCCCGGGGCGGGTCGAAGCGCACGGCCAGGTGGGAGACTTCGCGGCCGTTCTCGACGATGGGAATCCTCTCCATGGCGTCTCCTCTCCCGGGCCGACCGGACCGGGCGGACTTTGACACCGGCCAAACCGCCAGGCAAGAGGTGTTATTCTCCGGCCCAAATTGTTCGGCGGGGGCTGCTGCCCCGGGGAGGTCAGGCAACGGATGGGTAACGGAGACCGTCGCGAGATCGCGGGCTGGCACAGCCCGATTCTGGGGCAGCACATGCCCATTGTCTCCTATGGCCATTGGGGCCATCCGCTGCTCCTGTTTCCCACGGCCGCGGCGGATTTTCTCGAGAACGAGCGCTTCGGTCTTATCGGTTCGGCCCAGGAGGCCCTCGACGCCGGCCGGGTGCGGATCTTCTCGATCAACAGCATCAACAACCAGGCCTGGATGGACCGCAGTCTGTCGGTGCCCGAGCAGGCTCGCCGACAGGCGCTCTACGCCCGGTACGTGGAGGAGGAGGTCGTCCCCTATATCCGCCACGTCTGCCGGACGTCCGACCTCCGCATCGCCACCTCGGGGGCGAGCTTCGGCGCCTTCCATGCCGCCAACACCCTGTTCCGGCGGCCGGATCTGTTCGACGCCACCATCGCCATGAGCGGCTTCTACGACCTGGGGCCCGACTATCTGCATGGGTACAGCGACGACAACTGCTACTTCAATAACCCCGCGTGGTACCTGCCCAACCTGGAGGGGCAGCAACTTCACCTTTTGCAAAACTCGTGCAGAATTCACATTCTGACCGGCCAGGGGGCTTACGAGGCGCCGCATGCCTCGCGGCAGCTCTCGGATCTCCTCTCCCGGAAGGGGATTCCCCACGTCCTGGACGTCTGGGGGCACGACGTGGCCCACGACTGGCCCTGGTGGCTCAAGATGCTCCCCTACGCGATCGACAAGATGGGGTGGTGAGCCCGTGCTCCTGCCGGACGATCTCCAGGAGCTGCTGAGCGCGCTCGACGACAACGACCGCAGGACCGGGGAGTTGGCCCGGGATCTCGACGACGAGCGGTTCAACTGGCGGCCGGACGAGCGGTCCTGGAGCATCGCTCAGTGCCTGGACCACCTCAACGTGGCGAGCGCCGCCTACCTGGCGCCGATGCGGGAGGCCCTGGAGGCGGGGCGCCGGAAGGGGATGGAACGGCGGGGGCCGATCCGCCCCGGCTTCCTGGAGCGCTGGTTCGTGGCCGAGATGGGGCCGTCGCCCAAGCGCCGGCTTCGAGCCCCGCGGAAGATCGTCCCCGCCGCCCATAAAGGCCGGACCGAGGTGATGGCGGACTGGCGCCGATGGCAGGAGGAGACGCGGGATCTCCTCCGCGAGGCAGCCGGGGTCGACCTGAACCGGACCCGCTTCGTGAACCCCTTCGTCCCCCTGCTCCGCTTCACCGTCGGTACCGGCTTCCTGGTGATCGCCACCCACCAGCGGCGGCATCTCCTGCAGGGAGAGACGGTCAAGGCGAATCCGGGGTTCCCGGTGGGCTGACGTGCAATCCTCCCTCGGTTCGCGATAGACTTCGCCGCGGAGCGGCGCTCCGGCCGCTCCCGTCGCGAGCTTCTGATGAACGAATTCCCGAACATTCCTTCCGTCGCGGTCGAAGAGAGGTCTCTTCCCGTTTCGGTGCGCGATCTCTGGGAGATGACCAAGCCGGGCATCACCCTGATGGTGACGCTCACCGCCGGCCTCGGCTTCCTGCTGGCGGAGCAGTCCTCCACGTTCTCCTTCCTGCTGCTGGTGCACACCCTGCTGGGCACCGCGCTGGTCTCGGCCGGCGCCTCGGTGCTCAACCACGTGCTCGAGCGGGACACCGACGCCCTGATGCACCGCACCGCCAACCGGCCCCTGCCGGCGGGGCGGATGAACCCCGACGCGGCGCTCCTGTTCGGCGTGGTGGTGGGCGTCCTGGGCCTGGTGGAGCTCGCCCTCGGGACGAATCTGCTGACCGCCCTGCTCGGCGCGGCGGCGCTCTCCGGCTACGTCTTCGTCTACACGCCGCTCAAGCGGATCAGCTCGTTCGCCACGGTGATCGGCGCCATCCCGGGGGCCATCCCGCCGATGATGGGCTGGGCCGCCGTTCGCAACGAGCTGGACCTGGCCGCCTGGGTGCTCTTCGGCATCCTCTTCTTCTGGCAGCTCCCGCACTTCCTGGCGATTGCCTGGCTCTGCCGCGAGGACTACGCGCGCGGCGGCTTCCCCATGCTGCCGGTGCTCGATCCCGAGGGGATCCGCACGGGCCGGCAGGCGATCCTCTACGGCGCGGCCCTGGTGCCGGTCTCCCTGCTCCCCTCGCTGCTCGGCCTGATGGGCGCCGTCTACTTCTTCGGCGCGCTCGCTTTCGGCCTGGCCTACCTGGGGTTCTCCTTCGGCTTCGCCGCGGCCCGCTCGAACCCGGGCGCGCGCCGGCTGATGCTGGCGTCGCTCCTCTACTTCCCGTCCCTGCTCCTGGTCATGCTGGTCGACCGGGTGGTCTCCTAGTCGGCGCGGAGCGGACCGTGGCCCTCCCCTCCGGTACGGCTCCGGCCGTCGAGGCGCGCGGGGTCCGGTTCACCTACCCGGCCCGGCGGCGGGGCGGCCCGTCCCGTCCGGCGCTCGCCGGAGTGGACTTCCAGGTGGCGCCCGGCGAGATCTTCGGCTTCCTCGGTCCCAACGGCGGCGGCAAGTCCACCCTGTTCCGCATCCTGGCGACCCTGGCCCGCCCGGAATCCGGCTCGCTCCACGTCTTCGGCGCCGATCTCGCCACCCGGGCGCGGGAGGTCCGCCGGAGCCTCGGGGTGCTCTTCCAGAGCCCCAGCCTCGACCTCCAGCTCACCGTGCGGGAGAACCTGGTCCACCAGGGGCATCTCCATGGGCTCTCCGGACGCGACCTCGCCGGGCGGATCGCCGCCGGCCTGGAGCGGTTCGGTTTGACCGAGCGGGCGGAGCAGCGGGCGCTGGAGCTCTCCGGAGGGCTGCGACGGCGGGTGGAGATCGCCAAGGCGCTGCTCCACGAGCCGCGGCTCCTCCTGCTCGACGAGCCCAGCACCGGGCTGGACCCCGGAGCTCGGCGCGATCTCTGGGAGACCCTGGAAGCCCTGCGCATCAGCGCCTCCGGAGGCGTCACCGTGCTGCTCACCACCCACTTCATGGAGGAGGGGGACCGCTGCGACCGGCTGGCGCTGTTGAGCCGGGGGACGATCGTGGCCGAGGGTACGCCCGTGGCGCTCAAGGGGGAGATCGGCGGCGACGTCGTCACCCTGACCGGCCGCGACCCTGAGGATCTGGCGCGCGATCTCGCGGCGCGCCACCCCGAGCTGGCGCCGCGGGTGAGCGACGGCGCCGTCCGCCTGGAGAGCCCGCGGGGGCACGAGCTGGCCGCCCGGCTGGCCGAGGCGCTGCCGGGCCGGATCGACTCGATCACGGTGGCCCGGCCCAGCTTGGAGGACGTCTTCCTCCGTCGCACCGGACATCGTCTCTACGACGAGCAGGAGGAGGCCGCCTGATGCTCGCCGCCTGGAGCCTCTGGCGCCGCGAGCTGACGCGGTTCTTCCGCCAGCCCAGCCGCATCGCGGGCGCGGTGGGCACGCCGCTGCTGGTCTGGCTGCTGATCGGCAGCGGCCTCTCCGGCTCCTTCCGGCTGCCCGGAGCGCCGGCGGGGCCCGGCTATCTGCAATACTTCTTCCCCGGGACCCTCGTTCTCGTGCTGCTCTTCGCCGCCATCTTTTCGAATCTCTCGGTGATCGAGGACCGCCACGAGGGCTTTCTCCAGGGGGTGCTGGTGGCGCCCGTCTCGCGCTCGGCGATCGTCGCCGGCAAGGTGCTCGGCGGGGCGACCCTGGCCTGGCTCCAGGCGGTGGTCTTCCTGGCGCTGGCGCCCGCGATCGGGATCCGCCTGACGGCGGTCTCGGCCCTGGCGGCGGCCGGGGTGCTCGCCGTCCTGGCCTTGGCGTTGACGGCGCTCGGCTTCGCCTTCGCCTGGAAGGTCGACTCGGTGCAAGGATTCCATGCCGTGATGAACGTCGTCCTGATGCCCATGTGGCTGCTCTCCGGCTCCTTCTTCCCGCTGAGCGGCGCTCCGGCCTGGCTCGCCGCGCTGATGCGGCTGAACCCGCTCACCTACGGCGTCGCCGCCCTGCGCGGGACCCTCTTCGGCGGTGGGACTCCCGCCTCATCTCTCGCGGTGACCCTCCTCCTGGGGCTCGCCGCCTTCGCCGCCGGTCTGCTCGCGACCCGGGGCGGGAGGGTGGATTGATGGCTTCGCTTCGCCGTGGATTGATCTGGGGCCTGCTGGTCGCCGTCCTGGTGGCGCTGGTGGCGGTGACCGTTCTCGACCGGCTGCGGCGGCCCGAGCCGCCTCCGGTGCTGGACGCGGCGCCCGCCTTCACCCTCACCAACCGGGACGGCCGCACGGTGCGCCTCCAGGATCTCGCCGGCAAGCCCTGGATCGCGGACTTCATCTTCACCCGCTGCCCGGCCTCCTGCCCGATGATGACGGCGCGGCTGGCCCGTCTGGTCCGCGAGTTGCCGAAGGACCTCGACGCCCGGTTCGTCTCCTTCAGCGTCGATCCGGAGCACGACACCCCCGCCGTGCTCCAGCGCTACGCCGAGTCGTACAATGCCCCGGACCGTTGGTTCTTCCTGACCGGCGGCCGGGACGAGATCTTCCGGCTCTCCCGGCAGGGGTTCAAGCTGGGGATCGAGATCCCGCAGCCCGATCCGGCGACGGCCAAGCCGGTCGAGCCCATCCTCCACAGCACCCGCTTCGTCCTGGTGGACTCCCAGGGCCGCATCCGCGGTTACTACGACGGCTTCGACGAGGAGTCGATGAAGAAGCTCGAACAGGACCTGCGGGCGCTCGCGGACTAGGAACCCCATGCTCGACGTCCACTCCCTGCCCGCGGTCAACGCGAGCCTGAACGCCCTGGCGGCCGTGCTGCTGGTCACCGGCTACCTGCTGATCCGGCGGCGGCAATGGATCGCCCACCGCAACGTGATGACCGCGGCGCTGGTCTGCTCGGTCCTCTTCCTCACCTCCTACCTGATCTACCACGCGCAGGTCGGCTCGGTCCGTTTCCCGGGCACGGGCACGCCCCGCACGGTCTACCTGACGATTCTGGCGACCCACACGGTGCTGGCGGCGGCGGTCCCCATCCTCGCCGGCATCACGGTGGTCCGCGCCTGGCGCCGGCGTTACCCCCAGCACAAGAAGCTGGCCCGCTGGACCCTGCCGATCTGGCTGTACGTCTCGGTGACGGGGGTGGTGGTGTACTGGATGCTGTACCGGATGAGCTGGTGAGCCATCCGCCTCTCCCGCCGCGCGCGTATTTGGGGTTAGACTTCGCAGGTCATTTCCATTTTCCTGTTCAGAAGGAGCCGTGATGAAGAACGACGACGTCAGCAGAAGGGATTTCGGAAAGTTGGCTCTCGCCGCGTTCGGCGGCCTGGTGGCAGGCTCGGCGCTGAGCGGTAGCCTCCTTTCGGCCGATGAGAAGGCGGCGGCGAAGGCGGACGCCCATGCCTGTTGCGGCCTGAACGCCTGCAAGGGCCAGGGCAAGGACGGCAAGAACGCCTGCGCCGGCCAGGGCAGCTGCTCCACCACCGAGGCCCACTCCTGCGCGGGCGCCAACGCCTGCAAGAACCAGGGGGGAGAAGGGGTCAACGACTGCAAGGGCCAGGGGAGCTGCCACGTGCCGATCACGGGCGAAGATGCCTGGAAGAAGGCCCGCTCCAACTACGAGTCCGCGATGAAGAAGGCCGGCAAGAAGTTCGGCGCCGCGCCGGCGACCTGCGGAAAGTAGGACGTCCCCCAGTCCGCGACCTCACCCCAACCCCTCTCCTGTAGAAAGGAGAGGGGGTTTGCTTTTGAAGGACTCGCCATGACCCCGCCCCGCCTCGGACACTCCAATCTCGGTCTCGGAGTCGGCCTCCGCTCGGTCCACTTCGACTACATCCTCAAGAACCAGCCGGCGGTGGACTGGTTCGAGGTCATCAGCGAGAACTTCGTCGACTCGCAGGGGCGGCCCCGCTACGTGCTGCAACAGATCGCCGAGCGCTATCCCATCGTCCTGCACGGGGTCTCGCTCTCGATCGGCTCGACCGATCCGCTCGACTTCGAGTACCTGGGCAAGCTCAAACGGCTGGCCCGGGAGACCGGAGCGGAGTGGATCTCCGACCACCTCTGCTGGACGGGCGTGCTCGGCCGCAATTCGCATGACCTGCTGCCGGTGCCGTTCACCGAGGAGACGTTGAAGCACGTGGTCGAGCGGGTGCGCACCGTCCAGGACTTTCTGGAGCGCCCCTTTGTCCTGGAGAACCCCAGCTCCTACGTGACCTTCCAGGATTCCACGATGGACGAGTGGGAGTTCGTGACCCGCATGGCCGAGGAGGCCGACTGCGGCCTGCTGCTCGACGTCAACAACGTCTACGTGTCGAGCTTCAACCACGACACGGACCCCGACCGCTTCATCCGCTCCCTCCCTCACGAGCGGATCGTGCAATTCCACCTCGCCGGGCACTCGAACTACACCCAGTACATCATCGACACCCACGACAACCACGTGATCGATCCGGTCTGGGAGCTCTACCGTACCGCCCACCAGCTCACCGGCGGGGTCTCGACCCTGCTGGAGTGGGACGCCAACATCCCCCCCTTCCCGGTAGTCCACGAGGAGGTGCTGAAGGCCAAGCGCTTCATGGGCGAGCACCTGCCGAAGGAGGGAGAGGAGGAGCGGGAGCCCGCTCTCGCCGCCTCCGGCGACACCGTCTTTCACCCGCTCCACACCATCCGGCCGGAGGTGGAGTGAGCGGCGCTCCCCGTTCCCTGGACGTGGTGCAGCGCTGGTTCCAGGCGGTGGTCACCCACCCCGGGGGGGTCGAGGGGGGGGCGGAGTCCGCGGAGGCCCAGCGGCTGATCCATCTCCAGCGGGGGGAGCTGGAGGCGGTGATCCGGCGCTCGAAGAGCCTGACGGCGGCCGAGCGCATGGCCATTTACGCCAACGCCTACTACGCCCGCCTCCTGGAATGCATGGAGGCCTGGTTCCCGGTGCTGAAGAGCGCCCTGGGGGAGGAGGTCTTCAACGCCTTCGCCTTCGAGTACCTCCAGCGGTACCCCTCGCAGAGCTACACCCTGGACCGCCTGGGGGAAAACTTCGGCCGCTTCCTGGACGAGACCCGGCCGGAGGCCGAGGAGGGGGAAGATGGGAGCTGGCCGGACTTCCTGATCGACCTCGCGACGCTGGAGTGGAACATCCACCAGGTCTTCGACGGCCCTGGCGTCGAATTCCAGCCCCTGCTGACCGCGGAGGCGCTCCAGGCCTTCCCGGCGGAGCGCTTCGCCGAGGCCCGCCTGACGCCGGTCCCCTGTCTGCGGCTGCTCTCCTTCCGGTATCCGGTGAACGCCTACTACACGGCGGCGCGGCAGGGCGAGGAGGTGCCGCCGCCCGGCCCCGCGCCGGAGCGGATCGCGCTCAGCCGCCGGGAGTTCGTGGTGCGGCGCTATCCCCTGACCGCGCCGCA